>SDBT01012603.1_pt1 | contig 13585 bp, 10 predicted proteins | sample 2277101 | NCBI WGS metagenome assembly SDBT01 (sample SAMN10404973, study PRJNA504765) | marine sediment metagenome | isolation source: marine sediment core GS10_PC15, 103 cmbsf | place: Arctic Ocean: Southern Knipovich Ridge | collected 2010
TTTGCAGCGGAGCAACAGTAAAATTAGTCTGATAGGTCTCCTGACCCCTGAATACGTCAACAATAGAATCAATTGCTTCTCTTTGGAAGCCTAAATCGGGATTAAACTTTATTTTCATTTATTTTCTTTAGAAATTGCGTTGAGTATTTTAAGTTTTAGAGTTTCATCATCTTCATTGTTATTGATAAGAGAAGTTATTACCTGATGTAAAAGCTCTTTATCTATACGATTAGCAGCAACATGATAGCTAATATTTTCCATTTCACGAATGAATCTACTCGCGCAATACAAATATCCATTTAATAGTAGCATTTGCGCACTTAATGTAATTGCGAGGCGTTTATTACCTTTCACAAAACAGTGAAATTTGCATATACAGAAAAATAGATGTGTCAATTTGTCTTCAAATATCGGATAATAATCGTCATTTTGAATATGCTCAAGCACACTGTCTAATCTTCCCGGCCCCAAACATTCTGAAATACCGCCTCCGCTTATCTCAACTGTCTTCTTATGTATCTCTATGGCTTGCCTAAGTGTAAGATAAGCAATTGCCATAACTATCCACGTCCCTTCAGTCTTTTCAGGACATCCTTTGCCTCTTTCAATCTCTCAATTAGTTCTTTACTCTTTTCACCTAAAAATCTTTCAAACTCATCTCGTTGAACTGGCAAAATATATTCTTTTAGCTGCAGATGCAATGCATCGCGAAAGGCTAAATCACGGCTTGCCATTTTTATACGGGCACTTTCTATCAATGGTTTCCAAAGGGCTTGACTTTCAAAAGCTTTAAATAATTCATCAACTTCCCAGGAGGAAAGTCTGCATTGTCCCTCTTTAAACGCTTCTTCAAGCAGTTTTGCAAAACCATATTCATATGAAGATACTAGGTCTAATATTTCCGCATAAAAAGTATCCCGAATTTTATCTCTTTCCTGGATCTTTAAAATCTTACGATATTCTTGAGCGTTTTCTTTAAAAATACTCACATAAATCTTATCCGTATAAAGCGGATACTTAAAATTCCCCATATCCACACAATTCTTGAGTGCATCTGTAAATTCCTTGCGGTAATTTTCCTGCTGAAAATAAGCCAATATAAAATCTTCATCCCGCTGATTGATATATTTGGTGCCTCCACCAGTGCGTTTATTAATTGTATCCATCACAATGTCAAGTATTGCCTGGCGCAGTAGACGAGCTCTCTTGCTTTGCACAATTACCATGGATAAATTCAGAAAAGAACGAAAGTCAAACACTCCAAGAAGCGTAGTTTTGGTAACGAAATCTATTTCGCTACCAAATAGATTAGATATTGCTAACTTCAATGTTTTCAACCGTTTACCACGTAAAACCTCGTAGCCGTTTTGCCGTAATTCTTCTCCATATTTCTTAATATAGTTTTCAATTGTGCGTGGAGTAACCTCAAAAAATACTGCTACCTGTTCTTTCAAAACAATTGTTCTTCCTTCAAAAGGAATCCCCTGGATTTGCGTTGCTTTTTCAATTTCCTGTAGAGCGTAGGGATTATTTAAAATATTTTGTCTGTCAATACTTGAGTTTGTTAGGTTTTTGCTCATTCCTGTGCTCCTATATACTCTTTACATCCTCAATTCCATGCTGACGGAGAATTTGAACTGTATTGGTCTTGACCACATCGTCTTCAAATCCTGCGTCTTTAAAGACAACACGCATCAATTCAGGCTTGAGTTCATCTTTTAGCTTAGCAATACCTTCTACCACATCTAATGATATCTCATCTGCCAGGCAGACAATTAAGGCGCCGGCTCCAATTATATGGACTCTTTTATCATCGATATTGCGTCTTTCAATGGGTACAGTCAAATCCAAACCATACTTAAGCAATAACTCATATAAAACATCAGCCTCACTTCGCTCTGGTTTTATGTTCTCAACCGCATCAAAGAGCGACTGACCAAGATTGTCAAAACCAGCTTCCCAGGGCTTTATGTTACTGCTGTCCAGTTTGAATACTTTAAAGCCGAGGTCTGGTTGCTTATTGTCTTTCTGTTCTTTACTTTTAAATAAATTATCACCATCCTTCGTTTCCTCTTCTGTTTTAATTTTTTTGATAACTCGGCGGATGCGCTCCTTGCCAATATCAGCAATGGTTTTGTAGCCTGCCTTGTAAGCTTCGGATTTTTCATCGCATAGTTCAGGAAGCTGGACCATGATGAATTTGCGATTGCCACAATCCTCCTTATTGAGATCTAAAACTGCATGAGCAGTTGTGGCGGAGCCCGCGAAAAAATCTAATATTATTGAATCCTTTGTAGCTCCTATTAATCCTAAATCAAATAAAAACGGTACTGGTTTTGGGCTATCAAAAATTTTGGCTCCAAATAATTGTTTCAACCTTGTTGTTGCTGTACTTGTACTATAATCTGATTTATAGAAAAATGATTTCGGTTTTCGTGTAGGCAAATCACCTAATTGAGGTCGTTGTTTTCTGTAAAATTGCCATCCATTTGCAGTGTTCTTTAAAATCAAGTTATGTTTGTTTTGATTAAAGGTTTTCTTGCTCCAATACCAGCTCAGTTCTTCGCCAGCAGGATTCATAGGTAATATCTTAATATCTTCCTCATCAGCAGGTGAATCATTATCTGTGATATAAAACTCCTTTGTTCCCGTACCCAAGAAAATTGGATACCAAAGATTAGGTCTTTTTGTTCTAGGTGCATTTACTCCAGTAGCTCTAAGATTATCAGCCTCCTTATATAATCCATACTCATCTTCTAACCACTCTTTCATCAATACTTCCTCATCTACATCGAAACGCCCCAATTCAGTTTGCTCCTTATTTTTTAAACAAACTATAAAATATTCATGTGTTTCGGCAAATCCATAAGAATCCTGATTACCTTTTAAATTCATTACAACAGGGAAATTTCCCAAAACGTTGTTTTCGCCAAAAATTTCCTCACAAATTCTTTGGAGATTTATTAATTCATTTTCATCAATCGAAATAAATATCACCCCATCATCCCTTAGCAGATTACTTGCCAGCTTCAGCCGGGGGTACATCATATTGAGCCAATCAGTATGATACCTGCCAGAAGTTTCAGGATTTACAGAGAGCTTACGACTTTCTTCGTCTGTCTGACCGGTGAGCTCGAGATAGTTTCTTATATTATCTCTGAAGTCATCCGGGTAAATAAACTGGCTTCCTGTATTATAGGGAGGGTCAATGTATATCATTTTTACTTTCTTATGGTAGGATTTTTGCAGGAGTTTTAGCACTTCTAAATTATCACCTTCTATAAAAAGATTCTCTGTTTTCTCCCAATCGACTGATTCACCCGGACAAGGACGAAGGGTTCCCATTGAAAGTGTTTGGGCCAATCTTCGGGCTTCAGATTTTCCATTCCAGGTGAAATTGTAGCGCTCTTCTCTATCTTCAATATATTTACCAAGGGTTTCTTTTAACTTTTCAAAGTCAATTTTACCCTCTGTAACTACTTCAGGAAATATTTTTTTAAGTTCTTGAACATTTTCTTCTAGAATATCCTTAGAAAAAACGCCGTCTTTCATAGGGTCAAGTTTATCCACTTTTTCCTCCTGATTAAAGCACCTTTACTTCATCGTTAAGTTTCTGTTCAAGTTCTTTTATTTTACTATTTAACTCTACCTTGCGGTTAAACTGGGTTTCTTTCTTTATTCTTAAGCGGATTTCTGAAATTTGTAATTGTAATTTGTGGCATTCACCCAGAATGTTTTTTCTAAGCTGCTGTTTATCCGCTTCTGAATTTAGTCTGAACTTGCCACTAAATCTGGCGCAATCTAAGGCGACAAAGCGTTCTACAAGCGCTGAATAAAAGGCAAAAAAATGTGTATTCGGTAAGCCTGGTATTGCAAGACTTTCGAGAAAATGCTCTTGCATTTGCGTGGGAGATGCAAGATTCATCCAGCTTGTCGTAAAGAACTCCTCCACCACAATAGCCCCCTTTTCTGCCTGGCTGAAACGCTTGGTGGCAAGACTTAAGGCGCAATTCTTCTCATCTGAAAGAATTAACACCAGCGGGTAAGGAATAGCCCGGTGAATTACCTTTGCAACACGTTCATATCGTTTAGAATTATTAAAATTTATTTCTAGTACAGCAACTTCCAGATACTCCCGTTCATTGTCCTCATAAGGCTGAATCTGGATTGTTAACGGCTTGAGCGCATACTGCCATATAATGGTATCAATATCTTCTTTGAAAGCCTTTTTATCTGTGCTATTAAGTTTTATATTTTCAAGAAAAAGTCTCTTGAATACCCGCTTGCCAAGGTAGCAGGATTCAGGAATAGCCATCTTCTTGTATAAAACATCAATCATAATTCGGATTTATCTCCTAAAACTATGAGATAGGAAACTACCTCAAAATCATCAATACCCTGGAAGGAATCTCTACTGAGCACTGTTCCGCCACGCTGAAATAGGCTTTCTACTCCCCTCTCCTCCTCTTTCCCGGTAATAGCATATACTGCCCTGGCAAGCAAGTTTTGATATTTGCTCATATCAGTAGCATTAGATGTTATTTTATTAAAGTCTGCTACTGCATTTTCATCAGGGCTAAATTTACCCAGGGAAATCTTTTTCAAAATATCAAGAATCTTTTTGGTCTGAGTAAAATTTAATTTTACCTCGCCAATATCAGATACATAAACCAGATAATACGGCGCAAGGGCATAGGTACTATCAAATTTAACCTTGCTATTGTCGTTTCTAAGGCAGAAAATAACCCCAGGTTCAAGTGCTTCTTCGAACAGTGCATCTTGTTTGGCAACAGCAAAAGCTCCTACGGGCATATTTTCTAGCTTTTCAGCATGTTTCTCTAAATAATCTCCCAGGTCCATATGGAAATCGTTGAGCGTTAAATCGGTTATGGAGATGCCATCTTCTAAATCTTCAATATCAACTACTTCTTTCTGCAATTGCTCAAGTTGCCGACGCCGGTATTCTAAATCATTCATTTTTTCTGATTCTGAGGATTCAATTAAGTTTTCTTCTCCCGTAGCAGAGATATCGAGTAGCACCATTCGTCCTGATACCCGTGCCACTAAATTAATATATTCGTCAAGTTCCATATTAGGCCAGAAGTTTACCAGTTGAATTATTTTATTTTGGGCACAAATTCGGTCAATCCTGCCGAAACGCTGGATAATACGCACTGGATTCCAGTGGATATCATAATTTACAGCATAATCGCAATCCTGCAAATTTTGCCCTTCAGAAAGGCAATCGGTTGAAATCAATATATCTATGGGTTCAAAAGATGAATCATCAGATTTTACTCGTCCATTGGCAAGGGGTGAAAAAGACAAAATAATTGAAGCTAAATCTTTTCGCATATTAGGTATGGTTGTTTTGTTGCCAAACCTACCACCGGTAACCATAGCTGTATGAATACCAAGGGACGTTTTTGCCCATTCAGCAATATTCTCATATAAATAATTGGCTGTATCTGCAAAAGCAGTGAAAATAATAGCCTTTTTGTTCTCTGGATTTATAGGCTGCCTGCATTTTTCAGTAATCATTTCTTTTAAACGGCGTAATTTTGCATCACGGGAGGGATTGATTTCCTGTGATTGCCGAAGCAATTTAGTCAAAAGTTGTTCGTCTTCTCTTAGCTCTTGCTTCCAGCGAATACGGTCCACATCCTTAATAAGTACTTTGATTTTACTACCAACTAAAAATGGAGTAAACTCTTCTGATTCTATCTCAATGTCTTCAATGTTTAGTTCTTCGATATCCATCTCTTCATGGGTATCAAGGCGTATAATAAAATCCCTAACATTATTGAGTAATTTCTCAAGTGTTAAACTAAAAGAATTTATTGAACTTTCCATCCGTTTAAACAAATTTACCCGTATAAGATGAATAAGGCTTTGTTCACGGTCAATTTGTTTGAATATTGAACCACTTGCTACCTGCATATCATATTTACGGCTGTATTCTTCCAATTTGTTCGGAAGCACGTATTTCAATGGGGCATAAGAGCTGAGATTTAACCTGCGAATATCACGGTTAATCTCTTTAAGTGGTGGAAACATATTTTTAGTATCAATATCTTCTTTAATATTTATCGGTTTGGCACGTTCTGCAAAGTCGCCTATCTTTTCAGTATCGTAATATTTTTTAATATGTTTTCTGGAACGAGCTATAGTAAGAAGGCCAAGCAATTGAAAATAGTCAAAGTTTAGAACTTCGAGGAGAGATTCTGATGTCCGGCTTTTTTCTTCAAGCTTCAGCCACTGGTTAAATCGGGTCTGGGCTTTCTTTAGTGTTTGTTCAATACTGCTAATACCTGAGTTATGTAAGGCATCATCCACGCCTTCAGTAATAAAAGCAACCTGATTTTTTAAATCATTCATCCGGCTATTTACCGGAGTTGCCGAAATCATCAATACTTTTGTTCTAACCCCGGATTTTATGACATCCCGCATTAATCTTGAATAGCGTGTTATACCATCTTTACGCGCTGGATTATTACGAAAATTATGAGACTCATCAATGACCACCATGTCATAGTTACTCCAGTTAAGCATCTCAAGATTTATTTCACCGGACTGTCCCTGTATACGGGTAAGGTCTGTATGGTTAAGCACATCATAATTGAAACGGTCAGCAGCAAATATATTCCTTTTATCGTTAACTGTATAAATGGTCCAGTTTTCACGAAGCTTCTTTAGACAAAGAACCAAAATCCGGTCGTTACGCAGTTCATAGTATTTGATAATTGCCAGGGCTTCATATGTCTTCCCAAGACCCACGCTATCTGCAATTATACAGCCATTATATTTTTCAATTTTATCTATGGCTCCAAGTACCCCGTCACGCTGAAACGGATATAATTTATTCCAAACAAGAGTATCTTTAATGCCAGTACGGGTCTTTATAATCTTTTCTTCTTTAATTTCAGTAAGGGAATCACGCAACATATTATAGAGTGTCAGAAAATAAATCAACTCGGGTGATTTGGCGGCAAATATTTCTTCAAGTTGTGACAACATTAGATTCTTAACATTAATTGTTGCTCCCTCGTTAGTCCAAATAGACTCAAACCATTCTAAAAGGTCGGAGGTTTCCTCTGGAGTTGTAAAACATGTATTCATCTCGTAACCTTTAGAGGGAACAACTCCAAGACCCGATGATGTGAAGGGTGAGCTACCATGGATAGCAACAGTTTTACTATTCGCGTTCTCTATATGGAATAAATTATGGAAGATAGGAGCCGGGATCGCCTTAATTTCAGCCTTTTCCTCTAGCCACTGGGCACAATCACGTGCAACCTGTGTTAGATTTAAGGTATTTCTAAAACTACGCTCACTTTGAGCACCTACGAGGTTTTTGGCCCTGAATGTTTGCTCTGTAGCAGAATCTGTGGAGTTGCTATCGGATGGAATCAAAAGACGTAAAGAACCTATTCTATCCAATTCTTTCTTTAGAGCAGAATATCCGTAAATAGAGAAAAAACGGGATAATATCGAAAGATGGGCATTTTTACTGATGTTCTGCCTGAGGACCTCGCCAACTTTCCCTTTACTTTTATTGTCTAAAATCACTTTCATTTTGCTTTACCTGAATTTATATGACCAGCCCCCATTGCGACGCTCTTTCTTGCAAAATGAAAGAGGGGTTAGGGGTGAATTCCCTTCCTCAAAAATCCTTATTCTCCTATATTCTTAATAGAGAATTGTATTTTTTCAGCTCGATAATTCAAACGTTCACATAGCTTTGCCAAGAATGAGATTATTGCATTGGCACTTCTATGTCCTTCTACAAATTCATTTGGCCGAAATTCCAATGGATGTCTTAATGGTTCATTTATACCGAAATTCCATTTAAATTCCGGATTGTTCTTAATTTCATTGAATTGTGTTGGAGAAAATTCATATAACAAATTACAGGTACTCCCAAGTAAGTCTCTCCAAGTTCTTAGTTCAATTCCTTTTTCATCACCCTCAAAATAGAGACGAAAGGGTTTCATTCCACTAAAGCTATCTTGACTAGTTAAGTCAAACAACTGCTCCTCTGGCACAGGCTTGATGTATGTTGTTTTTGGATATGGCCAAATATATTTAGCGTGTCTTGTTAAGTCCTTTGCTCTTTCCAGGATCTTTTCTTCATTCCAGGTTGTCAAGTTGTCAAGTTTAAAATTCAATTTCAGCCTACTAATCTGAAAATCAATCTGTTGTTTATCGGCAAAAGAACTGTTTGATAACTCAGCATTTCTTGCAGTTAGACTTAAGTTACCAAGAGTGTGTAAGTATTTATTATGTATTTCTTGCCAGTTTTCTCCCAGTTTATTCTTCCAATTTTTTGTTAAGGTTTGAGGCATTATATGTTCAACAGTCAGTTCATCTAGGTTTACAGGGTAAGCGGATTTGAAATTCTCTAAAGATTCTAATAAGAAATTTCTATTCTTTGATTGGAATCTATATACTTGTTTATTAACAAGAGTATTTTCAAATTCTTCGTTGTTTGGAAATCTCTGTGGAGCTCTCTTTTCAAGTAATGTATAACTCAGGACATTGATATACTGCTCTTTCCACGACTCTTCTTTCTTTACGTCTCTCGCTAAAGTGACAAACAATTTATTCAATCCTTGAGTGGTATTATCTACAAGAAGTTTTCTAAAAGCATAGCTTTCTATGATAGTCAAGACATTTTTGGTAGTTTCTTCATCTATATTCTTGGAGTTTAATTCATAAAAAACATCCAATAAATACGGATGACAAACTGTAAATCCTAATCTATTCAATCTTAGTAACCCTTTATTGATATTACTATTCGGATGATTGTGTATTTGCGTTAACCAACTATATATTTCAGCAAAAGGTAATAGGCCCTGTAAAATACCTTCCTTGTCTTTATGAAAATTTTCCGTTGAGAATTTTTTGAAAACAGGATAGACATCATTCTTTTTAACCGAAATCTTCAATTTGAAGATTAAATAATTTCTGACAAATTCTGCTATATCCCCGGTTAGTTTTTCTATTTCAACCCAGTATCTCTTATACATTCTTTCTTGTTCAAAAGGTTCCAAATCCATTAAAATATAGTTACGTATTAAATCACCAGCAGTAAGATCTACTCCCGTATAATTCAGGCTTTCGAAAATCAATTGAGGATCGTCCTGCTCCCTATCCAAGCTTATTAAAACCACTTTCAGTTTTGTAAATGCCTCAAATATCTGCTGAGGAGTTAATGCTCCAGAGGATATTTTATCGTAAAAGAAATTGTAGTTGTTAACTATATTTGATTTGATTTCTGTATTATCAGCATTGTCGAGAAGGCTCTCAAAATACTTTTTATCTTGTTTGTTTGGTTTTAATCTAATTCTTTTATCTCGTTCGCGAGAATATTTATTGATGAGAAAGTCTAATAATTGCTCCATCAAGCTATCTTCTACATCATTTCTTTGTTCTTTGTTCTTTAGAAAATTACGTAAGGAAATCAATAAAATGGAGGCAGTTATCAGCCTCTGTTGCCCATCAATTATAGTATATTTATCGTATCCACTAGAAATTGCAACAAGAGTCCCCAAAAAATGGTCATTTCTATCACTGTTGTTTAAGTCTACTAGGTCATCCCAAAGTTTTTGACAATTGATTCGCGTCCAAGCATAGTCTCTTTGATATACGGGTACGACAAAAATCTTTAGTGAACCTTCCAAGAATTGATAAATTGGTAATTGTTGAACTTGCATATTTTACACCCCTTTCAAATTAGGTTCTCAGTAGTGTACTCATACTCGACATATGGCGATACATGCAGCACCCGACCAATACCGATCAGGATGCGTCTTGCTCCTACATCATCCAGGAAGGGCACTTGCTTCAAGGTGAATAGGGACAGCGCCCATTTATTGATTCTTACTTGTGGGACAATATACCCATAGCTTCAAGAAGTTTCTTCGAGTGGAATCTCTAGGACACGCCGGAGATTGCCTTAAACCATCTTTGTCTTCAGAAACACATTCCTGACAATTTCCCCTTTAAGTAGGATGATGAGGAGAGCCTCTTGCTACAAGTCTTGATATGCGTGGCGTGCCAAAAGCTTGCATACAGCGAGTAAATCTATCGATAATAGTGGTCGCTGTCTCTGTTCTTCTGTTTTTCCAAGTAGTTTGGCAAATTCTCTAGCCATTGTCAGTTTGGATGATCTTTACCTTGACTTGCTCATTACTCACTTTCCTTCATAAGCTTTTTCAAAAGAGAGTGTATCTTCCTTGCTTTTTCTTCATCTTTATAGAAACATCTGTCCTCTTCATCTCTGCCAATCATTTTCTGCATTGCTTTTTGGAGTATATCTATACCTTTCGGTATTCTTCCTAGCTTATCGTAACTTTGTCCTAACAGAATATAGGAATCCCAATACTCACTGTCAAGTTCAATTGACAAATTGAGCCAGGGTATACTTTCGTTTATCCTATCCTCTTCGAAGAATATAGCTCCTAAGTAGTATGCAACTTCAGCACTACTCTTATCGTCAAAACTCTTTTTCAGCCACTCCTTTGCTTTGCTAGTTTCTCCTCTTCTGTAAAATGTCCAACCAATACGATTAAAATAGTGTTTCTTATCGATTTCTCCTGCTTTTGAACACTTTGAGATCCCTTTTTCTTCTTCTCCTTCTAAGATATCTATACAGCCTAACCCTACCCAGGATTCTCCATTTTTGGAGTCGTACTTAAGCGATTTTTCGTATAGAGACTTACTCTGGGAATACTCTTCCAGATTATAGTAATAGTCAGCTACTATTCTCTGAAGTAAAGAAATAGCCTGGTTCCTGTCTCTGAAGAATAGAGCTTGTCCCTCAGACTCACGCGGCTCCTCGTATTCTTGAATATTTTCGCTTAACATTATCGAGCGTGAATATCGGGCAAAATCATCTATTAGCGTACCAAATTTCCTTTTATATATATTTTCTTTCCTGAAAGTGTCTATTATCTCATCTGTTACTTTCTTTTTCCTTTTTCTATCGTGTCGTTCTTTGTATTCCTCAAGGTCTTCCTTGTCTTTTTCTGTGATGTAGTATCTGTACCTTCGAATCCTCATCTGAAGAACGTGCGCTACTACGCTGTGATTTTCTTCAATGTCTGGATAAAAGTCATATTCAGAGAGCATGTTTTTAATGATCTCTGTGCCTAAGTCAGTTTTCCCATCTACCAACAATTTCTCTACACATTCATGCAAGCTGCCGCCTGTCAAGATCTCTGATCCACACCCCGGACAGGGATTCATGGGGATTTTCTCGAGAATACACACGGTATCTTCAAGGTCAACAAGGGAGTTGCGTACTTCTTCTTCTGTAAGGCTTTCGCTAGATCGCAATATGCTTATCGGACTCAAAGACCTTGTCGTGATTTGTTTCTGGTAGACAGGGGGAAGGTCATAGTTTTCCTGTTCTGCTTGTGTAGGCCAATTCTCAACGGTGCGTTTTTCTCGCCAGGCTACGAGACTACCACAGTAAGGGCACTTCATAGACGAGAGGAGTTCTCCCCTGATATCTTCTTCATGTATTATCGGTTTTCCAATAAGCTTTCCCTTGAGATGTCTATATACATCAACAATGAAGGATTCCGTCTTCCGGTAGCAGGAAGTTGAGTTTTGAGAGATTTTTCTCCCTCCCGTTACCATATCCCGCTCTACTTTTCCCTTCTCAATGTCTATTTTTCCGCGAATCTCTGCCTGTAAGAGCTTAGTCGGTTCATGAACAATTTTGTTTCTCTCTTTCCTCAGTCTCGTGTGGTACCAATGATCATTTCTATAATCCAGTGTTTCTCTCTGCATCAAATCACTCAAGGGACATTCTGGAAGTGTCTGGGCAACTCTTGTGATATCCAATTCCCTTTTGTCCAACTTTAGGTTGTAGATGGTATCTATTTCGTAGGCAAGTCCGTTAATAGCACTACAAAGAGAACAAATCAGCTGTTCATGATAATGCATATAAATAAGCTCTGAATTAACTTTCCCTATGTTGGGTTTTAGGTTGTTTAATACTTCTAAATGATAGAACGATCCTTGCAATCTCACGTAGGTATTGCGATGATTATCAAGAGCTTTTTTGCTATAGGTAATATTGCTGCTTTTTATTGCTTCTGATAATTCCCTATATGCATTCTGAAAATCATCCCTGCTTCTGAATGAACTTTGCGTGTCTTCGAAGAACTGAAGATGGTTCATCGCTCTCTCCTTTCCCTTCAATCAGGCGCTATCCTTTTGAACTCCTCATCAGCTTCGTTTATTCCCTGAACAAATTTTCTCCACTCATCAAACTTAAAGGCGCAGCTTGCTGAGACGTCTGCCGAAGCAACGTAAAGACCTATTTCGTCTTGCTCCATCTCTACTCCGATGGAGAGAAAATCTCCAATCTTGCTCTGTGGTAATAATTCTTTTTTCATCTTTTTCCTCTTAAAAGGGAAATTTCCAGGCTTTTCTTATCAGCTTTCTCCCAATGTATTTATTCTTTGCTCTTCTTGCTATTCTCTTTGGATCACCACTGGCCAGCTTTTCGATATCATTTGCTGCTCTGGCAAGTTGATAGAGAAAACTTGTGCTTTTACTCATTACGAAAGCTCCTTGAATGGATTTTTGTAAAGTGGTTATGCCTGAGAGAAGAGTGAACTAAGTAACAAGGATATTTTCACGTTTGGAGCGCTACCAGGCCGTTTCCTATCCGGACCTTTCCCTCGACGCAGTATTTTTTTAACTTACACCTTTGGCGGACGGGGCAAAAGCCGGATATATCATTACGTTTTGTGCATCCATACTTGGATAGACGCCAAAGGGGCTTGTCCACATCTAAAGCGATCATCGGTCTAGCGTCCAGGTTTAATCCTCCCGTGCTTACAAACCAGGCTTTCCTGATGTGTTTAAACAGTCGTCCTAACCTACCGTTGAAATCTCCCCGAACGACTCCAGTGGCTAACGTTGCTCTGGCCACATGTATGTCCACCGGGATTGGCACTTTGTCCAGGTTTCTCAGCTTCGATATGCCGACATTGTCTCTGAGCATTCTTAACCACAATGGTCCTATCTTGGGACCGCGCAGGTACGGATAATCGGATACTGATTTTCCGTCGTACAGGTGGGTATCGTTTTCTAGACGGTTCAAAATGACCAATGAATCCCAGCTGCAATCTCTAAGAAAGATACGTGGATCGTCTTTCCATTTATCGTGAAAAGTGAGACCAACTGTTCGCCAGATATTAGCGTCTTTTTGAGGTTTCTTTGAGAGTTTATATTTTTGCATGTCTCTCCCGATTTTCTGGAAAGTAATTTGATGTAGCTGCCCTGGATCAAAGAGGTATCTGGTCTCCGGATCCTGAAAGGTCTGTCTCGAAACCTTCCACAGTGACGCGGCGTCTCTTTGGTAGTCAATTGATACCGTCAACGTTATGAACAGCACATGCTCAAGAGAGCCTCTTTCTACCCCAGTCGGCGTTATGTCTTCTGGCATGTCCTTGCCATGGATTCCCACTGCAGCAAAAGAGTGATAAAGAAGCAGTGCGACTCTACTTCCTTTTTCGTTATCAATTACAATTGACATGGTAGTCCACTCCTATGCGTTTTATTC
>SDBT01012604.1_pt1 | contig 13585 bp, 11 predicted proteins | sample 2277101 | NCBI WGS metagenome assembly SDBT01 (sample SAMN10404973, study PRJNA504765) | marine sediment metagenome | isolation source: marine sediment core GS10_PC15, 103 cmbsf | place: Arctic Ocean: Southern Knipovich Ridge | collected 2010
GCCTCATATCATTCAGTAAACAGCCTCATACATTGCTACAATGTTTTCAGGGGGGATTTCTTTGAAAAGCACATTGGAAGGGCCAACAACAAATCCCCCGTCTATATTACAGTTTTTGATAAGGTATCTAACTTCTTCTCTCACCTCATCTGGAGAACCGAAGGGAAGAGTTCTTTGCAAGCTCACTGCCCCGTGCAAGACTAGTCTGTCTCCATACTTTCTTTTGATTACAACTGGGTCCATACACTCAGGCTGAATAGGGTTCAGGATGTCGATACCGATTTCAATGAGATCCTCGATAATCTCTCTGAGATCTCCGTCGCTATGCATATAGATTTTCAGATCGAGGTTTATCCTTTTTAATTGTGAGATGAGCTTCTCCATCCTTCTCTTATCAAACTTCCTCCATATCTCGGGGGACATAATGAGACGGTCCTGCATAGCGAGATCACCACCTATTTGTATCATATCAACCCCTGCCTCGACCAGGCTCACACAATAAGCACTATCAAATGAATATATTCTGTCATAAAGCTCATTTATCAAATCAGGATTTATCAAATAATCCATTAAAACATTATCCATGCCCCTCAATAACCAGGCTGATTTAAAAGAATGGGATATGCTACTAGAGACAACGAAACCATCTTTTTTGTGTCTTCTCACTACCTCCTGCAAATCATCTTGTTTCTTTACCCATTGTGGCTCTAGAAAAGGATACTTATTAAGTTCCCTGGCTTTTTCTGCCCTGCCTAGTGGGTACCAAACGGCATCCTCTAGATAATGAGTATCTTTGTGGATCTTAACTACCCTACCCTCACTCGTCACACGGTATTCCTCATCATCTTTATATTTTGAGGGGATCAACTGGTTGATTTTTTCCTGGCAATCATCAGGTTTTTCTATCTTTCCTTTTACATCCTTCCACTTATCGATACCTAGTTCTTCCTCAACCTCTTCAGGCGAGCCAGCCTTCATATATTGCATAAGTTTTTTCATCGCCGCCTCATCAATCCAGATATAGGTTACGCATCTATCTGGCTGCTTGTGAGAAAGAGTAGTGAGGATTCTCTGTCTTGAATTATCCCTTATTGTTTTCTTCTTCACCGTATTCTCCTTGCTCAGTTGTACATCTTTATCTCGGTTCAAAGCATCCCTCTTAGGCAATCCCGCATATGGCCCACTTTTTCCATAGGAACACTGCTAGGACGGCACGCAGCTGGCTGGATTCTCGTTTTTCGTTGAAGAGAACCTATTAATTTGGTTTGAATGGTAGAATCATAAGATTCTATCCAATCTCTAATGGCATTATGATGGGTTGCGACTCTCGCGCGCTAACAAGTTAAATAATATAAAACTCTGTCTGTCTGCCGTCAATGAGCCGACATCCGTCAGTGCTGAAGATCACATCTTCCTCCACGCTCATTCGAACTTGCTCTTTGTCCCATTCAGGGATGATATCGGCGACGGAGAGTTCCATGCTGAAGGCATTGTTGTATTCCAGTTTCACCTCACCCCTCTTCATGCAATGTTCCTGTTCCCATGGGAGACCTATGAGGGGTCCCGGCTCATGCAGGAAAAGCCCTAGAGAGTGCGAGTAGACCTTGGGATTGGGGACGCCCTCCTTTTTAGCACGGGTGAGGATATTTGCCAGAAGCTCGTTGCCACTCAGTCCATATCTGAACTCAGCCATGAAAATTTCCTGAAGCCGATTGGCTTCCTGCATGAGCTTCCTCATGCTTTCTGGTGCGTCATCTTCTCCTTTCCTGGGGACATAAGCCCATTGCTGATGGTCGCTGTTAAGCCTCAGGTACTTTATCCCCACGTCAGAGTAAATGAAATCACCTACGCGGATCACCCAGTCCTCCGGACCAAACTTTCCCCTCATAGCCCTGCGGCGAACCAGGTTGAAGAAAGGCTTGAAGGACACCTCAAGTCCCAGGTCAGCACATCGCTGCCAGTAGTACCATTCCAGATCCATTGTCGTAGTTACGCCGGGGATAATGGCTTTCTGGCTGTAACATTCCGCGAGAATAGCATGGGCAACATTCACCACATGCTCGTATAGCTCCACTTCATCATCCAGGAGGGTAGCCAGCCACCGCGTCGCCATGGATTCTGCTGAAGCCAGTCTGGATACATATTTAGCAGGCAAGTTCTGTATAAGTTGATTGTAGAGGTTATAGGTCAACCCACCAGATGCCCACTGAACGGAGCCAATATTGATCCCGATCCGTTTTGGGTCGCGTTCCTCAACAATCTTCCTGAGAAGCGGCCATTGCTCCTTTTCAAGCTGTCCTCTGTATGGCCTGTCGTAAAGGTCATCAGTATCGGTACCGGAGATGTTGATGCACTCTATGCCCGCTTCGCTACCTCTATCATAAAAGACAAGCATCTGAAGTATGGGGCACCAGGTATCCATTGGAATCAGGGTTTTGAAGACCGGGTCCAGATTATCCTCCTGGCACAGGACAATCCATAAGTCGAAGCCGTTCTCACGCATGGCCAGGGGCAGGGTGGTATCCAGTCGCTTCTTCAGAGACCTGCGGATCACCTCAGCCCGTTGCCGCATGGGCAGAACCTGGGGAAAGTTGACGTTTTGTTTCATACTATAAATAGCTCCTATACTAAGATTAAACTTTGTCCTTTATTTTAGCTTAGTTTTTTCATGTGGACTCGTCAATATTCCGCATTCACCTACCTTACTGTTAATTAAGGGAAATCACGATAAAATTGTGCCTTCTGTAAAATTCATATAGTTCCATTATCTGTCATTATTTTGCCTGATGCAACCATTGAGGCATAGAAACTTCTATCTTTTTATTCACTTCCTTTTGATAATCATCGGCTATTTTTAATAGTTCGTCCACTTTTTCTTTAGTAAAAGAAGAATCTCCTATATCCTCTAAGGCCTTATCCAATGATTCTTTGCCCGATCTTCCGTCTTTAGGGGCTATACCATGGTAAGCTACTACATCCTCAGCATAGGAAACACCTTTCCCTTTAACTGTTTTGGCAATTATTACTGTTGGTTTTCCTTGTTTGTTTAAAAAAATTGGGTTAATGGGAACAATCCGAAAATAGGTACATTTATCTAAATCCTCGATTTGTCCCCTGTTCTTTCTCAATTTTCTCTCCTTGTATTTGATAAAAACCCGCATCTAGTATATATTTGGGGTAGATTCATATCTCGAGAATGACCAAGGAGAAAATCTAAATGTTGGGAAAAACAAAGCCGCAAGGAAATTTCTTCGACTCCTGTGTTGAAGAGTACTTTCTACCCAAAGAGCATGAACTTCTCAAAATTAAGGAGAAGGTTGATTTTTCCTTTATCGAGAAAGAAACGAAAGACCTTTATGCAAAAAGAGTTGGAAAACCTTCCTATCCTCCGGAGGTAATGTTCAAGATTTTCTTCTTCGAATTCTACTATAACCTTTCTGATATAGAGGTAGTAAAACAGCTGAAATTCAATGTTCTCTTTTGATACTTTGTCGGAATTAAGATCGAGGATCCTCTTCCTGATGATACCTCCCTGGTTGTTTTTAGAAAAAGATTAGGAGAAGAAAGATTCGAGAGAATCTTCGATAAGTTCATCAAACAATGTGAAAAAAATGGTCTCTTAGGGGAGGGAAGCTCAAAACCATAGAGAAGCGCAAGAGGATAGAAGCAAAGTTTCGAGAAGCAGAGAAACATCACAGAATGGCACGAGCAAGGTATCAAGGTCGATGGAGAGCTGCTATCCAAGTATTTATGACCTTCATTGTAATGAACTTAAAGAGGATGGTGAAGCTATTCAAAGCAAAGAAAACGACAGCAAAACTAGCCGTCTCTTCGGGGTAAATGAGTCAAAGAACGGTAGATTTCCCCAAAATAGGGAAAATCTAAAGGAGAATCAAGAAGAAATTACTCATCTTCTAACTATCCTCTTCAAGAATCTCCATTCGAGAATGCAATCTAAAAATAGAGTTAATTATTCAGCACTCTCCTCCCAATGATTTGACACGTCCCCCATCAAAAAGGGAGACGACAAAGAATTAATAGTAGGCCTCACTCAGAAAAAGGAGGACCTCCCTAAGAGCTTCATTCAGCTACTTTACTGGAGTAAGACAATTCATATGATCTTGACCATAGCTCATTAATCCATAGGAATAACTGATAGGACCCAACATTAATCCCTCTCTCGTTGAAGTTCATTTATCCTTTCCGTACATTCTGCGTATTGCTTTGAGTGGATCAAACATTTCTTCTATCTCGCCAAGCTTTTTTTCTAGAAGACAAGAAGGTTCATATGTATCAATATCCTCACCATTGGCAAATCCTTTGATCAACTCAACCATGTAAAGGAAGTTCCGAAGAGAAATATCTGGTGGCACCCCATGATCAACTGCAGGAATGTATCCCCCATATTTTTTGGTTATCTTGTATCTTCTAGAGACTTCTGCCCGTAGTCTTTGGCGAGAAAATCGAAGCTCTCTTTTATCGATCCCACCCCGGATAAAAAGTTTAGGATACTTTTTAAGATATCTTTCTGGATCGTTGTTGGCGGCAATTTCCATAGGCTCCGTACCCTCAACAGTATCCGGATAAAAGACCTCTAGAATTTGACTGCTATGCCCATCAGTATCCATAACCACACAATCAACTTTCCTACTTTTAAAAAAATCATATAAGCACTGATATCGAGGAAGCATAAACTTACGCATGGTAGCCGGAGATATCATAGAGGCCGTCTTGTAAGCCATATCTTCAGAGATAACTACTTCATCTATTTTAATATAGTTTAATGGCTCCTCCAGCATTTTCATAATAAACCACGTCCAATACTCCATAATTCCATGAACTAAGTTAGGCTGATAATAGAACATCACCAAGAGACTTTCGAATCCTGTAAGATCCCTTGCTGTCCAAAAAAGACCCGGAACTCCTAATCTAACAAGGTTATCACCACGATTACATATATCAATACGGTCTTTCCAGTACTCATCTCCATGGAATACTCTATATCCGTCTGGATTGAAACTTACCTTCTCATTTTCTTCTCCAGTAGGAATAAAACGCTCAGGTGTGTGAGGGTCAAATCGCTCCTTCATTCTTTCCCAATCATCAGACGTTTTGATAGGGAATTCCAAATACTTCCTGGGTGCAAAACCTTCGGTTGGCTGATTAATGGCATCCATACGTTTTACACCCCAATGGTCAATCCAGATTCGCATATTACCATCCTCTTTGATAATCCTCTCCTCAAAAGAAGGGACAGGGCCAAAATTGACTTTACCAATACCAATAATCTCATCTTCTCCTATAAACCCAGACCATTTCCTCTGTTGCTTCTCAGATAGACCTTGCTTCCGCCAAGCCGCGAAAGTAGAGGCACGTGGTTCTCCAAATAGATATAACATGCGGTCTACTCCCTTGTGTTCGAAGGTCCTGCGGAATCTTTCCCGGGATTTCATTTCACCCTCCAAGTTCTCGTTTAATGATCATTTAATTCCGGTAAGGGTGATTCCCCTTAAAGCCGGAATTGAGCTAAATAATCAGCATTTGCTTGCAGGAGCTCATCAAGCATCTTGGCAGCATCCTTACAATTTTTAACTAAGGGGTCGTTGACTAAGGCCTGTAGGGCCAACTTTTTGTTGCCAGTCAGAGCAGCCTCAACAATCATCTCTTGATTTGTTATGTGTTTTAAGGTTAACCCAAGTATCCCAGGAGGCAGCTCTCCTACTGAAACAGGATGCACTCCATTTGCATTTGCTAAAGCTGCAGTCTCCACTATCACCTCTGATGGAAGATTGGTAATTTGTCCTCGATTGGGTAAGTTCATCATGAATGTACTATCTTTCCCATTGGCAATAGCAGAGATGATATCGCATGCCTTCTCCCCGGAGCACTCTAGGCTTATTGATTGTTTTCCATCTATCATAGATTGAACTTCTGCTCTTGCCCTTTCAATCCTTTCTAACCTATCCTCGATTCTGGTAAGCTTTATTCCATACTTTTTTCCAGCAGAAGTTTTTTGCGTTAAGAAGCAAGGGAAAAATTCAGCTACGTGTCTATCTCCCTCAGCAGGAAGGAATCCATAGGTTCTGAACAGTTCAAATTTCAAAAGATTATTATCTTTAAAGGGATCCAGACTTTTCCAGTCCAGACTATTGATCTGTTTTTTTAATTTTTCCTGCTCTCCTTCGATGTATTCCTTTAAAAGGGGAAACCCATCCTTATCTTTTATCTTCAGCTCGAGGATCCAGGTAAAGTGGTTTATTCCTGCTGTTTTTACCTGGATATCAGAGTCTTTTTCCACTTTAAGAATTCTTTTGAGGGTTGGCAGAACCAAAAGAAGTTCATGACAAAGACCTACAGTCTTAATGCCTGTTGTTTTGTTGATTGCTCCACAGAGAGTGCTCATGGGGTTTGTGTAATTGATGAGCCAAGCATCCGGACACAAGCTTTCCATTTTTTTTGCGATCCGCACTACTACTGGAATACTTCTTAGCGCCCTGCTCAGCCCTCCTGGGCCTACTGTATCTCCCACCGATTGATAAACGCCGTATTTTAAAGGTATCTCTAAATCATACCGCATGGTGGCCAGTCCACCGGTAGAGATAGACAGGATGACGTAATTTGTATCCTCTAGCGCCTCCTCCAGTGAAGTGGTACTGCTAAGATGAAAATCGTTCCCTGCCTCTTTAATTATTTTCTTGCCTAAACGGTGCATAAGACTTAATGCTTCCTTGTCTATATCATGAAGACAGATATGGTTTCCCTTGAGCTCATCGGTTAATGCAAGGTCTACCAGAAGTTTAGGAGTCCATTCAAGACTCCCACCTCCGATTAAAGTGATTTTTCTTCTTTTCATATGCTCCCTTCCTTATTTATTTATTCTTTGGAAAAGGATTGCAATCAAACTGTTTCTTATCCATCAAATTCTTCTTTTAAATCTAAAAAGGGGTATTTGCTCAAACTTATTGCAAGTTTGAGCAAGACCCCTCTGAATTCACGTCTTTCCATTTTTGAGTTTTCCATCTGACTAAACGAATACTCCGAGTTCACGCCTTGTTGCTTTCTACCCAATAAAAGGATCTAACTTTTCATTGCTCACTATCAGGTCTGCAAGAATTTTTGCATGAATTCCCGCCCCAGAAAGGCTGTTTGTAAAGGATCCCGCGGGTGGATTTCAAACACGGCTATCCCTTGAAAGTTGATTTCCTTGAGCACTACTACCAACCGTTCCCAGTCCCTATCTGGAATTCCCCCAGTCCCCACCATATAATGATCTTTTATACGAATGTGGGGAAGGTTATCTTCGCTTTTTGGTAAAGTATCTTGTATATGTAAATGAATTATCCGCTCTTTTAGGGCACCCAGGAATTTGTTCATAGGATCTGACGTGAAGTAAACATGGCCTATATCAAGGCAGATGCCTAACCTTTCCACTTTTTCAATGGCGTTGACAAGAAAAGGAAGTTGCCCATTCTCAAGAGCGATTCTTACGCCGCGGTCGGCGGCATATACTACTACCTGCCGGGTAAGGGGCACATCCAAACCCGACTTGTCTTTTAAGAGAAAGTTAGCTGAGTGCAGGACAATCACCTCAGCACCAAAATCCACAGCCGCATCGATCTGTTTCTTGTGTAAATCAAAGGTATTAGCTTCCCCAGCGTGAAGACTGACTTTCATGTCTTGTAGGATATACTTCAACCTTCTCCGTCCAATCTCATCAAAAAGGTTTTCTTCCTTCCATAATGGCCAAAGTTCAATCCCATAGTCCTGTTCGCGCACGAGCCTAATAATACGCTCCAAGCTCGGGACATCTGCATAGTGAAAGTAATTCCAGAGACTTACGGAGTATTTTATCTGCATGCTTGCTCCCTCAAAAAAAAATAAAATAGAGTACTTGGTTATTCTTCATGAAGCTAAGATTCCCTATATATAAGGGTCTGCGGCATCACGAAGGCCATCTCCTAGGAAATTATAGGCTAAAATAGTAATGATTACGAAAAAAACTGGAAGCATAAGCCAGGGGTAAAGGACAACCGTGCGAACATTCTGTGCTTCCCTTAAAAGAACTCCCCAACTGGTTATTGGAGGACGAAGGCCCAGCCCAAGGAAGCTTAAAGAGGTCTCTGCCAAGATCATATAAGGTACGGCCAAAGTCATGCTAACGATTATGTAACTTAGAAAACCGGGAAGAAGATGTCGGATGATTACCCGCATATCCTTACATCCAGCTATTATAGCGGCCATAGCAAAATCTTCCTCTCTGAGTGAAAGAAGCTTTCCTCTGATTACGCGAGCTAAAGTTGTCCATCCAATAAGGGAAAGAATCACGGTGATTCCAAAGTAGACCTTCAGTGGTGACCAGTGCGGTGGTATAGCAGCGCTCAGGGCCATCCAGAGAGGAATAGTGGGAAAAGACCTTAATATCTCCATAACTCTTTGTATGAGAGTATCTGTTATTCCACCCAGATATCCGGATATTCCTCCCAATATTAGCCCTATGATGAGGCTAAGACCCACACCAACTAACCCTATAGATAGAGAAATACGCCCTCCATAAACAACGCGTGAAAACATATCTCTGCCCATACGATCTGTTCCCAAAAGGAAAAGAACTCCACCATCCTTTACCCCAAAGAGATGAAGGTCTGCCTCCAGCAGGTTCCAGAGCTTGTACTTTTGCCCGGGTAGGAGAAAGTAAAGAGAATATTTTCTTGTCTTATCTGCTTTGTAGGTCTTTTCCAAGGTCACCAGATCGATCTTTCTTTTGATGCCGTAAACAAAGGGGCGAAGATGAAATCCCTCCTCATCAAAAAAATGAAGGCGCTGGGGTGGAGAGTAAATGTACTTGATATAGCGAGTTTCAAGGCCACTAGGAGCGATAAACTCACAGAAAATACCCCCTATATAAAAGAGAACGAGTACCCCGATACTGCCCATGGCCAACTTGTGTTTTCTGAACTTTCTCCACATAAGCTGCCACTGGGAGGCCACATAATAGCTTTCCTCATAGCTGACCGATTTTTCCTCCTCTTCCTCCACACCTACCTTACCTTTTTTTCCCAGAAACCTCATTTTGCTGCCTTTTCTCTGTAGCGAATGCGGGGGTCCAGCCAGGCCAATAGGATATCCGAAATCAAAGTTCCTATCACCGTTAAGGTGGCCAAGATTAAAATGAAGCTTCCAGCCAGATACATATCCTGGCTCATTAGTGCTCGCAAGAGCAAAGGTCCTGCGGTGGGTAGACTAAGCACTACAGCCGTGATGGTTGCCCCCGAAATAATCCTTGGAAGTTGCCATCCTAAAGTACTAATTATCGGATTAACAGCCACCCTCACCGGGTATTTAAATAAGAGAGCTCTTTCTGAAACTCCCTTGGCTCGAGCGGTGATGACATATTGCTTTCTAAGCTCATCCAACATAGTCCCCCGCATAACACGGATGAGTCCACAGGTCCCGGCTGTGCCGATGACTATAACCGGGATCCACATATGGCTCATCATATCCATAACTTTGGCCAAACTCCATGACGCCCTTACGAATTCCGGGGAGAAAAGGCCTCCTACACTGAGGCCAAAATATTTATAGAAGAGAAACATTAGCACCAGCGCCAAAAGAAAGTTAGGGGTGGCCAGTCCCAAGAAACCCATGAAGGTAAAAGAATAATCAGCTAACGAATATTGACGGATACTAGAATAAATTCCTACAGGGATGGCTACAGCATAGGTGAAAATAAGGCTAAAAAGAGATACGACCAGCGTTAAGGCTAGCCGATCCCAGATTAGCTCACTTACCGGCTTGTTCCACTCAAAGGATTGGCCAAAATCTCCACGAAGAACTCCACTTATCCACTTAAAATACTGGACATAAATTGGCTGATCTAATCCATAACGCTTTTTTAACGAGGCTATTACCGCCTCATCTACCATCTCACCCGTCTCGCTTAGCGTAGCTATGTAAAAGGTTAAGTAATCACCACGTGGAAGTTGAATGAGGGTAAAGGTGATTGCAGAGATTATCAAAAGAGTGGGAATCATATAGAGAACTCGTCTCGCAATATAGGAAAGCATTCTTTACACCTCTTTATTTAATGAGTTTGTTTGCCTCCGAGACTCTTGCTACGGGCAAGCAGTCACCGCCTTTTAAAAAGAATACCAGAATACCTCTCAGCTTACTGAGGGGATAAACGGCAGAGGTCATAAGGGCAGCGGAAGCCTACGGTTTCGATAGCAGGCTTGTACCATCACTGTCATAGGGAACCCCGTAAATGTCGACAATAGTGCTAGGGATGTCAATAATCTCAGCCTGCTCAACCTGGTGTCCTCTTAGATTGGGAGGAAGTGCACCGCCACTGACCACTATAAAGGTATAGCGACAACCGCCTAAGTAAATCCTGCTAGCTTTACTTTTTTCATAATCCCAGACAAAGCAATCATGAGGAGCACCATGATTGGAACAAGTCCTAATTGATGATAAGATTCAATATTTGGGGGGAGAGCCTGTTGGCTTGACCTCAACTCCATCGACCCAATGTCCAGCCAACTGATCAAGCATCACAACAAATACACCAGGTAATTTTTCTCCTAAAGCAGACATCTAAATGCTCCTTTTCTAACATTGTTGCAGGAGAATAGCCTCCCCGCCTGGACTTAGTCGCAGGCAGGAGAAGCTATTCTCTGAACTTCTGGCTTACTTCTGTTTAAAGAAATACTGTGGCGGGTTGGTATTTCCGGGAGTCTCCATATATGTGTCGCTGAGAGCTAGCTCAGGCACATTTCGGAAGTTGTTCTTTGCCACTCCGACAGCCATAGTAGAGGGAGCATTGAGAATACCAATACTCCAGACGTTCTCAGCATTGAGGCGAAGAACTTCTTGAATTAGTTGAATTCTTTTCTTTTCATCCACGGTCACCCTAGCCGCCTCCCATGCCTCCAGGGCCTTCTTCCAATCTCCCCATGGCTCCATACCGCTCTTTCCTCCAGTTTCATACCACAGACCAACCAAGGGAACAGACCCCATCGCACCTGTCTTGGTAACAGGGACATATATCTTGCCGGCAATTGCAGGAAGGAGAGCTGAGCCCCTGGACCACACGCTTACCTCCTGCTCATTCGCGTACAACCGCTCATACCACAACGCGCGCTCTACGGTCTTGACAGCAGTCTTGATTCCAACTTTCTCCCAATATTCCTTTACTAACACCGAGACATCCACCCAAGGACCAAAGACCCCCGGCACCACGTCAATGGTCAAAGATAAGACCTTTCCATCGGGTCGGAGACGATATATGTCATCCTTATCCCATTTCAGGCCCATCTCATCTAAGAGGGAGTTTGCCTTTGCCGGATCATATTCAATATAGGCTTTGGCGTATTCCTCCTTATAATAGGCAGATCTAGAGGGAACTGTCATCGCCCGAATCTCGCCCAATCCCAGATAACAAATCTCATTTATCTCCTCACGGTTGATGGCTATAGATAAGGCAATACGCAATCTACGGTCGTTGACGATATCGTGTAACACCGAGTCCTTAGTGTTCAGATTGACAGCGAAGGCCACATCTGATGCATTCCCAGAGTCCCATAACATAGCCCTGTAGTTGTTCTTCTCTCTTTCCTTCATAAACATGGGGTAGTTAGAAAGTATCAGATGCCGAAGCTGGAAGTCCAACTCTCCAGTCAGGGCCTTGAAATTAATCATCTCTCCACTTTCTACTAAAACGTGGCTAATCTGATCGACGTAAGGGAGTTGATTGCCTGCCGTATCTACTTTCCAATAATAGGGATTTCTCTCCATTATCCAGTGGGAAGCAGTAGGTTCATTAATTGGCTTCCATGCTCGAAGGGTGGGAAGCTCAGGATTTTGGATCCAATCATTCTTTGCCGCAAATAACTGATACCAGAAGCTGTATCCTTCTTTCTTTGTCAGTTCCTCTAACTTCTCCGTGGAAATGTAATCGGGATGGAATTGCTCCATATAGTGCTTGGGAGCAAAAAAGCCTCCTTGACGCCCATAGTAGATAGCTAAAGTTCCCAGTACTACCGGGTATGGTGGAACAAAACGAAGACGAACTGTATAATCGTCCACTTTCTCTACTTTTCCTAATTCTCCCCCTGCTACCATCCAGGCGGGTTTGGCTGGACTAAGCTCATCATTTAAGAGGATATCCTTATACCAGAAGAGAATATCATCAGCGGTAAAAAGATGTCCATCTGACCACTTCATCCCCTTCCTGAGATATAAGGTGAGAACCCTTCCTCCTTCTGAAAATTCCCAGCCTTTGGCTATGTTGGGAAGTACCTTTTTCCCGTCAGGGTCATAGCGGAGAATCGAATCAGCAGTAATTCGGTTTGGACCCGATGAATCCGAAGGTCCCTTCCAGGCCCTATTCCATACTCCTCCATACTGACCAATCTCCTCCACCGGCACTATCACCAATGGCTCCTCTGGAAGCCTTTTCTCTACCGGCGGAAGCTCACCTGCGGCAACTTTTATCCTTAGCGCAGGAGCTTCGCTGAACTCGGTTATTCTGTTTCCGGTAGCCTTCTCATATTCCCCTACGGTGACGTATTGCATTGGCGAGGGCATTTGTATCTGTGCCAAGACTGGGGCTACACCCATCAAGGATATCGCTCCAATTAATAACAACATCATTAATTTTCGTCTCATCTTTTCAACCTCCTTAATATTAGTATCTGAGTACCTGCTATATTTGTTTTTGGTTTCTATAGTTTTTAATTAACTTGTTTTACCCTTCTTAGAGCTTCAACTTCGTTCCGCTAATATATTACCCTCCTTTCTAAAATTATTTCTTCACCTCCTCGTATAATTAGTCAGTTAATGGGGTCTGTTCTTGTAAGGTAGCTATCACCACCTCCTCCATTGATTTTTGATCCCTTTATGTATTTCTCAAAGCTTCATTAGTGCGCCTAGTTAAAAAGTCCTTTTTCATCATCTCAAGGCGAGGATTGGCCTAAACCTCCTCAAAGGAGCTTTCAGGCTACCTTTACTCATTTCAATAAGCTCTCCAGTTTCTCTATATTACGTACAGCCCTTTCTTTCATTCTTATGGCAACATTAACATACAGGGCCTCTATGATGGATAGTTGGGCTACCCGAGCAGCCATGGCAGCAACACGAAAGATAATCTCACGAAAAGAAGTAATCAGCTTAATATCGGCAAGTTCAGCCATGGGGGAGTTAATATAGTTGGTAATACATATAATAGTAGCACGATTCTCTTTAGCTAACCTAAGGGGCTTGAGTGTATCTTCAGTGCTTCCACTATGTGAAACTCCCAGAGCTACATCTTTTTTTGTCAAGGATAGAGCTAATCCTATTTGCAGATGGGGATCGCCAGAGAAGACACAGGGAACACCTAGATAGAGAAAACGGTGAAATGCTTCTTCGGCTATTGGAGAGGAGGTACCTACTCCACAAAACAGAACTTTCTTTGCTTCAAGCAAAGCCTCTACCGCCTTATCCATTTCAGTATTGTCCACTATTTTCAAGGTATCATATAATCCCTGTATATTAGCGTGAAAAACTTTCTTTGTTACTTCAGCCGAATTGTCTCTTGACTGGATATTCT
>SDBT01012605.1_pt1 | contig 13585 bp, 1 predicted proteins | sample 2277101 | NCBI WGS metagenome assembly SDBT01 (sample SAMN10404973, study PRJNA504765) | marine sediment metagenome | isolation source: marine sediment core GS10_PC15, 103 cmbsf | place: Arctic Ocean: Southern Knipovich Ridge | collected 2010
GGCAGGGAAATCATGTATTACCCTAATATTACATGACCCGTTGATGAAGAATTTTCAGAAACAATTGGAATTTCATCACACACATACAGATGGACTAGATTCTACTCAGGACCCTTCTGGCGAGGTTCGCATTTTCGCTGATTTCCTCGACGTGTATTATATACTCGGAAGGCAATACACTCTACACCCACGACTGCTCCCTCCCACCTTTTTAGATCAGATGTTACATTACACACCCTACTAAATACAGAAAATTAAGTGGTGGACACGCCCTTGGCAATGGGATGTATCCTGTACCCACAGACTACTCCCACGTAGGGCCCGCCCACCACTCCCTTTTCTTGTTAAATAGCTAATAACAATTATTAGTATATAATATCTTTAAAGAATGCCTGCGATATGCTATCACTCTCGGAACATATTTTAGGTGATTTGAGGGCTTGCTGCTTGGCAAAATGGGAGAATCCTGTATAAGAAGGGAGAAGGTACAGGATGCATTTGGAGGAGCTTGTAGCTGATTTCAAGTTTAGTCTGAGTCAGGTTGAGCACCCTCTCCTAATCTTCTGTTCTTCTTTTATTCCTCCGACACGTCAGGCCATGAGGCCCTGCCGCTGTCTAGATCAGTCCCCGCCTCATGTATTTCATTTCGATGATGGAGGAGTTATGTTTTGAAATTCAATACAAAGAGATTTGTGAACAGTATTGCACTTGTGATGCTACTACTGACCCTATCGGTTAGTATGACCGTTGTAAGTGCAACGACAACCAATGACAACGAGGGGATTAGTATCCCTGAGTACATTCTTCAGTGCTATGATGGTGTTGGATTTGCGGATAAACCAACTGCAATTTCGACACAAAAGTCTACTAAGGCTGCTATCAGCCAACTGGTATCAGAAACAGACCGGTCCACATGGCCAAAGAGTCTAGTGGAAGCAATTGACTCCATCATCACTAGGTATAGAGGGCTTCAGAATGCTTCTAGGGGAGGCTTTCATCTTGAAGGTAGTGTTGAGCCAAGTTTTGAAACAACAGCACTGATCCTTGAAACCCTTGACCTATTAGATTCGTTAGACGCGATTGACATAGAAAAGGTGGGTCGTTACCTAGATACGAGCTTTGACAGAAGTTTTACTCTACAGAAGTGGTTTACTGAGGGTAGCTTCGAGCAAAAGTATTGGGCTCTCAGGAGTGCCTTCGTCATTGACAAAGTAGATCATCTAGGTCTTGAACTACTAGGTCTCAACAAGGTTCTTACTCCAACAGCAAATCGTGCAGACTTTAGCGAGAAAGAAGTGTATCTCCGACTAGGTGACTTCTTCTTCTCCAATGACCTATTTGACCCTGACCTGATGACTGTAGACGACCTGAATCGTGCTGTTCATAGTTTGAGTCTAATGGTCTCATCTCCTGAATATACTTCAACTATCTTGAATCTACTTGTTGACTTCAAATCTGTCATCACTCCTTTTGAATTCAGGTTTGACACTGAAACCGGAATACTGTATTCGGGAACACAGGCACTGACTACTGAACAATCGTCAGAAACTTTGCGAACTTTTAAGCTGATTGACTGTTTTGACAGCATTTTCGATGGGGACTGGGTAGCCTATCAGCTTGATGAATCTTTAACTAGGTTGAGTACGATTGAACAGGATTGGAGTGAGGAATGTCTTACTGGGGATGCTTCCGTTATTGAGAGGGCTGCGATATTATTAACACAAGAAACATTGACCAGTGTTTTTGATCCAGTGAAAGTCTATAATCCAGTAGTAGCTGACGATGATTTGATAGGATGGACCCAAAATCAAGTAACTAGATTCCACAGACTTCCTAACATGGTTCAGTCAGATACAGGACAAGGGTCGCCTTTTCTAAGCTTCATGCCCTATATTATACTCCTCATTGTAGGCTTCTTCTCATCTTTCATCGAAGGAAGGAGCGCCCTCGTTGTGTTAGCTGTATTGATGACGCTCCTCTTTGTGTTTCAAGAAGGATATGGTATTTCCACTGTGATCGAAGCTGCTTCACAGTTCGTACATGATCTCATTCCGAGTACACCTTGGAGCTGGCAGGATATACGAGGTATAGGCACAACTTGGGTGAACATGACCTATCCGAGTTTGGAACAAGAGGAACATGTAGTACCAGATACTATCATTGATCAAGTCAACCCATATACTACCTCCTACTATCCAACAATCGATGGCATTGGCTATGCTCTCAGTCACACACTTGCATTTCCACACCTGCTATCCGCAACTTTCGCCCCAGATTTCACACTCTTACTTGACACTCCAAGTGGAGTCATCGAGCTTGGAGCCAACGCTCTGTTGAATGGTCTTCAGGGCATCACAACACTTGATTTGATTCCAATCGAGATGGATGGTAGTGTCGTAAAGTCCATGTCTCCAGTTTCAATAAGAACCTTTGAGCAGTGGACGATCGATGGCAGGATTGATGATGGAAATATTGGTCCACTACTTGATTTTGTCATAGCATCCCTAATTCCGCTGGGGACAGTTGTCCAACAGGTCGCTACAATTGGAAGGACAATTGGCAATTCAAGGGAGATACATGAGATTGTGATTGTTGTATCCTCCAAGGATGATTATCAACAGCAACTGAAGGACATAGATGCTTCTAAGGACAGAGGAGCTGGACTTCATGTAATCTATATCACGAATGAGCAGCGTCTTGACCAAGTATTAGAAGATATTGAGAGTGGAAATGAGATTTTGGGGCGACATCATGAGGAACTTCCTGACCCCCTCGAATTGGTTGGAATGACTCCAGACCAACGCAGACAATTAGCTAAGCGGGTCATCCAATTTGAGATTGAGGCTGAGTTAAGTGAGATGGACCAAATGCTTAAGGCCCGAATGAAAAGTTTTGAACTCTTTTTAGGGTCAAAGAAGGAAGCTACAACGGTGACACTTAAGAAACAACAGTTTTTGGAGTCTTTCCAACGAATTCCGAATTTCGAACCGACAGACGATATGCTTTCCGAAGTGAGGGTTGCTCAGGACGCAGCATGGCGGATTACCGCTCTATCTCCATATGGGATGACTACAGATTCTGGAGGAAAGCCTTTCAACAAGTATAATTTATGGGCGACATACCTCTTCATGCTCCGAGCCTTTCAAGAAGGTATAGACGGCATACCTGTAGATAGAAATGGTCTACCAGTTTCCAAGGATATTGTGCAAGCGTATGGTTTTGCGACCATGGTGAAGAAGTACTTTACTCGCGAGCTAAGAGCAAATGCCCCATTCAAGGTTGGGGCCTTGACCTTTGTAGAGTTTGTAGCTCAAGCTTGGACCCAGGCCGGTTTTTCATATGATGTGTTTGTAAACGATTACCTTCATGCAATAGTAGAATGGACGCAGCGACTTGATATATCCGATATTCCTATCCTCGAGAGCAGTGATGATAGAGCATACATCATCATATCTCCTGAGGGAACTAAGGATAAAGCTGGAAACACTGTATTGCGTATCCGGATCTCGCTCGGAGACAATGGTAAAATTGGTGTAATAGGGAAAGATATCCTGAAAAGGTTAGACAATCCAGACCTCACCTTTTCGCCTATAGCAGTTAGTCTGAAACAAGAGGGAGGTTCACTTGTTGTTGATAGCGTCATGTTCATGGACCCTGACGATGCTAAGTTGATTGGAAGAAAGACTGCAGATATTTCACACTCCGACATCAATGATGATTTACTTTCATTCACTGGTGACAGAATCATGCTCAAACAAGCAGCATTCTTGAAGGCGATTCGAGGAGAGGGACCTGGTCGGATACTAACGAGTCAATCGAATCTGAGAGTTGACTTTTCATATTCAGCGATGAATATTGATCCATTGACTAGAGTCCTGATTTACGCAGCAGCTGAAGGAGGTGCCATTGCATCAACTGTCATGCAAGCGATAGGTCGTAGGGGGGTGGAACTTGATACTGATAGAAGAGGTGACATTACAATCTTCTCTTCAACCTTCGACCCAAAGGATGGGGCTACTATTTTACTTGCCCAAGCTATGTATGCGTCAATAAATAGTAATAATGATAAAAGTCAAGAATCGTTTGGTGCCCAGATTCAAGAAGTTGTCAGGTCCAGAAAAGATGGTTCATCGAAAGTAGCTCCACAATTGCCAACGACTCCACGTGGTCTCAGTGGTAAATGGCGTCAGGAACGAAGAGGAAAACAGAGTTGGGTTCAAAGGGCTATAGGAACGCTGAAGAGAATTAAAAGCGGGAGCATAGCGAACCAAGGAGATGTTGTGGTAAGACGTAGAATTCCAGTATCATTTTTCAAAGTGAGCGGTGTGGAAAGAGGAGGTAGAATTGATTCGAAAGCAATTCGGTTTATTAATACTAAAGGAATCAACCCAAATGGAATCCTTGCACAGCTACTACAAGACCTGAGTTGGAAAGGTTTCTCCACTTCACACACCTACTTTGATTTCTATATGATTGACAACTTCTTTCTCATCACAATACATGGTTCTGACGAGTTAGTTCTTTTTGGCAACATGGAGGATGCACTCATGGGAAAGGGACTTACACTCTACAAGACAGTGGAACAACTTCAATCATACCTGAAAGCGAAAACAGATGCGAAATGGTTTACGGTGTATCCTGAATTTCGTAAACCTCTTGAATCGTATGTGGATACGGTGGAAGCGATTAATAAATACCTGAATTCAGCGATATTAGAATTGGGAATGGGCAATAGGAAAAATATGTTGTCCGCGTTGAATGAAGCAAATAGATTATCGCAGATTCTAAATACGAAATTGGAGAACCTTGACCATCTTATAACAGCTCGTCGTGGTTTACGAACGGATCTATCCAATCATGGAGTATCAGATCATGGAATTGAACCGAAAGATGTTATCTATGATATCCAATGGTTCACAAATGCGTTTTGTGAAAAGCTAGCCGATGCAGTTCTAGCTCATATATCTACTTTACTTGAAGCGTCAGTAATTGTTACAAATAACATCGTTCTGCCTGAAATGTCAATTCCACCAACAAAACCTTCAGCACACACTGGTTCTGTTATAGATGCCCTTATTGTCCCATATGCAGTCTATGAATCATTTCGTAGAGATGGAAGAGTAAGTGGTCCGTATCCTGGTGGGACTTCATGGTTAACAGATAAAGGCACACTCCTGACAATGTATCACATGGATTCTCAAACTGGCTCTTCAGACCAAGACCCGTCTCGTGCTTCAGACTCCGATATTCTAGTACTTGAAACAAGGAATGGTATTGTGGAGGCTGTCTATGACTATCAGAGTTTCACTCAGTTCTCAAGTGCTGGAGCATTTCACCCTGATAGATATTCCCCCAATGAGTGTAGAGATAGGTTGCAGACTAGGTTGTATATTTACGCGAGATTTCCACCTGCGGCTAGGAAGAAAATTCATTCAGGAAATCACCTGGAGGTGACTGTAAACGAGTTTGGGTCAGTTCGGAAACTTGAATACGCTGAGGCGCTAGCGTTCTACACAAAACAGTATATGGAAGCGGAATTCAAAGCTGGTTTGAGCAGTTCGCTAAGAGTGGATGCGAGCAAAGTCAAAGCGCTTTGGAAAAGGAAGATTGAGATAGTATTTGGCCCAGAATATACGAGTACACTTGAGAATCTCAAAGGTGAAATTGCATTAGTTGATTTCAGAGTCGCTGTCAAGAATGATCAGTTTGCCCAGACGCTTTCGGAAAAAATATTACGTTTGAAAGGATGGAGTATTGATCCTTCCTTCGTGAGAGCAATGACTGGTATCCTCAAGTTAGACCCAGGTCCATTGATTACAGATATCAACTTTGAGCACATCGTGATGTGGATGAACTGGTACGCGAACGCTTTGCTTGAGATACCAGATGAGTTTCTTACTCCCGATTATGCGGACCTAGGTGCCTTCTCTCCTGCTTCGCTCACCGGTGCTTCGAGTATGGAGATAGATGGTTGGTTATCGGCTCTTATCGCTGACTCCGCGATATCCCTAAACCTGAAGGAGTTGGTTCTCTCCACATATGCTTTGGATTACGTATCAAACGGTCAAATGGCTGATGATTGGCCCTACCCTCCTTATCAATACAGTGAGTTTCGATTTGTGGGTCTGGGTATAGAAGAGTGGGTTGATGTCGGAAATATTGAGGCCATGGTTGGTAATGTAAAATGTGGTGATACACTCATCGCTCAAAAGATATTCGTTACAGAAACTATCTCTACTGACCGTATTGCGTTCTATGTTAGTGATATAGAGGACTTTGGAGCTACACTAGAAGTAAACATTTTGTCAGAGGGTTCGATTGTGAAGGGGACCACACAGCTCTCGCGTGATGGATTCATAGAGATATCACTGGACCGAGAGATGACGTTCCGAGAGGGTACAACTGTCACAGTGAGCATTCCTGCACAGGAGGCTCGATGTCGATTATGGTTGAGTGACACTCGTTTCAGTTCAGATGGTTTTGAAGGCCATCTACAGGTCGAAGGTAGTAGCATACAAGAACGATGTTTGATAATGAGTCTACACAAATCTGGAGTAGAAGAAGTCGTTGGCTGGCAGCAGGTAGGCACTCGTTTTGTGAGCGGTATCGATACTCCTGTGGATGTCCTCATTGGTGACGCAGAGAATTACCTACAGGCTCATCTGACATCATACCCACAGGACCGCCTACCAAGAATATGGATTGCAGCAACATCTTACAACACGACCGACAACTCGACAACAATCAGGTACTCTCAGTACGAAACCTCCAATACCAAGGTCTACAGCGAGCTACCTCATTCAACTCAACAGGATACACCTGTTTATCTCTATGGTGACGCTGAACTCTGCAACTATGCACATATGGCATTAGTGTTATGCGATCAATCAAAGGCTGAGATAATTGACAGTCATCGCCTTCTGGAAATATTGACACAGAGGATATCGGGTGTGTTGGTCCTTCTAACGGACATCATTCCTGCGGAGGTTCTAGTACTTGACAGCAATGGCTACCCCCTCATTCAGGGTTGGCTTCGTGCAGGCAATCAGATAGTGTCTGCAGGGTTCATTCCATTCGATTATGTAATTGATAATGGGCAGATGTTACCCACAGAGGACTACCTGTTCATGTCAGAGGTTTCAAACCCTGGCACGGACCGTCTTATCTCTGCCAGTGTAGAGTGGTGTCTCACATCAACAATCGTAGATTCATACTGGGGTGATGGATTGGTGACCCACTATATGGAGCTGGGAGGTGCTTCAGGAGAACATGCCACACTCACTGGTTCCACTCCGAAGAGTGATGGAAGTTACACCTTTGTATTCCCAATGTCAATTAAGACCAGTGGTCAAAAGCACCAGTCTATCGACATCGAGATCGACGGAATTCCTATCTTTGACCGTGTGTCCATTGACCAGTTCGTATATGCTGGTAATGGCAGGTCCTTTACAATCTTTGAAGAATACAACCGATTGTCAGTACGGTACGTAGGCTCGACAGTGGACTGTGGCGAGGAATTTGTATGCTACCTCACTGTGAATGGTCTAACAAAAGGTGAACATACAATCGACATCTACGACCATAGTGGTAATGATGATCCAGTGGGTGACAATGACCCAATTGTTATGTTCCATGAATTAGATATTATTGAAGCAGAATTAGATACACGCCCTCAACAGTTCGACATCAATAGCGCAAGATACCAAGGTGTACCGTACATTGGGGCTGGAGTGTATGCAGCGACGGGTCTTGACATCATTGTTTCTGCGACTGACCTAGGTCATCAGACATTCACGATGGAACGCACCACAGGTGGAGCTTCAAGAAACAATTATGCACTAGACATTCAGGGTCAATCCCCATTCCATACCTTTGCTCTGGATCCATCGGGACACTATGCAGAGGCCACCCTATTAGTAGGTTCTGGCCTATTTACAATGATAAACATCGAACCAGAAGGAGAGAATGCTTTCTGGTCGGTGTTGGGAGAGCTGAATTTCGCACTTACTGGTATCTATGCAGACTGGAACGAAATCATGGGTCTGACCACTTCAACCGATGGTTTCGAACCAAGTGTGTATGGTCCTGAATTCCTCGGTCTACTTGTTGAAGTCTTGGACTCTGAACCAAACAGACGGATACCAGAGGCAGCGGTTCCAGAGCTAGATTTATCTGGCAATGGTTTCTTCTCATCCTCCTTCTCGACACCTCTTCAAACGACTACAGTTGATGCAACAGTCGATTGGTCAGATGAGGAGTCCCTTCTAGTTTCAGGGACAACATCATACTCAGTAAGCATTGATAATGTCAATATTGATTCCAACTACATTGCTTTCCTCATTGAAATGTATGATTGTAGTGTTACTGTTGGGTCCGATATTGGCATGATTGGTGACTGTAGGAGTGGTGTGAATATTCTCGCCCTACCAGTTGGCTACCATACAAATCTTACCTTCAGCAGTGTTTCGCTGAACGATTCAAGCTTCAAGTTGAGATGGCTGACTTCTTCAGAAACACCTGCCGTTTCTGGGGATTCTCAGGTGTATATCGAGAACTTCCAGACAGACTCACACATCTCTAGTTCTGGTAACACAGCTATATACGGAGATTCCATAGCTGTCAGTCATCAGGCTGGTCAGAGCAGCTTCTTTAGTCTGGACATAAACATAGTTCGTGATCCACACCTTGTATTAGAGGTGGCACATCACTTGAATGACACCTCAGCACAGTCTGAAGTAAGAGTAGAATTATTCTCAGAGTCTGGATGTCTAGGAGAGAGTGTCACGTTAGACCTCACCCGCTCAGTAATCTGTACAATCGATTTTGTAACAATTTCATTGTTACAGGTTGGTTCAGTGATGTTCACACTCACTAGTGACGCACCTCTGCAATGGGAGATTGATTGGTTTGAGGTTTCCATCGACTCAGATATTTCTTACACAATGGATGAACCCTATCCACTTTCCATCGATGATAGTTCGGTTGTTTCATTCGAGAATGGGGAAGTAGTTTTCACTACAAACAATACAGATTACACCGAAGTGTTGTTATTTGAGACCTGTGTCAGTATTGATAGCTATCCCTACTTACACATAGTGCTCTCTGAGTCTGATATGTTAGACAGCACAGTCATTATCACAACAGATACCGGTAATCACTCAGTTTCTCTCTCTTCTGTTATCAACCTCCAGACAATGGGTACTATTGTCTCAAAGATTATTCTCAGGTTCAGGTCAGACGGTCAAGAGAGGTCACTCAGAGTGGATTCAACCATCTTCTCTCGTGATTCAACCTCATACGAAGAGCGTATTGATATCTTGGTCCATTATAGCACAAGTCAGGGAGCAACCACACTCGTATTTGATCAATATCTACTTCATTGGACAACCGGTATGACCACATTGAGTAACTCTACTCATGAGTTTTCACGTGTGAGAACCACAATCGATGTCTGGAATGAGCAGTATCTCATCATTTCACAACAATCAATTGACACTGAGACCTCACTCAACTCAACTGTGTGGTTTGATGGTACTGTCACACTCCGGACTAAAGGGACTCTATTGCCTACTATCGTTCTACAATCTCAACCTACAAAATACAGTGATTCATATGGTGTGGTTGATTCCACTATTGAAGATATTATAATTCGTACTCCAACCTTTGCTTGTCTATATGGTCATGGTCTTGGTTTCGGTCTAATTGACCTTCATGGCCAGACTATCGAATCATCTGCTAGTGAGGGTTGGCTCACTGTGGATTGTGAAACTCGTAATTCTATGACATTGGTCCCGATAGTCGAGGAACGCTTTGAACTTATCAATGGAGTCGAGGTTGATCTCAACTTTGTTGTGACTATCACTAACATTGACCAGTCAGGTCTATTGTCAGAGTGGACTGGAGTTCTTGAGTCACAGAACGCAGCTTTCTGGGATGGAATGTTCAGCGAGGACTATGCTCTGTGTCAGACCTTTGACTCACAGGGTTCTTGGATCATTGATACCGAGTCTTCTTCTAATGATATCTATTACAGAACTGACCTCACAAGTGACGAAGGTAAAATGGATATCACCATGAATGCAAATGAAACCTCCCTTGAATATGTAGTCATTGAATTGAACTATCTCAATATCAATGCACAAGAGTTCCCATTTCTCAGATGGATTATCGATGGTGATGGTTCCCTCAGCATCTCCCTGTCGTTGAAACTATACTATCCTACAAATGAGTCTACAATGACATTCCCTGTGGTCACATATTCTCCAGACGAGAGTATCGAGGATGAGCGGAACATCTACATCCAACTCAGAGAAGCTGGTAGGGACACTTGGATCATTCAGGGAGTAGAGGTCTATATTGAGGAGGTCGTGGCAGGCAACCCCGCAAATAAGACCGTTACACTTGATGAGCTTCATATCTACAGGATTGAAGGTTGGGAGTTGGTGGTAACAACGAACACAACCATTCATTCTACAGCTGAGTCAGATGGTATGGTTCTCACCTTGCATTCGGAAGAGGGTATGGAAACTCGACTTAGAAAGAAGTTCATTGAAGCTCTCAATGTCACTATGAATAGCATATTCCAAGACCGTGAACGAGTAGGGTATGCATCTCAGGTGAATATTCTAGCTGTGGGTAGTACATCAAGTAACTACTCTATTGACCATGACAACACGAACTGGGCAATTATCACAGAAGACATTGCTGAAGTTGTAGAACTGGAAGAGATCGTGATTACTCTCATTGGAGGTATTGAAGAGGAGGGTTTCGCACAGATAGATTGGATACGAGTGGTTGAACCATTCCTCTCAAGGTATGAATGGTCCAGCTTTGCTGATGGCTCATGGGAGCCTTGGTCTGGTCTTATTATGATGGGCATGGGCTTTCCGCCATCAGACCCACAAAATGAGATAGATGAGGTCTGGACTGGAAGTCAGGCTGGTCAATCTATTGAACGCTGGGCTAGCTATAATGGAGATCCAGGTGCGTACAGTAACGGAGGACATGTTGCTATCCATGATGGGACTCATTACGATTACACAACTTGGTCTTTTGGAACATTGAGCAAGGACTATGGATGGGGCAACCTGCACTCGGATGGCACACAGTACGAACAGGATTGTGGAACCTATCAGGGTGGAAAGTATAGTCAAAGCTTTTTACTCGGATCAAGCGAGTCAATTTCCTCTTTACAGGTCTACATCAGAGTGGTAGAAGATAGTGGATTTTTTGGAGATAACATCAGATGGCGAATATATTCAGGAACCTCCTCTGCTCCGAATACTGGAAGTGTCCTCCGCAGCGGGTCCTTTGATGCATCTTCAAGCTATTCTTGGAAGACGATCTCATTCTCAAGTCTGTCTAATGGATGGTACTGGATATCAATACAGGGGAACTACTTTGAGCGAATTATTCCCGATTCTGAACCCGAGCAGGGTACAGATGCGCCTCCGGATTGGGTGTATAGCAGGCCCTACTGGCGATATGCGAGCCCAAGCGGTTCTTCAGGAATGAGATGGTGGACAACCGGCACAGATAGTAATGACTTCTTGGTCAAGTTACACAAATATCAAACTATTTCAGGCTCTGCCGTCTTCTCGTATGGATTGAGAGTGAATTGGCATGATGCTTCTGGTGACCACTATACTGGCCTCGCAGCCAGCCCTCAGACGGTCAATCACGCTGGAGCCGATGATGTATGGATCACATCCACTGATAGCGGTGTCACAAGCATAAATCCAACAAATGTCAAGACCTACTACAAACGACCAGCAGCCAGTGTTAGTGCATCCTTCTCAGTTGACCCAGATTCAGGTACAGCGTACTGGAATATGCCCAACAACTTCGCGCTCACTGACTACTCGGACCATCTCAGTGGTACCGATGGTAAGTTCCAGTTCACCAAGGGAAGTACTTGGAGCTACTCAAACATCAATCCAACTGGCCCCAGTGTGGGAATTAATGGTGATACAGTGACAGTAACTAATGTGGATTATGGAACATCCTACACCATCACCTTCACACAATCGAATACGGGTCTTGACCTCACTACCTACTGGCGAGAATCTGATAACTCGATAAGAGTTACAGACCCTGAGGAAGTCGCTACTAATGGCTTTAGTAATGTGTATGCAACTTGCGGGAATTTCGGGACCTATACTGTTTACGGTTACACTTGGAACCTCGTGGCAGGTGATAGTGCGACACATAAGTCCACTCAACCCAGGTTTGCGACAACTATCACATCCACCAAGACACAACTGGATGCAGGATATACCGACTCTCTCTACTACAGGGTAACCTTCGAATCAATCGATGGTCTCACCCGATACTGTGCATACAAGGGCTTTTACATCACAGTTCCTTCGCTACATGATACATGGGTGACAGACTGGGATGAGGTACCATTATCTATGGTGATTCCAGGTGAGAGTAGCAGGTTCTATGCAGATGTCGATTTCATGTACGGGGCAGACACACTGGAGCTTGTGTACAAATATGGGGAGAACGGGACCGAATCGACCAGGTCCAACTACGCCTCTTACGTGGACCTTGGAGGTACGACAAGTCGTGGAAGATGGTATTATTACCTCATGCCCAGTGGTATCTACGAGGGACAGTATGTGTACTGGAAATGGCAGACCACAGGTCCTTGGGGAAGTCATACATTTCTCAATGGGTCTGAGTGGTTCAAAATCCTAATACAGGATGACGATACCGAGGGTCCACAGTTTCACGATGTGACGCCAACAAGTAGTTTCTATGATGATTCATATGCTGGAGGAATACAGAGCGGTGGGCCAGATGGACGGGTCAAGATTTGGTGCTGGGTTTCAGACGAGAAGGGTGTGAGTAGTGTCACCTTGGATTACTCTTGGCATAATGGAGCGAGTGATACAAACATCACGATGTACGATGAAGGTGACCACGTTCACTTTTCAACTTGGATTGATATTGATTGGTATACCCCAACAGACCACTCGCGTGCACTCAGCTTTACTATTCACGCGTGGGACGGTGATAATAGCCCAGAAGAAACGGTCATATCATACTCGGATATTGTGATAACAGATGAAGATCATTCTGTTCCAGTTCTATCCGACTGGTTACCTAACAGTCCGTTCAGCAATGAAGATGCTATCGGGTCAGTTTCCATTAGTGATATCTCAGGGTTCTATGATAGTGAGTTCTATATCCGCTTCTCATGGGATGTTGGTTTCTCTACCTTCTGGGATATTCCCTTTGGCGGAAATGACAAAGGAACATTCACTGTTTACTCTGATTATGTTGAATATACAATCTATGCATCTTGTATTGGTGACACCCATGAGGGTGATATTCTGTACGTGAAGGTATATGCGATAGATAATGATACTGATAGAGGAAGTGTAGATCGTTCAGGTGGTCTCTCATCAGACTATGCAACACATACCATACGAGATGATGATACTATTGGCCCAGTTATTATCCAAGTAGATGATTATCTCATCAATGACGGTTCAAGTGAATGGCTATACGTTCAAGCCAGTGACTCCAGTGATGGTATCGGTGGTGTGATTGTTGAGGTCGATGGTCTCAACTATAC
>SDBT01012606.1_pt1 | contig 13584 bp, 6 predicted proteins | sample 2277101 | NCBI WGS metagenome assembly SDBT01 (sample SAMN10404973, study PRJNA504765) | marine sediment metagenome | isolation source: marine sediment core GS10_PC15, 103 cmbsf | place: Arctic Ocean: Southern Knipovich Ridge | collected 2010
GATTTGAAAGCATTGTATAAAGCTTCTTCTTTCTTGATCTTATCAACCAAATTTTTGTTCACAGCTTCTTTTGGAATGTTCACTCTTACAAAAGTTTTGAAACGATTGTTTTCGTCCACAATAGTTTCTTGTTTTGTAACCATGACATTAGCAAATTTGGCATTTGCCACCACTTTTACGACTTTACTTGTCAAAGTAGTAACAGTTGGGTCGACAACACCAGCTTCTTCTTCATAGTTTTTCACCATGCCTTTTACGTAAGCTTCTACATATTGAGCAGCCTGAAGCATGGCATTGGCATAAGCAGCATCATAAGAAACTGTTTGGGAAACTTTTGTTGCCATTCCAAAAGTTTGTACATATTCTGGATTATCCTGCAGTTGCCACCAATCCGGGTAATAAATCTTCTTTGGACCTTCTGGTCCTGCTTGTTTTCCGCAAGCCACAATTAATAACAAAACTACCATTACAATTGCGATAAACTTTAATGATTTCATACTTCCTCCTTGTTTATTGAATATTATGTTCTTTTGCCACGAAATCAACTCTATCAATTGGAATAATTTCGTGATTTCTATCAATCTTAAAAACGTGCCAGCAATTTCCGTCAAGGTTCTGAGGAATACTAAAGGTTGCTAAAAGCCTATTTTGACCGTAAACTTGAACAAGAGCATTGCTCCTCGATAGTTTTTGACTTCTTTTTTGGGTTCTGTTCGAATAATCGAAAACCGAATAATAATAGTCGCCAACTGCAGGTTTGTAAATCGTGATTGTTTCCGGTCCGTAACTGGACATATCATCTCTATCTAAGAAATCTCTGCCTGCGATCATAATCCTGTTTCTGTACCAGATGTGGAAATTTCCTCCTGCTGGCTTTGGTCCGCTCAGATGAGCATCAAGATCTCTGGGACGACTTCCCCAGGTTAGAACAATGCGGAACTCTTTTACTTCAGGAGACATGGCACAAATGATTTCGCGGGGAGTTTCATCGATTCCCATGCGGGTGGAAGATTCAGCACTGATAAAACCTTCTTTCGAAAAGAACAACTCATATTTCCCCAAGTCAGCAGCGAAAATGAAAATCCCGTTTTCATCGGTTTTAAATACAGCAGTTTCTTTCATATTATTTGTAGCTGTTACATTTACATCTGCAAGCGCATCTCCGGAAATAGCATTTACCACTTTTCCCAAAATGATTTTTGATTTCGGATAAAACCTGATTTCTGTGTCCACTTCACCGGAATATGCTTCCAGAGAAAAGACTTTGCAGGTTAAACCCTGTGCTTGAGGAATTTGAATAGCTTCGATAAGTTTATTGTTTTTAAAGATTTGCACAACCGGTTTTGCCCTGGCAATCAGGTTTAAATCTGCATTCATTTCCTGGTCAGCAAATTTATCTTTTATCCAGAACGAGAAATATCCATCATCCGATTTGATGATAAAAGATTGTTGAGTTCCAATAGCTTGTCCTTCTCCAACTGAAATCAATTTTCCATCCAAAACAGATTCAGCATTAACTCCACTCACACAACCAAAATCACTCCCGATCGTACCGCTGACAAAGCCGTTGCATTCACCTTCAAATTCGTCCCAGAAGAGATTGATACGATATTCTGCACTCCATAATAAGGTGGCTAAAATCATCAGTAATAATATTGAATTTATTTTCATCGAATCTCCCATAGCACTAAAATAAATTTAAAATAATTAAGTCAAGAAAAATGTTTTTGTGACAAAAAGACACAGAAATAATTGAAAATTTAATATTTAATATTGAGTATTGAAAAAACCTTGCGAACCGTGTCAGGCTTTTGACTGATGGTTTCAAACAGAGAATTTCTTCTACATCAACCTTCGCAACGGTTGGAATTCATTTTTTTAGTTCTTTACAAACCTGTCGAGCAATCTTCAAATAGATATTATTATCAAACCTGTTCTGATTTGGGAAGTGGATCATACGAAAACTATATTTTCTCTTTTTTTTCATCTTTATTATAAATCAATTTCTTCTTCAAAATTGCCGATTATTGAATCGACTTTTACAAGTTGAATAAATCCTGTGCCGGTTATGTCTAAATCAACTCCATTTTTTTTGAGCAGGGAACGAAGTTTATAAGCAATATCTTTTCTGGTAATATAACACATAATCACATTTGAGCGTTTTGATTTTCCCTGAGACATATAGCTGAGACCTGCAAAAATCGGCATTTCATAGGAGAGTTTTTTTGCCATTGAAATCGTATCCACGATCGATGCATTTGTGATTCCCACCTCTACCATCGAGGAGAGAACTTCATTCATTTTGTTTACATCATTCAAGGTTAAGATCATAAGATAATTGTCATCTTCTTTGCTTTCGGTTTCTTCTTCATCTTGAGCAATCAGAATTTCATAAATTTCATCTTTGGTTTGAGCTTGTAAGATCTGTGCCCGGAAATCAGATTCTTTCAGAAGTCTTGATGATTTGGCTAATAATTGTAGATAAATTTTATTATATTTTTCAGATGAACCAAAAAAGAAAATGATTTTTGCAGGTCCCAGTTCAGGATTGTGATAATCAATACCATCTTTGATAATGATGATACAGACAAAAAGTTTCTCCACAACTTTGCTGCGGGCATGTGGAAAGGCAACTTCGGAAATTAATTCTGTGCTCGACATTTCTTCCCGATTCCAAAGTGCTTCCAGGAATTTCTTTTGATTCATAATATAATCGTGATTGTAAACATGATTTACCATTTTTTCAAAAAGATCTTTTTTACTACTGATTTCCGGATTTATTATAATTAAATCTTTATCTAAAATCTCTTTCCACATTATTGCACTCCTCTAAAAAGTCTTACGCTTGAGTTTTGTAAAACCAAATTTCAGTAATAATGGTGTTCCAATTGCACTGATTATCACCATCAGGATTGTAGCGGAAATAATATTAGTTGAGATTAAACCTTTTGCCAAAGCCATATTTGCAATAATCAAAGCAACTTCTCCTCTGGGAATCATTCCCACACCAACCCTAAATGAACGGGTCATATCGAAATTCGTAAGTTTCGCACCCAATCCGCAGCCAATCATCTTACCAACAATTGCTAATAAAACAAAGCCAATAACATAGACAGGATGAGCATCAATTTCAAATAAATCAAACTGCAATCCAATACTAACAAAAAAAACGTCAACAAAAAAGGATTTTCCGATATTTGTAATACCGGTTTGAACAGCATGTTTATGATGTGTCTGACCCAGAAACAAGCCGGCAAAAAAAGCACCTGTTATTGCAGCCAGACCTGCTTTTTCAGCAAACCAGGAATAAAGCAGTACAACAGCAATTGCGAGAGAAACGACAACATTATCTAAAAGAATTTTTTCCAGGTTGAGAAAAAATGGTTGCAAGATGAACAATCCAAAAATGAAGGAAATCACAAAAAAAACAATGATTTTTACAACTGATAAAGTAATACCGGAATTCTCTCCTTCGGAACCTGCTGTTAATCCGATGATGAAAGTTAATAATAAGATTCCCACGATGTCATCGATAATGGCTGCATTTACGATACATCTGCCTTCCAGGCTTTTCAGCTTGCCCAAATCGATGAGTGTCATCACACTCACACTTACGCTGGTGGCAGTGAAAATCACTCCTACAATCAGACTCTGAGAAAGATTGTTGCTAATGAAAAAAGTCAACAGAAATCCTAAAGCAAAAGGCAGAATAACACCGCCGGCAGCAGGTAAAACAGCTTGTCTGGATTCCTCTTTGATTTTTTTGATATTTGTTTCCAAACCTGCTTCAAAAAGAAGAAACAGTACTCCGATTTGAGCAATCCAGTTTATCACAGCTTTCGGTTCTATAAAATGAAGAAAAGTTGGTCCAAGTACGATTCCCAGAAGAAGCATGCCAATAACCGGTGGTTGTTTGAATTTCTTGGAAATTGCACCTAAAATTTTGGAGAAGAAGATAATAATTGCCAGGTGAAGAAGTATATTATTTTCCACTATCCAGTTTTAATAGTCTTTGTTTGGACAGATGTTGCCTATATGTTTGAGAAAATTCGTGGCGTCCACCAAAGTTTGCGAAGAAAAAGAAATAGTCAGTTTCAGCGGGTTTGAGGGTAGCCTGGATAGAAGTGATAAAAGGGCTGCAAATCGGAGTTGGCGGTAAGCCATAATTTTTGTATGTATTATAAGGAGAAATAATTTCCAGGTCGCGATAAAATATTTTTTTGCGGGATTTACCGTATTTTTCTAAAATATAGGCAATCGTAGGATCTGCCTGCAGCTTGTAACCATTTACAATCCTATTCAGATAAACGCTTGCAATTATCGGTTTTTCTTCTTCCACTTTTGCTTCTCTTTCCACTATGGATGCCAAAATTATTGTTTCGTAAAAATCTAAATTCTCATTGGGAATGAAATCCAGATCTGCTGTTTGCCTGAAAAATTCTTTTACTAAATGTGAGATAATAAACTCTTCTATCACATCTTCTGGAAAATAATATGTTTCCGGAAAAAGGAAACCTTCCAAACTAGGAATTGAAAAACCTGTTGCTTTTTTTGCAAAAACTGAATCATTACAAATCGAGATGAATTTTCGATAATCTCCGAAACCATTATTTGTTAATAATCTGCAGGTTTTTCTGATAGTTAATCCTTCCGGAATGGTTATTTTCTTGAGAAATACTTTTCCGGATTTTATCTTTTCAAGCACATCAGAAATTGTCATTTTACCGTAAAAGAGGAATTTTCCATAACTTAAATCTTTATCTGCTCCGGAAAGTTTTGCATAAAGATAGAACCAGTTTTTACTTCTGATAATATTTTTATCATAGAGTTTTTGTGCTATTTGGAATGCTGTTTCACCGTATTTGATATCAACAATTGTGTCTTTTACTTCTAAAGGATTTACAAACAAAGAAATTCCATGAACAATAAAGAATAGCAAAACGAGTATTAAAGAGACAGAAAAAAGCTTCATTGATTTCATTAAATTGAATCCAAATAACTTTTCAGGATTATTGAAGCGGCAAATTTATCTACAACTTTGCGACTTTCTTTTATGCTCTTTCCCATTTTTTTAAGCATCTCTTCTGCTTCTGCACTGGAGTAAGATTCATCCCAATAAATAATAGGAATGGAAATCCTATTTTTCAATTTCTCAAAAAAATCTCTAACTTCAGTAGTTTTTTTTGTATCTTTTCCTTCCAGGTTTACAGGCAATCCTACTATGATTTTTCCGACTTTTTCAGATTTGATTATACTATTAATTTCGCTGAAAACCTCTTCACCGCTATTTTGAATTACTTTGAATGGATTAGCAATTATTTGCAAAGGATCACTCAATGCAAGACCAATTCTCACAGTTCCATAATCGATGCTCATTATTCTGGATAGGCTCATTTCTGATTTTTCCTGTAAACGAAGTGGACAAACTTAAGTTGTATATTTAAAGAGAAAATATATTAGGATTCTATCCATTCTTCTATTTGTCTTTTCTTTCATTTATCAAATCTTTTCTTCTCTATTTTTTTCTTTTTTTTAGCCGCTAAGTTCACGAAGAATCACAAATATAAAATTCTAACAAAAGAACTCTTTGAACATTAGTGCTTCTTTGCGTCCTTCGCCTGCCTTGCCGTAGTTTTAACGAAGGCAGGTGGCTTAATTCATTTTTTATCTTTTTTTCCTTTCTAATATTAAGATTCTTGATATTTGTTTTTCTGTCAATTCTTTTATAATTGATTCCGAATCTGAATTTTTTTAAAGTTATGATATCGAAATATTGAGTTTCAAGATACTCATTCTTTCAAACAGAAAAGACATTTAGCAAGTTTTTGAAATATGAACAATAAAATTAATTTTGTATTTGGAATTTATCTTGCATACTTTATTTTGTAATAAAGATAAAACTAGGAGAAAAGGATGAAAAAAATATCTTTTTTATTATGTTTTTTTGTTTTGATGGTTTCGATTTATGCAGCCAATCAAACTATTCCATTGGATTATTCCAACACAGATGTTGAGCTCATTAGCAGTGATGAATTCGGAATGAATGCCAGCATGCAAATCGCAGAGATCCAATCTTTTGAGGTGGATACCGAAATGGGAACTTTTTCCAATATCAGTATTTTCGGTTATTCATATTCAAAAGAGATTGGAGCACCAAAGCTGCCGATTTTGAGAAAGATCATTTCTGTTCCGCTGGGAGCTGATGTACAGGTTCAAGTTTTTAATTTTGAAACTTCAGAATATATTTTATCAGATTTTGATATTAATTATCCCATTATTCCTGCTCAGGAATCTGTTTCTAAAAGTGCAAAACCGGAAGATATCAAATTTGTTTATAATGCTGCTGCTTATACATCAAATCAATATGATGATAACCTGATAGTTTCTATTGAGGAACTCGGAATTTTGCGTGGAATGAGGTTATTTGTTTTAACTTTTGAACCGCTTAAATACAATCCCACAGCAAATACAATAAAAATTTATAACAATGTTGATATCCAGGTTAATTTTGTGGGAGGAGATTTAGCAGCAACAAATTCGCTTAGAAACAAAACTTTTTCACCCTATTTTGAATCTGCCTATCAGGATTATGTCTTCAATTATTCTCCCACGACTTCAAGGGAAGATCTAACCAGGTATCCGATAAAATATGTTATCATTTCCGACCCGATGTTTGAAGCTCAGTTGGAGTCTTTTATTGAATGGAAAATTCAGAAAGGTTTCGAAGTGATTGTTGGTTATACTGATGATCCTACAGTGGGAAGCACAACCACATCTATCAAGAATTATATTCAATCTTTGTGGGATGCTGCTACTCCTGAATCTCCAGCTCCTTCGTTTATTCTTTTTGTGGGAGATGTTGCTCAGATCCCTGCCTGGAACGGAAGTACCGGTGGTCATATTACGGATTTGAATTATGTTAAGATTGAGGGTAATGATTATCTTCCTGAAATTTATTATGGAAGATTCTCGGCAAATAACGAGGTAGAACTGCAACCACAAATTGATAAAACTCTCGAATATGAAAGATATGAAATGCCCGATCCAGCTTACCTCGGTGAAGTAGTAATGATCGCTGGAGTCGATGCCAATTTCGCTCCTACACATGGGAATGGACAGATAAATTATGGAACAGATAATTATTTTAATGCTGCTCATGGAATTTATTCTCACACATATTTATATCCTCTATCCGGAAGCAGCTCTGCCAATATCATCCAAAATGTAAGTGATGGAGTCGGTTATATTAATTATACTGCACATGGCAGTTCAACTTCCTGGGGTAACCCCAGTTTTACAATTTCCAATATTAATGGTCTTCTAAACCAAAGTAAATATCCATTAGCTGTTGGAAATTGCTGTTTAACCAATAAATTTGAAGTATATATGTGTTTTGGTGAAGCTTGGCTTAGAGCAGAGAATAAAGGTGCCATCGGCTATATTGGCGGAACTAACAATACTTACTGGGATGAAGACTATTGGTGGGGAGTAGGAGCTGGTGCAATTACTGCAAATCCTACTTATGCCGCAACAGGTCCCGGTGCTTATGACGGTATGTTCCACGACCACGGTGAACCTTTTAACGAGTGGTACACAACCTCTTATGCTGTGATCATGGCTGGGAATCTGGCTGTTGTTCAAGGGGGAGGAATGATTAATTATTATTGGGAAATTTACTCGATTATGGGCGATCCGTCATTATCTGCTTATTTTGGAGTTCCTTCTGATAATACTGTCAGCTATCCTTCCACGATTTTTCTTGGTTTAACTTCAGTTCAAATTTCAGCAGAACCATTTTCTTATGTAGCGATTTCAATGGATGGTATAAGTCATGGAGCTGCTTTGGTAAATGAAACCGGTGTTATCGATTTGGAGATTGAACCATTTTCATCACCCGGTCTTGCTCAATTAGTTATTACCCGTCAAAATAGAGTACCGGTTATTGAAGAGATCGAAGTAATTCCCAATGCCGGTCCTTATATTGTAATAGATAGTTACACAATCGATGCTGGCGGGGATGACATCATAGAATTTGGTGAAACAGTTAATTTAGGTGTAACTTTGGAAAATGTAGGAATAGCAAATGCAACTGGCATTAATATGACGATTTCAATTGAAGATGCTACATACATCACATTAACAGACAACAGCGAAGTTATTGGAGATATTGCTGCCGGTGTAATAATTGAATTTCCCAATGCCTTCAGTTTTACTGTGGGCAATGATGTGCCGGATGAATATTTCTTTGTATTAGATGCAGAGATGATAGGAAATGAAGACATATGGGAAGATACAATCAATCTAATGGCTTTTTCTCCTGTGATTACTCTGGGAAATATCACAGTTGTTGATGGTAATAACGGCAGATTGGATCCGGGAGAAACAGCAGACCTGGTGATCACATTGGAAAATGAAGGTGGAGCAACAGCTTATAATATTACTTCAATACTCTCTACTTTGGATGATTTGATTACAATTAATGATAACATCGATGAACTTGATTTGTTGGCAGCATATTCCAATGCAGAAATCACTTTTAATGTAACTGTTTCCAATCAGGCTCAAATTGGTCATGTTGCTGTTTTTATTGTAGATATTACTGCTGATAATGATTATTCTTGTTCAGAAAATTTCGCTCTTAATATTGGTTTGTGTCTGGAAGATTTTGAAACAGGAGATTTTTCCATGTATCCTTGGGAATTTATTGGAAATGCAGAGTGGCAGATTACAGACCTTGAAGTTTATGAGGGTGTTTATAGTGCAAAATCCGGAGCGATTTCTAATAATCAATATACAACCATATTTGTTGAACTTGATGTAGTTGCTGATGGAGAAATTAGTTTCTGGAAGAAAGTTGATTCTGAAAATAATTATGATTATCTGAGTTTCTATATTGATGGAGTACTTCAGGATGAATGGAGCGGCAATGATGATTGGAGCGAAGAATCATATTTTGTAGAAGCAGGAAATCATAACTTCAAATGGATATATGATAAAGACGGTTCTGTAAGTACCGGCCAGGATTGTGCCTGGATAGACTATATTATCTTTCCAGCAGTTTTATCTCCGATTTTACCTGAACTTCAAGTGAATGTTGATTCTATCTTCAAAGAAATGGCTCCGAATTCAATTGAAATAGAAACAATAGAACTTACAAATGTAGGTGGAGGGATACTAAATTATACTATTGGAATAGATGCTTTGGTTGGATGGTTGAGTCTCAATGCGATTGGAGGAACACTCATAGCTGGTGAAATGGATGAGATTGAGGTCACTTTTGATACAACTGATTTGGAAGAGGGAGTTTATATCTGCAATATTGTAATAAATGATGATACTGATGTGCAAACAACAATTCCAGTCGTATTAACAGTATCGCTTGTGGGTACAGGTAATGAAATTCCAACGATTACTCAATTGGACGGAAATTATCCAAACCCATTTAATCCGGAAACAACTATCAGTTTTTCTTTGAAAGAACTCTCTAATGTGAGTCTTGAAATCTATAATATTCGTGGACAAAAGGTTAGAACTTTGATTGATAATACCCTGGAAGCAAAGTACCATAAAGTTCTTTGGGATGGATGCGATGATAATCATCAGCCAGTATCCAGTGGAGTTTATTTCTATAAATTCAGAACTGAATCAGGAAATTATACTTCCTATAAAAAAATGTTATTAATGAAATAAAAGAATTCTGCAAAATGAGAAAACATATGTCTTTCTGAGGATGAACTCACATAGGCATACGACGAAGAATCTCATTATAAGCGGAGATCCTTCGTAAGAGAAATATTCAGAATTTCTCAGGATGACAAAATCATTCATTTTGCAGAACTCATTATGAAAAAAGAAAGAGGAGACAAAGATGAAAAATTTAAAAAGACTTATGTTTGTTTTGCTGTTACCGATTTTTACTATAACAGCGATGTTTGCTGCCAATGGCTTTGAAGTTTATTTCGATCAAACCAGCAGCACAGAATTTGAACTCAACTATATTCTTGGTGATCATAAGATTTCTGAGACTGTTAAAAATGGAGTTACTTATTCAGAAATCGAGTTTGAAGGAAGTGTGGTCACAACCAAAAATGGTTTTGCGGAGCTGCCTTTTATTCACGCTTCAGTTCAGCTTTCTGATGACAGGAATGTTTCGCTGGAAATTACTTCAACCGATTATGTGGATTACAAGCTTGATTATCCGCTTCTACCTTCCAGAGGAACAATTTATCGTAATCAAGATCCATCGTTGATTCCTTATGAAATAGCTGATGAATCGATTGTGGATGAATTTTATCCTGGTGATATTGCCCAGGCAACTGAGCCATTTATTTTGAGGGATATTCGCGGTACGAATGTCTATGTTTATCCCTTCCAATATAATGCAACCCAAAATATTCTGCGTGTTTATACAAACGTAACTGTGAAACTTACTGATAACAACACCCTACCCATCAACCCGATCACATCATTTTCCCGTACTATTATGCGCGATATGCATAATATGTATTCCACTATTTTCATAAACTATGATAGAACTCGTTTTGAAAACGAGTTGTCAGATTCCGGTTCCATTCTGGTTATTCACACGCCACGTGATGCAGCTGCCATTCTTCCCTACATCGAATGGAAAAGAGAAAAAGGGCACACCGTTTACGTGGAAGAAGTGGCAACAGGAACAAACGTGATCAGCCTTGTAAGCGGCCAATATACAGCCCATAATGATATTCTTTACGTTCAGATAGTTGGAGATTGGGAAGATATCTCAGGAGCTACCATGGGTGGTGATCCAGCAGACCCGAACCTGGGTTGTGTGGTAGGTGGAGATATCTTTATGGATCTGATAGTGGGAAGATTCTCTGCAAATAGTGCAACGCACGTAACTACTCAGGTCAACAAGACTATTACCTACGAAAGAGACCCCGATATGGGAGCAGATTGGTATAAAGCTGCTGTTGGTATAGCTTCCAACCAGGGACCTGGTGACGACGGAGAATTGGATTATCAACATTTAGATGTCATTTGGAATGATAAACTAGATCCGTTTACATATGATACTTACACTCCCATCTATGATCCTTCAGCTAATGCAACAATGGTTGCTAACGCTGTGAATACCGGTGCCAGTATTATTAATTATTGTGGTCACGGTTCCACAACATCCTGGGTTACTTCCGGTTTTAATAATACACAAGTTAACTTGCTTACAAACGGTGAAAAATTACCTTTTATAACTTCAGTAGCTTGTGTTAATGGTAATTTCGATGGTGGTGAATGTTTTGCCGAAGCCTGGCTGAAAAAAGACGGTGGCGGTGCTATCGGTATGCTGGCTTCATCCCAAAACCAATCCTGGAATCCCCCGATGATGGGACAGGATTATATAATCGATCTTCTGATAGGCGGTTATGATTACAGCTTACATCCCGGGCAAAATGGAATGACAACTGATGTTCAAAAAACAACTTACGGTTCCATGTGTATCAACGGAACTATCCTGATGGCTATGGAAGATCCCGGCACAGGAGCCATAGAAATGGCTAAATGGCATATATTCGGTGATGCCTCTTTGCAGGTGCGAACCGATACTCCCGCTGAAATCGTTCTTTCCAATAACGTTGTATTGATGGGTATTGATTTTACAACTACTATAACGTCAAGTGGAGCTCCTATTCAAGGTGTTTTAGTTTGTTTATCTCAGGATGGGAATTATTTTTCCGGTGTAACAGATGAGTTCGGAAGCGTGACAATTTCTCATGCTTTGATTGCAGGCGATGCAAAAATGGTTGTAACAGCTTTCAATACTGAAACAATTTATGATGATGTTACTGTTATTCCTCCTGGTGGAGCATACGTAATATTCAATAGTTACAACTTAGACGATTCTTCAGGAAATGGTAACGGAGAACTCGATTATGGTGAATCTGTTTTACTGGATTTGACATTAAACAATGTGGGAAATGTACAGGCAAATAATGTGGATGTAACTCTTTCCACTGCAGACCAATATGTAACAATTCTGGATAATTCGGAGAATTTTGGCAATATCCCTGCCGGTCAATTAGTAACAGTAACCGGTGGTTTTTCTTTTGAAGTAGGAACTGATGTACCTGATGGCCATGGAATCTTATTCGATATTGAAGCAACAGATGGAACTGATGTTTGGACAAGTAGTTTTTCTATTATTGCATACGCTCCTGTATTGGAATTTGCCGGATTCATCATTGATGATACAGCACAGGGTAATGGTGATTACTTTTGGGATGCAGGCGAAACTGTAGATATTCAAATTACTATTGAAAATATCGGCTCTTCGGATGCAGTCGATGTCTTAGGTCAGCTTTTCTCATCTGATCCTTACATAACCATCAATACAGCGGGAACATTAAATTACGGAAATATTGAAGAAGGTACTTCCGTAGAACAATCCTTTAATGTAACTTCAAGTCCAAATACACCACAAGCTCATATAGCTGCGTTTAATTTCAATATTTCTGCCTGGGGAGGAATTACTGGAACAGGTTCATTTGAAGCACAAATCGGTGGATATCTCATAGAAGAACATTTTGAAAACTGGCCTCCAACAGATTGGCAGATTACATCCAGTTCCGGTCAGGTAAACTGGCAGCAAGGAAATAATAATAATGCCGGCGGAACTCCTCCTGAAGCAGAATTCTATTGGTCTCCATCCACTACTGCTGTTCAACATCTGATTTCCAAAACTGTAAACACCACAGGTTCTTCAACAATGGAATTGGAATTTAAACACATGGTTGACCATTACAGCGGAAATTATATTTTACGCATTGAAACAACCAGCGATGGTGGAAATACCTGGAATATTGTTACTTCCTATCCAGCTTCAAGTATGGCTGCCACAACAGAGCTATTGACAATTGACAACAATGATGTCGGTTCACCCACATTCCAGATAGCTTGGGTATTTGATGGAAATTCATACAATATTAACAGTTGGTATATTGATGATGTATTTTTAACAGGTGGTGGAGTTGCTCCGGGCTATATTACAGGATTAATTACTTTGGTTGGTGGAACGGGAAATGTTGAAGATGTTATTGTTGAAGCTGGTGGAACCACAACAAATCCAAATCCATTTGGAGGATATTCTCTGGAAGTAATACCTGGGACTTATGATGTTATAGCTTCTTTAGCTGAATATATTCCTCAAACAATAACAGGAGTTATTGTTGCACCAGGATCAACAACAGGGAACATAGATTTTACACTTAATAGTACTGTTGATACGAATATTCCTTTGATACCGCTTGTAACCGAATTAACCGGCAATTATCCAAATCCATTCAATCCGTCAGGTGCCGGACGCAGTCCTGAAACCACAATTGAATTTTCTCTTCATGAACCCTCTCACGTCAAACTTGTAATTTATAATATTCGCGGTCAAAAGGTGAGGACACTCATTGATGACGAATTGGAAGCTGATTACCATTCTGTTGTTTGGGATGGATGCGATGATTCAAGAAAACCGGTTTCCAGTGGTGTTTATTTTAGTTTGTTCGATGCTGCAAATGGCGATTATACTTCAACCAGGAAAATGATCCTGATGAAATA
>SDBT01012607.1_pt1 | contig 13584 bp, 13 predicted proteins | sample 2277101 | NCBI WGS metagenome assembly SDBT01 (sample SAMN10404973, study PRJNA504765) | marine sediment metagenome | isolation source: marine sediment core GS10_PC15, 103 cmbsf | place: Arctic Ocean: Southern Knipovich Ridge | collected 2010
AAAAGAGGGTTTTTAAAAGTTTTGTCGTATAAGGAATATAGAAAAATCTTATCCTACTTCAAGGATTAGTAATTGGCAAGGTAGAACTATTAAGTATATATGTTAGAAAATCCTCTTTATAAGGATTTTGTGAGCATAAATTTTTAAAAGGTAAATATCATTATGGGTGAATATTTAGAAAAAGCAAAAAAGATCCATAAAGAAGCTTTACAGTATAGTCAACAAGAGGGAAATGAAACTTTTAGAGGATTGAATATTCAGCTTATATTTATTGCAGCTGCAATTCTTTCATTTTCATTATTAATTTTCTTAAATGAAGAAATTACAAATCAACTTTATAATATCGAAAAATATATCCTAATATTAACATGGATTTTTTTAGGCTTTTCGGTATTATTCGGAATTATACAGTTTTTTGTAACCTATAATTTTTTTAAAAAACATTTTTGGCTTGAGGATTTTTTAGTAAATATATTTCAAAATGATAATAAAATAGAACAAATTAAAAAAGAACTTAATATTTATACAGAAGAACAAGAAAAAGAGATAAACGAAATATATGAAGGCATGGTGGACAAATTGGTATATAGTAAAATTATAGAAGAGGCTATAAAAAAATATCCTAATGTTCTTCCTGAATCTTCAGAAATATATATTAAAATACAAGTTATTTTATTAATTTCTTCTTTAGGATTATTGATATATTTTATGGTAAGAATTTTACTTTAAATTAATTAAAAAAGATTTTTACTTCTAATAAGTATAATTACAGAAAGTAGGAATTATAGATATCCTAAAATTAAATAAACTAAAAAAAGCTTCAAATAAAGAAATAAATTCGTGCAAACAATAGCTCTAATCAACCAAAAGGACAGGGGAGGTAAAACTACTCTAAAATGATTAATAAATACTTTAAATTATTTTATTTAAAAAAGAAGGATTTTGAAAAGATTTGTAGTATAATGAATATAGAAGTATTCTATTGCTACAACGAAGTACTTCGCAAAACATAGCGATTTGGGAGCACGAATAAAGTAATTCAGTTATTTTAAATTAACCGACATCATATATGCTAAAAATATTAGGAGGAATGTTTAAATAATGGATGATAGATTTAATAAATGGAATAAGTGGATTGATGTGATTCGTTCAGAAATTACAGATCTGTCGATTAATAGAAATATTTTCTGGGAAGTTCAAGATATAATAAAGAATAATCCAAAGATACAAAAGCCTAGTTCATTTTATGAATTTTTAGTGCATATATATGTTGCATCAGCATTGATGGGGATTCGAAGACAAGTAAAAATTGATGAAGATAGTATATCATTTGCAAGGCTCCAGAAGGAAATTTGTCATACTCCTGAAATTCTTTCAAGAAAACGTTTTTTTAATCTTTATAAGGGGAGTACAGTTGAGAAATTTGCTAAACGTATGGGGAGTACAGTTGAGAAATTTAGAAGTGGAGAGTTTGATAAATTTGCAGGCAAGATAGGAAACCATGTTGATCCTGAATTGATCAAATTGGATTTCGAAGAACTTAAATCAAAAGCCCAGAAGTGTGAAAAATATGCAGACCGGAGAGTTGCACATTTTGATAAACAACCAATGAGCAATATTCCTACATTTGAAGACCTTGATAATTGTATAGATGTTCTGGAAAAACTTTTGAAGAAATACTATTTGTTATTTCGTGCAGGTTCTTTAGCTTCTATATTACCAGTAAGTCAAAATAAATACGACTGGAAAGCAATTTTTAAGGAAGTTTGGTTACCTTAGTCGAATTAAAATTAAATAAATTATAAAAAAGACTCAAATAAATAAATTTATACAAACAATAACCCTAATCAACCAAAAGGGCAGGGTAGGAAAAACTACTCCAATTAAAGCACTTAAGTATGATAAGTGGCCAGATAAACAAGAGAAACTATGGGAATTAAGAGAAAAAATAAAGGCAAATCTTGATAAGTTTATAAAAGAACATCCAGCTTTATTTAAATAAAAATATGATAAAATAAACTTTAAGGCAGGGCATAAAAACCCTGCCTTTCTCAGATTATCTTTTAGTTAAGGGCTTTAATAAGGAGTTGTTTTGGGACCTGATTCGCCTTCTTGATAAGGAGTTATCTCGGTAGGTGGTTTATCTTCTTTTATTGAGTCATCACGAGGTTGTAAAGAACTTATCCCTATTTCAATAGTGGCAAGTCCCTTTTCAATACTGGTAAAACGAGCTTCTATTCCTGCTTTCATATCTACTATACCTTTATCTGATTTAATTAATATTTCATATACTCCATCTATCCTCTGATTTGATTCATCTACCCTCTGATTTATACTACTTATATTGTTACTTGTAGCCCAAAAAATCATTAAAACTGTAAATATAATAAGTATTCCATTTAAATCTATTTTCCATTCAAACTGGACAATTCTCTTACCTTTTTCTTTTTTCATATTTTTCTTCCTTTAAAAAAGAATTTTATCTACATCTATATTTTATATTATTTCTTTATAATGTCAATATCCTTTTATTTCAAAGATATTATTCCTCAATCAAATAAAACAAAAAATTACTTATCGAAACCCTTGCATTAAAAGAGCAGGGGTTTTTTATTTGATCCTAAAAAATTAGGCCTTCAAATTTCGCATATAAGGGGGGTCTTTTTCTAAATAGGTACAATCATAAGGGGCAAGTCAAAATTTCTTCATATGCGCAGTATATGAGCGTTTTTGAAAAATCTTCAAAGCCTTTGTTTATAAGGGTACATCGTTTTTGGTGAATTTTTATTTATAGAGTAAATATAGTAATATTTATAATAATTATAGTTTTTTTATAGTTTTTGAATCGGAAAAAGCTAAAATATTGAAATATATAGGAAGATGAGATTGCCACGCACCCAAAGCGGTGCTCGCAATGACAGAGGGAGATGAAAGATATAAATGTAAACGGCAAGTAGAAATACACCTTGCACGGAAAACAATTTTGCACCTCATAGAGAGAAAAAAATGGCTTAATCCTCCTCTTCTTTTTTAATTCTATATGATTCCCCACTTAAATTAAATACTTTGGAATGATGGAGCAGCCGGTCTAGTATGGCTACGGTCATAACTTCATCACCCATCATTTCAGCCCACTCATCAAACCTTTTATTAGAAGTGATAATTACAGATGCCTTCTCGTAAAACTCAGGTTAAAAAATAGATTAGCTTCCTTTCTATCTATCAGGTAAAATAATAGGGACACCTATTTTCATGGACATCACTTATGCGGAGGCATATACTCTCTATATATGCCAAGAATAGCACGAGTCGTTGCAGCGGGGTACCCGCAACATATCACTCAAAGAAGAAATTATCGGCAAAAGATATTTGCTTTTGATAATGACCGAAGAAAATATCTTTTACTTCTAGAAGAGGAAAGTAAGCGGTATCAATTGATTATATTAGCTTACTGTCTCATGTCAAATCATCTGCACTTTATCGCTGTTCCCGAAAGAGAAGATTGCAATACTCGAGTGCAAAAATACATTGCGGAATCAATAAAGACGACCCCTTGGGAACAAGCCAGCTTTTTAATTATATTGAGCAAGAACAAAAAGACTGGAAGGAGTTTATAGAGTTACCTGATGATCCCGATGAAATGAAAGGGATCAGGGAAAAGATCAGAACAGGTCGACCTTTTGGAACGGATGATCTTATAGAAAGACTTGAGGTGAAGAGTCCATTAAGAGACTTTTTAAGTTAAAGCCGAAAGGAAAGCATAAGTAAAAAGTTGATAAATAAGTACCTGTCCCTATTTGTCTCATAAACTTTAAATCATTAAAAAACAGTCCAGTTTTGATTTTTAAATGACAATATTCTAAAAATATTCTGAAAATATATTGACAAATGAAATGAAGCCATGATATCATAATGTTGAACATAATAGATGAACGACATTGTACAACAATATTTATGAATAAATTTAAAAAGAGTAAAGAGGTCATTCAAATTTTAGATGAAAAATTAGCTAGAATAAACATTAAAAATTCCTTCCGGTAAGAAAAAAAGTTAACGCAGAGAATAAAATAGCAATTATAATTTAATTAATTAATTTAATTTTTATAGTTAATTTGTATTGAAGGAGGTGATGCTATAAGTAAAATGGGAGAAAAATGTTATAATTTAAAGGAGGTGAAAGAGCGAAATATATTTTTATTTTGCTGTAATTAAATTTAAATATACCATTATTTGAATTAGGTTCATCAAAAAAATGAAATGAATAATAAGGAGGAAAAAATGAAAAGGTTAATACTTATTATAGTTACAGTATTTTTAGTATTAGGATTGTTCATGGCTTCTGGTATAAATTCAATTGCTGCAGGTAAAGATAGTATAAACGTTGCAGTAGCTGCGCCCCCATCTACAATGAATCCCCATGGAACTGATTCTGATTCTAACCTCTCTGTAATGGGCAATATATTTGAAGGTCTTCTCTATAGGAATGCTGCAGGGAAACTTTTACCTGGATTAGCTACTTCTTGGGAAAGAATAGATGCTTTAACTTGGCGATTTACCTTAAGAAAGGGAGTAAAGTTTCATAATGGTAATGACTTCACTTGGGAGGATGTTAAATATAGTTTCGAGAGACTTAAAGAACCTCATCCAGTATCAGTGTTTATAGGCTTTGGCGGATTAATTAAATCTGTAGAGATAGTTGATAATGATTTATGGACTATAGATGTAAAGACAACAATATCTGTTCCCTACTTTGCGCAAAACCTACATCAAATCTTTATTATGGATAAGGAATCTACTGAGACCCGTTCTATTGGAGAGATAGGACAAAATCCAATAGGAACTGGCCCTTATAAATTTGTTGAATGGGTAAAGGGCTCCTATCTTAAATTAACTGTAAATGGAAATTATTGGGGTGAAGTACCTTCGATTAAGAATATCGAAATTATTCCGATTACGGAACCATCTACCCGTTTAGCTGCTATTACAACCGGTCAAGTAGATATTCTACAAGACATACCTGTCGAACTTTTTGAAACCATTGCGAATAACATTAATATAGAAGTGATTACTCGTCCAGCAAGAAGATGCATATACTTAGGGCTTAGAAATTCACCAGGCTTTCCAGCCAGTGATATTAGAGTAAGAAGAGCAATGTACATGGCAATTAATGAAGAGGAGATAATTGAAAAGGTAATGTTTGGACATGCATTTCCAGCTTCTCAGATACCAGATCCTCCAACCGTAGGTTATGATTCTACGATTAAGCGGTTCCCCTACGATCCTGAAAGATCCAAGATATTGCTTGCTGAAGCGGGATATCCCGATGGTTTTGAGATAAAACTTACTGGACCCAATGATAGATATGTTCGTGATGCGCAAATTTGTGAGGCTATAGCTAAGCAACTTGCGAAAGTTGGAATTAAAGTTGAGCTGGATACGAAGCCGAAAGCACTTTTCTGGCCTGACGTAAGTGCACATACATTGGAATTCTTCTTGATAGGATGGTTTGATGGATGTTATGATTCTGGTCGTTCAGCCGGCCCATTGCTACATTCTGTTGATGTTGAAAAAGGTTACGGTGGGTCGAATGGTGCTGATTATAGTGACTCAACACTGGATAAGCTTATTGAAGAATTAGCTGAGATAGTCGATCCTGAAGTAAGAGCGGATAAGCTAAGACTATTCACTAGAATGGCAATGGAAGAAAAGATAGTGATTATTCCTCTTCACTATCAAGAAGATTCATATGCTGTTTATAAAGGGAGAGGTATAGAATTTACACCACGGGCAGATACATGGATACTTTTCAGAGAAATTTCATTTAAGTAATAGAAAGGAAAAACAATGGTTGGGGCTGATAAATCTAAATCAGTTTAGTTAATTTTGGCCTCAACCATTGTTTATTTTATTATGGCTAAATGTATTATTACAAGATTAACACAGGGGATTATAGTCCTTCTTGTTGTTTCATTTGTTTGTTTTACTATCTTCCAATATTTTGGAGACCCGGTACTTGCCTTGGCTGGTAGGTATGCAACACAGGCACAACAAGAAGAAGTTAGGAGTAAAATGGGTTTAGATAAACCTTTTTATATCCAGTATTCTATTTTCTTGAAAAATATCCTTCGTGGTGATTTTGGATTATCTTATCTTGCTCAAATTCCTGTTCTTGGTCTTATCTTGGAGAGGTTACCAGCAAGTATTGAATTAGCTATTAGTGCCATGCTCATAGCTCTTATATTAGGAATTGGCCTTGGAGTGATAGTATCATTAAATCCTCGATATTTTATAAACAGGTTTATTATGGCCGGATCGCTTTTGGGAATTTCACTCCCAACCTTTTTAATTGGAATATTACTTATTATGTTTTTTGCAGTTAAATTAAATTTCCTACCTATTTTTGGTCGGGGTGAAGTAATAAAAATAGCAGGAAACTGGAGAACAGGCTTTTTTACAATAGATGGACTTCGGCATTTAATTCTCCCAGCCCTTACCTTAGGCGTGTATCAACTTGCAGTACTTCTTCGATTAACAAGAGGAGGAATGTTAGAAGTACTAAGAGAGGATTATATAAGAACAGCTTGGGCAAAGGGTTTACCGGCAAGAATGGTAATATTCAAACACGCATTACGAAATGCACTTATACCGGTAGTAACGATGGCAGGTCTGCAATTTGGGGAATTGATAGCATTTTCGATAGTTACAGAGAGTATATTTCAATGGCCTGGGGCAGGAAATTTATTACTAACAGCAATATATGAAACAGATCATCCGGTGATCGTTGCTTATGTTATGATTACTTCTGTTCTCATTCTCTGTATAAATCTTTTTGTGGACATTTTATATAGGTTCATTAATCCTAAAATAAGATATGAATAGGATATAGAATATGATTAGTATTTTTAAATCAAAAGAATTTCGTCATTATATTAAAGATTTATCGGCAGTAACAGGTTCTTTAATTCTTGTAATTATGTTAATTGCAGCTATTTTTGCTCCTATAATTGCTCCGCAGAATCCTTATGATATGAAAGGTCTCTATTTAGAGGATTCTCTAAAACCACCCATTTGGATGGAAGGTGGAAAAGCTCCTTTTATTTTAGGTACCGATGATCAGGGAAGAGATATATTAAGTACTATACTTTATGGTTGTCGAACATCATTTACTGTTGGTTTTAGCGTGATTATTATAGCTGGAATAATAGGAGTGACCATTGGTCTTTTAGCAGGATTTAATGGAGGATGGTTAGATATTTTAACAATGAGGTTAGCGGATGTCATATTTTCATTTTCTACTACATTAATAGCTATGTTATTTTTGGCAGTTTTGAAAAAACATGGTGTGGGTACAATAATTCTGGCTATAGTTATTGTCGGTTGGGTAAAATATGCAAGGACTATGAGAGGGTCCGTTCTTAGTGTAAAAGAAGAAGATTATATTAGCGCTGCAAAGGCTGTAGGAGCTAGTGATTTTCGAATTATGTTAAAACATATTCTTCCTAATGCAATATCACCTATATTGATAGTTGCGGCAGTTGATTTTGGAGCAGTGGTTATGTTGGAGGCTACATTGAGTTTTCTTGGTGTAGGGGTTCCAATAAACGAGCCTTCGCTTGGAATGATGATATCCACAGGGAAAAATTATATCTATGCTGGAAAATGGTGGCTGGTAGTTTTTCCTGGGGTAGCATTGGTATTGATAGTATTTGGCATCAATTTATTAGCAGATTGGCTAAGAGAGGAAATTAATCCTAAAATTATGAAGGGGAAAGTTAGCTAATTAAAGATAGAATTTCTTCATTTTCGCTTAAGGAAATTCAAAATAAATTTTGGGAAAGAGTTGAAAAATATAGAGTATTATTAGCAGATATTAAGAATCTAGGAATACCTTAGGACTAGTTAAGTGATACATTAAGCAGTACAAAGATTTTTACAATATAATTTTAGGGGGAATAAAGGTGGACGTTAAAAAATCTGTGAAAGTTATTCATACTGAAATAAAAAAATGGAGGCATGAATTACATAAAATACCTGAGATTGGATTTGAATTATATAAAACCTCTCAATATATTAAAGAGAGATTAGATGAAATGGGCATAGAGTATAGGGATGTAGCGAAAACAGGAATAGTAGCAATTATAAATGGCGAAAAACCTGGACCTACTATTGCGTTAAGAGCAGAGATGGATGCACTTCCAATAAAGGAAGAAACAGGATTACCGTATGCATCGACTAATGGATATATGCATGCCTGTGGGCATGATGCTCATACTGCAATGCTTTTAGGCACTGCAAAAATATTATCACAAAACAAAGAAATTCTTAAGGGAAAGGTAAAGCTATTTTTTCAACCTGCAGAAGAAACTACAGGGGGAGCAAAGCCAATGATAGAAGAGGGATGCATGGAAAATCCCAAAGTTGATGCTGTTTTAGGTTTACACATTGATCAGATATTTAGGGAATTAGGGAATGGACAAATAGGAATACATTATGGAGCAATGATGGCTGCTGCAGATACATTTGTTATAAAGGTTATAGGAAAGGGAGGACATGGTGCTAAACCCCACTTTTGTGTTGATCCCATAACAATTGCAGCTGAGATAATAACTACATTACAGCGCATTATAAGTAGAGAAATAAATCCTACTCATCCTGCTGTTATAACAGTAGGTAAAATAGAAGGGGGAACAACAACTAACGTAATTCCGGAAAAGGTGGAATTTGAAGGGACTGTAAGAACATTAGATCCTGATGATCGAATATATATTGAAAAAAGAATTAAAGAAATGTGTGAATCAATTGCAAAAGCAAATAGAGCGGAAATCGTAATACACTACAGTCATTTCTACCCTGTAGCTATTAATGACAAAGGATTCACAAGAAAATTTGTAAAATCTGCTGAAAAAATTGTTGGAAAAGAAAATATTGTTGAAATAAAAGAGCCAAGTATGGGTGCTGACGATATGGCATATTTTCTTCAGGAGGTACCTGGAACATTTTTTTACTTAGGTTCCCATAACCCAAAGACGGCAAGATTAACATATCCAATCCATCACCCTAAATTTGATATTGATGAGGATATGATGTGGATAGGATCTGCTGTCTTTGTACAGACAGTTTTAGATTTTTTTAATGAATATTAAAGGATTTAAACACATACAGAAGAGATCAAAAAAACTCGCACTAACTTGTTCCAACTTAATTATATATTCCATTCTATATAATTTATAAAACTATTAAAAGGAAAGGGGTGAAATGTAATGAAGGTATTAGTTTTAGGCTGTGGTTTGCAAGGAAAAGCAGCAGTTTATGATTTATCAAAGAGCAAGGACGTTAGTAAAATTGTTTGCGTAGACCTTAATATAAATAATATTTATGAATACTCAAAATTTTTAGATATGAAAAAAATTGAACTTCAAAAATTAAATATTATGAAGCGTATAGAACTTATTGGTCTTATGAAGAATGTTGATATTGTTATCGATTTGTTACCTTCAAAATTTCTGGATTACATTGCAGATACTGCAATAGAAGCAGGAGTTAATTCCGTGAATACGATGTATGGACACCAAATATCATCGCATCTTCATAAAAAGGCAATAGAAAAAGGTGTTACAATAATGCCAGAAGCAGGGCTAGATCCTGGTATTGATTTGATATTATGTGGGCATGGTGTAAGACAGTTTGATGAAGTTTATGAGTTAAATTCGTTTTGTGGAGGCATTCCGGAAGAAGATGCAATCGATAATCCACTAAAATATAAAATAACATGGAACTGGGATGGAGTTTTAAAGTCTTACAAAAGGCCGGCAAAAATTCTACGTAATAAAAAAATAGTTGATATACCTGCCTGTGAACAATTTAATATGCAGAATATTGAAATAGTTGATTTTCCTGGAGTGGGAAGGCTGGAAGCTTTCCCAAACGGTGATGCAATTATATTTGCTGAACATTTGGGAATTCTACCTACATTAATAAACACTTCTCGCAGGGCTATGCGTTGGAGTGGACACAGTGAATTTTGGAAAAAATTAATTCAACTTGGTTTTTTAGATGATGAACATGTTAAGGGATTAGATTATAAATCAACACCTCATGAATTTATGTCAAAGTTTCTAGAACCAAAGCTTCAATATAAGCACAATGAACGCGATATGGTAGTTATGAGAAATATAATTAGTGGAATCAAAGATGGAAAAAAGAAAACTATTATTTATGAAATGGTTGATTATAGAGATTTAGAAACTGGATTTTTCGCAATGAATCGCACTGTAGGATTTACAGTAAGTATCATAGCGCAAATGATTGCCAAAAGAACTATTGATAATAAGGGACTATTAACAGCAATCAAAAATGTTCCATATAAAGAGGTTGTACATGAATTGAAAAAGAGAGGAATAAAGATAACAGAAAGTATTATTGAAGAATAATATAAAATATACCTTATTAAGCTGTATAATTCACACATACCTAAGATAATCTTTGCGCCAATAGTTGTTTATATTAAGAAGCAATTTTATAAAATATTAAAAATTAATAAGGTAGATATATTTAAGATAGTTAATGAGAAAAAATTACATAGTAAAAATTTCATTTTATACATAAAATACAAAGTGGGGATAAAAAAATGAAAGTAGCTGTTTTAGGATCTGGCAATGGGGGATGTGCAGTATCTGCGGATTGGTCTCTTGCAGGATATGATGTTTTTATGTTTGACTTTGAAGCTTTTCCATCAAATATAGAAGCTATTTCAAAAAATAATGGGGTATATGTTGAGGGAGATATCCGTGGATTTGCTAATATAAAATATGCTGGACATGATATAGAGAAAGTAGTAAATCGAGCGGAGCTGATATTTGTTGTAGGACCAGCGTATAGTACAAGACCATTTGGGGAAATATGTAAGCCATATCTTAAACCCGGTCAAATAGTTATTATTTGTCCTGGTTCATGTTGTGGAAGTATAGTGTTTAAGAACACTGTTGGATTAGGTATTGAGGATGACAGTATCATTATTTCCGAAACATCAACGTTGCCTTATGCGTGTAGGATTACTGGGCCTGGGAAAGTAAGGGTTTTCTTAAAACTTAGAGGGGGACTATATATCGCAGCTCAACCAAGTAAATGTACTAATAAGGTTTACGAAATATTCAAAATGGTATATCCAGAATCACTTCCAGTAAAAAATATTCTACAAACAACATTACAAAATGGTAACCCTGTTATTCATCCCGCAGTTACACTCTTAAATGCTGGAGCTATCGAGAGAACAAATGGAGATTTTTATTTCTACGAAGATGGTGTTACTCCTGCAGTAGGAAGATTGATAGAAGCTGTAGATAAGGAAAAGGTGGCAATTGGTAAAAAATTAGGATTTGATATTATACCAGATCCCGAATTAGGAGTAATGCAAGGATACATGCAAAAATCAAATTATGAAAATGGCTACAGAACCGCAAGTGGATTTAAAGGAATTAAAGCGCAAAATCAATTAGACCACAGATATCTAAATGAAGATGTTGGGTACGGCTTGGTATTTTTATCTGAGCTTGGTAAACAAATAGAAGTTAATACACCTATTATGGATTCAGTTATAAGCATTGCTTCCATTGTTACGAAGAGGAACTATAAAGAAGAGAAGGCTAGGACTATGCAAAATTTAGGGTTAGGACAATATTCTATGGAAGAACTAAATCAAATATTATAAAGTTAAAAGTTCTGTTAGAGTAATTCTTTCTGTTAGTGAAAAGTTCGTTTCTCTTTAACGAGAAACAGCATATTATATTAGATTATCAGATTACCGGATTTTTTATTTACCTAATGACGTTTAGGTAACATTTATTATATTAATGATCGAGTGAAAAAACTAATTCTACTACCAAAGAACTGCACTTAAGGATTAAAAAAATATAAATATCTTGACATAACTTATGACATTTATATAAAATTAAGTAGGCGAGATGATTGTTAAGATTATAAGGAGGCATTGTTAAATGGAGAATAACAAAAGAAAATCTATGGAACAAATTATATACGAAGATTTAAAAAATGCAATTCTGAATAGAGAAATAGCTCCTGGGACTCAATTAATTGAAAATATTATTGCAGAGAAATTAAAGATTAGTAGAACCCCTATTCGTGGAGCGTTAAAAAGGCTCGCATCTGAAGGCTTCGTTAATATTATTATAAATAAAGGTGCTTTTGTTATACAACCATCTATTGAAAAGATTATTCAAGTGTATGAAGTAAGGAGAGAATTAGAAATCATTGCAATGAAATTTGGCATTGATAAGATTAATAAACTAGATATCGACAGACTAAGAGAGTTAGTTAAAGAAGAATTAAGGTCATATGTAGAAAAAGATATTGAAAGATACCTCTGTGTAAATAAAGAATTTCACATGATGTTAGCAAATAAAACTAATAATCAATTTTTAATAGAATTTATGGAAAAGATTATAGACCAATCAAATGCTTATTTAATTTTTTATGATGTACTCTTTTATGGACATATGAAAGAAACCCGTGGCTTAAACGAACATAAAGAAATCATCAACTTAATTGAACAAAAAAATATAAAGATGTTAGAGGAAGCTTTTAAAAAACATATTAAAGGAACTATGGAATCGTTAAAAGTAAATAAAAGAACTTACAAATCTTTATCAGAAATATTTTAATCCTCATAGGGACAGATGTTAATGCTCAATAATTCGGTAACATTTAGCAGAAAACCTACGGGGTCTGATATGACCTGAGATATTTTTTAACCGGATGGTGAGTTTTTAGGAGAAATTAATCCTTTTATTAAAAATAGACCTCGAAATTTTGATTTTAAGGGGGGTCTTTTACCCTTCCACGCACAATCATAAGCGAAGGTACAAAATTTTGCCATACAAGCGGTTCTGGTACATCTTCAAAAATCAAGCAATCCCTTTATTTATAAGGGTTACGTCGTTTTGTGTAGATAATTTATCAATAGTATATATAGAAAATATTTATAAAAAATATAGTTTTTTTATAGAATTTGTATCAAAAAAATGTAAAATACTGAAATGTAAAGGGAAATGAGATTGCCACGCACCCAAAGCGGTGCTCGCAATGACAGAAAAAGGTGGATTCCCGCTTTCGCGAGAATGACATAAAGAGAGTAAGAACATCATAAGTATAGCGGGAATAAATAAGTTGTTAGTGAATAGTGAATAATCGTTAGTAAGAAAATGCAAATTAGCATATAGGAATAGCGTATAGTTATAGTGTGAGCTATAAGTGTGGGAAGAAATAATACAAATGTAAAAGATGAAAGATATAAAGGAATAATGAGATTGCCACACTTTCTTCGAAAGTTCGCAATGGCAGAGGGAGGAAGAAAATACGAAAAAGAAATAATAATAATAGATTCCCGCTTTCGCGGGAATGACATTGGTGTTGATAGGTGTTCGGAGAATTTTATCTTATTTTTATAATTTTACAACGTCCTATAATATATCTTATGTAAAGTAATATGCATTTTATTATATTTCCCTCATTTTTTCTGATTTATTAACTATAGTAGAAAGATTTTTGTTATATTAATATTATTCTACT
>SDBT01012608.1_pt1 | contig 13584 bp, 13 predicted proteins | sample 2277101 | NCBI WGS metagenome assembly SDBT01 (sample SAMN10404973, study PRJNA504765) | marine sediment metagenome | isolation source: marine sediment core GS10_PC15, 103 cmbsf | place: Arctic Ocean: Southern Knipovich Ridge | collected 2010
GCTTATGCAGAAAATGAAGAAGATTGGAAGGAGTTGATAAAGAAGAATTTATATAAAATAACACAGTTGAAAATAAATGAAAAAGTTAAGATAAATAAAATCATTCAAAAAGAGCATTTAAGTTTAGATGATCAAAAAAAACTTGTATCTATGTTAAGCAAACTTTCTACAAACGAATTTGTTGTTTTATTAGGTAAACGAGTTAGCAAAGCTATTCCAGAAGAAAAGCAAACTTTTGTGAATAATAAAATGGATAATAAGAAGGTACAAGCAGAACATGATATAGAAGATCTTAATCAAACCACATATTTTCCAACGGTTTCAAGACAGCAAGAATATCAAAAAGGAGTGCAGAGTTTTGTGTCGAATAACCAAAAGAATAAAAAAGGAGATAAAATATCTATTTTAAAAAGAAAAATAAGAGAAATAGACTGGGAAGAAGTTAGCAATGATTGGGTTGTAGACAAGATAATAAACAAGTTTACAAAAATGACGAAATCAATTAAACTTAATCCCTATAAAGATTGTGATAAAGATTCAAACCCCCTTTATATGCATAAAGTATGGCTGGAAAAACTATTTAACGGATTAGGTCTTAGTGATCGCAAAATTGGTGAAATATGTGGGATCAGTCATTGGACAATAGGAGATTGGAGAAAACGGCATAAAATTGAGACAAGAAAGGCTAAAGGTTATTATATAACTAAACAAGGATATAAAATGATATTAATGCCTCTCAACTATAGACACTCTCAGCGAAAAACCACTTCTTCAGGCAAGCAATGGATACTAGAACATCGTCTCGTTATGGAAAATTTTTTAAAACAAAATCCGCACTTAGAAGCATCTAAAAAATACTTAATTGAAGGAAGATATTTAAAATCAGGTACAGAAGTTCACCATAGAAATCTAGACAGACTAGATAACCGAATTGAAAATTTGTGGTTATACCCGACAAAAAAAGCACACAGTTTAACTCAAGAGAGTTTAGATCAATGTTTTAGCGCATTAATAAAGTTAAAACAGGTTACTTTTAATAATGGAGAATATAAGTATGATGATAGTATTGACTATAGAAATGGATACGATGAAAGGGAAATTGGAGAAATCACTAAACCTTTAGAATTTAGACTTCCATTCGAAAATATTGATGAAATTAAAGACGAGATTATAAAATGGGATTGGGGCGAAATTTCAGATAAATGGACAGTCTATAAATATAGAGGAGGAGATAAACAATCAAAAAAATCTTACATAGAATATAAATTAAATCCTTATAAAGACTGTGATAAAGATTCAAACCCCCTATATATGCATAAAGGATGGTTGGAAAGGGTTGTAACTAATAAGAGATTTAATTTAACAGATTCACGCTTTAGCAAATTATGTGGGATATCCATAGGTACAGTACAGCATTGGAAGCAAAGGACACACAAAATCTCTACTAAATATACTAAAATGGGAGCACCTAAATACGTTGATCCAGATGGGTATATCGTCATAAAAGTTCCAGATACTTATAAAAATCCTTTTGTTAAGATAATGAAAGATCAGAGAATACCATATAATATAATACTTGAGCATAGATATTTAGCTGAAAGAAACTTCGCAAAAAGTTCTAATTTGGAATTAAAAAATAAATTTTTGCGTGATGGAAGGTATCTTCAACCCGAATATCATGTTCACCATATCAACCTTGATATACTTGATAATCGAATTGAAAATCTCTGGATAACTGATGAACATTCAAAAATACATAGTTCTTTGAGATTATTAGTAAAAAAGTTGTTAGATTCTGGTTTTTTAAAATTTGATAATGGAAGATATTATCTAAAACGCAGTTATGGCAATTATTTATAATTGAACCTTCTAATTATTTAATTATTAAATTAAAATAGTTGTTTATAATCCGAAAAAATGAGTTTAAAAATGGAAGTTTTACCTCAAAAATTCAATTATAAAAAAAATAGAGTAGCAATTGTCAAATTAGATAATTATAATCCAGAAAATATTAGAAATGCATTATTTAAAGTTATTGAGTTATTAGAACTTGAAAATTATTTCAATAATAAATCAATACTATTAAAACCAAATTTTCTCGCACCTACTAAGAATGCGTTTACTCCAATCGAATTAATAAAGGAATTAATTCAGATTTTAAAGAATAAAACTGATGCTGAAAAAATTTCGGTCGGAGATTCTACTTTAACAAAAAAATTTACAAGCATGACGTTTAAGAGCAGTAAAATTAGAGAAACATGTGAAGCTGAAGGTGTAAATCTTATTAATTTTTTCGAATCTGAAAGAGTGAAAGTTAAATTACATAACCCTACTTATGAAATTGAAGAAAATATATATTTACCAAAAGAAGTTGTGGAAGCAGATTTGATCATTAACTTACCCAAATTGAAAACTCACAATGGATATGTATATACGGGAGCTATTAAGAATCTTTTCGGTCTTTTAAGCAATAAGATGCATATGCACATGATTCATAAGAATAAGTTAGACTTTCAAAAAATGCTAGCAGATATATATTTTGCCGTTGAAGAAACAAATAGCACAGATCTACCTAAAACAATGACATTGATAGATGGAGTAATTGCGATGGAAGGAAAGGGTCCTCGTGCCGGTAAACCAAGAAAAGTTGGGCTGCTAATTGCTGGATTCAATTCTGCCGCAGTTGATATAGTAGGCTATACATTAATGAATGGAAACCCAAAAGATTTAGAAGCAATAATTTCTCTAGCAGAAAGAACAGAGCTCCCCGTCGATATTTCTCAGTTAGAAATTATTGGTAATATAGATTATAGAGATTTTGTTGTAAAAGATTTTAAAATACCAAAAGTTTCATTATTACAAATCCCTGAAACTGAAAGCGGATTGTCATCAAAAATTGCAAAAAAGATTACTAGAATTTCAATTAAGATAAAGCGTAAAAGATGTATTTTATGTGAAGATTGCGTAAAACATTGTCCTGCCGAGGCTATGATACGTAGAAATGAAAAGATTATAGTTGATGTGGACAAATGCGTTGAATGTTTTTGTTGCGGGGAGAGCTGTCCGAAAGACGCTATTAGTACTAAATTTTATATATTTCGAGTTCTACCGTTGTTATTTTTACTGATAGGTATTGGTGCTATCACAATAATATGGTTATTTTCTATAATTTTTTTAAATTTTAATTAAATTTTTAATGAACTCTTTAAATTATATTTAAATATTTTTTTGCTCATATTAGATTGAAAATCGATGAAAATTAACCAAAGAAACTTTCCTCTCGGGAAGCTTAAACACCAATTTTTAGAAAAATTGCTAAAAAATTATGTTTCTCACTCTGGTCTTCAAGATGACAGAGTAATAATGGGATCTAAAATTGGTGAAGACGCAGCAGTTATAGATATGGGCAGTAATTATTTAGTTGCTAAAACGGATCCAATAACATTCGTGACTAATGAAATTGGATATTATGCTGTAAATGTTAATGCTAATGATGTAGCTTGTATGGGAGCGAAACCAAAATGGTTTCAATCTACAATTTTGTTGCCAGAAAGCAATACAAATGAAGAATTAATTGAGAATATTTTTAAAGATATTTATAATGCTTGTAAATCATTAGAAATAGCTGTTATTGGAGGTCACACCGAGATTACGACAAAGATAGATAGGCCTATTGTAATAGGGTCATTATTAGGAGAGGTGGATAAGGATAAACTTGTTTTAACTTCTGGGGCTGGACCGGGAGATGCATTAATTTTAACAAAGGGAATTTTTATTGAAGGAACTTCTATAATCGGTCAAGAAAAAGAAAAAGATTTAGTAGCAAAAGGATATAATTCCGATTTTATTGAAAAATGTAAAAATTATCTTCATAATCCAGGTATTAGTGTTTTAAAAGAAGCTCTTTTGTCAAATAAACATTTTAAAATTCACTCCATGCATGATCCAACAGAAGGAGGTTTGGCGACAGGTATTGCTGAAATGGTAATAGCTTCGGATACTGGTGTTATCATTGACAGTGAAAGAATTAAAATTTTACCAGAACCAAAAGTTTTGAGTAAAATTTTTAATCTTAACCCATTAAATACCATTTCATCAGGATCCTTATTAATAGCCGTAGAGCAAAAAGATTCTTCAGATTTAATTAACATATTAAATAAAAATAATATTAATGCTGAAAAAATTGGCAATTTTGAATCCAAGGAGAAGGGATTAATGATTAAAGAAAAGGATGGGAGTATTAAACATCTTTCCTATTCTGAGACAGATGAAATAACTAAGATTTTCTAATTTATTCCAATTCTGAAAATTTTTTAATTAACTCATTTTATTCTTTTTTAATAGAGTATATTCAAATAATTTTATTATATAAAATTGTTTTATATTGAATATATAATAGACATATTTAATTTGGTTGAATTGGTAAATAAAGAATTACCTAGTATTTTAAACTTTTTTGTAGAGAATTTGAAGTACGATATATTTAATTTTAAAAAGGTAAAGAAGATAATCTCAGAATTGCACGAGAAGAAAGAAAAGAATTTTCATGAATTAAAAGAAGATATTGAATTAAAATGGAAAAAGTTTAAAGAAAAATATCAAAATAAAGTAATTCAAAAAAATTATACGACTTTTCTTTATGAAAATTTTAATGATTTTTTTATATTTTATTTAGATACTTTTTTTGGATTAGATAGTAATTCATTAGAATTAGTTTTAAAAGAAAATATCTCTGATACTAATTTAATTTTGGAATACAACTATTATTTATCTGGCGAAGAAATTGAGCTATATGGAGAGGCATCTACCCGGGTTGAGGGTAATTTATTTGGAACACTATTTTTTACTGGATATGTTGTTTCTTTAGTTAATGTTTTAGGAACTATAATTAAAAGTATAACTAATGAGAAAATATTGATAACTCTTGACTGTGGTATAATAAAAGAAGAGAAAAATCAAAAATATCTGAGTTTTCTAATTTTAGTGAGAGACAATAAAAAAGAGATCTTAAAAAATTATTGTAAAATGACTTTGTTTTACTTTTTGAAACAATTCCCGGGGATTCCAGATGAGTTTTATGAAGAATTATTAGCTGGAAGAGAAATATTATATAATTTAGCGTTAAAAGAATATGGTTCTGTTAGAGAAAAAATAGCAGATCTATTATTCTACTTTTATAAAAAATGTAAATTACTACGAAATATCTGTCCGCTATTAGATTTTCTTAATTTTGTATGTTCACGTGTGGAAGACTCAGTATTTAATAAGATTGATGTTATTAAAAAAGATTTTTTAGATAATCTCGATGATAGTTCAGTTAAAAAAAAGTCTTTAACAAGAATTTTTAAGTTTATTGATAAACACTCTACTCTCTACAGCACATTTTTTGCAAATAATCTTCCAGGTCTAAAGGCACAATTTAATCTCTTTTTATTATGTATGAAATATTATTTTGGAGTTGGGAGTCTTGAAGCCTTAGAAGTAGGTAATATCCTCTTTCTACCCGAAATTTTTAAGAACGTATTGAATCAGCATAATAAAAATTCAATAAATAATATAAATTCTAAATCTATTAAAGATATTGGTGAAATTATAAATTACTTCTATAAGATTTCAAATATCAGAAATTTAAATCTATTTTTTAGAATTATATTTAATAAAGACGTTTCTCAGGTTAATTACAAGTTTTTTAGATCCTTTTTAAAAAGCTTTAATAAAAGATTTTCAGACTTAATTAATATTGAGAATGAAATTTTATCTGAAACCAAACAAAATGAATCAGAATTGACATTCAATGTCGTTGTAGACCATTTAAGTAGAATGCTTTATGTATTAATAGATAAAATATTCCTCAAAGAAAAACCGGAGGATGCATCTGAAAATTTTATTGATCCTCGCGGTAGATATATTGGAAAAAATATAGCATTAAGAGTTTTAGAGCTATTCATTTTTCAAGAGATGAATTATTCAGATGACATTTGGGAAGAAATTCTTATTTCTCAATATAAAGAAAAAATTAGAAGAAAATTAGGAGACAAAGTAAATATCCCAGAAGAATATTTTTATAACGAAAAAGATTTAGCAAAATTACAAACAATTTATAATCTTCAATCTTTTTCTAAGGTTTCCTATTTTGAAGAATATTTAATGAATGAAATAATTATTCCTATGGATAATTTTATAACTAAAGTCAGAGATTCCGTTAAAAATTTATCAAATGAAATCGAAATTTATGAAAAATTAAGCGAAATTGTTCTAAAAGACGTAAATGTCGCAGATAAAGAAACTATCCAGGATCTTAAATTAACATGCCAACAAATTGCGAAGTTTTGGAAAATTTCAGATTAGCTTTATTTTGCTTAACTAATTAATATCTAAAATTTTTAAGCACTTATCAAAATCTTTTTGAATGTCGATTATTGGGATTTTAAGGTAATCAATATCATTTGAATTTTTTAAGCTAATTAATCCTGAAATTATTTTAACATTGTTGTTTAATTGTTCGTTAATTTCTTCTAAATTTTTAACACATAAAATAGTTGAATAATTTGAGTCTCTAAAACCTTCTGTAAAAACTAAATCAATTTTATAAGGACTTACTTTTAGCCAATTTATTAAATCCTCAATGGATACCTCCTTTTTTAAAAAAATCGTTGTTTCATTATATATATTTTTGGTAATGGAAAATTGAGCTCCCATCTCTAAATAATTAAATGAATCTTTTCCTTCTTTATTAATTTGATGCTCGTGTATATTCTTAATTACACCAACATTGTAATTTAAATTTTCCTTTAATAATTTTATGGCATTTAAAATAAACTCTGTCTTGCCACTTCCGGAATATCCTATTAAATTAATTATTTTGATTATTAATCACGTTTTCTAAATATATAACAACACAAATTATAGAATTGTAAACCTATTAATAAATTAGCCATTTTTAAAAAAATAAATAGAATTATATTAGCTTAAAACAATAAATACAATAAATAAATAAATAAATAATATTACTATCTAAACATTTTTATAAAATTTTATAAACAAAAAACTCAAAACATCTACTTTTATGTCCGCTAGAAAAGAAAGAATTGTTTTTGATGCCAATTTTTTTATTTGCATGAATTCTATTAAAGCTAGGAATATTCTTGATAATCTCAGTCGTGCCGCAAGGGATTTAGGATTTGAATATTACATAACGGAAGTCGTTTTTAATGAAGTTAAAGCTCCATCTTCATTTAAGGAAAAATTTAAAAAAATAATTAATGTTGTAATTGTTAGTGCTTCTGAAATCGAGCAGGTAAAAGATAATTTAAGCAAATTTAACATTCGTTTTCCTGCCCAAGATCCAGATTTATCCTTGGTCTTTCTCGCGAAAAAACTATTGGATGAAGATGAAACAATACCCGTACATTTAGTAACGGACGATTTTAAGTTAGCTAAAAATACAGCATTATTATATAAAGGCAAAATGAACATTCTTTCACTTTCAAGTTTTCTCTTGAAAGTCCAAAGGTCTAGTTCTAAAGCGCCAATGCGTAATTATTTTAAAAATCTCTGGAAAAAAAGTTTAAATTACACTTTAAGCTATATGATTGAACGCTCTAAGGTGTACCCTGCCGAAGCCAAGATAACGTGGCTCATCGAAAAGGCAATAAGTGTGACAGAAGATTCTATTCTTTCAAAAGATGATTATTTAGAAGAGGGAAAAGCTCAAGTAAGATTTGAAATTGGAATAACAAAATATGCAAAAGAAATCGAAGTATCTGAGAAATATATCGAAAATCAGGCCCTTCCCGCAACAGAAGATGAGTTAATTTCAGGAATTGTAAATTTCCTCGAAAACCTTAAAATTTCACGTGAATATATAAAAAGAGCTACTGAGTCCATAGTGAAAAATGAACAAAAAAATGCTGTTCAATTTCTAAAGAAGGGACATGGTTTTTTAATTTCCCTTCTCCAATTAGCTGCAGGACAATTAAAAAAAATTAAAGATTATGAAATTGTAGAAACCCTAATTTGCTCTGAGATAAGCAAAACTGAGTTTTTACGCGCATTTTTATTGGTTTCTTTAGGAAGGATAAATGCGGCTATTGATTCTCTGGAACGAGCTGCTTTATTTTCTATAATTATCCATAATTATCAAACATGTTTAACTTTGAATTATGTAAAGGCATTGATTCTTCTTTTCCACGGCCTTTATAAGAATGCTATTATGCAATATAATTTCACGGAAGAGCTTGCGGACATATACGAAGATGATAAATTAAAGTTAAAATGTTCGATTGGTAAAGCAATTGCCTTATATCTTCAAGGAGAAGATAAAAGTACAGCTATGAGTATTATGGAAGAAATTTCTAATATGGATCTAGATACGAATTTTTTAGATGCTATTGTTGTATTCAGTGAACTTGGAGACTACTTTTTAGCATTAGGACATTCCCAGATTGCAGCAAATTTATATAACCAAGCTTTAGAGATATCAATTGACTATAAATTAGATTTTAAAAGTGAAATTTTAATAGAAAAATTAAAGCGTAGTTACATCGCTACAGTTTTATCTGGATATAGTGCCGAAGATATGGTAGATAAACTAGATCTTTTATTAGATAAGGCATATGAGGTTAAAGATGTGGAAAAATATAATGAGCAAATAAAAAAGATTTCTAGTTTCAATGTCTTGTTTTATACTCCGTTTGAATACATATCAGGTAAAAAAAAAATTATTCCATATTCAAAAATTCCAAAAGAACTGAAAGAAGACTACTTAGAAGTTGTACACTTCGAAAAACTAGAGAATAAACAACAAAATCAGTTTCTTTTTATTGTTTCTCATTATGAATTAGGGTTACTAGGAATTAAACTTAAAACAGATCAAAATATAACGGGGATTGCAGAAAATTATACTCTCAAATTAAAATCAGGTTCAAAGGTAAAGATTTATGAACCTGATGAAGAATTAAAAGAGGTTTTTCTCATTCGAGCTGTAATTGAAGTAACTGTTAAAGATAAGTGTGAAATCGTCTATACTCTCCCCTCTTTCTTCAAACAACTAAATCTCTAATCATAAAAGTTTTTTAAATAAAATGATTAGCTTCTGCGTTCGATTTTAGCTCTTTGACTAAAATCTTCATGAAAAGCTTCGACATTGACTAATGATAATATATGTGTTTTATCTAATGAAAATAAAATTCCTTTTTTATGTAATTCTCCTATTATTTTCGCTATTAACTCCCTTACCTTAAAATCACGATGCTTTAAGGATTTTATAAGCGTCATCATTACATTTTCTTTTACAATTATCACCCTTAGAGATTCAAGAGATGACCAGACTTTTAGAGCGGCATTTTGGACAACAATGGTATTCGAATCGTTCAGCGCAGTGATCAAAGACTCCACAGCTTGAGGAACATCTAAATCTCCTAATTGTTTTTGCCAATAAGTCCCGGGAAATATATATTTTACATAAATATCTTGAGGGGTTGTTGTATTGCTGTTATCCCAACCGAATTTAGTTAAGCTTTTAGCAAACCATATATAAAGAACTTTACTCTCACTTTTATAAATCTTGATATTTTTTTCATTCTCAGTCTCATAGATAACACCCTTGAGGTAATTAGAATTCTTTGACATATTGAATGAGGTTTCCACATAAATTTTGCCTTTATCATTTGATTCCATAATACTTCCCTTATTCTCAAAGACATCAAATTTAATGATAAAATCTATTTTACTGACCCTTAATTATCAATGAGTTTTGATATACATTACTAGATTAAAAATAAAATTTTAGGGATTCTATACAATTATTGATAGTTCCATCAAAATTATTTAAGAGTTCCCTTCTTTCGTCTACTCTGGTATTGAATTGTTTTAAGATTTCCTTCAAATAAAAACAAGTCAAATCCTTTGCTTTCTCTTTGATTCCTAATTCAGATAAATTAATTTGGTGATGAAATGTTATATCTCTTTTATTAGCTACTTTTGAACGAATAGAAAAAGGATCAACATATCCAAAAAATAATGATAGATTGTTATTTGATAAAATATGGGAAGTTATTTTTATATTTCCATTGAAATTTGCTTCACTAAGAATAAGCTTTACAAGATACATACTTAGAATAAACAAAAATGGTAAATGAGTATATTGTAACAAATAAGAGTTTTCAAGAGTTTCTCGTTCAGCTTCTGGAATTAATCTACTTTCAAAAGTATGATTCTCTTTAAAAGTTATTGTACTAAATATCACACTTACGTTTATATGACCATCTTCATTAACTATTATTTTTGAATAATCGTAGAATAAAGGACCAATTTCCTCAAAATCATGGAAAAAACCATCCTAATGTCATAATTAAAAAAATAATTTTGTATAAAGATAAAAAACAAGATTTTAATAATGAAACTTACATAAATCTTTTATTATAATGAATGTTTTTCTTTTAAATCTTCTTTTTATAAAGGTACTACTTCTGAAATACGTTTTTCTAATTTCTTTTGAACTTTGTATACTAAAGCCGGTTTATATTCCATATAATCTGATATAAAAAGATTTATATGTTTAGAAGAAAATTAGAGCATAATCAAAAAAAAAAATTCAAAAAAGAATGATGTTTATTTATGAGTCATAGAGAGCGAAGATTAACCACTAATTTAGTACTTGTAGGAGTATTATTTATAGGTGTTGGAGTAGTTGTAGTAATTACAGCCAGAGGATCAGGTATGATTCTGGGGGCATTAGGGTTATTATTAATTGGAATTTGTTGTTTAGGTGGTGCTTTTCTTAATAAAAGTTCCTATAAAGGAAAAGAAGAAAAAAGAGAGAGTGAAAGAAAAACAAAGAGCTGGGATTACAGCCGTGAGAAAAGGGATAAAAAAAGAAAAAAACAAAGAGAAAAAAGAAAAAAAAAGAGAGAACAAGAAAAAGAAAAAGAGAAAATAATTAATGAGAATTTCGATAGAATTCAGGGATAATTAATGGAATTAAATTTATTCAATATAATCATTTAAATTCTTTTATTAGCTAAAAAATAATTAAAAAATCAAAGAACACTTTAAATTTTGTAGTTTGCCTTTAGATAATATGTGTTAAAGAAAAATTTTTACTTGATTTGATAGTTTTGAATTAGAATTAGTATATATTTAAAGAAATAAAGTAGTAATTTATAAAAGTAAAAAATAAAAAAAAATATAAATTATTTATTCTTGAAAACCATCTTTCGCTTCATGATTACAATTAATGAGAGCATAGCTAAAGTCGCAAAAATCATGTAAAAATTTCCAAATGAAATTGCCGCCGGTTTGTTGTCGTTGTCGTCATCACCTTCAGAGTTTGATGGTATTTTGATATAGTGATGGGATAGGTACAAATAATTAGGAGAAGTAATCCCCGCAACAAAATAATCTCCTGACGTAGAAATAGCAACTGACTTACATTCCCCATAGGACCCTATCCCATAGACCCCCACATGGAAAAAAAAACAAGAAGTAGCAGTTCCTGCTACTACATATTTACCATCTCCGTGTAAAACATTAATCTTTATATAGTAAGAGTATTTTGATGTATTGTTTCAGATGGTAAATATAGAAAATATAGACACCGGTGATATTTGGAGCCTAAATTCTATAAATGAAATGCTAAGAGAAGAATTTCAGAGAGGAAACTATGAGCAAGCATTAGGTCTTGCAGAAAGAGGGTTAAATGAGGCAAGTAAAGCAAATGATAAACTGTGGATTGATGAGTTTACTAAGCTAAAGGGCGATTTAACTCTATATTGCCACTTTTTTTAAGTCGTTGTTTGTAATGAGTTCAAGCGTTTTCTAATGTTTGTTAGATTGAACATAGAAAGAGAAAGATAACTTTTAATTAAGAAATAAACAGCATATATTTGTCCTTCTTCACTATAGTCTATTGGCCAGATTTTTACATTTAAGGAAGGATCGATTCCGTTTGTTGATATTTGGTCTAATTTTTCTTTTATTCCTTCTGGATTGACTGGAGTAATTTCGACAGGTTTATGACCCTCCTCACTAATTCCGTAAATTATATTCCCGCCGTCGATATTGGCGAAGGCTGATAAATCTTTCGTTATTTCTGCGTTATTACCTAATTGGGATTTATAATCTAAATGTATATTCTCTTCTATTCCGTTCTTAATAAGTGAGAGAAAAAAATCCAGATCTAACTTTTTCTTATCTACATTTGGCGTTATTAACATTAAAAATATATACCGAATAGTTGTCTTTTAAATTTTTTTAATTTATCAATATAGATTTTGAGTTTGTTTTTTTTTTTCCAATTAAGGATACTCAAGTAAATCTTTTCATATCACGATCTCCTTCGAATATATTAATAAAATCATCTTGTTTTTTTCCTCTATCAATCCAATAATTAACAAAATACTGCATATTAACAATATACAGGTTGTTTAAATATGTTTAGGGTGATCATTCTTATATTTATTTATCCTATTTTTAGCTTGCTCGTAAGGAGAACATTTTTTCACGAAATTTCTGCATAAACCAGAAAATTTCTGATTTTTTTTCATTAAAGTTTCTATTACATCAATAGAATCCATAAGTTTACCTATTCTACGACTCTTTTTATTTTCTGTATCACTCTTATCATATTTTATTATGGCACTATTTAACTTCTCTTGATAATTGTGTAAATGATATAATAGCTTAGATCTTTCTTCTGCGAGTTGAGGTCTGTTTAAATTACATATTTTAATTGTTCTTCTCGTCATTTCTGGATCGGGTGTATCTTTTGCAGATAGAATACAAAGAAAATTATAATCAAAATAGAATTCTGGATCTATTTTACAAGGGTTTATGATTGGCTCAGAACCAGTATCATGATCCCTTTTATGAAGATTACATTAATGAAAAAGATAAGGTAAGTTATTTACATATTCCTTTAAGCATATTAAATAAAGAAAGTCGAATAATCCTTAGTAATTCAATGATACTTTACTTAATAAGTGATAATAAAGGCATGATGAGGTGAAGAAAGATAGAATATAATATTTAACAAAAAAAAGAGAAAAAAATCATAATTCTTTATCTAAGAAATGATCCGTTATATCAAGGTTCATTAAAATTGACTTTAAATTTTTGTCGTTAAAATTTTTTCAATTTAACTCTTTAGAATCTGTCCATTTGCCATAACATTTAAATAACTCTTCACATATAATTATAACTAAGAAGCTTTAAAAATAAATCAAAAAAAAATTATAAATACGAATTTTAAAAAATTGGAGGAATAAAATATGGCAAAGAAAAAACATTCATTCGCTTGGAGCCCAATTCGCAGGCTTATGAAGCAGCAAGGAGCAAGGATAGTCGCCCGAAATGCAGTGGACCTATTAATTGATCATTTAGAGAAAACTGCAACTGGCTTAACTGAACAAGCTCGAGCATTCACTATGCACGCTAATCGTAAAAATTTAGGCTTATTTAAAGCCTAAAATTAAAAAGATAACAAAGAATGATCTTTTGTTAGCGATTAAATATGTATAAATATCGCTAAGCGTGCGTGCCTGAGGACTTGTTTAAATCTTTATTTTTTTTTTTTCTAATATTTTG
>SDBT01012609.1_pt1 | contig 13583 bp, 9 predicted proteins | sample 2277101 | NCBI WGS metagenome assembly SDBT01 (sample SAMN10404973, study PRJNA504765) | marine sediment metagenome | isolation source: marine sediment core GS10_PC15, 103 cmbsf | place: Arctic Ocean: Southern Knipovich Ridge | collected 2010
TGTTAGTTATCTCTTTAATTATCAATAAGTTAAATATAACAACATGATGGAGGAAATTCAAGAAAAATCAACACTATAACTAACTGTTTTTTAATAAATTACACAAAATGCAGAAGTCTATAACCTCATATATGAAAGGAGGTACAATAATATATGAGATGAAATACTTTGTTATTGCAAAATCAGGATGAAGTTTTATTTGTTATAACATAGTTTTTAGGTAAGAGGCCCATTTTAAAAAATAAATGAATTAAAATGGGATCAAACCAAATTAAATAAAAATGGAGAATATAATGAGATTCTATACTGTTTTGATTTTAATAGCGACATTTATGATGTCCAGTGCTATAATAGCACAACCAAGTGGTGAGTTAATCATTTATGCTACACCTATCACACCGGAAAATACACTTGATGCTGTAATTGCTGCAGATCAGGCTAGTGAAAATCCTCATGCAATTTATACGCTGGCCAGTACAGATACCCCCTATGTATTTGACGCTGATATTGTAATTAATAATGATGTCACAATCCGAGGTGTATTAGCAGAAGATGGAAGACCTCCATGTATTCAACCAAATATTCTTCTGGATGGCAGTATACCCGGACATCTATTTACATTTACAAATTCCAATGGTGTTGTAAGAGTAGAAAATCTTTATTTACTTGGAATTTCTATCTTGAATTCAGTTAATTGGGGAGATGGTTTTGGGATAACCGTAAACGGTGATAATATTAAAACTCATATCGATAATGTTGTGTTTGAACAATGGAGTCAGTTTGCAATAAATTTTTCAGGAAGTTGGAACAGTTTCTGGATAACAAATTGTAAATTTAGAGGTATGGTTAATACTGGTTCAGTTTATACCGGCGAAGCATTTAGACAAAGAAACGATCTTGGCACAACTTTAGTCGATACCCTCTATCTTAAGCATAATACATTTTTAGCAGTAAATTGCTATGCAATGTGTTCACCAGTTACCGGTCGTGCAAATTACGCTAATTTTTCTCACAATACTGTTGTCAGTATGGTAAAAAATCCATTCTTCAGTATGAATATCACAGATTGGGTATGTGCTCACAATATTTTTTATGACACATATGCTGGTGGTATGTCAAACGGCGAATTTCCATGGTGGGATAGAATATGGGCTGGAGGACTTGGCTCAACGATTGATCTTGATCCGCTTAGCAAACTAAATGCTGCTCTTGCTGGTATCGATACCACCCTCGAAAACTGGTCGGCATTGGCTGAAGCTTCAAGAAATATAGATGTAGTTGATAATATTTATTACAGATCCCCGGAAATTGATGCGTTCATTGCAGAGTGGAATACAACTGCTGAAACCGCTAATGACACTATTCATTTAACACCATGGATGAATGACGTAACAACTAATATGTTTGCTGATAATGAGATGTGGCCTGGATTGAATGATGAAGGAAATTTGGTAGGAACTGATCCTGGTCTTGGATCCACATATGCTGATATGCTGGGTGCTCCTGGTACAAGTGTTCCTTCAGAACATGGTGTTGGATTATTGCCTTATATTGAAGCTGCAAGAGCAAATGGCGGCGTTGCAAGTGTTAGTTACAGTTATCATCAGAATGTTGTTGACTACAACTCAGGAAACTGGGTACCAATATGGCCCCTACCTGAAGAAACTGATGTTTTGTTAAAATACACCGCAGAATTAATGGCTGATGATGGATTATATTATGGTGATAATTATTGGTTTACTGGCACTCCTACAGGTATCGAGGATGCTAACCTGACTTCATCGGTACCCTCAGATTTTACTTTGAGTAATGTCTATCCGAATCCATTCAATCCTAGCACAACTATTGAATATACATTGAAAAATTCAGGCGTAACCAGCCTGGATGTATACAATGTGCTTGGACAACACATATTGACAGTTGTCGATAACGAATTCCAGAATGCAACAACATATAAAATACAAATCGATATGTCAAAATTCACCAGTGGCGTTTATTTCGCCGTTCTCAAACAAGATAACAACCGTTCTATCCGGAAGTTGATGTTAATGAAATAATATTCTCCATTGGTCTTAACAATCCGGGGCTATCCTTTGTGGAGGCTCCGGATTTTTTCTTTATGGTAATGGTATTATTTCCAATAAGTCTAATGTCATTTAGTATAAGGAATATGATCGAGCGAATAAGAGATGAACGGTATGAATATAATTATACAATTTCCACTTGCTTTTAAATTCTTAATATTTCTGTGTTTGTCGATTCTTTTTTTCTCTAATCATCTTTATTCGGGTGAAATCGTTGTTGGGTATTATGCATCGTGGCTGAGATCAACATTGCCCGCAGAAAATATAATATTTAAAAATCTTACCCACATAAACCATGCATTTGCCTGGCCGGATCAAAATGGACAGATTGTATTGTCTGAAAATCTGTTATATCCTCAACTAAATAACCTGGCACATCAAAATAATGTAAAAGTGAGTATCTCTCTTGGAGGTTGGGGGAATTCAGAGGGGTTTTCACCTATGATTGCTGATTCTACGCTGCGATCAGTCTTTATAGAAAATATAGTCATTTTTTTAAATACGTATAATTATGATGGTATCGATCTTGATTGGGAATTTCCAAATACAATTAGCGATAGGAATAATCTCACTATCCTTGTCAGGGAATTGCGCGATCGATTTAACAGCGAAAATCCCGGGTGGTTAATTACAATGGCTGTCGGAACCTCTGATTGGAAAGGTCAGTGGTACGATTACAGTGAATTGATTCAATATGTTGATTGGTTCAATGCCATGTGTTACGATTTTCACGGAAGCTGGTCGCACCATTCCGGGCATAATGCTCCTCTTTATCAGCCGCCGGAATGTAATGACGGTGCAATAGATGTCGGGATGATTTATTTGAACACTACACGCGGAATCCCTAAAAACCAATTGACAGTTGGAATGTCGTTTTACGGTAAGGAATTTAATTCAACATCATTATACGGTCAATTTAGTGACGCAGTGACCGATTATTTTTATTATCAAATTATCCCAAGATTGAACGAAGACTGGACATATAATTGGGACAATGTATCAAAAGTGCCTTATCTGACAAACAGTACAAATACAAAACTTATTACTTTTGATGATACAGTATCCATTCGCCATAAATGCGAATGGATCAAGGGTCAGGGCTATTTGGGAGGAATGATCTGGGCTCTTGGGCAGGATGTGGTTGGTGCTAATCAACCATTGTTGGAAACTATTGGCAGACAATTAATTACTCCAACAACAATTTTTGATTTTTCAAATACAATGAAGGAATTTGTTTTAAAACAGAACTACCCCAATCCATTTAATGCCATGACCACTATTTCTTTTTCATTGAAATCTGCTGGTTACTGCCAAATAAATGTGTATGATATACTGGGACAGAAAATTAAAACACTTATTAACAGTTTCCTACGTGGAGGTAATCATCGTATTATCTTTCATGCCGATAATATTCAAAGCGGTGTCTACTTTTATCAATTAATTAACGCCAAACATAACGAAATACGATCAATGATTTTGTTAAAATAGAAATATTAAATTATAGAGAGAACATATTTCGCAAAAAAATCTTCCATATAGTTACTTTCTTTCCAATTTAATACTCGGGAAGACTTTTCTACTAGTCATTATTGATTCTCAGAATATTATATCAGCACAGTTGAATTCTTCTCAGAATTTAATTAGAAAATGTAGGGTTATAGATGAATAGAAGAGATTTTATTCGAAATATTTTTCAAAAAATATTTGTTCTATCAGGATATTTATCTCTGTCAAACACCTTAATCAGTTGCAAGCCAGGTAATAGAAAATCAAAAAACTGGGTATGGATTACACCGGATATTGAGGCAACAGATGATGATTGGAAACGATGTTTTGAACAATTGAAGAAAGCTCATATCGATGCTATATTACCTGAAGTTTACAACGGTACTCATGCATATTTTGGCAGCAGCCGTTTACCTGTTAAAGCAGAATATCTTGAACGTCTCATCCCTATTTGCAAATCTTTCCAGTTGGAAATTCATGCCTGGATGTGGACCATGCCTTGTCTTTTGGAAGATGTTCAACATAATCATCCGGACTGGTTCAATGTAAATGGTCTGGGACAGTCTTCCCTGGAAAAACCAGCGTATGTAGATTATTATAAGTTCCTTTGTCCGGCAAATGAAGAAGTGCAGGACTTTATCCAGGGCAATGTGAAGGAATTATCAGAATATGATGTGGACGGTATACATCTGGACTATGTTCGTTATCCGGATGTGATCCTGCCAAAGGGACTTTGGTCAAAATATAATATTGTGCAGGATAAAGAGTATCCGCAATATGATTATTGTTATTGTGAAACCTGCCGTAAAAAATTTAAATCTATGGAAGGCATTGATCCTATTACCATAAAGGAACCTTCATTGCATCAGGCTTGGCTGCAATTTCGATACGATCAGATGACCCATCTTGTCAACAACAGACTGATCCCGGTTGCACATAAAACCGGCAAAGAAATCAGCGCAGCTGTTTTTCCGAACTGGAAAAATGTTCGTCAGCAATGGTCTGAATGGAAACTTGATGCGGTGATACCTATGCTATATAACAGCTTTTACCTAGCCGATGCCGAATGGATTAAGCAGTTCACGAAAGCCGGTTTACAATCTCTTAAATATGATACAAAATATTACAGCGGATTGATGGTTGATGAACCTGACCAATTTAAAGTTTATGTACAAAAAGCATTTGAAGGAGGCGCACAGGGCATTTCTTTATTTTCTTTAAATGCCCTCAGTAATGAGCACCTTAAAATATTGAACCATATTTTAAATAAACATTGATAGTGTAAGGAAAGGAATATTAGAGTGAGTTGAGTATTAAATCTTATATTGACTACTGAATAATGGATTAGCATGCGCTTTGAACGAGTACATATTGTTTATATTATATATTAAACCAAAGATAGTTCTATATGAAAAATGATCTAATTAAAATAAAACACCCGGCAACCTGGGTACCTACTCTTTATTTTTCGGAAGGTCTGCCATTTGTGGCCACGGCCACAGTCTCGGTTCTTATGTATAAAAGTCTGGGTTTAACAGATGCACAAATCGCATTTTTCACAACGCTGGTAATGTGGCCCTGGACCCTCAAACCTCTTTGGGGACCGATATTGGAAATGTTTAAAACAAAGAAACATTTCGTGATTGCCACCCAGTTTATCGGCGGCGTATCGTTTGGCCTATTAGCATTATCCTTACCGCTTGACGGATTTTTGCGCTACTCGCTGGCCATGTTTGTTATTATCGCCTTCAATTCAGCCACACACGATATTGCCGCGGATGGCATTTTTATCAATACGCTTTCTCCAAAACAACAGGCAGAGTATGTGGGCTGGCAAGGCGCTTTTTATAATGTGGCCAAAGTGCTCTCGCAAGGGGCTCTTGTTTATATCGCGGGGAAGTTGGAATTAACCATAGGCGTTACCGAGGCCTGGATGGTAGTGATGGGCCTGTTTGGCGCAATTCTCATTTTAATGGGCTTATATCATTTGAAAATGCTACCTTCCGGCGGCTCGTCTAACGGGGTGCAGAATCTGGGCGAGGCATTTGAAACTTTTGGGCAGGTTATTAAAACCTTCTTTCAGAAAAAATACATTTTCTGGGGTATCGCCTTTATCATACTTTTCCGAACTGCGGAAGGGCAATTAACAAAAATAGTGCCCCTGTTTATGAGGGCGGCGCGGGAAGACGGCGGACTCGGTCTGCTCACTTCGGATATAGGAATTGCCTACGGAATTTTTGGCGCAGCCGCCTTTATTTTAGGCTCAATCGCCGGAGGTTATTTTGTAGCAAAAAAAGGGTTAAAGAGTTCCATTTTTATTCTTGCTGTCATTTTTAATGTTCCGGATGCGGTTTACGCTTACCTCGCTTTCACCTTGCCGGAAAATTTTACCGTTATCTGCGCTGCGATTACCATTGAATGGTTTGGGTACGGTTTTGGATTTGTGGGCATTATTCTTTTTATGATGCAGCAAATTGCCCCCGGGAAATATAAAATGGCACACTATGCTTTTGCTACGGCAGTGATGAATCTAGGCTTTATGCTGCCCTCGATGATCAGCGGATATATCAGCGACTATATAGGTTATAAGAATTTTTTCCTGTGGGTGATGGTCGCTACCATTCCCTCATTTTTAGTTGCCTGGTTTGTACCTTTTAAAGAAGTCGAAATGGAAGAGAACTGATGAATTACGGTTATTTTGATAACACAAACAGGGAATATGTAATTGAACGCCCTGACGTACCGGTTTCCTGGACCAACTACCTGGGCGTAAAGGATATGTGTACGGTTATTTCGCACAATGCCGGTGGGTATTCATTTTTCAAATCCACTGAGCACCAGCGCATAACTCGTTTCCGGCCAAACGGAATTCCTCTGGATCGGCCGGGACATTATGTGTACATACGTGATGATGAAACCGGTGAGTTCTGGTCAATTTCCTGGCAGCCGGTTGGTAAGGATTTTAGGAAAGCCAAATATATCTGCCGACACGGATTATCATATTCAAAATTTCAATGTGTTAACCAGAATATCGAGGCTGAACAACTGATCTTTATTCCCGTTAAGGATGATGTGGAACTTTGGGACGTAAAACTAAAAAATAAATCCGGCAAGACCAGAAAACTTAGCGTGTTTTCCTATATTGAATTTTCTTTCCATCATATTGAAATAGACAACCAGAATTTGCAGATGAGTTTATACGCCAGTGGCTCCAACTTTAAAGACGGTATCATTGAGTACGATTTTTTCTACGAACCCTGGACTTTCCACTTTTTCACCTCAAACTTTAAACCGGATGATTATGACTGCGTGCGTGATACATTTATCGGTAATTACCGTACGGAAACTAATCCTATCGGTGTTGAGCGCGGTAAACTTCAAAACAGTACCGAATTGGGCGGTAATCACTGCGGCTCGCTGCATAAAAAAATCACGATACAACCAGGAGAAGATGAGCGACTTATTTTCATGTTAGGTGTAGGTTCAAGAGAAGAGGCCGGGTATGCAATAAAAGAAAAATATACCGATCTAAAAAATGTGGATTCTGCCTTCGACGATTTAAGAAAATACTGGGAAAAGAAAACTTCTGTTTTTCAGTGCAAAACACCCCATAAGGGCCTGGATACGATGATAAACACCTGGACACTTTACCAGGCGGAAACCTGTGTGGTCTGGTCGCGCTTTGGTTCTTTCATTGAAGTTGGCGGCCGAATAGGACTCGGTTATCGCGATACTTCCCAAGATATTATGGGTGTAGTGCATACTAACCCTGAAAAAACAAAACAGCGTATCATAGAGCTGCTAAAGGGGCATACAAATATTGGCTATGGCCTGCACCTATTCGACCCAGAAGTTTTTGAGCCCAAAGAAGATAGACTTCCCGGCATCAAATTGCCAACCGTTGTTCCAAGTCCCAGCGCGGACGAAATTGTACACGGGATGGAAGATGTGTGCGCAGATGACGCTATCTGGCTTGTGGCATCAATTTGTGAATGGATAGTTGAAAATGATACTCCCGAATTTTTTGATGAAGTGATTCCGTACGCCGATGGCGGAGAGGGGACGGTATATGAACATTTAACTAAAATCCTGGATTTCTCTGCTGACTATGTGGGCCAAAGAGGAATATGCCAGGGCTTGCGTGCGGATTGGAATGATTGCCTCAATCTTGGCGGCGGTGAAAGTGCGATGGTATCATTTATGCACTATTGGGCCATCAATATTTTTGTTAGTTCCGCAATACAGATGGGCCGGGATGATGATGTTGAAAAATATACAAAGATGGCTAAAAATGTAAGAAAAACCTGTGAAGAAATTTTATGGGACGGTAAATGGTATATCAGGGGCTTTACCAAAAAAGGAGTGAAGATTGGTTCCAAGAAATCGGAAGAGGGTAAACTGTTTCTCAATGCCCAAACCTGGGCAGTCTATTCCGGTGTTGCTTCGGAAGAGCGTGGAAAAAAGTGTATGGACGCCGTTGACAAGTATTTATATTCAAAATACGGCCTGCATCTTTTATGGCCGGCTTACTCCAAACCGGATGATGATATCGGCTACGTAACCCGTGTTTATAAAGGTATAAAAGAAAATGCGGCCATATTTAGCCATCCAAATCCCTGGGCGGTAATTGCCGAGTGCAAATTGGGGAGAGGCAACCGGGCGATGAAATTTTATGATGCGATTTTACCCTACAATCAGAATGATATGATTGAAATACGTGAAGCCGAACCATACTCCTACTGCCAATTCATTATGGGCAAAGATCACACCGCGCATGGCAGGGCCAGACATCCCTGGCTTACCGGAACAGCCTCCTGGTTTTACATAGCAGCAACAAAGCATATTCTTGGGATTAAAACAACATATAATGGTTTGGTTATTGATCCTTGTATCCCTTCTGATTGGTACAATTTTGAGGTAACCAGAAAGTGGCGCGGAGCAACCTATCATATAAAAGTAAAGAATCCTGCCGGTGTTGAAAAAGGGATTCAATCCATTCAATTAAATGGACAAGATATTTCAAATCCCATTCCAATTCAGAAGGCCGGCTCGGTAAATGAAATTGAAGTAATAATGGGACAAATAATTTTTTTGAAAAGCAATATAAATAAAGGACGACTTTATGATTGACAGCATTCTGATTTTTGAAGATGATTCCAATCACTTGCTTTTTCCACTTACTTACACTCGCCCAATCTATGACTTGCGATGTGGAAGAATCGATTATACACTCTTATTCCAACAAACAGCACGATGGCTTTTTGGGGCACGAATATTTAGGCTGTTGGGTTAATCTTGGAGCGGATACAAACAATAGTGATCTGAAAAATAATTATGCAAATGTAAAGGTATTTATCAAAGATGAACAAGTTGATAGCAGGTCTATGTTTGTCGGCTTAATTATGGGTGATCATTCTAGGTCTGGGATTAACACAATGTTCAACACAGGAACGGTTGTAGGGGTTTCTTGTAATGTTTATGGCCCGGGATTTCCTGAAAAGTATTTGCCTTCATTTTCATGGGGTGGAACTGATTCAATCACGACTTATGAATTGAAAGTTGGAACAGCTGAATATTTTAAAGATATCGAAGCGCCTAACTTAGATCCGGATACACTACTAAAATAACAACAAGATTAATATGAAAATGAGAAACTATAGTTTTATTTTATTCGCTACTCTTGTCTTGCTGATTTTTAGCTGTACGGCAAATTCGCAGCAGAAAAAAGAAATAATCGCCTATTTTCCACAGTGGGGCGTCGAGCATCAACCCTATTATGTAAAGCATCTTGAAGAAGCGGGTTCAGCCGATAAAATTACTATTTTGAATTACGCCTTTGCCGAACCGGGGCCTGACTCCTCCGGGAAAATCATACCACAATTTATGAATGCTTATTACGACTATCAGCAGGTTTATTCTGCCGAAATGAGCGTCGATGGGCGTGCGGATGATTCCAGCCAGGCCTTGCGCGGACATTTCAATCAATTGAAGAAATTGAAAGCGCGCCATCCCAGTCTTAAAGTGACTATTTCCCTCGGCGGCTGGTTGGGTTCTGTGTATTTTTCTGACGCCGCGCTAACCGAAGAATCACGTGAAGTTTTTACGGAATCCTGCATCGATATATTTATACGGGGAAATTTACCCGTTGATAATGGCGCCGGTGGTCATGGTATTGCCGCGGGCGTTTTTGACGGCGTCGATATCGATTGGGAATATCCAATACGCGGAGGCGTTCAGGGAATCCATCATCATAAAAATGATAACGATAATTTAACGAAATTATATGCTCTGTTCAGGGAGAAGCTCGATGCAATCAATCCCGATTTGCTGTTAACCGCTGCTGTGCCTGTCAAGGCCGATCCGGCGCAGATCTACAATATTAAAAAAGACGCCCAGTACCTGGACTGGTATATGTTAATGACATATGATTTTTACGGCGGATGGGACAGGCAAACAGGGCACCTCAGCAATCTGTTTACTAATCCGGAAAATGCTCATCCCGCTTCTTTGGATGCGGCAGTGCGCAAGTTCCGAGACGATTATGGCATTCCTGCCAGCAAAATAATTCCGGGTGCGGCTTTTTATGGCAGAAGCTGGAAAAATGTTGGATCTGATAACAATGGATTTAATCAAACCGGGAGCGTAGGACCGGGGATTTATGAAGCCGGTTATGATTATTATGTGGACATTATGCCCCTAAAGAAAAAAGGCTACAAAGTTTACTGGGATACTTTTTCGATGGCGGAAACGATGTATAATCCTGAAGAAAAAATATTTTGGTCTTATGATGAGACGCAGTCGGTTGTATTAAAAGCACGCTATGTCGATGCCTATAATCTGCGCGGAATTATGATCTGGGAAATCAGTGGAGATGATACCGCAGGAACGCTGCTCAACACAATTTATACCCGGCAGATGCCCAATGCTCAATACGAAATGGCAAAAAACGGAAACGCAGAACCCACAGTCTCAATAAAGAGCCCTGCGTTTGATACCGTAATTGAGGAAGGTTCCAATCTTATTTTAAATGTTGATGCAAAGGATACGGATGGAACAGTACTGAAGGTAGAATTTTTTGTGGATGGAAAAACAATTGGTTATGATACGAAACCTCCTTTTAGCTGGATTTGGTTCAACACAATTTCAGGAGAACATAAAATTAAAGCAGTTGCTACAGACAATAATAGGGCTTCAGCAATTTCGGAGTCCTACCGCGTAATTGTAAACTAAAATATGACTGAGTGATAAATAGTGTATTTGCTAATCATTTACTTTTTGGGATGTCAAAAAATCAACATGGATATTTTCCGGATTATTTCACGCCTTTGCAGATGGCTCAAAGATTGAACAAGAAAAATTATATGTGTCATGTTTAAACACTGCTAATTGCCTGTACCATTCGCCAACTGGCGAACCACCGACATTGTCTCCAAAGCTTCGCCCCGCAGATTACTCTACTAAACGCTCGGATAACTTCCCCAAGTAGGTTTTATGGGGATTCTTATTTCAAAGAACAAGGTTAACAAGGCTTGCAGCCCACTCATCTCAAAAGTATCATTTTCTTTAAATCAGTAAAATATCCAGCCTTTATCTTATAGAAATAAACTCCACTCGACAATCTCGCTCCATCAAACTCAATTTCATGATACCCAGCAGTCATTTCTTCATTTAATAGCGTTACCACCTTTTGACCTAAAATATTGTACACTTCTACCAAAACATTTTCAGACATTGGGAGTCCAAATTTAATCTTAGTTGATGGATTAAATGGATTGGGATAATTTTGATTTAGAGAAAAATCTGTGAGAACAGTTGGATCATTATCAGCAATGGAAGTGTTAATCTGCTGATAATTTTCCTGCGCGAAATGATAAACAAATGCATGGCCAACACTTGCATACCAAATATTGTTTAAGTTACTAATATGTTTGAGATGACTCCAGGTGTAATCTTTATCCCACTCAACTATGCTTGGATGGCACATGACGTGATAAACACCTCCAATAGAGACGACTTCATCAAATGCATTGTTTAAATCGGTACTGTCACCGGTGCCAATGAAGAATTCCATGACAGGACCTAATTCCCGCGTCACACCAAAAGGATGGTAAAGACCATATTGCTCGTCCCATTCCGGAAACTCACTGGTGCCTACAGAATCATAATAGAGCCTATTGGCCAAAAATTTGTTTTGCCCTAAAAGAGATTCGACTGTCTCATCATTATAACCGTATGGCCCAATCCAAAGATAGACATATTCATAGTCACTGTTGCGAAACAGAAATGGCATATCCAGAAAATTAATCAAATCTTCTTTACACCCAATGATTTCATCAACCGGGTCATCATATGGACCCTGGGCATGTGTCCTGCCATGTGCGCTGGCTTCTATGTAGCCTGCATCCAACTCTTGTTGTAGAAGATCAAAAGATTCCTGTGAGCAACTAGTGGAATTAATCCCAACTGACAGCCACAATCCCTGACTACGAAAATTTTTCATCGTTTGAAGAAAATTATCCCGATTCCAATCAGCGTAATCATCAGATGAACAAATAACTGCCGCGTCGCGATTATCATAGTATTTACAGATTTGGTTAAAACTTATTGAGGTATTCTGATCAGAATTGTTAGTTATTTTCACAAACAGACTATCTGTTGAACTAGTAAATCCAGCAGAGAGGAATGCCTTATTTAAATCGTATTCAAAGCGCACCATCTCAAGGGCATTATAAAATTCATCAGAAGTCCTTTCTTCCAGTAGTGTCCATTCTTCGTGACTGGAATATCGTTTGTACGCAATTAAACCAATAATGTCTTCTGGAATCGAAAATTCGTAGGTAAGAGGGTATGCCGCTCCGTAATCAATATGAATCTGTGGATCAATAGTAATGAATATTTCATCATTGAAACCGTGTTCGATCGTTATAATATTGGTATTCTGCGCTAATCCAAGAGTACAAATTCCCAAGAGTATGAATAAGAATTTTAAAACTAATTGCCTCATATCTGACTCCATAATTTGCTAACTAGTAAGTGAATGGAATGATTCCAAATAATACTCGATAGCATAAAAAAGATTTATAGTCAATTTATCATCATGAATATAAAAATATGTTCACTGGTATACAATAAAAATCGACATGATTGAAGATTCTAAAACGGATAAAATATTGGGATTAGACTTCTGTAATTTTAGAAATAGTCTTTTCCAAGTTCTTAGGTGTGTGGTGAGCATAAATAAATTCAGTCACTTCTTTAACACTATGACCGACAATCTTACTAATGTTAAATATAGTTTCTCCTTTATTGGCGAGAAAAGACACAAAACCATGTCTAAGTGAGTGGGGAGTATATTGTTCATTTAATTCCAAGTCTATCATTAATTTTTTGAACAACCGAGTCATATTAGGATGGTCATATGGTGTCCGTGAAATAGGATTTTCAAAAACATATTTAAATTCTACTTTTTGTTCTCTTTTCTTCCCTTTGTAGATGATTTTTGATTTAGGGATTTTATTGAAAATATCCTTGATGTATCCAACAGGAATTGTCCTCAATGACCTTTTGTAATAGATAGTAATCTGGGATTGGTCAGGTCCAGCATTTTTGCTAGGCTAATGATTGTTTCCATTTCTGTACTTTTTTACAGTTCAGATCAAAGGGGTTGTTGATTCACGTGTCCAATACGTGACAATTTGAGTGTAAATTGTGGCTGATAATTGGTGTTAAATGGTGTTGATTTGTGATGGTTGGGAGGGGTTAACTTGTTAATAAATAAGGAAGTTATGTTGTAAATATTGAAGTTACACCCAGCTTCTGATTTGGGACTCAAAATCCGGTTGGGGTTAAACTCAGTGAGGGTTCGAGTCCCTCCTTCGGCACAAATAAAAACAATAACCTACCCGAAATTCAAATCAACACTCTTAAAATTCCCTTTTATGCATTGTTGAGTATGCTTTCGCATCGTCCACGCACACCAGACAATGGCAATAA
>SDBT01012610.1_pt1 | contig 13581 bp, 10 predicted proteins | sample 2277101 | NCBI WGS metagenome assembly SDBT01 (sample SAMN10404973, study PRJNA504765) | marine sediment metagenome | isolation source: marine sediment core GS10_PC15, 103 cmbsf | place: Arctic Ocean: Southern Knipovich Ridge | collected 2010
TGCGCAGACCAGCATCTTTAATTGCCTGCATGGCACCCACTGCCATTGAATCTGATATGGCGAAGATGGCGCTGGGCGGTTGGGGCAATTTGAGTAACCTGTTTGCCGCTAGTTTGCCCTCAGAAGCGCTGAAACCTTGCACCGGCTTAATCAAATCTGGATCGTTCTCAATACCAGCTTCATGTAATGCTCGTCGATAACCATGGTCCTCCATACGGTAATCTACAGACTCGAACCCATATGTGATCAAGCCAACTCTTTGGTGGCCATGCTGGATCATGTGTTTTGTAGCTTGATAGCCTATCGCTTCCAGATTAATATTGACAGAATACCCTTTGGATTTTGGCGTATCAACTGAAACATACGGTATACCAAGAGATTTGCTTAAGGGCAGATCGGATTCTTCTGTCTGATATTGTTCAATGTCTTGTGAAACAACAATAATCCCGTCGACTTGTTTAGACAATAATTGGTTGAGGTAACGATAGGCTTGTGTTGATTGATCTTGGGTATTGCAAACAAATATCATCGATTGATCATTGTCAGCCACTTCTTGGATACCCCGCAGCAAGTCATGGTAAACGGGGTGGGACAGAGAGGGAAGAATCACACCAATGGTATGAGATCGGATCGTCTTTAATGATCCAGCGATTTGTAGCGGGTTTGGCGTTAGTACTTTTGTCCCCCAACCCTGGCGAGTCTCCACCAGTCCATCATTTTCCAATATGACATAGGCGTTTCGCACAGTATGCAGGTTAATGTTGAGGTGCTTCGCAAGTCGTCGAATAGAGGGTAAGCGTTCGCCTGGTTTGATTATTCCGCTGACAATTAACCAGGTGATTTGCCCCTTCACCTGGTGGGCTAAAGTGACCCCGCGTTGAGGATTGATAGAAATTCTCTTGATAATATCCACTGTTATATTATACTATAACAGTGGATATATTGTCAAATTTACCTTATTAAAGCCTGTGAGAGAATCTGGTAGACTGATTCAACCAGGAATACTTTCAAGAATCATTGAATAATATGACCCTTACGGATGTTTATTGCAGCCGGGCAGGGAAAGTGCATTTAAGGAATGAAGTAATCTAAAACCGCTATTCAATCAGAATAGCGGTTCATTTCACGATTGGACGTTGGTGGACAGATCTCGAACTGGTTGCGTCGTTCCCTATCAACAATGTCTAATAATCTTCGATGGGAGTTAAATTTCTCGGGAAACTTTTAATTATGAAACTATTTCCAGATCCCAGAACAAGGCAAATACTGTAAATATGTTTTGTATTCTTACTCCCAGGCTTCCCGATGTAGATCTGCTAATAATTGGTGTCCTTCCTTATTGAAATGGAGTCTATCCTCAACGTATAAACCTGCATTTTCCTGATCACCTAGTGGTCCGTTAATGACTTTATATGTATATACAACAATTACTCCCCGTTTACTGGCTGCTTCGATTAAATGATCCTGCAGTGATCCATAGATTTCTTTTTGCAAAACATCAAAGCAATCGTGCTCTTTCCAATCTTCAACAAATGATTGTGGTATGCCATTATCTGCTATCATAACCCGGGTTTCCTCGGATGTGTTCAATGCGAGGATTTCATCAAGTATATTGTCTATGTTTTCATTAATCTCAGCAACTCTCTTTCGAACGCAATCCAAATTGTCCTCACCTCCACACATCCCATTCATATATAAATTTTGTGGTGAACCCAAATCATTAACTCCAATCCATATCGTGATAACATCTGCATCTTTCACAGCTTGTTTTATCTCAGGGTCATTTTGAAGGTGATCAAGTAAATGAGCTGTTCGATCTCCATTAATAGCTAGGTTCTTAAGATTTACTTCTAGACCCAAATCCTGGCTTAAATAATCAGCAAAAAAGATAGGATAACAATCTAAACCAACATCCCAGCAACCAGGAATAGAATCACCCAGGGCAACATAGGTGAATTGCGGAGGTGTAATTATTTGTTCTGGGGTTATCGATGGAAGTATTATGGTATCAGTTGGCAGTTGTGTTGGTGGTACTTCTGGTGCTTGCGCGCACCCAAATAGAACCAGTGTGATAAGGACAATGAGGTAAAATTTGGTTTTCATTATTGCTCCAAGATCAAAATACCTAGATGGATAAAAATCCTCAATTAGGAGACCGTGATAGGAGTAATAAACAGAATAAATGAGGAAAATTTAAAATTACACTTAGGAATATAGCATTAAATCAGGGGGAAATCAATTAACAAGTAACCATTGAAATCCTGATTTGTTCTATTAAATATTTAACCACCCTTCAAATTGAAGAACGGTTCCGCATTGCGAGTGGGCGGTATTGGACTCGAACCGGATTGCTTGTGATAAGCATTCTTATCATAACCAGAACTACAGTTTAATTCTAAACAATAAGTGGGAAATTTACGAGCAGATGTGTTGAAATTAGCAATCCAACCAATGGCTTAAAAGGCCACTGCTAGATGATTCTTCCATCGAGAGAGCCATAACTGAGCTAAAACAAATAGACTATCATCCAATATCAACATCTGATCTTCTATCAGACGCCAGCCTATTTATTTGAGATTTTTCTCACCTTCAGAGGGTGAAATTTGACCTCAAAACAAAAAAACAGGTGTATTTGACCTGGATTTCACCAATTCCGTTTTAATTGCACCGGAATTGCACCTGGAAGCCATTAAATCCATAAATTTGCCCATTTAACCCCTGTTATTGAAACAACTAAATTTGGTCTTCGTTCGTAGGTTTTCTATTATTTGTGGCGCTTACGTAAACGATAATTTACTTAAAGTATTACAGAGGGTGAAAACCAGGCTAAATCAGGACTTTTCATGAGCACAAAAGAAGAAATTAGCCCATCAGAAATCACTTCGCCGCGGGACCTGGATTCCGGAGTTTTCGCGATCCGGGCAATCCAAAACGACCCCACGCTGCTGCCTTCTACCAAGATACAGTACATCAAAGCAACCGAAAGATACCTGGAGACCGGCGAAAGTATGACGGATCCCTACGCCTGACAACATTAATCTTATCCAGGCTGCTGTAATGTGGGACGCTCTAAAACCGAATGGCTTTTCGGGCATTATTCTGTATACTATAGGGCAGGAGTAGGAACTATTTTCTCTGGTTACATGAGTTATAAACCCTGGCAAATATTTTTCGCCTGGTTTCCATGTCGCAAAAGAAAGGTTGTGCGACATAAAATGATAAAATAGGATCATCTAATTTGGGGAAAAGATTCCCGAAATTGAAAAGACAAAAAAATATTCGAAAAATTTCACTGCTACTATCAATGGACTGAATCCAATTGAAATTTACTGAAGACTCACGAGTAAAAATTCCTTCAATATTGCACTTAATTCGATTAGGATATAAATACTTGTCCCTTAAAGATTCAAATTGGGATAAACCTAATCCCCACAGAATAGATTGAGCGATTTACCCACGCCATAGCTGGAGGAACAATATTGTTGAGCGGATTGGCGATCCAATTCCTGGGGTTATAAAAGCCGAAGGGAGATTTAGAACGTCTAACCTTTGAATTGCAACTCAATATCCCGATTTTCATTTGACTTCCTCACAATTACCAGGTATGGTAACCCATAATTTTGACCAGTTTTATCTAATATACTCAGGAGCATATAAGTGATCGATAACGGATATTTGATCTTAGCGGATATCACCGGATACACACAATTCCTCAAGGAAAGCGAACTAGAACACGCCCAAGAGATTATAACTAGCCTGATCAACGCAATTCTCAATCCAATCCAACCCCCCATAATCTTACATAGAATTGAAGGTGATGCAGTATTTGCTTACACAACCAAAAACGCATTTCTTCAGGGCCAGACGCTTTTAGAATCCCTGGAGAAATTGTACTTCGAATTCGCACATAGTCTCGAGTCCAACGACCGCAATACGACTTGTGACTGCCGGGCCTGCCAAAATATGAACTCGCTTAGTCTCAAGATGGTGGTCCATTACGGTGAGTTTGGGCTGCAAACGCTCGGCTCACAAAATGAGTTGATCGGCAGTGATGTGAATGTCGCTCACCGGCTGTTAAAAAACAGCATTCCTGAGAAAACTAACGTGAATACGTATTTATTCCTCAGTGAAATTGCTGTTGCTGAAATGAAGTTGGGCAATTTTGTTGAAACCCTCGTACCGCATACCGAAAGCTACGAGAATGGGGACGAGGTGAAAGGTTTCGTCTACGATCTTACTCCAGTGTGGGCGCGCGAACGAGAGCGGCATAAAGTCTTTATCAATCCACAGGATGCGTTTGCTTCGATGGGATTTGATCTTCCTGTACCGCCGCCCGTTGCGTGGGATTATTTGAATGAACCCTCAAATCGTTCCCACTATCGAGAATACGATGATAATCCGATAACGGGTTTGAATTTAGGGCGTATGGATGTCGGCACCACCTACCACTGCGCCCATGGTGATTCTCTAACCACTGAAACCATTGTTGACTGGACGCCTTTTGATTATGTTACCTTTCGGGGGCGAGGAAAAATGGCGAATTTTACCTTTGTCTTTGAGTTTACTGTTAGCTTGGAACAATCCGATGACGGCACTCATGTTTCAGTATCTTATTCCGATTTGGTAGCCGAACCGCGGACTTTTCTAAGTAGAATCATACTTCCTTTGTTCAGTGTGGGTTTTAAACTAGTCCTCCTCCCTAAATCGGGAAAACAATCGTCCAAAATTCTGCATGAGATGATCGCTGAAGACAGGGATTCTGGTAGACTTGAGATGAAATTGATCTCAGCCCAAGTGAATTTGGGGTAACTGATTGTCGCAACTTTGGTCTATCTAAACCAGTAGATTAAGAGATCTCGTTAGAAATGTTCTTATAAAAAATGACAAACCCCGTTGGATAGCTTCATTATATAAATAATTCAAACCGATTACAATTTTAGGAATTATTTCACAAAGATTATTCATATTATTTAGATTGTTTTTTAGTAATTTGGGGTTTGCCATGTAAGAATCTTAATATAGGAAAAACTACCAAGTGGTGGATTTTAAATTGTGGACGTTAGTGAACACGAACCGTATTATATAGAGAAGAAAACCAATATTATGATCCAAATACTAAACATAACAGATCATTATGATAACTATTCTTATCTCAAGTAATCGGATATTATAAATTTAAAGGGAAAGCTGACGTTCCCCAATTATTTGAACCACTCTTTATATTATTACAACAGGTTGTAATTGAGTAAAAGCAACCATCCTCGCTGCTGGTGCTGTTAGTCATCTTACAAATCGCTATACGGCTTGACGGTATAGCTTGGTATACTGTTAGCCATTAAAAACATTGGGGGCTGATTTTTCCCTGGTATTCACCCCCTGTTTCCTAAAAAATAGTTCTGTGACTTCCTACAGCGCACGCCGTACACTTTACTGCTTACTACTTACATGTTATCCCAGGATCTTAGGCGGGCGACCCCTTCGTCTTCGCTCAGGGCCCCTACATTGTCATTCTCCAGCTTTTGCGCTACACTCATAACATAACTCACGATCACCCAGAAAATCAGGAACCCACATGTTATTTAAAGATTCTGTCTTCATTGGCATCGATCCCCCTTCGGGAGAAACAGCCCTGACCTACGCGGCCCTGGACCGCGAACTTAATCTGATCGCCATTTCCCGGGGAGATATCAGCGCTGTCTCGGCCTTTGCCGGCGGACAAAAGAATACCTTTGTAGGTGTAAACGCTCCCCGCCGGGTGAATGGGGGTTTAATGAAAAAAGACTCAGTCCGGGATGGTTTATCTCCCAGGCCAAATCCGGGCCGATGGACTGCATTTCGGGTTGCTGAATATCATTTATTTCAGAAAAATATCCGGATTCCAAAAACCTCTGAAAAAGAATCTGATTGTCCGGGTTGGATGAGAAACGGGTTTTCCCTTTATAAACGCCTGGAAGCTCTGGGTTTTCAGGATTATCCTGTCGGGGATCGGGAGCAGCAGGTACTAGAGGTGTATCCTCATGCCTCATATACCGTTCTATTAAAAAGGATCCCCTTTCTCAAGAAAACCCTGGAAGGCAGACTTCAGCGCCAGCTCCTGCTTCATTCATTGTCAGTGGCTGTGCCTGACCCGATGAGGCTTTTTGAGGAAATTACCCGCTATAAGATCATGCGGGGTCAGCTGCCGTTGGAAGGTTTGTATTCTGTTGAAGAGCTGGAAGCATTAATGGCGGCCTATACAGCCTGGAAGGCTGCCATGGAACCTGATGAGATCACCCTGGTGGGGGATCCGCGAGAGGGTGAGATCACTTTACCAAGCAGGGATATTAGAACTAAATACTATTAACCCCGGGCTGAAACCAGGGGCTATCTAACCAAAACTTTTTGATGGATAATAACAAAGAGGGAGTTAAACTATGAAATATGAAAAAGTCATCTTTATTATGAACCCCAATGCCAATATGGGACAAGCCTGGAAAGAGGCGGCTGACCTGAGGCCCATCATGCAGGAGTTCGGGGGAGCAGATTGGACCGGATCGGTATATCCGACTCATGCCATCGAGCTCACTAAAAAAGCTGTCAGGGATGGTTATGATCTGATCATTGCCGGGGGGGGCGACGGCACAGTCCATGAAGTGGTTAACGCTATCATGTCCTTCCCGAAAGATCAGCGGCCAACCCTGGGAGTTCTGCCATTGGGGTCTGGAAATGACTTTTCTTATTCGGTGGGTATGGAGACTGAACCCTGGAAAGCCCTGCGCCAGATTTTTACTGGCGAAGAAAAATGGATTGATATCGGTGAGATCGAGGATGATCTGGGGCGGACGGAATACTTTGATAACACGATCGGGATTGGATTTGATGCCATCGTCACCATCCATTCCCATAAAATGCCCCTCGTCCGGGGTTTCTTGATGTACATCTTGGCTGTCTTGAAAACAATTTTCCTCAACCATAACCCTGTGAGAATGAAAATAACCATTGATGGTGATAAAACTTGGACTGATGACCTGTTGATGCTGGTTCTCCTTAATGGGGGCCGCGAAGGTGGGGGATTTTATATGTACCCGGAAGCAAAAAATGGTGACGGCTTGTTTCATTATTTATCTTTACCTGAGGTCAGCCGGTTAACGATGCTCCGGCTTCTGCCGGCCTTTATGAACGGGAGCCATCTAAAACATCCTAAAGTAAGCGTTGGGGATTTTACTGAAATCGATATCGAAGCGGAAAGCGCCATGTTTATCCACACTGATGGCGAAGTATTTTCGGGTTTTTCCAGCAACTTGCGAAAAATCCGGGCCAAGATGCATCACCAGGCTATACGGGTGGTGTCTTAACCTGACAAAGTATGACCGATTTACGCCAAAGCCTTTCTAAAGCGGATTTCAGCCATTTAAAAGCTGTGGCTGAGGGATGGGAACTGAAATTAACAGCTCCTGATGCCAGGGGTGCTTTAACCCAGCTGGTCGATCATCTGCTTGGATCAGAAATCTTTTATGATCTCCGGAAAGCCCTTTCTGCGGAAGATCAGGAAGCGCTGTTATGGCTGGATGCCCAGGGCGGAAAAGCGCTCTGGGATCATTTTTCCCGGAAATTTGGTGATATCAGGGATATGGGTGCGGGAAAACTGGAGCGGGAACAGCCTTTCCAGGATCCAATTTCTCCTGCAGAATCTTTGTGGTATCGGGCGCTGATCGCTCGTGGTTTTTTGGAAACAGACTCCGGTCCCCGGGAATTTGTCTTTCTTCCCGATGATCTCCGTGAGTCGGTTATCTCCCAACTGGAAGTACTTCCCCCTTCAGGTAAATCCTCCTCATTCATCTCCAGAAAAGCTGTCACCAGGGAATATGCTATCCAGGTGGAAGACTCAGCAGATATCCTTGATCATCTCTGCACATTTTTGGCTGGGATGAGAATGAATATTGATCCCCTGGTACATTTGCCCGGGGTCAAAGCTCAGCAGCTGGATTTTTACCAGCAGCTTTCCCAGATTTGTGGACTTCTCGACCAAAACCAGGTTGTTTCTCCGGGTGGGATCAAGGATTTTTTTGACCTTTCCCGTGAGGATGCGATGCTCAAGCTCTGGATCTCCTGGCGAAAGGCTGAAAACTATCCTGATTTTTCCCTGCTGCCGAACATAAACCTCGAGGGTAATCCAGAACTGGATCCAGTTCATACCCGCGATAAGGTCATCACTTATTTGACTTCCCTTGATCCGGAAAATTGGTGGAGCATCGAATCCTTTGTCGCACAGATCAAGGAAACTGACCCTGACCTGCTGAGAAAGAGCGGGGAATATGATTCCTGGTTCATAAAAAACAGGGAAACCGGGGGTTACCTGAAAGGTTTCAACCATTGGGATGATGTTGAAGGCGCCCTGGTACGATATTTGTTGACTGGCCCGCTGCATTGGTTGGGTTTGCTGGACCTGGGTAAGCCGGAAGAGGATGCCGCGCCATTAGCGTTCAAGTTTTCACAATATTCCCGGGCTTTGATCACCGGTGCTTCCCTTCCTTTATCCCCCCGGAAAACTGAAGGGATCCAGGTCCGTGCCAAAGGGGAGATCAGAATGACCGAGAATGTTCCCCATAAAACCCGCTACCAGGCTGCCAGATTTTGCGATTGGTACCCGGTGAAAGCAGATGCTTATTTGTATGCCATCACCCCAGGGTCCCTTTTAAGGGCTGAAGAACAGGGCTTGAGGATCAAACATTTGTTAACCCTGTTAAAGGCAAATGCCGGAGTGATACCGCCTAATATCCTGGCTGCCCTGGAGCGCTGGGAAAAACAAGGTGTACAGGCATCCATCTCTCACAAGACCATATTAAGGTTGGGATCACCGGTAGTCCTCAAGGCCCTTAAACGATCCAAAGCCAGCCGATTTATTCTGGAGCAGGTGGGACCGACCGCGGTGATTGTAAAACCCGGAAGCGAAGATAAAATTGGGGAAGCGCTGGTTGAATTGGGTTTTTTTCTGGAAGTAGATGATCAGGCTGGTTCCCAAACCTGATAAAGGCTCAAATCCCCCTCTTTTCCATCAGAGTCAAATGATCCCACAATTTTGAAACCGCTTTCATCGGCCAGCCGGGAGAGTTCTTCAGGGCTGAAATGGTGAATATAACGAAGTCCATAACCTCCCCGACGCCAGTCCAGTAAATAATCTCCCTGATCGACATCATCCTTTGTTAAATCGGCTTCTTCCCAGGGAATGATCCGTTTTTTTAGACGTTCACTTTTTAAGAACTGCCAGTTGGAAATCTGGATTTGTCCGGTTTCGCTGATCAGCTTTCTGATATTTTTACAGACAGACAATCTGCCCGGTTGGGAAGGTATATGATGCAGGGCGGCAAAACACAACACCAGGTCAAAGGTTTTCTGGGGAAGGATCTTATTCCAATCTGGCTCCGTCAGATCCAGCTCTAGGAAATTTACCTGAACCTGGTCGGGCACTTTACGGACGGCTTCTTCCAGTAGATTGGGGCTGAAGTCTGTGCCGAGATAAGTGCCCCTAAAACCGCTCCTGGTTAATTGCCGGGCGAGTTCTCCGTTTCCACAACCCAGGTCAAGGATGTTGCTTTCTGGTGGTATATCCTGAAGAAGTTTTTGGACCCCTGGCTGGAGCCTTCCGCGAGTATCGGAAAAATCTACCGCAAAGCTTTGGTAAAATTGATGGTTGAGGGCCAGGATTTTCTGAGCGGTTTCTGGTTTCATACTTGAATTATACGATTTTTATCTTGATATACCATAGATAATAGACTTGAGGTAAACTTGATGTCGCAAATTGCGACTTCAAGATCCGGTATTAGAATTTAATGGTAGATAGGTTAATTGAGTAACATATGAATAATAAAGGATCAGAAATCAAATCAACTGATAAACCTGGTTATACGGAACAGGTACTACACCTGGCCGGGCTGGTTTTGAAGGATATTGAAACGGGTATGGATGTGTTCAAAGCGATCCGCCAGCACCCGCTTCCAGATGGAGCTGGGTTCTTAAGCAAACACACCCTGATCACTGCTTACCGGAATCAAATCCAGGAAGGCACCCGGCAGGAAAACCGGGAGCTATTCCAAAAAATTCGCTTAAAACCCATGCGGACATTGTCCGGGGTGACTACAGTTACTGTGCTCACCAAGCCTTTTCCCTGCCCGGGTCAATGCATCTTCTGTCCTGATTATGACGAAATGCCCGTAAGTTATCTGCCGGATGAACCCGGGGCAATGCGGGCTCTGTTTCACAAGTATGACCCTTATACCCAGGTTGAATCCCGGATTGAGGCTCTGTATGAAATAGGCCACCCTACGGATAAAATCGAACTGCTGATCCTGGGTGGTTCCTGGACCGCCTATGACCGGGTATATCAAAGCTGGTTTATCAAACGCTGTTTTGAGGCCATGAACGAGGTTGAATCTGAAACGCTGGAGGAAGCCCAACTGATCAACGAAACTGCCACCCACAAAAATGTCGGCCTGGTACTGGAAACCCGACCGGATCTGATCACTACCAGAGAGCTCACACGGATGCGGAAATATGGGGTGACCAAAGTCCAACTGGGTATCCAAAGCCTTGATGATCAAATCCTGAAATTAAACTCGCGCGGGCATACGGTTGAGAGAGCCCGAAAAGGGGTAGCCTTATTGCGGTCCGCTGGCTACAAGATTGTTCTGCACTGGATGCCTAATCTTCTGGGAGCAACTCCAGAGTCGGATCGAGAAGATTTCAGCCGGCTGTGGACCAATTTTTGTCCGGATGAGATCAAAATTTATCCCACCCAGCTTTTAAAGGACACTGGTTTATATGAAGTCTGGAGAAAGGGGGAATATACCCCGTATACAACCGAACAGCTGATCAGTCTGATCGCTGATATTAAACTTACCATTCCCCGCTACTGCAGGGTAAATCGTGTGATCAGGGATATCCCATCCCAAAATGTGGTGGATGGAAATAAAAGGACCAGCTTGAGGCAGGATATTCAGTTGGAATTAACCCGCAGGGGAAAATCCTGCAGCTGTATCCGCTGCCGGGAAGTTGGCCGCCAGAAGATAACTGCAAAAACCCTGGAAATCAATGATCTGGAATATATCAGTAATGGCTGTGAAGAACACTTTTTATCATATGACACAGAAAATGATCATCTGGCGGGTTTTTTGCGCTTGACTTTGCCCGGGCCAGATGCCCTGGACCCCGAAATCGATGATCTCGTTGGTGCAGCTTTGATCAGGGAAGTGCATATATACGGGCAATCATTAAAGGTAGGTCAGGAAGCAGGAGGCGCTGCCCAGCACAGCGGATTGGGGACTGCCTTGCTCAAGCGTGCGGAACAAATAGTTGCGGAAAAAGGATTCAATAAAATCGCAGTTATCTCAGCGGTAGGAACCAGGCGCTATTATCTGGATCGGGGATATCGCAGGGGGGAATTATATTTACTGAAAGACATAAAGTAAGTTTAAACAACAAGGGCGACCCGCCGGGTCGCCCTTACAAATTATTACTACTTGCTATTATATCTTTTCAATCTTCAAACCTTCAACTTTCTAACCTTCAACTTAATATTTTTTTAGTACTCTATCTCACTCATCGGGTTCAATTTATCAAAATTGTGTTTGGCGGTAATCCAGCGAACCGTTCCGGTCTTACCCCTGATAACCAGACTATGAGTTTCTCCTCCCTGTCCTGTGTAGCGCACACCGCCCAGGAGTTCACCATCGGTAATGCCTGTGGCAGCAAAGAAAACATCATTGGATGAGACCAGATCGTCCATGGTAATGACCTGATCGAGATCAAAACCCATTTCCAATCCAAGCTTTTTTTCTTCTTCGTTCCTGATATATAGTTTTCCCTGCAGTTCTCCACCCATTGCCCTGATGGCGCAAGCCGCCAGAACACCTTCGGGCGTTCCTCCTATGCCGAGCAGGGCATCGATGCCGGATTCTGGCAGACAGCACATCAGTGCTCCGGCAACATCACCGTCGGGGATTAATCGAATCCTGGCGCCGAGCTGGCGAACTTCCTTGATCAGCTCGTTGTGCCTGGCCCGCTGCAGGATAATTACAGTGACATCCTTGATGGATTTATCCTCAGAACGGGCTATTTTTTCGAGATTATCCTTTAATGGAGCATTAATATCAATCAAACCCTTTGCCAGTGGTCCAACGGCAATCTTATCCATATATACAAATGGACCGGGATTGAACATTGTATTCCGGGGGGCGATAGAAACGGTAGCAATAGAGTTCAAGAAACCATTGGCGAGGGGTCGAGTACCATCGATAGGATCAACCGCAAGATCAACCAGCGGAGGAGTGCCAGACCCGACAATTTCGCCATTAAATAACATGGGTGCTTCGTCTTTTTCACCTTCTCCAATAACCACAATTGCATCCATATCAATCGAGTTCAATACCAAACGCATGGCATCAACAGCTGCTTTATCAGCAAGTTCCTTTTGGCCGCGGCCCATGAACCGGCCTGCTGCTAACGCCGCAGCTTCAGTTACCCGCACTAGCTCCATTGCCAGGTTTCGGGTTGGTTTTTTCGAGTGCATGGTCACCTCACTGAAGGAAAAGATGAAGGATCAAATAATATGCGATCGGGGCTGCCCAGAATAGGGAATCAATTCTGTCAAATATCCCCCCGTGTCCGGGAAGCAGAGTTCCTGAGTCCTTTTCGCCTGCTGTCCGTTTTATCATGCTTTCAGTCAGATCCCCTAAGGGGACAAGGGCGGATATGATCAACGAAAGGATGGCTGTCTCCCAAAGAGAGATCTCTAATCCAGCGTCAAATACCCGGTTGTATAACAGGAATAATCCAATTCCTCCCAGAGCCCCGAATATGAGCTCACCCAGATAGCCTTCCCAGGTTTTATTGGGGCTGGTCTTGGCTGCCAATTTATGTTTGCCGATTGCGCTGCCGATTAAGTAAGCGCCCGAATCAGCAATCCAGACAGTTGGCAGGACCAGATAGGTCCACCATCTGCCATTCGGAAGGGCTCGCAAAGAGATCAGGAATGATCCCAGGAATCCAATATACAACAGCACACTGATTGAAGCACCAAAATCCCCAGACGGGTTGGTTTCTCCCCGTTCATATTGGAAAATATGATAGGCTGCAATGGTTAATAAAAGGGCTGTCAGTACAGCTGAGCTGTAATTAAATTGGAATAATACCCGGCTGAAACTGAGCAGGAACACCCCGCCCAGCACCAGGGGGATGGCAGGTTGAAGTTTGATGATCTTAAGAAGTTTAATATACTCCCAAGCTGCGGCTACCAACAAAGTTATGATAACCGCTGAATAAATCCAACCCCCCAGATAAATAGCCAGTACTGCCAGGGGGATGATTATCGCAGATACGAGTGTACGTTTACCAAGGTTCAAGGATTTATTTTTCCTTCCCTGTTTTTACTTCACCATAGCGGCGATCACGCTCATTATATTCCAGCAGAGCCTGGTGAAGTTCTTCCCGATTAAAATCAGGCCAATAGGTTTTTGTGAAATACCATTCTGAATATGCCGCCTGCCAGACCAGGAAGTTGCTGCAGCGGTACTCACCTGATGTGCGGATGATCAGATCAGGATCCGG
>SDBT01012611.1_pt1 | contig 13580 bp, 15 predicted proteins | sample 2277101 | NCBI WGS metagenome assembly SDBT01 (sample SAMN10404973, study PRJNA504765) | marine sediment metagenome | isolation source: marine sediment core GS10_PC15, 103 cmbsf | place: Arctic Ocean: Southern Knipovich Ridge | collected 2010
GGGTATGCCGGTAATGCCTTTTTTAATCTTTGGTGAAAGATCAGATTATGAAAGGCTATGGATGGCTGAGGTATTTGAGCGGGGAGATCCGGGCACTGAAAAAGATAAAAATTTAATGAACGCGTTTTACAATGAAACAATCAAGAAGGGTGTGTTTTTTCATCCAAGACACCACTGGTTTCCATGTTTATCCACTACTGAAGATGATGTAAAAAAGACTCTTAAAGTTGTTGAGGAGGCTTTGGATACCGCGGTTAAAAATATTTAATCTATTTATGGTTATCTTTATATAACCATAGCATTAATGTTTACCTAAATGAGGCACACCGGCAAAGGTTCGATGATTAGAGGTTAAAATACAAAGCAGGAAGAGTATGGGAAGGAAGTTATTAAAAAAAGTCAACAGTTAAGAGATTATTTATGACAAAAATTGAAAATCATGATTTATTGATTGGTCATAAATGTAAGCGGCACAGTTAATTATCAAAACAGTAATTCGAAAAAAATCCATTTTTTAACTTGCGGAAAGAGAATTTTACATATCCAGATATTTATATAAATTCAAAATTTTACTTTTTTTTCTTGCTATAATTATAGGGTTATTGGACGACTTCAATTATATCAATTAAGAGATAAATATGTTTACAATAGGTGTTGATTTTGGGACTGAATCTGTAAGAAGTTCAATTTTTAGTGTAGTTGATGGACAAGAGTTGGTATCGTGTTCATCACCTTATAGAAGATTCAGTAAGGGTCTTTATTGCGATCCCTTAACGAATAAATATCGACATCATCCCCAAGATTATTTGGATAGTTTTATACTATCAATTCGAAATTCTCTTGGAAAATTACCAAAAAATATACCACATAATATTGTGGGTATTGGCATTGATACAACAGGATCAACAGTTGCACCTATCGATAGTGAAGGTAGAGTTTTATCTTTAAAAAGTAATTTTAAAGAGAATCCGGATGCAATGTTTAATCTTTGGAAAGACCATACTGCGATTACAGAAGCAGAAGAAATAATTGAGACTGCTAAGAAATGGTCAAAAAATGATTTTTTAAAGTATTCTGGTAGATATTATTCATCAGAATGGTTTTGGGCAAAAATACTTCATAATTTGAAAAATGATGTAAATGTAAGAAGGGAAGCTTTTTCCTGGGTTGAATTATGTGATTGGATACCTGCAGTTTTAACTGGAAATATAAAACCAAATCTAATCAAAAGAAGTAGATGTATTGCCGGGCACAAGGCTTGTTGGAGTAGCGACTGGAATGGACTTCCCGCCGATGAGTTTCTTCGAGCGATAAATCCTATTCTTGGTAATCTGAAAAATCGTTTGTATAAAAAAACTCATACCTCAGATGAAGCGGCTGGACATTTAAATGATTTTTGGGCTTCAAAATTAGGACTACCGAAAGGCATCACCGTATCGGTTGGTATTTTAGATGCTCATGCCGGGGCCATAGGATCAGGGATTAAACCAGGTACATTATGTGTAATTCTTGGTACATCGGCCGTATATTTAGCAGTTACTACTCCTGAAGAAATTAATGATAGAATAATCAAAGGAATTTGTGGACAGGTTGAAGGCGCGATAATACCTGGAAAAATCGGGATAGAGGCTGGTCAGTCAAGCTTCGGTGATGTATATAATTGGTTTAAGAATTTGTTACTCTGGCCTACCAAAAATATTATATCGAAAACTCAACTCTTGAGCAAACGCAAGTCTTTCAGATTAATTAATGAAATTGAACATAATCTACTAAACAGTCTTAACTTATTTCCAAATAATACAATGAACAATGTTCCACTATCCACTGATTGGTTGAACGGGAGAAATTGTCCTTTTACTAACGAGAAATTGAAAGGTACTATTATGGACATCACAATCGGGATTCAAGCTGAGCATATTTTTCAATCACTAGTCGAAGCGACAGCATTCGGATCGAAGGCAATAATCGATAATCTCATTAGCGAAGGTATAATCATAAAAAAAATAATCGCTTCAGGGGGCATTACAAAAAAATCACAATTTGTAATGCAAACTCTTTGTGATGTGTTACAGGCACCAATTGATGTAATAAGAACAGACCAAGCATGTGCTTTGGGTGCTGCTATTAATGCAGCTGTGTCTGGTGGTGCGTATAATACAGTTGAAGATGCGCAGAATTGCATGAGCAGTGATATAGTTAAAACATATTATCCTGATAAATCCAGGATCGAATATCACAGATTAAAGTATTCAAGATATCAAAATCTAGGATGATAAATACATTCTCAAAAAGATTATCCATTTTTTTAACACGTAAGTCCTAATCCCCCCGTAACATCTATTGCTTCCCCCGTAATAAATTCAGCATCTTCGGATGCCAAAAAAAGTACAGCCTTTGCCACATCTTCAGGAACCTCTAACCTTCCTAAAGGAGTCATTTGAAAGTATTCATCTATGATTTGTTTTTCTGTTATGCCTCTAAGCTCAGCTTCCCACTTTATTTCTCTCTTTTGGACATCGGTTTGTACTAATCCTGGACATACACAATTGACAGTTATATTATGTTTCGCTACTTCTATTGCCAAAGATTTAGAAAAACCAATTACAGCAAACTTTGATGCTACATAATGTGCTAGGAAAAAAGCAGCCCTTTTTCCCGCTATCGAAGCCATGTTTATTATTTTACCGCCCCCTCCCTGCTTTATTAACTGTTTCACTTCGGCCTGTGCGCATAGAAACACACCCTTGGCATTTGTATCCATAATATGATCCCACTCATTTTCTGGTAAATCAGTCGCCCAGTACATTGATGAAAGACCTGCATTATTTACTCCTATATTTAAGCCTCCAAAGCTTTCCACAGCTTTTTCAACTAATTTTTCACAATCAACTTTCTTCTTAACATCTATTTTAACAAATTCAACATTTGCTCCATGATCTCGTAATTCATTGCACACCACTTCTGCCGAAGAATCGTCAATATCTCCAATTACTATGTTTGCTTGTTTTGCAGCAAATGCCATTGCTATTGCTTTTCCAATCCCTTTACCGCCCCCTGTGACAATGACTGTTTTTCCTTTTAAGTTCATAAAAACCTCCTCTATAATTGATTATTAACAAAAACATCATTGTTCGTAAATACGTACTTTCACTTAATCGCTCCTAATGTCATTCCTCTTACAAGATGTCTTTGGAAAAAAACTGCAAATAAAAATACCGGTATAATTGCCAAACAATTCGCTGCACTCATTTCTCCCCAGAACATGCCGTGAGGCGTTAAGAACATCGCAATTGCAACAGGTACTGTTCGAGTCTTCACACCAGTTAATACCAGAGCGTACATGAAATCATTCCAGGATAATATAAAACAAAAAATAACTGTTGCTGCTAAGCCGGATTTAACAATAGGAAGTGTAATGTTAAAAAAGGCCCCAAAGTAATTACACCCATCAATGAGCGCATTTTCTTCAACTTCTCGTGGTACCTCTTCGAAAAATCCCCTCATCATCCAAACAGTAAATGCAAGACAGAATGTAGTGTGAGTTATAATAATTATAATATACTTATCAAGTAATTTTAAACGAGCACCTATTACGTATAATGGAATTGCCAGTATGATTGGTGGGAGGATATATGCCAGGAAAACAAAAATGAACAAAGTATTTTTTAATGGAAATTTTGATCGAGCAAATGCATATGCTAAGGGAACTCCTAAAAATAAAGAGAAAATAATTGATGAGACACCTACTATTACGCTATGGAGTATGAATTTGCCGAAACCTTTTTGATAGATAACAGAGTTATAATTTTTCATTGATGGTTTAAAAAGTACTTTTGGAGGCATACTCCAAGCATCAACATTTGACTTAATAGAAGTTAAAAAAGTCCAAATTACGGGCATTAAAGATATAAATAATAACAGTAGTAATACAAATAAAAATATATACTTATTAAATACTTTCAGTGCTAAATATCTATTGTATTTCATATGTATTCTACATTGGTTTTTAGAATTTTAAATAAAATAATACTGAAAAGAACAATTATTATCATAATTATTATTACTTGTGCTGATCCCTTCCCCATGTCAAAAAATCTAAAATTAACGCGATATGCGTAAAAATTTACTGTTTCTGAGGCCATTCCAGGTCCACCTTCTGTCATGACAAATATTTTATCAAACTCCTTTATTACATCCACAATTCGAAGCATAACAGCTATTCTAATAACAGGTACTAATAATGGTAATGTTATTCTTGTCAAGATAGTAAGTTCACTAGCCCCATCAATTTTCGCTGCTTCGAAGGGTTCTTCCGGCAAGGTTATTAAACCAGCTAATATAATAACAGCAATAAATGGAGCCCATTGCCAAATATCAGCAACAATAATCGACCCAAGTGCAGTACGTTTATCACCGAGTATTGAAATCCCCCTGAATAATCCTATCTTGTTTAGTAAATAACTGAATAATCCATATTCTGTATTTAACGTAAACCTGAAAATCATACCAATTACTATCGGTGCCATTATTGAAGGGAGTAAAAAAAGAGAAATAATGATGTTTCGTGTTGATAGAACTCGAAAAATTAATAAAGCAACTATTAAACCCAATACGAATTCAACAGATACAGCGGAAAAAACATAAATAATTGTATTTAATAGGGAAAGTCCAAATACACGGTCAGTTAAAACAGTAAAATAATTTTTGAATCCCACCCAAATAATTTTTTGAGAGGGATTTGCAAAGTTATAATTTTGGAAACTGAATATAAACGTCAACACAATAGGGATAATGATAATTGCGAATAAAAAGACAACACCTGGTACTATTAGTACTCTATAGAACTGTTTTTCTTTTTTTATCACGTTTGTTTAAAGTAATTGTTATTATAAATATGCCAAGAGTGCAAATTACACTCTTGGCATATATTCAGTAAAAAATATACATTAATAATATCCCGCATTTTTCATTATAACTTCCCATTTTTTCTGGGCCTCATCCAATGCTCTTTGAGATGATTTATCCCCTGCAATTGCAGCAGAGAGTTCTATCGAAAGGGCATCATTTAACTCAAAAAATTCAGGTATTTGCATAGGAACCCGTGTAATATCAAACATTTCCTTCATTGCATCAAAATATGCGTATTCACTCGATTCAAACTCAGGAAGGTTAAATACTGTTAATCTTGCCGGACATGCACCAACTTTCGTTACTCTTTTTAAGATATCTTCACTTAATGCCCATTTTAAAAATAAAAAGGAAGCATCTTTTTTCTCTTGATCGACATCTTTGTTTATACTTAAACTTATTACTCCCGCCGGTGTTGCTCTCCCTCCTGGCCCTCTGGGTGTAGCCATGAAATTCCATTTGCCTATTACTTTTGAGCTCTCTGGATCCTTTAAAGCTGGTATCCAATCTGTAAACATTTGGGCTATAGCAACATTCCCCTGAAGAAATGCAGTAGCTGATTCTTCCCATCCATAACTAGCAACACCAAGAGGTGCATATTTTGAAAGCTCAACCATGTATTCCAAAGCTTTTACAGCCTCTGGAGAATTGATAGTCGGTTTCATGTTTTTATCAAAAAATTCAGCGCCATACCCCCACATATAAGGCATATATTCATAGAATACCGGTTGACCTCTTTTTCCCATTAATGAAATACCATTAACATCGGGAAGAGTATTAAGTTTTTTTACGGCATCAAGATATTCATCAAATGTTTCGGGAATCTCAATATTCATTTTTTCAAATAAATCTACTCTGTACGTTACAGGCATTTGACAACTTTCCCAAGGGATAGCCAGTAAATTCCCATCATACCTGCCAACTTCATCTAAATATTTGGAAGAGAACTCATCAATATTAAAACCTTTACCGAGCACAGGATCCTTTAGATACGGATCCAAAGGCTCAAATTCGTCAGCGAATCTTCCAAGCCAGGTTGGTTCAGTCCAAAAACAACTATATTGTTCAGTATTTGCTGTAGTATCCAAAGTAATTTTTTGAACTAAACTCTCATATGGCATCAAATCAAAGGTTACCTTTATCCCTGTCGATTCCTCAAATTCTGGTAAGTAGTCTTTCAGTAGATTCAAGGTAGGAGTAGGCTGCGCCGCGAAGACAATCTCAGTTCCTTTGTATGGTTTACCTTCCACACCTCCCTTTTCTTTCTCTCCCGAAGCAAACAGACCTGTACAAACAAGAAAGAAGCTAATAATTACCGCAATCGATTTGACTCTCATTTTTAAACCCCCATTAAATAAATTTGGAAAATCTTTTTTAAAAAAATGTCCACTGTCTAATTGCATTGAGGGAACCATTTTACTCTGATTTCTATGAAGACTGCGCCCTGATCTTCGCTTAAGATAATCTCACTTATATTAGTTTTTCTAATTTATTTATTATTTCGTTTGTAGATCCAAATAATATACAATGATTATACATATGTACCTTACTTTTGCAAGCTAAAATTAACGTTTTTCCGAATTATTTTGCCCGGAAAAGTAATTCCTCCAATAATAATTCAAACTGATGCCTAAAAGATCTAAAATCTCTGATTGCATCTCTTTTAATGAACCTCGAAACTCATCCATAACTTTTTTGTGGCGTTCCTTATATTATATACACCCCCTATCTTTAACTATCTTTTACCGAATCATCCAAAATGAGTCAGTGTAAATTAAAATACAGCCGGATAATCAGTGCTGATTATTACAGTTCGTCCTGCTGTTTTTTGAGGTGTTTCTAAAATACCTCGAGCACGCGGTCGGCCTGGGCTTCCGATATCACAAAAGGCGGCGTTATTTTATTTATCTGCTCCGTGACCGCTTTCCACGATTATCGGCAGACCTCCCCCGACAGAGCCGGACATCAGATATTTTCTTCCTTCCTCTAGGTCCTTCGGGTCGACGTCTTCAAACATTTTATGTCTCCTGTTTAAATAGGTTATATTCTCATTCGATTTCCAGTATTACCTTTAGACCCTCTTTTCTTTTCATCACTTCCATCCCGTCAACAGTTTTTTCAATGGGAAACGAATGTGTGATAAACTTTTTAAGATCAAACGAGGGCGCCATTTCCGCTGCCCTCCTGAAATCATCGATCGTCGCGTCTATGCTGCCTGTAATCGTGACCTCGCTATAGTGAATAAGGTTCGGGTCCATGTTCCACATACTGCCGTGTGGAAGCCCGCCGAATACCAAAAGTTTTCCGTCGTTTTTAACTATCTTCATTCCGCTTTCAATGGCCCCCACGCTCGGCGCTGCCGTAACCACTATGTCCGCACCGTTTTTTCCGACATAATCAAAGACCTTCTTTTCCCACCCGGCAGAATCCGCGTTTATAGTGACGTCGGCCCCGAACGACGAGGCCTGTTTCAGCCTGCTTTCCACCATGTCTATGATGGCGACCCTGCCTGCGCCGATCTTTTTTGAGATGAGCATGTGCGAGAGCCCGATCGGCCCTGACCCGAATATAACAACAGAGTCCGCAGGCTGGATGTTGAGCCTTCTCAGCCCGTGCAATACGCAGCTGAAAGGCTCTATCATCGTGCCTTCGGCATCTGTTAAGTCATCCCCGATTTTGACAAGAACCCCTCTCTGGACACCCATCCGGGGTATGCGCATATATTCCGCGAACCCTCCGTCATAGGTGCACCCGAGGACGACAACGTTTTCGCAGAGGTTTTCTTTGCCGGACACGCAGAACTCACACTGACCGCACCCGTAGATAGGTGCGACCACGACCCGTTCGCCCGGCTTATAACCCTGCACTTTGCTGCCGGTTTTAAAGACTTCGGCCGTGAGCTCATGGCCTAATATAACAGGTATTTTGTACCGCTCTTCTATTCCGTTAATATAGCTTCTGGCATCGGAGCCGCATATTCCGCAGGCTTTGACTTTTAGCAGAATATCTCCATCGTCGATATCCGGGACGTCAGTTTGTTCGATCCTCATGTCCTCTTTGGCGCCGTAAAACAGAGCGGTTTTCATCTTGTCCTTCATAATCTTTTCTCCGGTTAAAATCAAAATCATTTTCTTGACTTTAACGGGCCCGATAAGCCTGGATGTCTGCTTCAAAAACCCTTTCCACCAATACTGCTGCCTCTGCCTGCTCAATTCCTCAAGCCACCTGTTGGTTGTTCCCTTTTTGTATATACATAAAAGTATTACTCTCCAACAAGCCCAGAACCCTTTATAATGACTCTCAGGGGATTAAGTTGAATACAAAATCAACACTAAGAATGAAAAAAAATATAATTGAGCAAATAAAAATGTATTCAATGGAACAAGATAAAAGTGTATCCTCCCTGATCGAAACACTCTATAAAAGCACAATTATCCTTTTCGTAGTTTTTTGGGCAATAGCAATACTGTTTTGGCAGCTGAAGGAGAGATTTTTTATCTTTTCAATTTTGGCTGTATAGAGACAGCAATAGCGGTTGGAGTGGATGAGCGTGTTGGACTGCAATGGTTCTGGATTATCTTCAACACGCTAAAATAAATGGCCTGATTTGGTTAATTATAGGAAATGTTTTCTACTTCGGTTCCGGAATTTTCCTTGCCTTTGCTTTAAAGGATAACAGATCCTTCTGTAAATATCTGTGCCCAATAACAGTCATTCTCAAAATCAGTTCCAGGTTTGCATTATTCAAGATGGATGGGGATAGTAACAAGTGCACTGATTGCAAGGCATGTACTCGTGCATGACCCATAGACATTAATATTCCCGAATACATTGAAAAGGGCGAATATAATGAAAAAATACTGTTATTACTATTTTTAAATAATTTATTAATTAAGATAACATACTAGGTGCCTGGTGTGGTCAATCTCGTTATTAATTATTATTCATTTCTGTTAGATCTAAGAAATAAATATTTTATCTTAACTGTGCAAAATACTATTAGTTAAATTGCACATCAGTGTATTTTTGATAACTTTTGGCAATCTATGTTGACAACCGTGTACTATTCTGATAAATATTATACGTATAATATATAGGGCTTCACAAAACTCATGACTAAGGAACGAAATTCGGAAGGAAAGATTTAATAAAACGGACTTTATCGGTAACATTATTTTTAGCCGCAGTTACAGCGACGAGAAGAACTGAAATATGAGCGATTGTAACATAATTAGCCGTTGCTTTAAGACCAACAACAGGAGGGTTTTGCATACAGATACTTAATAATCGTGAATAGACTCTTTCTGAACCTGTACGTAGTTTGAAATCTTTTTTGAAGGATTCAGAACCATAAACAATTTGGGTTCTTATGTCTTTATCGATACGGATATATGCAGAACAACCTTTCTGATTGAAGTATTTGGGATGGAAGACGGGGCAGACGATAAATTGGTATTGGATTAAATCGAATATTGGAATAAACATTACTGAATCTTGTACATTTGCTGGTTTAGTAATATTCCATACCGGCAGTTCAGCTTGTGCATCAATGACGATGTGATCGCGTTATCCCAAGAAGTATGAGATTTCTTTTATTGATTTTGAGAAGGTGACCATGACACCAAGTTTTGCCTCTGGGTCACCTTTACGGATATGGTGTTTATTAAAGCGGTCTTTGACATTTGTTTTAAGATTATTTTCTTTTACTTTTGCGAGGATTGCACAGGAATCGATAGAAAGATACTTTGCTGAAATGATCTTCAGATTGATCAGTTTTTGGACAAGGTCAATACGGATTTTTTATAGATTTTTGTTATCGGCATCTCTCAGGAAAGCAGAGAATCTTTCAACAGTTGGCATTGGTTTTGTGATATCAAAACCGCATCGGAGAGCAGCGCTGGGATTATCATTGAGGGTGTTTTTCAGCTCACTCAGTGGTGAGACACTTTTGAGGTTTTTTAAAATAAGGGCACGGAGCAGACTGCGACGGGAGAAAGGTTTTCTACCGGTATATTTATCCGAGTCCAAATGATTATCTTTTAAATTACTGAAGAGGATGTTGAAGTTTTCCAAGGGATGAATATCAAGCATAGATTCTACAGAGATGAGAAGATTTTGCTTATCCATTAATTACTCCTAGTTTTGTGAAGGGCTCTAAAAATAAATACATAGGAGGGCATGTTTATTGATGCTGCGGCGTTGGAACTGGTAGGTAGAGAAAAAGAGAAAGTATTAAAAAAATGGCACGAGATAGCTAATTCTTGGGTTTGACTATTCCTGATGTTCCTGCATGTCCATTCCATTTTGGACTTAATGATTTCTACAATTTGGAGAAGTTGAATTCGATATCAATAACAATGTTGAAGAAGGTTATTGCGGAAAATTCATTACCGGATATTATAGATGACAGTATTTTCGATGATGAAAGAATTAATAAAATGATTGCGAGCATTTCATAGAATTGAAAAACATAATTTGTGGAGCCTAAGAATATATGAAGTTATCACTTGAAGTCCTTAATAACGAAGAGATTATAAAAATTCATAACGCTTCAACCCAGGCTCTTTCGACGCTTGGGATGAGATTCGACTCAGAACAAATTCTCAATGGACTAAATAAAATAGGAGCAAAAGTTGACCGGGGTTCAAAAACCGCTGTCATCCCGGAAAAAATCGTTGAAAATGCAATTGAGAATAATAAAAGATTGATAAAAAACGGGAAAAAACTTCATTTGTTAAACGGTGTAACTTCCTCCCTATCAAAAGAAAATAAAATAGAAGCAAAGATCAGCGGTGCATGTGATAAATATCTAGATTGGGAAACACAAAGAGTTAAAGAAGCAAATTCCAGGGAGTTGCTAAACTATATTCGAATAGGGGAAAAGATTCCGGAGGTTAATTTTGTAGGTAATGCTATTGTCATGAATTCCGATTTTGACGGAAATAACATCCATGAAAAAATGAAAAGAATAGAAACCGCTGCTCTAATCGCAAAGAATACTAGAAAAATCGGTTCAGTTACAGTGTGGAATATTGACGAAATTGATTATCTGGTTGAAATTGGTATTATCGCAAGAGGAAGTAAAGAAAATTACTACAGCAATCCCTGCCTGATCTCGGCAAAAGAAACTATAAGCCCATTCTATCTTGATGAGAATTCAGGAAACATATTGTTAGAGTTTGCAAAACGGGATCTTCCATGCACAATTCTCCCAATGCCAATAACAGGAGTAAGCGCTCCAGTGACAAAATTGGGTAATGCCATTATCGGGAACGCAGAAATTCTCGGTGTTTTAACAGCTATACAATCAATATATCCTGAAGCAGCAGTTGGTGGAGGTACAATCTCAGGGATAATGGATATGCAGACAAGTGTTGTGAGTTTCAGTGCAGCGGAGGCTATACTCCAGGATATAGCAGTTGCAGAGGTGCACCAGAGACTTTATGGATTCGATTATCTAATTGGTTCGGGTTATACCGACGCGAAATACCCCAATGCTCAAGTGCTTTCAGAAAAAACAATGAAATTTTTATTTACCTATTTATCTGGAAGGTATACATACCCTGTCGGTTTGATTGACAGCGGAGCAATTTTTTGCGCTGAACAGGCACTCGTTGATATTGAAATATGCAGATACATTCACTCACATTTTGGAGGTTTTGGGGATTTTAATACAATTCAAGAGTTAATTGATGTGATTACTTCTGTTGGTATTAGAGGGCACTATATATCTGAGGATCATACCTTAATGCATTTTAAAGAAAATTGGATGCCGCAAATATTTGACATGTCCAGCTTCTCAACTATAGAGGAGAATAAAGGCAAAGATATTTACAATCGGGCCCATATAAGAATTCAAGAAATCTTATCATCAACTGATTTTTACGAACTTGATAGGGATAGATCAAAAGAAATTGATAAAGTGGTGAGTAAAGCCAAAAAAAGTATACTATAAGGAAATACTGTACCGTACAACCCGATATTCTTGTAAAATAACACGGCTAATATCTTATAGCTTTTAATAGTGTTCTGCATAGTCACAATATTTTCCACCCTGGCTTCAGGGTCAATTTCAATACTTGATCCAAGAAAAAGCCCATTATGACTATCCAGTGAATCTTAAATCGCTAATAAAGCCATTTCTACATCTTCAGGTGTCCCCCCTGCAAGCAGCCCATGCAATTGGGCATATTTCGGGAGCAGCTATATCATTTATTCTTTTTAACTCATGCTCTATATACATATCTAACCACTTTCTGACTAATTCCGGATCATCGTAATATAGATACCAGAACAGCTCGATACCGGCACGGTGCATAGCCACATCAATGAATACCGGGCTGACGGCGTATACTGTTGTAACATAATCAATTTGCCTTACAGAACTGGTGTAATATTGCCTGTAATCTTCTACTGTCCATTTCATCCACCAATCCCATGTTTCACCGGGTTTCCAATCATATATTTCATCTATTTCACTTAATACATACTCCTTCAGCCCTTTCAAATCTTTAAAAGGCCTCTCAACTATCCAAACCGTCCACCATTCCTTGCTACCTTTAATTTGGGGGCCAAGGAGGGTTTCGCTGAAAAATAAGGGTCAAAAACTGCGGTCTTGATCTTTAAACCAAATTAAAAGCATACCATTAGCTCCAATTTGGTGTTTTTTTCTTTTACAAGATATTGACTTTTTCTTTTTATCCCTAATTGTTTGCCATACAGGCTAATTCAGTTTTTATTAGAACCTCAGAGCCCTTTGTCATCGCTTTTATCATTCTTTTTACATTTAGGGCAGCTCCTGTCATATAGAATTGAAGTCTGTGTCCATCCTCACCTTTATATTTTGCATAATGTAACCCCATAAACCGTGTCCCTTCACTTATTGTCCCTTCAACCTGCTATCTCACTCTCATTTCGTCCCTAAATGCTCCCATCTTCTGCTTCTCTCTCCGTTCCCGCAGAAATCCATAGCCTGTATCACATGTGTCCAAATTAGAACTTGAAAAAGCCCAACTTAACCTTATAATGGTTATGATTACCCGTCATAACCATTTAAATATAAGGAGTTGGGCTATGAGTAACAATCATACCATATTAGGACAAATGTTGCAAATGTTATCGAGATTTGATTCAAGATATTTTCAAAGCCATTATTTATCAATTAGTTTTAATTAATAATTTTTAGTATAACAGTTATACTGTATTATGCGGTTTAAATTTAACAAAGTAAAAAGTATACAACTTAGAAAAAATCCAAAACGAAAGTTAGGATTTGAGGAGGTTCAAGAGATTTGGGAACACCCATACTATGAGGACCAAAGAGCTGATAATCCCGAACAATATAGAGCTATCGGATGGGTAAACGGAAAACTTTATGAAGAAAACATATAAGAAACCAATTGCCGATGAAATAGTAGAGATGGCAGAAAATGGAGAAGACATTTCTCAATTTTTCACAAATAAAGGGAAAAAGAAGTATCCTGTTCAAAGAGTTAATGTTGATTTTACTGTCGAAATGTTAACGGAACTCGATAAAGTTGCAAGTGAATTAAACATAAGTCGTCAAGCGCTCATCAAGACTTATTTACGACAGGCCCTTAATCAACATTACTTAGCAAAAAATAAAGTAAGTTAATTTATTCTGGAATTAGTTCGTGTCCGATCGTCCTCCC
>SDBT01012612.1_pt1 | contig 13580 bp, 14 predicted proteins | sample 2277101 | NCBI WGS metagenome assembly SDBT01 (sample SAMN10404973, study PRJNA504765) | marine sediment metagenome | isolation source: marine sediment core GS10_PC15, 103 cmbsf | place: Arctic Ocean: Southern Knipovich Ridge | collected 2010
CAGGCAAAGTTTGAAACAGAGTCAATGAAGGAAACAGCAATTCAAATCCAAACACGTGCAGAAGCAGAAGCTCATGCTCTCAAAGTACAGAAGGATTCAGTCACTCCTCAGTTAGTTCTTCTCAAGGCTATAGAGAAATGGAATGGTATATTGCCACGTGTCATAACATCCAGTTCTCTTATAAATCTGATGGATAAAGAATGACGATTGATAAGCAACGACTCTTTCCCTCTTAGTGATGATTTTGATGCGCCAAGATATCAAGTGAGAATAATGATTCCTGATGTATCCTAACGCTATTAATGCTATGTGATGGGAATGTCTAGTCTTGTGAAAACTGTTTGAATCTGCCCCAACCTGATTCCAAACTCGATGGACCCGTTAAGGAATAAGTCTCTTAAGTACCGCCATACTTCGCCAAGGCTTCGTATGGCAGGCCAGTTTTTTAACGGATTTCTTAAAGAGTTAGTGCACATCATTGTAAAAATGGTTTTGGGGCATCCTGATCCATTCAGCATCGAACGCCAAGGATTGAAAACACCGTCTGAATGTGATGCAAGCTGAACTCAAATGTGATATCTTTGGCTAGAGCTTTAATTTGATTTTATTAAATTTCAAACAATGGGTGCGTTATGAAAAAAGTAATCGTTTCTCTTCTTTTGATTACTTCTTTTATGGGTGCCGCTGAGCCCTTTGGTGCTTTCAGGGTATTGTCAGGGGAAGCATTGTCGGCGCTCGCAGGGACATATGGGGCCTCAAAAGAACAAATAATGGGTCTCATAGAGCGGGTGGAAGAAGGAAAGGCTGATGCATCAATTTTAAATAAGTTGCCCGAGGATCGTTGGGGTTTATTAGGAATGCAAGTTCGACAACGTGATTTAGGACTTGCAGAAAAACTATTGCAAGCCGGTGCAGATCCTAATTTTGATGATGGGGTTGCTACTCCACTAGACTTTGCTAGATCCAAACGAGAAATGGAATTGCTTTTAGAGCATGGTGCCGATCCAAAAAAGTGTAAGGAATCTCTTTTAGATAACATATATCGACACTATGTCGTTTTACGAGAAGAGAAACCTGCTAGCATGTCTGATGAAGATTGGCTCAAAGAAGGAATTGAAACTATGGATCTTGTTATCAAAAAAGGGGAAGATCCTCATAAGATGGGGTTGTTTGGGACGCATTTGTTATGCCATATAGCTGAGGGGAGAGACACCGCTGCTACAAAAGCATTCTTATCATGTGTGATACGCAATGGTTCTAATCCGAATTTGCCTTATTTTGAGGAAGAAGATTCGGTATATGCCTGCTACTTAAGCTCTCACGAACCCCTTAAACATTTGGTGCCATTCATCAGGAAAGAAAGAGGGTGGGCTCTCTTTAGGCAGTTATTGATTGCAACACATGAAAGGGTCGAGGAAAAAATACAATCCTCTGATTGCTATATAAGAAATCTTCCTCTAGAGATAGTGCACATCATTGGGAAGATGGCTTTGGGGCATCCTGATCCATTCGGTGAACGGCAAGAATTGAAAACACCGTTTGAATGTGGTGCAAACAGAACCCAAATGTGATATCTTTGTGCCGGAACGCATTCACTAAAGCACACTTTAAAACAGTTCAGAGTGTGAGCCGGTTCGTATTAAAATTAACTCTAGAGATGTTAATTTGTAGATCAAGAGCCAATCAGATTCAATATGACATTCCCAATAATCGATATACTTACCCTTGAGTTTATGATTCTTATTTTTGGGAGGAAGTTGTTTTCCATGCTGAAGTTCAGTAATAATGTGGGCTAATTTATCCAGATTTTTCCGTCGCTTTTTAGTATTCTTGAAGTCTTTTTTAAATTGTGATTGCCATACAATACTAAGCATACTACTCGCTTAGTTTTTTAAAGAGTTCTTCGACAGAATCGGTTTTTTTTAGACCTTTTCGAGCTTCAACTTTTTCAAGGGCTTTTTTCGTAATTTCATTAGGAGTATGATCCTCCGGGCATTCCTGATAATGCTGTAGGCCATGCTCAATCAATTCAATAAAAATTTCCCGCATGCTTTTACCATGGTAGGCTGCAAGCATTTTAAGCCTCTTATGATCGACAGTGGGAATATCTATCGTTACTCGTGTATTAGCCATAGTTCTTCCTCGTATTGTTATGGTTACGGTTTTATATTACCAGAAATAAGTAAAAATATAAATATGGGACTATGCAGAATCAGTCAAAGCCAAAGACTTACTTTTTTCCGCTATGATTTATAACTCTGCAAAAGTGGTTTAAATCTGGATTACGCTGAAGTTATACTCTATGCTGCCGTTAACAGGTATTTCACCAAAGGAGCATGTCATGAAAAAGAAGCTCGCGATCATAGCAGCACTTGCCGCCACGTTAGCAATAATTCCTGCAGAACCCAAGCCTAAAAAAAAGTTCTGGCGTCATTTTGTGAGCCCGAAAACAGGCCTTGCTGCCACATTCGCTGCATCGTATCCTATGGCAAAAACTGTGTATGAGGCCATGCAACAAAAAAAGAATCAAGTCGCTTTTAACCAAAATCTTATGCAACAAATGCAATATTTTGATGCGCAACAATCTTTGCATACCAGAAACTTTGAGCGTGTAGAGCAGTTGAAAAACGATCAACTATCAGCCCCGTGTCGAAAAGTGGTTCTATATTATGAGCAACGTTTTATTGAAGCATATCGGATCTACATGGCTGAACGAGAACTGCTCACGCAGGCCATACAAAGTGGTGATGCCAAGCAAGCAAAAATGTTTTACAACACCACCCTCATCAGATTTGCGCTGCTCATGTCCGTTTCGAGTGATATGGATTTTAATTTTCAACGTGCCCTTGAAAAATCGGAAGCCTTACTTCGGGTACTATCATAGAACTGTTGCTATGTTTCTCCTTTTGAGTAGAACATACGGAATGTTGGGTTCAGATAGCAAGAGCGGGTTGTGTGATGTCTTGCAATGATTGGAGCCATCTGATAGGATTGGATCAATGTGTTTGTAGTATAATGATAATCGTATTAAGAGGAGAAAACGATGCCAGAAAATAATGAGTTTGATGCCGCTATAGTGTCCCCGGGAACGCACAAAATAGTATTTGAGAATGATAAAGTTCGTGTTTTGGAAGTGATCATTCAGCCGGGAGAGAAAGAACCAGTTCATACACATCCCTATAAAAGTATTACGATTGTTCAGTCGCCATCTCGTATTAAGTATTACGATGAAGGCGGCAGCGTCATTGAGGAAGTTGATATTTCGGGCGTGTCGTGGCTTGAGCCAAAAGGGATGCATGCTGCTGAGAACGTTGGAAGCGATGAGTTTCGTGGATATCGTATCGAGCTCAAGTAGCGAGTTGGTATATTGTCGATAGTCTGATCTGAAGCCAAGAATGATATGGTTTGTGTACGTAAAGTGATCTGGCATGATGCTTTACAAAGCCTGATTTTTAGGCCATACTGGCATAGAATCGAATCGTTTCTTGTTATAAGGATATAAGCTATGAAAAAGGATATTCATCCAGATCTTCATGAAATAACCGCGCATTGCGTTTGTGGCAACACAATCCAAACTCGTTCAACAAAAAAAGATATTGCCATGACGTTGTGTGCAAAGTGCCATCCTTTTTATACTGGTGAACAGAAACTTGTTGATACTGCTGGTCAAATTGAGAAGTTTAAGAAAAAATTCAAAATCAAAGCGTAGCGTAGGGGAAACCTAATATGTTTACGCAATGGGAAGCTTTACAAAGTCGGCATGCGGAGCTAACGAATCTGCTTGCAGATTTCTCTCTCGATCGAGAAAAACGGCATTTCTATCAAAAAGAACTTAATCATTTAACCGACATTCTTGCCAAACAAAAAGAGATTGCACGGTTGCAAGATGAGCTGATGCAGACAAAGCAGCAGGAATCAGAGACCTCAGACGAGGAAATGCAGGATCTATTTAAAGAAGAGATTGCCTCTTTAGCATATCGAATAGAGTCGGAAAAAAAGAAGTTTGATGATCTGCTTGCTCCGCCAAGTGAGCATGATAATCGTTCAATCTATTTAGAAATACGAGCGGGAACAGGAGGGCAGGAAGCAGCACTTTTTGCTTCAGATCTTTTGAAGATGTATACCAACTATGCATTGCAAAAAGGGTGGCGTGTTTCTATTGAAAGTTCCAGTGAAACAGATCTTGGTGGCTACAAGGAAGTGGTTGCGCATATCAAAGGGAGTGATGCGTACGGCCATTTAAAACGTGAATCTGGCGTACATCGTGTACAACGAGTGCCCGCTACTGAAACGTCGGGGCGCGTACACACATCGACCGCAACGGTTGCGGTGTTGCCTGAAGCAAAAGATGTTGATGTTTCGATCGATCCAAGTGATTTGCGTATTGATGTGTTTCGCGCGAGTGGTGCTGGAGGTCAACATGTAAATACCACGGATTCTGCAGTGCGCATTACCCATATTCCAACAGGGGTGGTTGTTTCGTGTCAGGACGAGCGTTCTCAGCATAAAAATAAAGCAAAAGCGATGAAGATTTTGAAGGCACGTATTCTTGCAGCGCAGGAAGAAAAACGTATGCAGGAAATAAGTAAACAACGCAAAGAGCAGGTGGGCACTGGGCAGCGATCAGAAAAAGTTCGTACGTATAATTATCCACAAAATAGGGTTACAGATCATCAGGTGGATCTTACGCTCAAAAAGCTTGATTACATTATGGAGGGTGCGCTTGATGAGATTGTGGATGCATTGCGGATGGAGGATCGTAACGCGAGAAAGAGGGCATTTTTAGCAAAATATAGTGCCTGAGCTTTTTTGCAAGAGGAGTACGGTCGGCCATGGTGGGCTTACGGGACAGATTCAAACCACATAGATCTCTTCTTTGGATTCTTTTATTTTGTGTCACGGTATCACTTTCTGTTCCGATTCGTCTTGAAGAAAAGAAGTCCTGTTTTGGTTACATTGAGAAAATTCTTCAACCCATAATAGTTTGGCCGACGGTTATTGGTGTAGTATTGCTGTGCTCAATTGTTTATTCAGTTTATTATGAACCATTCACATTGCCTCAAGTTTTGCGCGATGTCGAGCATTTTGACGTTCGGTATATGCAATCTACGAAACAAACAAAAAAAGGGTGTGCTTGGTATGCGGTACTCAATGCGCGCGCAATACAAGAATTGGTGCATGATAACAAAGCAGTGACCTCGCGATCTATTGCGCGTGTTGTGTGCAGGAAACTGATTCCGTTTATAAAGAATAATAAGAAACATGTTTTGAAATCGGTTGGTGTTTCGTCATTGTGGGATGGATTGACGATTTGTGAAATGGGAGGGCTGGTTCATGCTTTGGGGCCAGAGGTTGTATACAACATGCGTTTACCGAGCATAGGGGGATTACCTTGTCTGAACTACACTGGGACTCTATCGGATCCATCAAGTCTGGGATTGGCAGAGTCTGGTGAGTCTCTCTATTCGATTTTTGATCTTTCGAGATTTTTGTCTGTTGTTATGTGTAATGATGTGCCCGTTAAGCAGTTTTTATTGGGGATGCCATCGAGCTTAAACGCTTGCCATGAGGTGTTAATTTCAATCATACAAAGACCTGACAAAAAACCGCTTTTGATTTATATGGATTCGAACAATACCCCTTTTTCGATATGTCACCTCGATTATGTTGTTCCATTTTTTGTGTGTGAATTTATCAAGGAATTAGATACTGCTGCGGGTTGCGTTGCGCAGCCGTCATGACGATTTGTTCCTTTATTTTCATATCTTTTTTGTAAGTTGTGATCATTTCTGATACGCTCAAAAATTGTAAATAATATGCAACGCTTTGAAATGGGGGTGTCTCTATGCGGTTGTCATCCTGGTTTGGTTTGAGTGTGATGTTTCTCCCGTTTGCTTTGCGGGCGGGTGAGGTTGTACACAATGATGCTATCTTACAAAAGAGAGCATCGTGGACGTCGTGGATTGCAGGTGTTGCCAAAGAGTACGGGGGCAAGATTGCTCAGGCTTTTGTTTCATCGCCAAAGCCGAAAGATAATGAACCAGCAAAGCCGCAATCAGATTCAAAAGATCCAGAAAAGAAAGAACCAAAACCAAAGCCCAAAGAAAAACCAAAACCTCAACCAAACCAAAATCCTCCAGAGGAGTCAAAGCCGCCGTCAGATTCGGATAAAACTGAACAACCGATATCGTTCATAGTGCCGAAGCCACAGCCTTGGCCTTTTCCCAATCCCAAACCGAAACCGAAACCTGAGCCGAAGCCGGAACCACAACCTAAGCCAAAACCGAAGCCGAAGCCTAAACCCAAACCAACGAATGTTTTTACGGTGCCAAAGCGGTTGCGCAAAGCAACGCAGTTTGAGTATAGATACATTCGCTTGCGACACAAAGAGGGTGAGTCGTGTGCATGGTATGCGGTGTTGAATGCACGGGCGATTCAAGACTTGGTTAGAGCGAAAGAGTCGGTGACTGCTGCCAATATTCAACTGCGTATGCATGAAAGCATGCTTGCGGCATTGGTGCGAAATCAGGAGAGCTTGAAAAAGCAGATCGGGATATCAGAGTTGTTTTGTGTGCTGACTTCTGCGCAAGCTGATCATCTTGCATGTTTGGCTGGCATTTCGAATTTTTATTGTTTGACGATTGCTCATAATGTGGAAAAACCAACGTATCACAGCGAGCAGCCGGATAAGATTATGAAATCGGTGATTGGTGATGATGGGCATGCGTGTGAAGGAAGTGATTGTTACCACTATTACCTTCAAAATCTCTATTTAGTCCTCCAAAGGATTTTGCAGAGTCGCTCGCCGGTGCAGCATATCTTACTTTCTGATCCCTTTGTATGCCACACGAATAGCAATCATGGAGTTTTAGTTTCTATTATTGCGCGTCCTGGCCAAAAGCAGCTCTTGATTTTTATCGATTCTTGTACTGCATGTTTCGAAGAATGTCATGAAACGTATCGGCTTGCTGAATATGTTGATCAATTTATTCGTATTGTTGAACGAGTCATGCAGGAGCTGGCAGAGGGGTAAATTCCAATTTAATTCATCAAGGTGCGCTTGCGAGACTTGATCAAAATCATTACACTATCTTATCAATTCTGAATTATTGTTTCATCATTCACGTCGGGGAGAATTATCATGATTGGCTATTTATTAGAGCATAATCGGTACTGCAATATTGTGGGTATTTTTGTTATTTTGGCCATCGCATATTTTTTCTCTCAACATCGATCTCGGATCAATTATCGTCTCGTAGTAAGTGGTTTATTTTTGCAGTTTGTGATCGGATTTTTTGTCATCAAAACTTCTGTTGGGAAATATTGCGTTGATGCATTGGCGACTGGCGTTGAGCAACTGTATCTTTTTGCGGATAAAGGTTCTGCGATGGTGTTTGGAGAGCTGATTAATCCTGCAGGACCCTGGGGCTCTCTGTTTGCGTTTCGTGTGCTTCCCGTGATCATATTTTTTGGAGCCTTGATGTCATTACTTTTTTATTATGGCATTGTCCAACGGGTGGTGGTGGTTATCAATTATGTTGTGCAACCGATTTTGGGCACGTCTGGCCCAGAAACGCTTTGCGCAATTTCAAACAGCTTCCTTGGTCAAACTGAGGCGCCACTACTTATTCGGCATTATTTGAAAACGATGACGAAATCAGAAATGCTTGTAGTGATGGTGAGTGGTATGGGAACGGTGAGTGGTGCAATTTTGGCTGTGTTTGTTGCGATGGGAGTCCCTGCGTCCCATTTGTTGACTGCGAGTATGATGGCAATACCTGCAACATTGGTGATGGCAAAGATGTTATTACCAGAAACGCAAAGAGATGCATCGAAGCAGGAGGGGCAAGTTGCGATGAAGAGTGACAGTACCAATGCATTTGATGCAATATCCTCTGGAACGTCAGACGGATTGCAGCTTGCGTTCAATGTTGGTGCGATGCTTATATCATTTCTTGCGATCCTTGCGTTGATTAATGCAGTGCTAGGTTACTTTTTTGGAACAAGCTTGAATGTTATCTTTTCATATATTTTTAGTCCGTTTGGCTATTTGCTTGGTTTTGAGCAACGTGAAGCATTGGCAATTGGCGAGCTGCTTGGTACAAAAGTTGCGGTAAATGAGCTGATTGCATATGGTGATATGCTTAAGATGAATCTATCTGATCGCGCAGTGAGCCTTGTGACGTATGCGTTGTGTGGGTTTTCTAATTTTTCCTGTATTGGAATTCAAATTGGTGGTATCGGAGCGCTTGTCCCTGAAAAGCGTGCATGGTTGACAGAACTTGGCTTGTATGCGGTCCTTGGTGGCACACTCTCCAACCTTTTATCGGCAATGGTTGCAGGTCTGCTTTTATAATCCGATCTCATTTTTCATATTCATAAAAACTGTTGCCATCTATTTGGCATGGGTGGCAGGTTTATGTTTAAATTTCTTCCAAGAACCCTATTGCCAAGATGTGAGGTATGATGAAACGTGCAAATATAAAGACAAGATTTGTAGTGGTTGCTGGCGGAGTCATTTCCGGCGTTGGCAAGGGAGTGGCGACCGGTTCTATTGGGAAGATATTAAAAGAGTATGGGTTTCGCACAACGCTTATCAAAATCGATCCGTACTTAAACTGTGATGCGGGGACACTGCGTCCAACAGAACATGGTGAAGTATGGGTGACGGAGGATGGAGGGGAGATTGACCAAGATTTAGGAACGTACGAACGTTTTATGGATATCGAGATTCCGAAGAAGAATAATATTACCTCGGGTCAGATTTACAAAGTTATTATTGATCGTGAGCGTGCAGGAAAATACTTGGGAAAAACGGTTCAGTTTATTCCCCACGTAATAGATGAGATTGGCAATCGCATTCTCAAGGCTGCGGAAGGGTACGACGTTGCGGTTGTCGAAGTTGGCGGAACGGTTGGTGATTATGAGAATGTACCGTTTTTGTTTGCACTCAAGGCACTTGAGCGTGATATTGGCAGCGATCATATGGCGTATGTATTGGTGACCTACTTGCCGGTACCAAGCCATATTGATGAGATGAAAACAAAACCAACACAGCAGGCGATTCGTTTATTGGGTGAGCAAGGGATTATGCCAGATTTTGTTATATGTCGTTCGAAGTATCCTCTTGATGACGTTCGACGAAAAAAGATTGAGGAGTTTGTGCATTTGCCTGCAGAAAATATTATTGCAGCGCCGGATATTGAATCTGTGTATCAGATGCCATTGGAGTTGGTGCGGCAAGAATTAGGTAAGAATCTTTTAGAACGGCTTCATTTAGAACCAAAGCAAGAACCGGACTGGTCTTTGTGGCAAGAGCGTGTTGATCATATTGAGCACCCATCACGTACGGTGAAGGTTGCGATTATTGGAAAATATATTGCGGGTGGTGCATATAGTATGACAGATAGTTATACGAGCATATGCCATGCACTGACGCATGCGGGTGCTGAACTGAATGCGGGAGTTGCGATTACATGGATTGATGCAACACAGTTTGATCAGGATGGAGCACTGCTAGAAACACTGAAAACATTCGACGGCATTTTGGTTCCTGGCGGATTTGGCGTCGCGGGAGTTGAAGGAAAAATTAAAGCAATTGGATATGCGCGCACAAAACAGATTCCATTTCTTGGTTTGTGTTATGGATTGCAACTTGCTGCGGTTGAATTTGCGCGGTCTGTGTGTCATTTAGATGGGGCACATACAACTGAAGTTGATCCGGAAACCCTTCATCCGATTATTGATATTTTGCCAATGCAAAAAGAGATATTGCGATCTCATCGCTATGGAGGAACGATGCGTTTGGGTGCGTATGAAGCAACCCTCAAGCCAGGGACTGTTGTGCATCGATTATATGAATGTGGCTTGCAAAAAAATGAAAATAATGTGGTGTCGGAACGTCATCGCCATCGCTATGAAGTCAATCCTGCGTATGTAGATCGTTTAGAGCGAAAAGGTTTTACGTTTTCAGGAATGCATACGCGGGTGGATGGTACAAAATTAATGGAATTTGCCGAGCTATCAGAGCATCCCTTTTTTGTTGCAACGCAAGCGCATCCAGAATTTAAAAGTAGGCTGGGAAATCCCAATCCACTTTTTTTCGGATTTGTGCAAGCGTGTATGCGGCGTTGATAGTTTCTTTGCCAAAAACTTCGAATTTAATACACTTGTAGCTAATGTTGGTACAAATAATATCTAATCTATTGACTGGAGACTCTCATATGAAAAAATTATACATTGTTGTTATGGCTTTTGGTTGGTTGATGAATGGTGTGTATGCGATGATGGATCCTGAGCTTAATCGGGCGGTGACAGAACGAAATGTTGAGAGAGTGATAGCAATCTTGAACCGTGACACGAGTTTTGATACAAGATATCGCGGCGGCCTCAGGCCGATTCACAAAGCGGTTTTGAAAGGGCTGTGCGGAGCAGTGCAACTTATTTTAGATAATAACAGTTCTGATATTGAATCAGTAACCAATATGGGATTGACACCACTTCACGTGGCATCAGCAAAAGGAGCTTTTAGTATAGTTGGGCTGCTTTTGGAAAAAGGTGCTGCGGTGAATGCGCAAACTAACGCGGGGGAAACGCCGCTTCATATCGCTGCGAAAGCAGGTAGGTATGGTGTCCTCGAATTGCTTTTGAGGGAACAAAAGATCGATATTCATGCAAGAGATGCTTGTGGAATGACACCACTGCATTGTGCAGCTCAAGGAGGGCGTCTCTGGGCTGTATCATATCTTTTACAGAGCAGAGCAGATCCTATGCTTGAAGATAATGATGGTCGGTCTGCCTTGGCCCTTGTTAATGGAGAGGAACATCCAGAAATCATAAGTCGTTTGAATGAAGAGATTAAAAAAAAGCAAAAGAGACTTGAAAGAGAGCGTGCGAGTCAAGAGCGGCGGAGAGGAACAAAGCGTAAGCGCAATAATGGGCCTACTGAGTAGTTGAAACCAAAACACAAAGGATCATATTTATGAAAAATTTATATATTACAGTTCTGTTATTTGGCTGTTTGGGGAATCTCCTATATGCAGGGCCCCTTCATGATGTGGCTTTTCATGGTGATGTTGAAAAGGTTAGAGCTCTTTTGTTTCGTGGTGCAGAGGTGAATGAGCGGAAATTTGATGACGAAATACCGCTTCATCGGGCGGCTGCTAGTTTTGCAGAGACTGATAAAGTGGTTACTGTTGCGCAACTTCTTTTAGATCATGGTGCAGATGCAACTGCTCAGAGACGGGACGGAGTTACACCGCTTCATCTGGCTGTTAGTAAACCTAGAAATGTTGCTCAACTTTTATTAGATCGTGGTGCAGATGTGAATGCGCAGTCTCGTGGCGGGAGTACACCGCTTCATTGGGTGGCTACATCAGGGAGTCACGGTGACGTTGCAGCACTTTTATTAGGTCATGGTGCAGATGTGAATGCGAATGATAGTAACGGAAATACCCCGCTTCATAATGCATTTGGAGCATGTAATGTTGCTGTTGCAATCCTTCTTTTGGATCATGGTGCAGATGTGGATGTGATCAATAAGGATGGAAGGATCTTGCTTTGTTGGGTGTTTAAAAACAGAGGTCGTGAGACTGCAATGCATTTTCTGTCTCATGGTGCAGATCCAACAGTGCAGAACTTGAAAGGTGAAATGCTGGCTTTTGATGAGAGTGTGAAGCCAGAAGTTCGACAACTCCTGCTTAATGAAATCTTGAAGCGAGCAAAAGCTATAGCATTGAGTGCAAGAAGGATGGAGCTTCCCATGCCGTTAGTAAAAGAAATTTTGTATAGAGCGTATCCGAAGCTTGTTGATCCAGAGCGTTTGAAACTAGCAATTGAGAGACAACGAACGAAGTAATGAGCCAACTACTGAGGAGTTGAAACTCGCGATTCGCTTGCAAAATGGGCTATTTTAGTATGTTCAAGGTATGTCGAATTACTTTAATGGAGGATGATTTCATGAAGAAGTTATATGTTGCAGTTCTATTATTCGGTTGTTTTGGCGGTAGTTTGTATGCAGCTGCAGAAGCACCTCGTCGTCCCAATCACCCTCTTGATTGTCCAGGCCACCCTCTTTTTCGTGCCGTGGAAAATCAAGATTTAACGGCGGTGAACTCACTTTTGACGCAAACCCATATCTACGATGGTGATCGACATGGTTATTTTAGTTATGCGCTTGGTTTAGCGGTTGAAAAATCGACTCCTTCTGGTACTTTTGCTCTCGTAATTGCCGAGAATCTATTGAATGCAGGGGCTTCTGCGGATATCCCTTTTTATACAGGTTTGCCGATTGACATAGCAGTTCGGAAAGGTGATTTTGGGATGGTAAGGTTGTTGTTGAGTCGTATGCGCGCTCAGACCGTATGTGACCATAAAACAATACTTGCTGCTGCAGGGAATGAAAGTATTCTGGCTGAATTTGTGCGGCATGGTGTAGATGTGGATGTTAGATCTTGTCATATATCAGCACTTCATGCTGCTGTTGAAGCAGGGAATGAAAGGGTTGTGGATACCTTGTTGAGGCATGGTGCAAATCCACATATCCGAGCTGCCGGTTTGACACCACTTCATAAGGCAGCTGAGCGAGGAGCACAAACTATTGCAGAATCTCTCTTAGATCGGGGCGCAATGGTAAATATTCCTTCTAGTAGAGGATTTACGGCATTGCATTATGCGGCTCGAAATGGGTATACAGGTGTTGCTCGGTTACTCTTGGATCGTGGTGCACGTGTCAATTTGCAAAATCGTTTTGGACTATCACCGCTTCATTATGCGGCGGAGGGGAGGAACGAAGCTATTGCATTACTTCTTTTATCTCGTGGTGCAGATCCAACTCTTTTAGACAAGAGAGGGCTACGTGCGCGGGATCATTGCCTGAAGAGGTATAAAAAACTTAGAAATATCCTATTCGGTCCAATTACAAAGTTTAGATCAACGGTGGCAGCAGCACTGGGCGGAATAGGTAAGGACAGAAGAGTAGTAAATGGGGTTAGAGTACATCGCGCAGGGGAAGACACAACTATTCCTGAAAGGCCGCTTTTGCCTCCAGAAATTGTACAAGAAATTATGAGGAAGATAGACCCTGTATTGGCAAAGCGACCATTTTCGATGCCTATTTCTATGCCGGAACGGCGAGGGAGAAAGCGTAAGCGTGCGACTACTGAGTAGCTGAAACTCGCGTTTCGCTTGCAAAAATGGGCTATTTTAGTATGTTCAAGGTATGTCGAATTACTTTAATGGAGGATTATTCTATGAAGAAGTATCTATTGTTTTTAGCGTTCAGTTGTTTTAGTGGCAGTGTGTATGCTGCTGCGGAAGCCCCTCGTCGTCGTCCAGATCCCCCTCTGTTTCGTGCTGCGGCAACAGGAAGTGTTGGAGAGGTACGGAGGATTTTAGCTCAATATGTGAATAATAGAAGGCATGACGGTCGGACAGCGCTTCATGCAGCTGCCCAAAGGGGCAGTGAGGCAGGAGTTCGATTGTTATTGGAGCAAGGAGCGCTGGTAAATGCAGCTGCGGCTTATCAATTGACACCGCTTCACCTAGCGGCCCAGAATGGTCATGAGGCGGTGGTGCGAGAG
>SDBT01012613.1_pt1 | contig 13579 bp, 13 predicted proteins | sample 2277101 | NCBI WGS metagenome assembly SDBT01 (sample SAMN10404973, study PRJNA504765) | marine sediment metagenome | isolation source: marine sediment core GS10_PC15, 103 cmbsf | place: Arctic Ocean: Southern Knipovich Ridge | collected 2010
TCATCATTCCAACGCAAGCTGGGATCCAGTCTGATTCACCGAGTTACCTGGACCCCAGCTTTCGCTGGGGTGACAGGAGTTTGGTTTTGCTGAGAGCTGCATTAGCATTCTCAAATTTCAATCCGCTTTCAAACATCAAGCAATTGAGAAGGGATTATAAGGCGCGGGTGAATAGGCTTCTTCTGGTAACGGGATTTTAAAATACTTCAGCAACAAACCTTCTGCGTTTAATATACGGTATTTAGTGATCCGGTATGCTGTTCTGGCTTTGACATATTCAATGCTTGATTGAAAAAATTCGTTTTCAGAATCTAGCAAGTCAAGCAATGTGCGTTGCCCTATTTTAAATTGTTCTTTGTATGCCATGACGGTCTTTTTAGAATATTTTCGGTGATCGCGCAAATACCCTAAACGCTGCTGCAGTGTAACCATTTGATTCCATGCCAAACGCATGGCTTGGTCTATTTCAATAGTGGTACGGTTTTTCACTTCCGTAGCTTCTTGCACTTTATAGGCTGTTTCACGCTGACGTGCCATATCGGCACCGCCGCGGAATAAATCATAACGGGCGCGTAGCATCACCGAGTCGTCATCGTTGCGACCTACTATGCCATCTAAATTTCGATTGCGGCCGGAATTTAACACTAAATCTACCGTCGGTAAATTCACCGATAATGCCGAGCGATGTTGCGCACGTGCTGCAGCAATGTCCGCTTTAGCCGCTTTTAGCGTGGGATGATGTCGCAATGCTGTGTCTAGGGCTTCGTGCTCAGATCGTGGCAATGCCGAGATGGGCACCGGGGCGGGTGTCACTAAATTACGTGGCATCTGGCCAACTGCAAAAATAAATTTCGCCGTTTCATCATTCAAATCACTTTGCTCTGCAATAACATTGGAATGCGCCAAGGCTAAACGCCCTTTCGCCTGCACTTCTTCCGCCTTGCGAGCCACACCGGCGGTGGTGCGCTCTTTGATCATTCTCATAATACGCTTGTGCACTCGCAAATTATTTTGTGCTAAGCGTATTAACTCTTTTGCCTGTTGAACGCGTATGTACTGGCGAACAACATCGAGTGCTACGTCTTGAGAAACTTTATCAATGTCGTAAATATCAGAATGTAAATTTTGTGACGTGCGCTCCACTTCATTTTTAGAGAAGCGTCCATTAAATAAGTTTTCAACCAAATTCACTTGAAACTCTTCACGATTCAGTGTGATTGGCGCCGTCGTTCCCGCGGCTGCCGGTGGTGATGGCGGTGCCGAGGTGGTACTTGGGCTACGCGTATGCTCGCGGCCATAACCTGCCGTCAGTTCAACGGTAGGATAATAAGTAGCGAGTGCTTGCTTGACCGTTTCATTAGTCGTTAAACGCCGCGTCGCTGAAAACAATACATCCGGATGGGTTTTCAGCGCTTGGACAATCGCTTGATGTAAAGTCTGTGCTTGCGCTGTTGTGCTGATCACCAAACCCAGCGTAACAGTTGTCAAAACTCGGGTGAATCGTTTCATACTAAGCATCCCTTCTCTTAAGGTTAATCCATTTACGACCATAAACTAGCCGATATTAGCAAACTCTTGTTAGGAAATGAAGCGCTGGTTTTTAGGTTAAACTCTCCCGCAAATTTTATCGGCCATATACCCTACTGTGGCGGCGTAATAAATTGAATGATTGTATTTCATGATAACTTTATAGTTGTTAAACGCCATGAATACCGGTCCACCGTAAGGCTTAACCACTGAAGCGACTAGCCGCGCGTCAGGAAAATGAAAGCCCGGCGCTGGTTTAACGCCCATTTTTTGCCATTCAGAGATGGGGAATTTGACTTTCAAGCCTTCATAGCGATCATTAAAATTAGCCGGTAATGTGACTTGGATAGACCAAGGTTGATTGGCTTGCCAACCGTGGCGTTTTAAGTAATTGGCAATGGACGCGAAAATATCGCCGTAAGTTGACCAAATGTCTTTGCGGCCATCTTGGTTGTAATCAACCGCATAGTTATACCAACTCGACGGCAAGAATTGTGATTGCCCAGAAGCCCCAGCCCACTCGCCTTTGAAATCACTCATGGAGACATGGCCGCCTTGTAATATGTGTAAAGCATAATGCAATTCGCGGCGGAAGAATTTGCTGCGGCGATCATCATACGCTAAGGTCGCCAGGGATTTGATGACAGGGAAATTGCCCATGTAGCGGCCGTAACTGGATTCTATGCCCCACAAAGCGGTGATAAAGCAAGGGTCGACACCGAAGCGGCCACCGATCTGGTTAAGCAAGCGTTTATGGCGACGATATTCACGTTTGCCGAGTTTAATGCGATACGCATCGGCGCGAGTGCGGCGGTATTTGCGGAAGGTTAAGCGTTTTTCCGGTTGCCGGCGGTCGAAGTTCATCACTCGGCGGCTAGGTTTGACGCCGACGAAGACGCGATCGAAAAACCGCGGGTCAATGCCGTTAGCGACCGCTTCCTGTTTGAATTCCTTTAGCCACAAGTGCCAAGCGGGCTTGGCTTGTGCGGTTAAGGTGATACACAAGCCAAGTAAGAGTACGGCCATCCATTTTTTCATAGCAACATCCTTGTTGTTGACGCGTTAGGCTATCATACAAGCCATTCGGGTTTGATGGTAGGGGTTAGTTATCTACCTCAAAATGCTCCAAAAGTTCGGTTGGTGGGTGGTTCGACCGTTGCTGGGGACGCTGTGCTCGCCTCAACCGGTCTGACTAAAGCGCGGCCCGGCAATGCGGATGCGCTTGATAGATCACCGTATGAAGTGTGAAATGTTCGTGGCCTTACATCGAGGCTAGCGGCAGCATCGCCCACATCATCAGCACGGGGTTGTCGCCTTTTACCGGCTACAGCGTCAGCATCAGCATTGATTACAGCGGCAGCGGCAGCGGCAGCGGCAAAAGCAGCAGGGCTTTCATCGTCAGAAGGGCCTTCATCGTCAGAAGGACCGTCATCGTAAATGGTGGGATCAAAAATAACCGCACTAGCGCTTCTACTTGATCTGGCCCGCTTGCGACCCGCTTCACCCGGCAATCGGATTGCCAAATTAAGCGCGAGCATAGCGGCATAAACACCTGTAGTGAGAAATATCATTAAATTAACATTACCCACTTTGCCAAGGTCGTAATCCTTCAGCAAATATTTGGGTGCCAAAGCAAGATATAACAACAATGCGCAAGTGGTGGTGGTAGCATCATACATAGAGCGGTAAACTACAGTAGCTACCCCTTCTGGTTGCGGGAGATACTTTCTTTTGTTATTGACTTTATCCAGCTCAAGGCGTTTTTGATCACGTCTCTCAAACCACTGAGCGATATACGTTGTGAGGGTTGAAAGAACACCTATACCCAATGAAACAAACCAATCCACTTCAGGTGCGAGATGTTTTTTGAACGTTTTGGGATCTTTAGGATTACCCCATGTCAAAAACACAAATGTGATGGCCACAAACGATAAAAATGCCAGGAGGAAGTTTCGAAAAGCAGCAAACGGTTGGAAACCGGTGGGGCATCGGCTTGGCGCAATAACCACGGGGGCGACATCGTCACCCTCTGCGAGCGAGTATAGGCGACTATCCCCAGCCTGCTGGCCACGGTACACGACGGGGACATCGACAACAGCGGTGGGGTCGATGCCACCCAAGGCACTCACATCAGCCCGCTGCTTGCAGCACCTTGAGCGACGTCCAACAAGCTCATCAAACACACCGCCAGCCATACCCACTACGCCAATGACTGCGGTTAAGAGCAAAGCATTGTTAACCGTAACAGGATGATCAGTTTGCTCGCCAAATTTCATCTCACCGACAACAGTAGCCAGGTCAACTTCGGAAAATTCTGCCATTAAACCCAGCAGCAAGACTAAATTGAAAGTATGCACACCATTATAAATGGCGTTACGCACAACCTGGAGAAAACGTTTTACCCCTTTGGCAGGATCTTCACCCACCTTAAATAATTTTTCAAAGAGTACCCCTGCCGGTAGACTGGCACCCATCAGTGCCCAGTTTTTCGTATCGCCCAAGGGAAATTCGGAGGTCCAGACATTCAATCCAAAATAAGTCGCCGCCCAAGTGAATACTGAGATCCGCCACCAGAGTTGTAACCGAACGAAGTTTTCAGCGATTTTAACCGTGGCTGGTACTGCCCCACGCTTGGTACCGTCGTCCCTAGTTCTACATAATTGTGGCATAATAAATTACCTCTCATTGTAATGTCATTGACTTAAAACACATTAGAAAAACGCTAAATCGAACTACTAAAAATCTCGATATCACGGCCCAGGTGCGTGATTATAGCAAATAATCCACAATGTAATCAAATTATTCAAACAATACGTTATCGCGATAACCACGGGCTTAATTCGCTATCGTCTATACTCACTAGTATAGGATATTAAAATTTAAGGCATGGATGGCCACCTCGATTGACAAAAGGAGGAGGTAGGCCATGAAACAACTCAAGTGGCTAATAGCCGTTGCGGCGGCGACTTTATGCTCTCACGCGCAGGCGCAAGCGCCGGCAGGTTGGATTTGTGATAGCCAAGGTAGCTACTGCATTGAAATTTTCGACCAGCAAGTCGACCGTTCCCAACTACAACAATCGCTGGAATATAGTGATTCGGTAGAAAAGCCGATACTGATTGCGCATCACACTAAAAAATACCGCTATAAAAACAAACGCAAAGCCAAGCGGCCGTCTTATAGTTTCCCGGCTAAGCGCAATGGCACCGGCCGTAAAGTGTTTATTTTTGACCCCAGCCGCATTGCCTGGGCAGCCTATGACCGCAGCGGCAACTTAGTGCGCTCCGGCCGCGCTTCCGGTGGAAAACATTATTGCGCGGACGTGAGGCGAAGCTGTTTAACACCACGCGGCAGCTTTAGGATATACAGCAAAGGCGGCCCCGGTTGTAAGTCCAGCAAATACCCGCGCCCTCGTGGTGGAGCACCCATGATGCATTGCATGTTCTTTTATAAAGGTTACGCCATCCACGGTTCTAACAATGTTCCGAGCCACAATGCCAGCCACGGCTGCATCCGCGTGCGCCCTCCCGCCGCGCGGTGGTTGAATCGGGAATTTCTCAATCATGGATCGACGGTGATAGTAAGACCGTATTGATGCATGCAAACCCTCTCCCACTTGGGGAGAGGGAATGAGGTTGATACACTATTTAAGTCAAATGATGCTGTTGTAATCCACCCATCGAATGCAAGCTCAAGCTGTGCTGCCCTAAGCTGTGCATTGTCGGTAACACTCTGCTACGGCGTGTAACCCTACTCCGACCCGCCGAACCCGGATGGTGTTGTTGCAATCCACCCCCAAATACGACGGAATGGTGTTGTACTAACGTGCCGCCACCTGGATACGAGGCATGATGCTGCGTCAAACCCGGCTTATGCCGCACCGGTCGCCTAACGGGCACACGGTAATGAGGGCGGTGAGAGTGATGACGATGGTGTACATACACATAGGATGGCGAAGTGTTGACATAATCATATTGGTAATAGACCGGGTGGGCATAATACGGATGGTGTTGGTACACCGTGGTTTTATACCCCGTGACATAACCCGGATAATGGTTCTCATAATAATAATCGCCATCGCAAGCAGATAATAATACTGTCAAACCGAGACCGACGATTAAGAGTTTGGCAAATTGTTTCATAAGGTTCTCCCATAAAAAAACACGGCAGCGCAACGGCACTGCACAGAGATTATTTCTTGGCTTTCGCCATAGGTGTGTAGCCGACAAGTTGGGACACGAAATAGCTAGAATGGTTAGGGACATAATTATCGAATAAAGTATTACCGTATTGATCGGCAATACGCACTTCAATTGAATTCCAGCTGGTGTAGTCATCTTCGATGACATCGGTGTTTGCCGGGCACTTCGCTGCGCCATTGCATGCGTAACCCGGTGCTAAAGACACAGGCGTATACGGCATGTTGCTTCCTGGCAAATACGCGTTCACTGGATAACTTTCATCATTGCTGATTTCAATGTAAGTTTGCGGCGCGAAAGCTCTTACACCAGGCGCTGTTTTCATGGAGACGTGCGGCGCGTTAGAACCTAATAAATGCTGCACCAACGAAGGTTTACCTGCTGCCATTGCCATGTTGCTGACTAAGCTCAAGGCCAATACACTGCTTGTTACGATTGTTTTCATCATAGTCCTCTCTCAATAGGTTTAAAGGGTACGCTTGCCAGTGTAGTGCAGCCGTGTAACCACAACATGTCAGCGGATTTTTTTTTGTAACAGGTCTGTTACAATACTGCTAACCGAGTGGATCTCGACAAATGAGGGCTTGAATAATATGACTTTAGAATTCATTGAAACCTGCACCGGCCCCACTCCAAACGCCAGCGTTATTTGGTTGCACGGTCTGGGCGCCGATGGGCATGATTTTGAAAACATTGTACCGCAGTTGCAATTACCAGCAGACTTAGCGATACGGTTTATCTTCCCGCATGCACCCGTTCGACCCGTCACCTTAAATGGTGGAATGTCGATGCGAGCGTGGTTTGATTTAGTGAGTTTAGATCCGCATTCACCAGCCGATCATGCTGGCATTGAAGCCTCGACGCGGGCAATCAATGTATTAATCAAAGCAGAGCTCGATAAAGGTATACCGGCAGAGCGGATCATCTTAGCGGGTTTTTCGCAAGGCGGCTCAATGGCCTTATACATTGGCTTACATTATCCAAAACGTTTAGCAGGCTTAATGGGCTTATCCTGTTTCATTCCAGAATCAGCTTTAGATCCAAAAACCTTGGCCAGTGCGAATCAAAACATCCCCATTTTCATCACCCACGGTCATTACGATCCTGTCGTACCTTACAGCTTTGGTGAACTCACCCGCGACACACTAAAACAATTAAACTATCACGTCAGCTGGCGCGACTATGAAATGGAGCACCAGGTGAGTATGGAAGAAATCCGTGATATCAGTCAGTGGATTCAGGAAGTGTTAATTTAATTTTTCTTTATAAGACAATAATAAAAACCATCGGTCGTGCCAGGCAACAATTGTAGGCCTTGGTGTGTGTCAGTGATTGCATTATCCGGGAGATTAGTGTGCGTTATCGGTAACGTTATCGCGTCATTATGACTTTGCAAAAAACGCTCGACGTTTTGGGTATTCTCTTCTGGCAAAATTGAGCAGGTGATATAAAGCATTAAACCGCCGGGTTTTAACAGTGGCCATAAGGTTGCTAGTAAATGTTGTTGCTGTTTCACTACGGTATCGATGTGTTCGATTCGGCGATGAATTTTTATATCGGGATGTCGGCGGATCACACCGGTGGCACTGCACGGAGCATCGAGAACGATGCGGTCGAATGCTTGACCGTCCCACCACGTTTCGACATCCGTGGCATCGTTGCAGAGTACTTTCGCGTTCAGGTTTAAGCGCGATAAATTGTGTTGAATGCGTTGGCAGCGATTTTGATTTTTATCTAAGGCGATGATGGCAAGTTCAGCTTGTGTTTCCAAGAGATGACACAGCTTGCCACCTGGGGCAGCGCAGGCATCTAAAATTTTTAAACCAGGTTCTAAGGCCAATAAACTCGGCGTTAATTGCGCCGCCAAATCTTGCACCGAGATCCAACCATCTGCAAAGCCCGGCAAAGCATCAACGGCGCAAGGCTTTGTTAAAGTGATTGCACTATCTGCGATGGGATCGGCTGTAGCCGCAATATCACGTTGCTCACAGTGCGCTAAATAATCTTGACGGCTGATCTTAGATAAGTTCACGCGGCAATGCATAGGCGCTTGTTGATTATTAGCCGCGACAATCTCTTGCCATGCCTTGGGATAGTCGTGTTGAAAGCGCTGTAATAACCATAAAGGATGTGCGCTGGCTGCAGCCGGATCGGCTGCGATGTTTTGTAAAAGGGTTTCGCGCTCGCGTTGAAATCGTCGCAACACAGCGTTCACCACCGCTTTCGCCCACGGTTTTTTACGCGCGGCCGCTAAGGCTACGGTTTGTGACACAGCAGCATGATCCGGTGTGCGTGCGTACTCCAATTGATAAAGCCCCAAATAAATTATTAATAGCACATCACATTCTTTAGCTTTAAACGGCTTTTGGAGTAACTGCATGGTGATCGCGTGCAAGGTCGGTGCCCGGCGGCAAACGCCAAAACACACTGCTTTGATCCAACTAAGCTCTTGAGCTGACAAAGCTGAAAAGTCTTGCGCTTGAATCGCATCACCCAAGTGTGAGTGCTTTTGAAAAACCGCTAACAAAATCGTTAACGCAATTTGGCGTGGTTTCATTTAGGCGCCGATTGAAAACAATTACCCGGTGCAAATAGCGCTTGGCGGGCATTGAGAATATCGGCTATCGATAAAACCTTACCGCCTGGTAATTGCAAACTCAGCAAACGCAACATGCCATTGCTCGTGGCAACATCAACGCCATCTGCGCCTGCGCGCACAATCGTGCCTGGCGCTTGCTCGGCGGGTGTATTCAACGCTGTCGCTTGCCAGACACGTACCACTTGATCGCCTAACAGGCTATAACTGATTGGCCAAGGATTGAAAGCTCGCACTTGTCGATCAAGCTGCACAGCGGGCAAAGACCAATCCATGATAGCTTGGCTTTTATCTAATCTGGGGGCGTAACACGCTTGGGTATTATCTTGCGGGATTGCTTTAGCACGCTCGGATTGCAGATCCGCTAAGGTCATCAATAACGCTTCAGCACCTAACTTCGCAACACGATCATGCAGATCTTGACTGGTATCGTCATCACCAATTTGACAACGGATAGTTTGATAAACTGCCCCCGTATCAAGACCGGCATCCATTTGCATAATGCTGACGCCTGTTTCCGTATCACCCGCCAAAATAGCGTGCTGGAGTGGCGCCGCACCTCGCCAGCGCGGTAATAAGGAGCCGTGCACGTTAACACAACCATAACGCGGCACCGCTAAAATCTCGGGCGGCAAAATCAAACCGTATGAAACGACAACCATTAGATCGGGATCCAAGGCTTTTAACATTTCAACTTCAGCCGCGTCGCGTAAACTTTGGGGTTGGCATAAGGGAATATTTTCAGGCAAAGCAATCATCTTCACCGGGCTAGCCGTTAGCTTACGGCCACGGCCGGCAGGTCGATCGGGCTGGGTGTAAATGGCGACAACGTTATGTTCAGTTTCCAGCAAGGCTTGCAAACTCGGTACCGCAAATGCCGAGGTGCCGGCAAAAACAATTTTTAAAGGTGTGCTCATAGTTGGCGTTTTGCGTGTCGTTTAACTTTAGAGAGTTTTGTCTTAACGCGTTCGCGCTTGAGAGGCGATAGCAAGTCAATAAATAATTTACCTTGCAGGTGTTGAGTTTCATGTTGGATAGCTTCAGCGAGTAGACCCTGCGCACTCAGCTCATACGGCTTGCCGTGACGATCTAAGGCTTTTAAAGTCACTTTGCTGGCGCGAACCACGGTATCATATGCGCCGGGTACCGATAAGCAACCTTCACGCATCATCTCTTCGGGGCCATCGGCTGTGAATTCGGGATTGATCAAGACCCAGGTTTCGCTTTTGTCACGGGTCGCATCGATCACGGCCAATTGCTTGGAGATCCCAATTTGAGGGGCGGCTAAGCCCACGCCGTTTGCATCGTACATCGTTTCGAACATATCATCGACTAGCTGTTGTAGCTCAGGGCCGAAATCGTCGATTGTTTGGCAAGGTTTGCGTAATACGGGATCAGGATAATGGCAAATGGTGTAAATACTCATAAAAAAAACCGACATTGGCCCTATTGAAAATAATGTGAAGGCGGTATTATAACTAACTATTGAGACAATTTCAGCAAAGGAAAGATCATGCAACAGGAGTTTCGCAAAATGGTAAAACTTTTATCGATTTTATGGATATGGGTGTTTTGCTTTTCGCAAGCCGGTTGGGCTCACCGCTTATCGGTGACTGATGTGCGCGGTAGTACCATTCGTCTTTCGCCTAAAATACATAAAAAAGCACTGCCTAATGCCTTGCCCACTATTCATTTAACTGAATTAAAACCCTTTTTAAATGATTCTGAAGTCTTGGAAAATGATTATTTAGCAACAGCGCCTTATGTGATTGCCTATTCTGGCGAGCATATCATCGGTGGACCGGGGGAATATGTTTACGTTAAAGGTTTGGTACACCCCCAGGGTAAGCATTTTCGAATTTACCGTGATGGTGGACCTTATTTAGATCCTAAAACCCATGAAGTCCTAGGCTTTGATGCCATCTACGTGGCCGATGCTAAATTGGCTCAAAAAGGTAACCCAGCAGCGCTGATGATCACCAAATCCAGCATGGAAATTAATACCGGCGACAGAATTTTGCCTGCCCCGCCCAATGTCTTGCGACCTTATTATAATCCGCGTCCGCCTAAGCACCCCGTGCACGGCCAGATTTTGCGACTACTCGGTAACATCAACCAAGCCGGTGGACATCAAGTTGCCGTGATCAGCCGAGGTCACGCCGATGGCGTGCGAGCCGGTGATATTTTAAATATTTATGAAGAAAAAGAATTGGCTGAAGATCCGCTAATGCCCGGTCAATACGAGCGCTTACCCAGTGAACAAGAGGGCAGCTTGATGGTGTATCGCGTGTTTAGTCATGTGAGTTTTGGTTTGATTTTGCATGCCACCGGGGTGATCCGCACTAAAGATATAGTCACGTATCCGTAAAGCTCATGGAAGCGACATTACGCAAAATTGCTAAGCTCTTATCCCGAGACACCGGCGCTCCAGATTGGGCAGGCGCCGAAACCTGTTTGCGGTGGGCTGAGGCCGATGATCACCATATACTCTTAAACGATGATCCCCGTTATCCTGAATTGTTAAAGCAAATCCAATCGGCACCACGTTTGTTATTCATTGATGGCAACATCAACGTGCTAGCCAAACCGATGCTGGCGATGGTTGGCAGTCGTCGCGCATCCCCGTTGGGCTGTGAAACTGCATTTCGCTTAGCCCGCCAAGCTGCAAGCGCCGGCTTAACGATTTGCAGCGGATTAGCACGTGGCATTGATACTGCCGGCCATCGGGGGGCTTTAGCTGCCAAGCACACTACCGTCGCTGTGCTCGGTACCGGTATTGACGTGGTCTATCCGCGCAGCAATGTGACATTGGCGGCGCAAATCAAAGCAAACGGCGCACTGATTTCCGAATTTCCCTTAGGCACAGCGCCGCATGCCAAACATTTTCCGCGGCGCAATCGGATCATTAGCGGCTTAAGCTTGGGGGTGCTGGTGGTGGAAGCGACGCTGCAAAGCGGTTCACTGATCACCGCGCGATACGGCTTAGAGCATAACCGCGAAGTGATGGCGGTGCCCGGCTCTATTGCGGCACCTACGGCCAAGGGTTGCCATTACTTGTTACGTGACGGTGCGCACCTGATTGAATCTATTGAAGATATTTTAAATGCTCTGCCCGAGCATCACGGTCAAGCCTTAGCTATTGATAATAAAGAAATTTTTAACAAAACACTTGATCCGGACCGGTTAAAACTAGTAAAGTGTGTAGGATATGACGCAACTTCGCTGGATTTAATCGTCCAACGGTCTCAATTAGCGGCAGCTCAAACGGCTGCATTATTGAGTGAATTAGAGTTGAAACACTGCATCAAAGCCGTCGCTGGCGGCTATATGAGGATAAGACATGAATGATTTATTGATAGAAGTCTTGATGACTTTATTTCACGAAGCGATTTCTCAGGGAGATTTGGAAGATTTGCCGCCGCTGCAAATGCTGCTCGATGAATTAGAGCAGCTCAGCCTTGCAAAAAACCAACAAGACAATCGCAGTAAGCGACGCAAAATATCACACCGACACTACCTGGCTAGCCCGTCGGTCGATGCGCTACGCATTTACTCTGCTGATGAAAACGAAAAATTAACGCCAGATTGTCAGTCCTTACTGCACACCTTAGTCAGCAGCGGCAACTTAAGTCCGAAACAGCGTGAGCTCATCATTGGCGAAGTCATGAATGCCAATATCGATGTCATTTCGCTAGACCAACTCAAAACCGCAATTTTGTTGATGCTGCAGCGGCTAGCCCCTGACGCAAAAGAGTTAGCGCTCACTAAATATTTTATTCCCAATATTGGGAATCACGTCATCCATTAACAGGATCCTGTAAACACTCATGGCTAAACATTTATTGCTGGTCGAGTCACCGGCTAAATCCAAAACCTTAAAAAAATATCTTGGTAAGGATTATCAAATCTTAGCGACCTATGGTCACGTGCGAGACTTAGAACCCAAGTCTGGCTCCGTGGATCCAAAAAATAATTTTCACATGAAGTACGTCCCGATCGAACGTAATTTAAAACACGTGCAAGCCATTGCCAAGGCGATAAAAAACGCTGACGACTTATTCCTCGCGACTGACCCTGATCGCGAAGGAGAAGCCATCTCTTGGCATATTTGTGAATGGCTACGCGAACAAGGTTTAATTAAAGATAAACCCGTCAAACGCGTTACGTTTTACGAAATCACCAAAACCGCGGTGACTGAAGCAATTAAAAATGCGCATGAAATTTCTATGGACTTGGTTAACGCGCAACAAGCACGGCGCGCTTTAGATTATTTAGTCGGTTTTAATTTATCACCCTTGTTATGGCGCAAAATTCGGCGCGGCTTATCGGCTGGTCGTGTGCAAAGCCCCGCACTGCGCATGATTGTAGAACGCGAATTAGAAATCGAAGCATTCGATCCCAAAGAGTATTGGACGGTACACGCCGAGGCACAAGCAGATAAACAAGATTTTAGCGCTAAGCTCGCACAATACCAAGGCGAGAAAGTCGAGCAATTTACCATTACCAACGAAGAGCACGCTAAGCAGGTTGAAGCCACATTAATAAAAGCTGCTGGCGGAGAACTGCTGGTCGATAAGGTAGAGAAGAAACAACGTAAGCGTAACCCAACGGCTCCGTTTATCACGTCGACATTACAACAGGAAGCCGCGCGTAAGCTAGGCTTTACCGCTAGACGCACCATGCGCATTGCGCAACAACTTTATGAAGGCGTCGACATCGGCACCGGCACCGTGGGTTTGATCACCTATATGCGTACTGACTCAGTCAACTTAGCCAATGAAGCCATAACTGAAATTCGTGAGTTGATCGAAAAGCAATATGGCAAAGACTTTTTGCCGGACGAAGTCCGCACGTATAAAACCAAATCTAAGAATGCGCAGGAAGCGCATGAAGCGATCCGCCCCACTTCGGTGAAACAAACCCCGAAATTAATTAAAGAATATTTATCAGCCGAGCAATTAAAATTATATGACTTAATTTGGAAACGTGCGGTAGCTTGCCAAATGATCCATGCATTAATTGATACCGTAGCGGCTGATTTATTAGCTGGCGAAGGTAATCGCTTTCGTGCTAATGGATCAACCATACATCATCCTGGTTTTATGACGGTGTATTTGGAAGGCGAAGATGATACGAAAAAAGATGATGCTGACGGCAATACCTTACCGACGTTAACGGAAGGCGATCGCATTAAAGTCACCTCAATCCACGGCGATCAACATTTTACAGAACCGCCACCGCGTTACTCTGAAGCGAG
>SDBT01012614.1_pt1 | contig 13578 bp, 8 predicted proteins | sample 2277101 | NCBI WGS metagenome assembly SDBT01 (sample SAMN10404973, study PRJNA504765) | marine sediment metagenome | isolation source: marine sediment core GS10_PC15, 103 cmbsf | place: Arctic Ocean: Southern Knipovich Ridge | collected 2010
AGCCATAAGTCCATACCGTGATAGGAAAGTACGATTCCTGCCCCTGATCAATGACAGGGACATAGCTACCCATTTGCTTTCCTTCACCCCAGTACATCCTATCACACCAACTATTGCTCCATTCCAGGATCTCCTTCGCGACCGCTTCATATTCGGTCCCTTTCTTTTCCCTCAGGGCCTTCATAAAAGACTCTTCATCCCACTTATAAGACTTCGCGGCTCTCTGCACCTGTCCTTTTTCCTTGAGGCGTATCTGGTATTCCGAAGCTTCCGGAAGAGGGATGACCTGCTGGACATCCAGAAGTAAACGATCGCCATATTTGTATGGCTTCAGCCTCACACATCGAATGTCGAGGTTGCGTTCGTTGAGCCACATTACGGCTGTCGTAATTTCTTTGGAAAAATCCGCAGAAACCAGAACGATGCGAACATCCTGTGCGAAATTCTCTTCATCCGGTTCTGACCATTCGAGAAAATCGAGTATCTCTTTTCTGGCATCCTTATCCCAATTACGATTTTGGATATACTTCTCATAGGTATTAACGACATGCTCAAATGTCATGGTCGATACCATGGCCGCATAACGAATGGCCTGCAGTTCCATGTGGCCGCCATCCTCTGTCCGCTTAAGCTCCAGCACAACAAGGTTGGCATCCTTATCAAGTCCCAACAAGTCAATCCTGCGATAACTATCTTCCCAGTTACTAAACTCCTCGTATATGATCAGGGTATCCGGGCTGATAACATCGATGTTATCCCGTAAGACACGCTGCAAATCCTCCCGCTCCCCGATTCCTTCATCACTGAATGTTGTCTCCACAACTCTCTCAACGCCGTCATTTTTCAGTTCGTAAATTGCCACCTGCTTCTCCCCTTCCTTCACTTAATCTCCGTAACGGTTCCCTGCTTCTGCATTATCTGTCTCGCCAAACGTTTGACGGGATCAGTTTGGATTCTATCATCAGCCATTAGTCTTCATACTTCTCTACAATTTTCAAAATGTAGTCTTCCCAAGGAAAGACCTTCGATCTATCTACTAAAACATCCATCTTAAAACCTGTTTGTTGTCCAGTTCGCATAAATCGTGCCCATCTCACCTTAAACAAATCTGGATTGGTAGGTAAATCATAATTAATGCATTCATCAACATACTCTAGAGATATTCCCTTTAGAACCGGATCAGTTGCAATTAACACTCCTCCTTGCTCTCGGAATGTCCGGATCGCCTCCTCCTGAGAGTTCTGTCCTAGGGAAGCAGTCAGCGTATATATGTCAACCTCTATATCCTGAGCACGAAGGCCAGAATTAAGATATCGCACAGTGTTTGTAAGGTAACTGAATATGCATAAATATGGCTTGCCTTCAGTTTTAGAATCCAGGTATTGTCGTAAATGTGTGAACATGCTGTCAAATTTGGAATCAGTTGAGATCTCCTCCACTTGGCTCAACAACTCTTCTAGCTTCCGGTACAAGGTCAGAAAATCTTGTGGTTGAATATCTGTGCTGTAGGTTGATTCTTCTTTTGCCTCTAATTCATCAATAAAAGTACTGAATTGTTTTTCAATCTTTTCGATGTCTTCGCTGACCAAAGGCAGATCGTGGACTATTTTATTTCGTATAGGCCTCCATTTATCATGGAGGCGACGCAACATTATCTCAGTGCTATAGATGCTTGATGAAACTGCCCGCAAAACAACGTTGCTCTGCAGCTGTCCATATGACCATTGATTTGACAATTCATTGGCAAAGTCATTTACTCGGCTGAGAAAGTCAAGCTCTTCCCCTGTTCTTCTGTACGCTATCTCAGTGACTGTTTTCTTGATTGGACTGAATAACGGCTTTTGATTCCAGTCAATAAGCTCTTCTGTCCCTATTACCATCCTTTCTACGCCACTTAGGACTGACGATTCTATGCTAGTCAGCAATAGGCATCTTCGGATCGCTCCTGATGATGTCAGCTGTTTGAATAGCCTTTTCCGTCTTCCAGTAAGCAAGTGGCTTTCTTCGAATATTGCAAGGTCCCATGTCACACTAGCGAGCTTCTCAGTCATATCCTCACGTTTTGCTAGGTCAAGGCTCATTACAATGATGGCATTATTGGGCCAGGGGCTCTCGCCCGCAGAAACCCCTGATTCCATCTCCAGATATTCCTTTCTATCTACGATCATAGTTGTACAATCGGGAGCTATACTTGAAATCTTAGAATGCCAATAAGCAAGCAGTGTAGCAGCAGGAGCAAGAACAAGGATTCGCTTGTTTCCCTCTTTCACTATTTCACCTGCGATAACGGCTGCTAAATGTGTCTTACCTGTTCCGGGTGGTGATACAAGCTCCCAGTAAGGTTTGTCCTTAGATTCAAGGAATTTAATCACAGCCTCCGCTTGAAAAGGCATCAGCCCTTTGGAACGAAAATAGTTGAGATCGTTTTTCTCAGTCATTATTTTTAGATCCTTGACTCGCTTCCAGTCTTCTAATTCTTGTTAGTAGCCAATCTCGACAGTCTCTTAGAATATCATACTCTTCGGCAGTGAGGTCTCTTTTGAAGTGAAATACATTATTTCGCAGACTTGGCAGAGGTTCCAGCTTAGCATAGACGGTGTTTGTTGTCCCTCCGAATGCAGGCTTAAACTTTTCCCAATTCCCCTTATACCTCAACAACATAACATAATCATTGAGAGTCATATCTTCCAGACAGCTGGGAAAAGGAGCACTCGACTTCCCATAATGCTGGTGCAAACTTATGTCTATACTTTCCTTCAATTCTTCAGCGTTTACTGAAGCTCTTATTAGTTCCCTAATCGCCAATTCAATCTCTCGCACTAACACATACGGACTAGCTACATTATAGAAATACTGAAGTGCGTCAATTGTGGTTACTATCCCCTGAAGCATACTCTCAGTCCCTACAAGCATGGCATCCTTAGTGTTAAACTCATCAAGTAATGCCGTGAGCTCATCGGTGATTTGTGCAAACTTAAGTTTCTCAAGGAATTCCTCCACAGGCAAGAGCAGAGGCTCTCGTTCCTTTTCAGGTAATTGAGCTATACCTTTTGCAAAGGATCTGAATGAAAAGACACCTAACACTTCATCACCTGCTACGACGGGTACGTGACTAAAATTATGTTCTTGCATGACTTTAAGAGCTTCATCCACAAGTGTTTCTGGAGAAAAAGTGATAAGTTCTTGCTCCTCAGGCAATACTTGCTTGACCAGGTGAAACAAGTCTCTTAATGAACGTTCTTTCATCTCTGGGACTCCTTTGCTGTACATCGCCACCCGGCTTTTACCATATCCGCTAGTACGTTGTACGAAACATAGGGCTTACCATGTCGCAGGGTTGCTGCGTATCTGTAGTCGCTGACCATTTCATCAAAAGTCTCTTTAGGTTCCTCTGGGGGCATACCCTTTACTTCCCTATGCTTTTCTGATAGTTCAGGCATTTAGCTTCTCTCATGGTTTCCAAGAGACTACAATTGCATCAGCTATTTAGCTGGTGATAATATCAAAACAAATCAATCTCAGATCTTCTCTCTTTATACCTTCAAGTTTTACACTCTCATTATCCTCAGAACTCGTCCTATCGGTCGAATACTCACTCTTGATCTGGTCTATCGATAGCATTAGCTCCTTGACATCCTTCGATGTTTGGAATTTTCGATATGCTTGTCGGCAAGCTCGTATCTGAAAAGTCATCATTGGTTGGTTCAAGAATCGTATGATATCGATACAAGTCTGCCGATCAAATTCAGGGTGATTCATGTATCCCTGGAGAACCGTAGCAAGAGTCTGCTGGATGGGATCTATCGTCTTCGGGGCCACCTCAAGAGCCTTCTGTTTGCCCACCGCTTCAAGAATGCTGTCAACCACGTCTTCTTGGATTTCAAATATAGACTTGAAGATTGACGGTTCTACCACCCTTGGAGTGTCGCGATCACAAGCTATAAGATTTGCAATCAGAAATCGATTATCAATAATGCTCTTATTCTTCAAATCGTAGTATTTCCAGAAATGTTGAACATCCGAACTTGCCCCTTTTGCCTTGAAGTAAAAGAAAATTCCCTTGGCGTGTTCCCGAACGAGTCCTGAGTGTATCCCATCTGGCAGTTCATCAAAAGTCTCCTTCCCATCGGAGGACATGAAACCCTTGAGAGACTGGATCAGGAATTCATTGCTGGCAAGCTCGCTGAATTGTTCCTCTTCCTCAATAACGGAACCATCTTCCTCGCATATTCTGCGGAGCGTGTTGAAATTCTTTGGATGGACAGTTTCACCCAGAATACTCGCATCAAGAAATCCCGCACGATCAATATCAGCAATTTTTTGATTAAGACGTTCCACAAGCTTCAACAGCTTCTCAAGCCCTTTATCTGGAAACGTGTTATAAATCATGAGCTGATCAAACTCAGTCCCGATGCGGTCTATTCTCCCGGCACGTTGAATCATTCTGGTAGGATTCCAGTGTAGGTCGTAGTTGATCATATATCCACAATCTTGGAGATTCTGACCCTCCGACAGTACATCTGTAGAAATGAGAACATCAATTTCCTTGTCAGTCCCACTAAGTTCAGGCTGATTGTTTGACTTAGGAGCAAAATGCTTAACGATTCTTACTCGTTCTTTTGGGCTGGCTCCACTATCCATTCTTCGAACATGAATACCGCCAAGCTGCTCACAGAACTCAACTGCATGTGGGCTATCAGGATGCCCTATGTGTTTGTATAAGTATCGGGCCGTGTCTTTATAGTAGCTGAAAACCAACACCTTCTTTCCCTTCAGGTCGGTAGACAGCAATTCTTTGAGCCGACTCAGCTTTACGTCTTTCTCATAGCTCAGATCTTTGATCCACCCAAATATATCGGTAAGGGTTTTAATATCATGCTGAAGGGCTTTGTGCAGCGATCTAAGGTTGTACTGAGCAGGGTCAACCTCTTCCATGCTCTCAAGAATCTGTTTTGCATCCTCTTGTTCTTCCATTTCATCGGCGACAGACTGAGGTATTGCATCATCTTCCTCACTCTCTCGTTCCAAATAGCGAATAGCTTTGTGAAAGTCAGCACTCCGAAGCACTTTTCCATCCAGAATAAATGACTCAAAAGTCTGAAGAAAGGCGAGTGCTCTTTTGATGCTGATGCGAAAGGCTTCAATGCTTGATTCAAGGCGTTTCAAATATCGAGTCTTGAAGATGCCCACAAGGGCTTTCTCTCGTCCAATCTCAAAATCGTCAACTTCAACACCAGCCTTCTTGTAGGCTTCCAGATTATATTGAGCCAGCTTGAGTTTATCGATCCTCGATACGATTCTGTCATAGATTCCGGCATAAGTAGCTTCCAGGTTGTATTGGACGGTTTTCAGCTTTCGCTCAGGAAATCTGATCGTTTTGCCACGGATGGTTGCTTCTGGATACGCCTTTCGTATAAACGGGCGGGTTCTACGAATCACTACTTCTTCCAGAAGGTTGAACAACTCGAAGATCCCCTTGCCTTTCCTTGATGCTCGCCTTGCTCTTAGGAAGTATTTATAAACATCGCCGATTCCACAGGATGAGAAATAGCTTCGATCACCCTGAGTGATTAGGCTGATCTGATTGTACAAGTCCATCAGATCGTTATTGATGGGAGTGGCAGTCAGAAGGATGAGCTTCTTTCGCAGGGAGTCTCTGCCTCTTCCACCATTTCCAGCGATGATTCGCTCTAAGCTACCGTATCTTTGTGAGGCTTTGTTTCGGAAGTTGTGTGATTCATCAATCAGGATTACATCTGCATCCACAAAAGGAGTAGGGTCAAATTCTTCACGCCCCAATTCCTCTTGTGACAATATATTTGCTGAAATGGTTGCTTCGGATAGTTCATACTCCCACATCTGTCGTAAACTGGCAGGGCACACGACCACTGTTTTCTGACGCAGATGATAGGCGAAATCCTCCAGTAGCTTCTTGCCGATCCAAGTCTTTCCCAGTCCTACTGAGTCAGCGATCAAGACTCCATCATACCGAGCCAAGATCTTCCGAGCCTTCTTTACGGCGTTTTCCTGAAACTCCGCCAACTCAACTACGGAACGGGTCTCTTTGGAAATCTCCTCATCAAGGTCGTCTTTGAAATACTCATACAGTGCCTTCATATAAACTTCGTAGGGTGTGTATTCTTTACTGCCGAACTTCGAAGCGTCCAGAAGCTCAATCAACTCCCCCTTGAAGTCTCTTGAATCTTGCCATTGCCGATTGTACCATTGCTCCAGATCAATGATTGCCCTTGCTCCAACTTCGCTCTTAAGAAGCTGGCGGTTCTCCAGCTTGATGTTGTCGCTGGGCTTTGTGTCGGTCAGCCAGGAGACCGCATAAGCAGCGTCCGGGTCCTCGACTTCATTGCGATCAAGTAATACCTTATGAGCCAGATTCAGTTCGCGATTCGATGTCAATCCCGGACGTGTGAAGTTAGATGAACCTACGATAGCAACGATTGGCCGGAAACGGTCAAACAGCAATTGTTGTCCTGGTCGATCAGAGTAGAACAGCCAGCACTTAGCGTGTAGAAATCCCTTATCATGTAGTCGAACCAGAACTGAATCCCGCCTTAGATAGGCAACCAACTCCTCTACCGTTCGAAGTGTTTTCTCATCAAAAGGCAAGTCCTCAAGATCGTGGGTAATAAGCCCTTTAACCACTTTGACATCGGGTCTTAGACCGAGATTCTCTCCAGTTGTGGGTTCAGCTCCGAGAAGCAATCTAAAATTGCCTAAATCGAATATTCCCTCCTTGATTTGCTCAAATCCTCCCACTGTAAAATATGCAGTTGCAACGTCCAGAGACCGGCCTTTGTGTTCTTCCAGCAGACGTTTCAATATTAGAGATAACCGACTGGTCTGATTATCGATCACATAGGGGATATTCATGTATCTGAATCCTCCTTCTTTACCAACTTCTGTTTGTCCAAAACTCGGTCTCCGGCAGCTCTTAACGAGTCAGAGCAGTATGACCAGGCAGGGAAAGCCATGACATGGGGGTTGCTCATTCTGCCCTCCCTTCAATTACAGCAATCTCCTCCTGCGTAAGCCCGTAGAGATCATACACTATCGAATCAATTTCTTTATCGAGTGCAATGGTCACAGCAGGAATCCCCTGTTTCTTTTTCCTCCTTGAATTATGGGGTGGGATATTCTCCTCAAGCTCTGTTCTATTTTTGGATAGTCTTGCCAAGGCTTCTTCTTCGGTTATCGTAGCTTCGGGAATGGGAAGTCTCTCCAAGTAGATTGCCTGCATAGTCAGCCTTCCTCTATTTTTTGCATCACCAAGAACGGTGCACACTTGGGATAGATACCAAAATGCAGCAGTTGAATTAAGTATTGCCAGCAGAAACCAATCACAACTCGGTATACAAAAAATCGTTTTCAGTGGATACAATCCTTTTTGATCTAGATGAAAGCGAGGTTCCTTTGCTATCTCCGGGTAGACAATTTTCTTCTTTTCAAAATCAGAGTAATAGTCCACAGTGTCCTGTATCTCAAACCATTTGTAACAACCAGGCTTCCTGCCTAGCCCCTCTTGATCTTTAGACTTCTTGGGGGTGAGTTCACTTCTCCATTTAGACAGATGTCTCTTTATAGCAGGATAATTGTCGATTTGAATTCCATGATGAGAGAATATCAGATATCGCTTCTTATAATTCACTCTATATCGTCTGACATCATCACCAACTATGAGAGGCTGGACTATCTCAGTTGAATGTGGATCTTTCTTCATCAAGTCATTCTTTGTTTCTTCATCAATTACAAATGCTTGATTAAAACCCGTTACGACACCCCTTCTCAAATGGGTCTTATTCTTATGTAAGTAATCAGTCAGCCTCAGGCCACATTGCTCCATCTTGCGGAGTATTGCCACTTCCAAACGGCTACAAAGAGACCATTTCTCACCACAGAGTGCCTCCTCAGGCAGAACAATCCCGTTGACATCTATGACAGATTGAAGTGATTCAAATAATAAATCTTGGACCTGTGTGAATTGGCAGGTTTCACCTTGATCTGCTTTCTTCAAGATCACAATGCACGGAAACGTTGAAGCATCATCAAAGACGGGAAGCTCACCGAAGTCTACAATATCGAGCAAGCAATAATTATCTGCTACATGCTTGCGTAAAGGTGCACCATAACTCGAACGTGTAAACTTGTTGGATGTTATCATGCCAAATCGACCCGCAGGATGAAGTTCCTTGCATCCTTTGGCATAGAAGTAGATATAAATATCCGCCATGCCATGGTATACATGGAAATATACATCTTTAAGAAATGGTTTGGTGTCTCCCAAACCTTCTTGGCGAATATACGGCGGATTTCCTATGCATACATCAAAGCCAGCCCTCCGCTTCTTCTGCCCCTCCTCATAGAAGACTTCAGGAAATTCAAGTTCCCAATGGAAAAACCGATGTTTCGCAGCAGCATTAGTGGCAGTGCGAAGTATCTTCTGGTCATCCTCAGTCAGTTTTGCGACCTCCCGTTCTATGTCCTGAGTTGCCGCTCTCAGGACAGGATCAACTTCCGATGAGCATATGACCTCGACGGTGACATCCCTATGCTCCGTAATTCTCTCCTTGCCCCTACTCTTCTTCCGAGTAATTTGTTTGACGGGAGTATTTCCAAACCATCGGCTTGTGTACAGATCAAGCGTTCGCTTAAACGGCAAAAGTGCATCTGATGCTTTTCTATATTCATTCCTGGATTGTCTTACCTGAGCAGTGGTTACATCGGAAAGTTCTCCCACATGCCTCATCCAGTCGGTTGCTCGCATAAGACCTGCAAATCGATCCGCCGCAAACAGCAAGGAGGTCTGCCCCTTGGCTTTGATTGCCTCCTCCACTTCCTCCACCGTCGTCCCAACAAGTGAGTTTCCACATCGAAGATGATGGTCCAGGAAAGACAGTGGTGCACCTAATGTAAAGCAATCCAGCCAGAGAGAGACCTTGGCAAGCTCTACAGCCATTGGGTTAATATCCACTCCATAGACAGATCGTTTCAGAACATGGCGTTTCAGGAGATTGACATCGGTAAGGCGATTCCTGTCAATGCTGATCCCCTGCTCATCCATTTCTGAAAGAATTGTCTCCCGCATCTGATTGAGATATACGGTAACCGGGTTCCAGGGAAAGGCATTTAGGAAATCAATGGTCTTGTCGGTAATGTAATCGACTGCTTCCACCAAAAAATGCCCTGAACCCATGGCAGGGTCAAGAACCTTAATGTCGAACACATTCCTGACAAGCTCCTGACCTATCAGGTTGACCTTGCTCTCAGGTTCCGGCTTGATTCCCTTCTTCTTAAGTGCCTCCTGCTTTTTGAAGAACTCCTGTCGTTCTTTTTGGGCTTGCCTCAGGATGGGCCGTAAGGCTTCGAATTTCTCCTGCAATACAGGTCCAACCGTATGATCGACGATATAATCAACGATGTAATCAGGTGTATAGTAAGAACCTGTCGCTTTTCGCTCACGTTTGTCGTTCTCCAGGTATACCTCTCCTTTGGCAAGGATTCTTTCCGGAGCATTTCTCCCTCGACCTTTAGTGAGAATCTTTCGTTTCTTCTCAACAGCCTCTTTATAGGGGACCACCTCTTCGGTCTTTTTTCCTTTGACAATCGCCATTTTTTCGGGAGCCACCCTGAGCTTAAACTCCAACAGCCCCTCATATATTGATCCGAGTTGGCGAACACCAAGGGATTTGTAATCGATGAAAACGAGGTCTTGGCGTTTTGTATCGATATCCCTTGCCAACAAATCAACAGCCCTGGCAAGGAATCTATCTGGGATTTTGTTGCCATGGAGAAAACGAGCATTGTGGGCATCATCAGTCAGATCATCCTCATCAGGATGAGTAATGAACAGACCCCCATTATAGACAGGAACGTTTAGGTCTGAGTCTCCCCTGTCAATCACCTCAAACAACCGGAGGAGGCGATCATAGAGTGCATATTCGTTGTCTTTGAAATGTTTCTTCAGCCCTTTTTCAACTTCGTCTTCAATTCTTCCCACAACATCAGCAGTTTCTCGTTTGATCTTCTCAATGCTCACCTCAAAAAAGCCACGAACCTCCTTTACCGGCAACAAGCCCCGCGATTCAGCATAGAGGAGAAACAGAAGCCGATACAAGAACATCAATGTTCCTGTGAAGACCTGATCGAGCCTTTCCTGTGAAAGGTCTGCCTGCTTACCATCTCTCGCACGGATGTATTTGATAAACCCTTCTGATAGCTGCGGGAAGACTCTCTCAAATACACGATCCTTCAGGCGATCACCCAGTTCTTTGGCATATGTCTCACTGTCGGATAGAAGCTCATCAAGGAAACACAGTTGTTGTTCCTTCCCGTCTCGTTGAATAGCCTTGGCAATAAACGCTTCGCAACGAAAAAGCAGCCAGAAGAACCGAAATGCTTCAGCAGGATCGTTGGCAAGAGGTCCCCCCTGAGCGAGGATTTCCTCCAGGTCAATTTCATAGTAGTTTGTGGCTCTGGAGTGAGTCTTCTGTGAATAAAGTCGCCAAATTCGACCATTGGTAACAATCGCCCAGGGTGCAAGCCCTCTCTCCAGAAGACTGACTACTACAGCTCCAGGATTCTCTTCAGAGGTTTCCTGGTCTCGCTGGTCATCCTTACTGTCCAGAGATCGCCCCCAGGTGTAGGTCAGGCAGACTCCAGTGGTCTTCTTTTTACCCTTTTGTAAAAGATAATAATCCGGTTCATGCATACTGCTGTTGGACTTTTTTCCGACCTTGAAATCAAATCCAAGTTTCTTGAAAGCAGGCTCATAAAGTTCTTTTCTTACATCCGTCTCAGGCTTATTGGCAAAACGAGAGGAAGCTGAAACATACAACTCCCGTAAAGCCTGATACGTGGGTTTGGGATCTTCCTGCCATTCCGGTCGTTCTCGGAGACGCTCCAGCAGGCAATGATCAGAGAACAAAGCCCTGTTGTTGAAATACTCCTCCGACCAGTCGGCGATGGCATAGGCACAAAGAAGTTTGTCATATTGGGCGAACTGGTCAGACTCTGTATATGTGAATCTGCGTAGGACCCGAAGATGAACTGTTTCAGGTTTCTTTCGATTGACTGTCAAAGTCCTTGGGCGAACGTTGACTTGAGACAGGCTGATTGTCTTGCCAGATTTGGAAGAGGAGGGTATGTACTTTTCGAGAAGGACGAAATCCAGACGTTCATAGTCACTTGTCAGGATCAGAAGGAAGTTGCCCGCTCGGTTTCGGAAAGCTCTGCAAAGACTTCTGGTGTGAGAAACCGTTACGCTGGTTAACTCGAAAAGATAGACCTGTAAGAGTCCCTCCTGATCCGCAATAAGCTCTGTTTTCTTGATTGGTCGAAGCGTTCCATTGGCTGTAATGCCCAAGTTGGCGGGTGCTTGTGCTGTTCGAGAATCTGTTCGATACCCCAACTTCGAAAAGAAAGCAGCGATGGCATCCGAACTCGAAAGCTCCTGAATCTCCTGCCTCGATATTTCATAGTCGAACTTCATGTCTTGTCATCCTTGTCGGGTGGTCAGATCCTTTTTGGGGGGAATTGAGCACACTTGTCCCCTCTTGCCCAAGAATTCTATCCTCACTGTGCCCACTTCGCAAGCAATATTAACATAAGGGTTTGAATAATCAAGAACTCATACCTACCCCACCTCCCATTGCCACTCACCCCCAATCCCAGAAGGCCCAATACTCACCAATGGCAGCAAATGCCCCTTTTTCCCAGCAGAAACAGCCCCTGATTCCATCCTACCTCTCACCATCTTCACAATGGCATCAAAATCCCTGGGGCTTCTACTGCCGATGAAACGGCACAAACTTGCCCATTGAGCAGGATCTATGCCATCTGCCAGGGAACACCATACCCCTGTTTCAGCAATAGAGGGTTCTGAGAATAATAATCCTTGTGACATGAGCCACTCCTTTACATAATAAAACCAACATTATTATTTTGGAGGGCTTCGGAGGGACTTGTTTGAAACCAGAAGTCGGTTCCACCCTTGATACAACCAAAAACAATCTCAATCAATAACTATCAAAGACTATCTGACTCAGCCCTGTGGCACAGTATCTTGCCCACAGCATCATCGATAATTCTCTCTTCTCCCAACTGACATCCGATTTTTGAATTGCCTCAATAAAGTCATGGTAAGTAATAATCTTGAACACTTCACCTCTGCCATCAAGCATACTTTGGAACTTCACTCCTGTTTCAATTGCCTTGTCATCCCTATGGCAGAATAATCCAGTAATTACAAAATCATAGTTCCTGTTCTGAAGCAATGCTTCAGCTATCAACTGATTCCTGAATAGTTGATTATAAGAACTTGACTTATAAATGTCGTAGTCTTTGACAAAGACATTACTCTTTTTAAAGATATCCCTGTATGCAGGCTTATCATACTCTTTTGAAGAAAAGCTGTCTGTGTATTTACACTCCAAACCTATTAGCCCTGACTTACTGTTTCTGGCAACTTCTATTGCTACATCAAATGCTGAATTATCAGTTGTGTAGTTCTCAGTTGGAGCATACTCAAAGATGATATCTCTCACTTCAGATAACTGAAAGCCAAGCCCATTCAGAATCTTCAATGCAAATACTTTATCATTTTTTAGTTCGGCAAAAAAATTAAAACACAACGGTTGGCTTGATAGGAGATTGTTGAAGAGCCTATCTTCTTGGATTATACCATAACCAGAATCTCGGTGATATTTTATTGTGTCATGAACAACTGTTGCAGTTTGTGCTGTTAGAAAGTTCTTGTTTGTGCTTTCTCCACCACGAATTGTATTACATACGGTTTGATTAGACCGAATTGGACGAGCACCTTCCTCCTCTCCCAGAACAAATGTTCTCCACCAGCCTTGATGTATTCTCATTCTCCTCTTGAAACCACCCTCCGATGTGGGGACTGAACCCACTAATTCCTTCAATCTGTCTAACATGGCAATCTCCTTCCAATCTATAAGAATCATTTCAGGAGGGCTTGGGTTTGACATGCGGCAGAGGTCGGTTCCACCCTATACTGAGTATTACTATACATTCCCTACTCGTCTTGTCAAGCAAATTTTGAATTTTTTTCATTCTAAATTTTCGTGGAAAAAAAGAAGTATCTACCTGATAATACTACCAATTATTCAGAATTAATAGGTTCTAGGGAAAATATCTATGTCTGACTATTATAAACTAAAAAAATTGACAGATTGCAGTTGGATCAATCTATTTGAAGTTCTTTTCAAAAGAAGAACAGACTCAGAAGGATCCTGGCTGATGTGCTCAAGAAAAGATGATCCCATTGCTGATGTCAAACCAGATGCTGTTGTGATAATAGCCACGATTAATAGCACCAGTGGCAAGAGACTTGTTGTCACAAAAGAATTTAGAATCCCAATTTGGGATTATGAATATGGTTTCCCTGCTGGGCTAATTGATGATGGTGAGGATATCACTGAAACAGTCAGAAGAGAATTGAAGGAAGAAACTGGCTTGGATCTTCTGAAAATCAATCATGTCAGTATGCCTGTATATTCCTCTGCTGGATTAACTGATGAATCTTGTTTAATGGTTATGGCT
>SDBT01012615.1_pt1 | contig 13578 bp, 20 predicted proteins | sample 2277101 | NCBI WGS metagenome assembly SDBT01 (sample SAMN10404973, study PRJNA504765) | marine sediment metagenome | isolation source: marine sediment core GS10_PC15, 103 cmbsf | place: Arctic Ocean: Southern Knipovich Ridge | collected 2010
TACAGTCTCCAGCTGGTCAATCAATGAATAGCGGATGTTATCCAGCTTTGCATTCATCAGATTTATGATTTGGTTCTTGCCACGATTCTGTTGGTCATCAATACCGAAGCGTACAACAGAGCCAGCCAAGTAACGCCAGTCATATTTCGCTGTGGTCAAGAATTCCTTGTCCGCCAGTGAAACAGAGCTACCCTTTGTGACCCACTCTACGCTATCGGAAGAAGCATACTGCAAAGGCTCGTTGATAAAGCGACCACCTTCAACGTGTTCGATTTTGCCCTTATCCCTCAACCAAAAGTAGAAGGGAGTGGCATCAAAGATTTGGTCACGAATGGTCTCTTTCATATTCTGCCACGTGGTAGTGTACAGATTATCAATAGCCTCGCTTAATGTTCTAACAGTCATAGTTAAGATTCTCCTATAACTCAGTTAAAAGAACTCGCCATCTAAGTAATACCTGATTCGCCCATTACAGACTCCCAAGCACTATTAGCTGCATCCGTTTTCGACATCTTCTGATTCTTTACTGTCTTACCAGAAGTCGGAGTTAACCCAAAGAAGGGCTCCTCTTTCTCAGTGTCATCGCCACCGTTCAGTTTGCCACTCTCTAAGGGCTTACCGTTTTTCAATTTGAACTCTTTATCCATTTCGCCTGCTTTTGTGGAGTCTTTAGCTCTCACCAACGTATAGGCATCCTCCATGGAAATGTAGGGGTTCTCTTTAAATACTTTATGCATCTCAGGCTTCCACTTATCAAAGTCTGGATGGACTTTCTGTGCCTCCTTAACCTGTACTCTGAGTTCCTTCTCAAAAGCCTTAGCATCTGAATCCTCTACCTTTGTATTTAGTCCTTTCATCAATCCCTTCATCTCACTCATGATAGACTTCTGAATATGAGTTGCATACTCAGCCCTGGTCATAACCTCCAGTGCCTTATCATCAGGTGATACATACTTATCTGGGTCATCTGGTGGGTCAGGTTCAAGACTCTTTGAAATAACTGTATTCAGCTCACCTAACTGTTTCGTCAGATTATCAATAGTCTTCTGACTTGCTGTGCCACTTTCTGCAAGAAGCTTAACAGAATCCTGCATTTCTTTAAAACTCTCTTTAGTTACGGCATCTTTATTATCAAGATTGTCATCGCCATCTTTAGTGCCATCATCGCCAGGTTTGGGCATGATATTTCTCCTACTGTCTAGTTACTGGTTGATTAAGGTCGGGTTGCGGAAGGTCTTTCTCAGCCTTCGCTGCTATAACTGACTCTGTATACTCCTGACTCTCAAGTTTCTTCTCCTCCTGAGGACCTTCTTCCTTCTGCTTTCTCTTATTCTCCTCCTGCATCTTTCGACTTCTTACTTTCTGTATCTCCCTATGAACACTGAAGACCATATGGTCTAACTTGCCAATAGGTAGTCCTCTTTCTTCAATAACTTTCACATCTATTGTACCATCAATAAACTTGATGTGAATCTCAGGGATGACCTTCTCTTCAGACTCAGTCTGTTTATCATCTTCATCGCCCTTAGGTTTCATTAGCTCAAACATTGTACACTCTCCGTCAAATTTTGACGAGCACTAGTTTAAATAATGAGAGGTGACACCGTGCTCTTTGCATTCAGCTCTCAGCTTATCTCTACTCCCACAATATATAGGTTGCAGAGCAATATTCTCAAAGTACCCACTCTTAAAACAGTCTATCATAACAGTTGCATCTGGAGGGGTCTTACTAGAGGGAGTTCCACACTCTGTACATATCAAACCCTCATACAATTTGGTACACTCTCTACACTGTGTATATCTCATGATACTGCCCTCAAATTTGGTCTCTTTCCAGTCTTATTAGATACAGCCTGATTCATACCTATAAACTGTCCCATACTAAGAGGCTTCTCTTGAGTACCATTTGCACCATTAGGCATAACCATCATATCATCAAACTCTACTCCATGCATCTCATGCATCAGATATCGAGTTAACTTCATTGGGTCAATGAGAGGATTCTTCTTTAGTTCCATATACATAGCCATAGCCTTCTGCTCTCTCATATCTTTAGTCTGTGGAAGAGATGTATCAGGGTCAATACTAACTTCATACACACCACTCCTAAGCATCATAGGATTAAACTCAACCCAGAGCCTCATACCAGCTGGACCTGCTACATCAATAACCTGTTCCTCTTGCCATTCATTATGAGTAACTGTATGCATATCCTGAACCATATCTACCATCATTTCAGCAATCATATCTCTCCTTTCATCCACTCTAATCTCACTTGCAGCCTTAACAACCCTTGTTTCAGCAGCGGATGTTCTAGCTGATTGTGGACTAGTCTCACCAAACTCATTCCTTGAAAATCCCATAGCCTCTCTTGTGTCTTGTGCATTTATATTCTCAGCTTTAAACAGTGCATCAGGAATATCTATACCCTCCATTATCCTAATGTCTGTCATAGGGTCACCATCTATATTAACTACAGGGCATACATTCTCACTAACCATTTTGTTGGCTTCCTCTTCCTTAAGAACACCACGAGCAGCTAGAATCTTAACCAGAGCCATACGTCTATGTCTCATTATTTGAGTCCTAATCTCATTAGCCTCTAAGGCATTAGGCTCTAATACAACTGAGTCAGGTACTCCCCAGAATACTTCATCATCCTCATTGAAGATAACATCATAAAAAGGAAGGCGTCCACTCACCTGCATACCATCATCTGCAAAGAGGAGAATACGCTCGGTAGAGAATGGTGCTATAATGAACACCTTCCCCGTTTTCTTATCTCGTATCTCAACAAGGTCAATCATCTCAACTGGATGCATTGTATCTGGAGTAGACCAGCTGATTGGATTACCTGTAGCAGAGCTCCTTGATGTTGACACAAGCTGAGCTGTATTCTTCATACGAGGGTCATCTTTGACATCTTCAAGAGGCCTTCTAAACCATTCAGCACACCATCTACTCTCATCTAATGTTGCTGCTCCTGCAGGTACAATGAAGTTACCAGTTGGGGTCTTAGCAAACCACGGCATATTAGGTTGAACTCTGGAGTGGTACTCTACTCTCTGGTGGTTCCTAGTGGTAGGGTCTTCGGTGCCATACCCCAACTGGTTAGGTGTTGGTGTAAACTGTGCTCCAAATCCCAGCTTGCCAATACCAGTACCAAATAAGAAAGTGTCCTGAACAAGCCTTTTGATTTGACGCTTCACCCGCATCTTCTTAATCATTTTATTATCTATCCTTTCTTGAAGCTGGGCATAAGACCAGTTCTCTACACCTGGCTTACCAGGCTGAATAGATACACTCGGATTCCTAAAATACACTCTAGGGACAATAGTTCTTATCATCTTAAAGAATGTGGCTACAGGCATTATATCAGAAGACCAATCACCTCTATAGTAAGCACGCCAGGTCTTCCAACGAGGTTCTTTAGCAAACTTCCTACGATAGGCTATACCAGCATTAACTTGCTGTAGCCACCAAGATACATCTGGCTGACCGTTTATATATCCGTTACTAGACATAACCTGCTCCTGATAAAGACCTCATATCCTTCTCCACTCTATCACCTATAGATGGGTCGAATCTCTTGTCAATAAAGTCTATATTATTTATGGTTCTGTATACTCTGTTTCTAGCCTCATGCATATCTCTTCCATATGCAGTTATCTTAGCCACTGTATTACTAGAGCCTGCAAACCTATAATCACCTTCCTCATCTCTGAACATACTTTCAGGAAATAGATGCTTTGTATTGTTATCATTTATTCCACTGATAGGCATATCTATCTTACTCATCATATTAGGTGTAGATAACCTAACAGATATAAGATGGTCAGATACTACATCTATCTCATTCTCACCACAAGTTACAACCTTATACATAAGACTTGCTAATGATTCAGATGGCTTCAATCCTTCAGCTAATGCCTCTATACTATCATATAGTATCTTAGCATTGAACCCTAATACGTATACACCACTACCATTCACAATGCAGTTGGCACTGATAGGACCTCGATAACAAGCCTTCTTTAAGAAAGGTGTTATTTTCTCCAGTGTATCTTTAAATATCTTTGGTGGGCGTCTCTTCTTCACAACAGCTGTTCCTGTAATCTCCTGAGAGCCAACACCAGAGTTATCACCATACTCTCTGAAACATAACAAAGAGGGATTCATCCAACTCACCCCATTGAACCATGACTCAACTGTGACCTCAGTTCCAACAACTCGCTTTTGGACAGAGACCCTAACCTCAGCAGTATATCTGGATAATGCCCAGAAGTATACTTCCTTATTATAGCAAACAATGGTGTCGGTCTTACCATCTTCGTGCCTTGCCTTGATAACCATTCCTGCAGGATTCCAATCTCTAGCAACATCGACACCTGTTGATGGGTCAGCCAGTCTCCATGTTTGAGGTATCTGAATTCCAAACTTTTCACAGAGCTCTTCAGTTTTCGCAGGGTCTTCATCTAACATATCTCCTATATAGTTGCATCCAAAAACAGGAACATTAAACTCTTTAAATACCTTCTCATACTGACCAAATCCAGGAGCATCACATATAGCAAACTCCGCTGTCTTCAGTTCTGGTCTCCAAGAACTAACCTTTTTCACTAAACCCAATCCAGCAGCTTCAAAGAAAGGGCTTTGAATATATACAGATACATCATGCCCTTCCTGTACCATTCTAGCTGCCAATCCTAAACCATCGCCTCTCATAGAGAGCATTAAGATTCTCATAATATTCTAGTATCTCCTCTTTCTAGATATAAGCCTTTATTAATAGGTATATTATCACCACCTAATCTCAACTCCTTCAATATAGCATCTACAAGGAAAGGATTTCTTGGGTCTTCGCTCCAAGGAACCTCCTTCACAACCTTCTCCTCAGGCAACTGTAAGCAGGCCTTTTCCACTCCAACCATACACATAGCACTAGCAATTACAGTATCATCATTACAACCTGCCTCAGCCTCAAGTCCACCAACTTCATTCTCAATAAATGTCTGAAGCTCACCATATAGATAAGATGAATGAATAATTATATCAGTTTTTAATAGACGTCTAAACTTACCTATAATTAATGGCTTAGATGTCACTGTAGTTCTCATACCAACACTAGCCAGTTTGCCCACTTCATCTCGAGACCCTTTAGCTCTAGGCCTAGTATAAATCTTACCTCGAATATAGTTCTTTCGCAGATGTTGAGTAACCATAATACCGTGGTTGTTATTCTCTACTGTTACATAGGCCTCATTAAATCTACGACAGAGGTCCTCAACAATCTTCCCAAAGTCATCAGGCTCAGTTCTATCATCTACCCACTCAGCAATCTGCTCTAAAGACTCCAGTTCATATATCTCAACTACACTCTTGTCTCCACCAACTCCAGCACCTGTATCCACACCAACTAGATAATTAACATCTTTAATAGGATGGTCACCAAGTATATGCAGCTTTCTATTTCTCATTATCCAGTCATCAGTAACCTTATAATCAATAAACTGGAATATAGATTTACCAGTAGCCTGAAAACACTCATCTAATGTGACAGGATATTCCTGTTTAAACTTAGATAAATCAAAGTCCAATTCCTCAAGCTTATCACGCCTGAACTTAATCTGACCAGGAGTTAAATGATACTTCTCAACATATATATCCTCTTCCAGCTGAGGGTCAAGACTATTCATTATATCAAAAGCTTCTTCCTTAGTAACAGAAAGATTATATTCAGGGAATCTCAACCAATCAAAGAAGTGAAGACGATATCTACCAAGTCCTTTAGAAGATCTCATACACCTCTTATGATACATATTACCTACACCATTACCAGTGGACTCCAATGCAATCTCACCACTTGATGGAGGTACAGCTTGGAATAGACCAGTTAACAAGTCTGTGGCATTCTCCCAGAAGGCAACCTCAGAACAATGCAGATGGCTAATAGTATCACCACGTCCAAACTTGCGAGAACCAGCAGTACCAATATAAAACATACTATTGGTCTTAGGGAATGTAAGTTCATTCTTACTAGCATTCTTGATAATTGCTTTAGGCCCTCTAATATTAGCCAGCATATAGTGAACCTTAATAAGCATACGCTGGGTTGATTCTTTATCATGAGATATAACAACAGCCCTTGTATTACGAGAAGCTAAACAGGCAGCTAAATAGCGTCCGAGGAAGTATGTTGACACTCCAAGCTGACGAGCCTTAGGAATTACGTCTCTACCAGTTAGAGTATCATCCAACTCTCTCTGAACATCATTAAGTATAAAGTCCACATCTTTCCCATCCTTATCAGGGATACGAAACAGTGTCTCCATAATTAATCTTTCTTTAGTTGCCATCTTTTCCCTCAAAGAATGCAGATTCACCTAAATGTTTAACAGCTAGATAATACTTCAATGCTCTACGTTCTCGTAGCCACTGAAGGGGGCCTCCATAAGATTTGATAAGGCGAAGTATATTAGTGTAAAACAAGCTATCAGCCCTAATCTTATCTGCAAGAACTTTTCCATGATGATACTCCCAGTCATGAGGGTTACAAGCAGGATTGATACACAGACCATAAATAGTATCTGGAACAAAATCAAACTTACTACTCGCAGCTCCACACCCATTACAGATTGCATCACGCTCCTCCTGTGTAGCATTTATATAGCTATCAAGTACAAGCATATAGGCATACTTATCACCTTTTATAGCAGTGAAATGATTACTATACATTATTCAGCTACCTCTTCTAGTTCATTTGCCCCTGTCATATCAACTTCCTGTAATCCACCACAGAGCTGTATCAGTGCCATAGCACCTTTTGGGTCAGTTGCAAACTTCCTCTTTATTGCTCCATAGCTACTAGCGCTGCAGAGGCCCCACAAGTCCTTGGCTAGCTTCTCGTCTGCTATATATGCGCTCCCTTCTTTCACAGTCTGCTTCAGTATCATATAGTCTACACATCCTGAAGTCGCAATACACCCAAGGAGTACCAAGACAGATACTAGGTATTTCAGTTTCATTATCAATAGGTCCTATATAATAGTAAGCAATGGTTACCTTCCCATATGATATCTCATAATCAGGAAGGCGTTCAGCTTGAGCTAGAAACGACAAGCTCAAAATGATAGAGGTCAATAAGCCCTTGGTCATCCATATTTCTGTCACTGTCCCAATCTCCACCCCATCTTATCTTATGAGTCATTCTGCCAGCTTCATATAGCATAGCAGCAACTGCAATCACAACATAAGCAAAGGCATAAAAGTACTTCAGATGCTTAGGATTTCTTCCATCTACATTTATCTCTGAAATATATGGCTTAGCATCAACTGCCATACTTGGCATCCCGTTATGCTTTCCATCAGGCCAGTCCAGCTGGGATGCTCCACTTAAGAAGGCTTGATGCTGTTCATGATTACCTCTAAATCCTTTGAGAATTGAGCAGTCATAAATCTGGAGAACTATACCAAATAGTAACTGCAGCTCCTCGTGACAGGATGCTAACTGAGAACTAGAATTTGCACTCCAGCGATTCATATAGGTCTTCTCAATAAGGACTTAACATCATCCTTAATCTCTTTCACATCATCCTTCATATTAGTTATCTCTGTATACTGGCTCGAGTCATGTTGTTCAAGAAGGATTAATCGCTTTGCATGGTCATTTACTCTATCTATCTGAGTTATACCAATCCATCCTAGTACAGCTAAGAACAAGCCAACTAACCATAGCCAAGCTGCTGATATAGACTCCATCATTATAGTCTCCTCATACCTGGATAGATGCGTTCAACGTCCTTGATAGATGCATGGTCGAATGAGCCAAACTGCATTGGCTGATTAGGCTGGTCATAGCACCAGTTATCATCACAGAGAAAGTAATGGTCATAACCTGGTCCTAGCCTAACCCATTCATAGATCTTTGCATCAAACCCAGCATCTTTAAAGGCTCGCTGTTTCTGCATAGCGATATCAAAACAAGCGTTGTAGTTCAGATTCCAGTTGTCGTCATTGACCTTGTAATGGATAGCTTGCTGTGGTGTGGTCGGCTGTGACGTACACGCAAAGCAGAGTGCAATTATGCCCGCCAGAATCATATATTTTATTGCTGTAACCATAAATCCCCCTTCGGTCTATTGTAGATTTTCAACGTCTTCTCTGAAGCACCCAAACTGATATTAATCAGCTTAAACTGTGATGCTGTGATGTCGGCATACGTTCCTGCTGTTCCCTTTACTGCATCGGCTGAAATATTCATCTTGGATGTGGATGAATCCATATACCATTTGACCTTAATCGTTTGACCCTTAACCGCCCAAGCATTAGTCAGTGCAACAGTATTAGTCCCATCGTAGATTTCAATAGACTTTGCTGTAGTACCAAACTGTATTCCCTTGCTATTTCCAAGATCTATAATCAATTCTACTGCTGCGAGTGTACCTACAAAATCAGGTGTTAATTCAAACTCACCGCTATTAGTGACAGGGACATTTTGCTTGTCATAAGCAAGTAGGTTGTCGGTCTTGCGTGTAACCGCCGTTGCCGCAGTCTCAATAGGTGATGTTGCTTCTCCGGTTTCGACCAATCCCGCAAAGTCAACCTCAATAGCGTCTGTGTCAGTTGTTATCTTAAATCCAAACACAGGGTTGGCTTGCGTGCGGTTTATTTCAACCAGCGTATAAGTGCTGGAGTTAATCAAGGATGTTATAGCAGTATAATTTCCGCCGTTATCATCCGTAATACTTATTACCCCAGTCCCTGTCTTACGTCTAACCCAAAATGAAGTATTGAAAGCGGCTGATACAATCGTAACTGTTTGAAAGGCTGTACCATTTCCTGCGGTTGCCGTAAGGGTAGAGGCTGAATTGGGTTGCCCGTCAATCCCAACGGCATCCTTTGCCCCTGTGATATTCGTCTTAGCCCATGCCACATTAGAAAAGTCACGATTCTGAATGGCGTTATTGATAGCCTGCCCTTCCGAAAAATAACCCTTTAGCGTGGTAAGCGCAGCACCTGCCGCTTCTGTCACTACATTACTGCTTACACTGTTACCATTATCGGTTGTAAATGCCTTTACACCGTCTACGTTTAATCCGTGGTAGGGGGCGGATAATACACCGACTGAAACGTATTCTGAGGGGGTAGTGGTGTCTAGTTGGCCGGTTACCAATTCCATTTGTGGATGCCATATATCTACTGCGTCGCCACTTGTGATTATTTTAATTCCTATATCATTACTTCCGCCACCCGCCGACGTTTTCTTTCCGGGGGTTATTCGTTGCCAACTTGATGTAATAACGCTTGTTATATTGGTGAGTCCATTCCCATCAGAACCATCATAAAACTCAATAGTTCCAGTTCCAGTTCTTCGCCTAATCCACACAGAGTTAAGAACATCATCACCAGAGGATAATGTTTGTACATCAACTCGAAAAGCTGATGCGTCCGTTGCGGTTATAGTATATGCAGTTGCCCTGCCGTCAGGGTCAGTTGCACCAATAACTGTAGTATTATTGGAAGTTGTAGCCCATGTACTAACATCAGAATCGGATATTAAGTTATAAACCCTTCTCGCCCCCTTGAAACGTGTCTCTTCAGCTAATACGCCACGCCATATACCTTCATTGTCTTGAACATAACGGTCTAGGTTGGCATCACCGATAGTGGGACGAGTGACAGGACCAACACCCTTCTCATAGGTGGTGCTCTCAAGCATAGGTGCCCTGAACAGGAGGGGATTAGACAATCCACTTTCCCCTCCTCTACGATTTAGTCTAGTATTATACCTCATATCAATCTACAGATAAATCCAGTTGAAGTGTAAATGATTCACTGTCTATAGGCACATAAGCATTTCGCACCACAAGCTGAACAAACAACGTTAGTACATTCCCGCTCACTTTACTTCTAATAGGACGATTAATCGGTTCTACAAACTGAATGATATTACCACCTGCACCAGCACCTGACAAGCCAACATTCCAATCTGCTACAGGGAATTTAATAATACCTATGCATGTTAGTACCTCAGCGTCTGTTGGTGCGAAGGCACTGTTATCAGCTACCTTAGTAATAGCCGTGTGAAATATCCAAGCCTCAAGGTCAGGAAGAAGAGCAGATGTATAAGCACTACTCATCATCAGAGCAGCATCGATAGAAGCTGTTAATCCATTCCTACGACCCTCTTTAGTTAATGTAAAGAAGTCACTGCTTGTTACTTCACTAATCACATCCCCTGCTGCATATGTAGTTGTATTAGCGGGACGGATTATAGTATCTGTCAGGGTCATTAAGTCAAAGCGCACATTCATTGCTGTTTCTCCGTATTTACTTCTACATTAACTTGAAGATTTAGATTAAGTAGACGTTGAATAACGTCCTCTGCTGTATCACCATCATCTACCTCTCTAGGATGATAATCACCAGCTCTCTTTGAGAATAGGTCTGCAGCTCTGAGTCTGGTCTGTATACTAGTATGGTCAAGTCCATCTCTGAGAGCTGCATTTGCTTTAAATCGAAGAGCATCAAATTCCTTCTTAGACATCTCACTGAAGCCATTAATAAGCTCAACTGCTAGAGGGTCATTTAGAATTCGACAGACTGTTACATAGGCTACATCTAATCCAGCTGCAATCTCAGTAGATGGCATACCACTTAGATGCATAGCAATCATTTCTCTATGGAGAGGTTTAAGCCTCTTCAACTTAAGCTCTCCTGTTTTCTTTCTTACACCCAAATCCTTCTGGATATTATATAAGACAGGAGAATACTTAGGAGGCTCAGATGCAGTCTCATCAGTTGGTATCAGTGGTTTTGGCATAGCAGTCATTGCTGCTGTCCCTCCTTACCACCAAACATAGCGTTCATAAACTTCTCTTTAATAGTGAAGCGCTTAAACTCAGCATCTGTATCAACCTTCTGCATATCAATATCAGCCTGTTTCTTGAGAAGCTTCTTCTTCATCTTAGCAAAAGACTTCTGTAAGCCCCCTCCTCTGACACCAGCTTCCATTCCTCCATAACCACCTGGATTACCTTCTGGCATAGCTAATCTCCTAAAGCTTTTATCTTTTTTTCAGCTAGCTCATCTCGTAGCATAGCTGTAGTTGATTTATGAGGCCTGACAGGCTTTTTCTTTTTTCGCTTAGACCTATTAATAATTGGAACAGGCATTAGTCTACCTCGGGGATTGATACTTGGGAATGTTGAGGAGGCTCTCTCACATAGTCAAATACAGGAGCATTACATTTCTCATGCCCTTGCTCATTAGTATAGCGAGCACCACAAGCTTGACATACTTGAATAGAGAGGTTCTCCAATACAGGATTGGATGCAGGCTTTCTATTCCAAAGGTCTCTGATGCCCATCACTAATCGTCAAAATTTGACGCCTCCTGCTGATGTGAAATCTCCTGACATCATATCATAGATAAGGTGCCAAGTCAATGCTTATTGTTGAGTTCCATTGAGTTCCACCCCTAAGTAGATTAGTTATACTATTGGAGTGTTACTTCAGAAATTTCATAAGAGGGTAATACGCTATAGCGTTCGTCAATGGGGAAAAGTGTTGAGATGTCAACACATTGCTGTATGTCATTGATTTATATACCTATTTTGTGTCATTATATCGTCATATTGTTGAGATTTCGACACATGCCCATTTGTTAAGTGGTTGATTTATATAGCATTTTACTTGGCACGGACATTGCATCCTATATGGTGTACATGGCGATTTCGTCATGTGGTCTAAATAAACCATTCTAAATGGAGGTGCCTGACTGGGCATACATTAAACTGATGTGACAATTGTCGTTTGATTGCGACATATGTGGACTCGTGCCCTTAGGGTGCATCCAGGGAGTTTTATATGAAACTTGGAGACACTGTACTAAAAGGGGCAGAAGTCAAACGAGGTACAACTATCAATGGTACGATAGCGACTATACTTGCGACTACTAAAGTGGCCGAAGGTAAACCAGCAATCTATCATAAGGTAACACTGGACTTCACTGACTGTCCGAAAACCACCTTGATTGAATTGGCTAGTAAATCAGTGATGATTGATATACAAGGTCGATTCAGAAAGGACAAGAAGATACCTGGTGAATATAAAACTAGGGTACCACTTGTCACAAGGAAACGGGATTCAGGCCCTGCCCTCGGGACTAAAGAGCATACCGAACGCTCATTAGACAACTTGGATGAAGCAACACGGAAGTCGATTCTGGATAAGTATATCCATGATAGCAAGTAAATAGTTGGCGGCCAGGGATGGCCTCCCTTTTGCCTATTCTAACAAGTAGGTAAATGGGAGCCAACTCGCTCCAGATAAAAGGAGAATAAGATGAATGGTATCTATGTAATCCTCAATCTTAATGAAGGTCAATGGGAGTGGTATCTATGTTTAAGGGGTCAAGAAACCCCTCATCTGAGAATAGCCACTAAAGTAATCTATCCCAGGAGTTGAATCAATCAGGACAAGGATGTCCTCAACCTTTATGAGCAAAGAAAATTGCCTTTAAAATCAATGACTTATATCTGAAGAGAACAGAATAACATGGTGCAGTGCACTAATTTGTAACTCATTGATTTCATTCATGTTATTTATGTTCTTTTGTTCTCTTCATATATGGGAGGGGTAGGGTGTATTATAAGTAGATAACTTGTTATAAATAGGTATTGATAGTGATAGCGGAGAGGTGTGTTTCTTCTTTCTTCTTCTTTTAATATATTTTTTTTAAGAAAGGAATAACCAACACTATCAACCTAAAGCGTCTAGAGATACATAGTATCTCAATAACTCAATGAATCCCACAGGGAGGGGGCTATATATGAAGAGAACAAGAGAACCTCGAGAACACAAACAATGAGCATTGACAACTAGAGTTTATTATGTTATGATAGCCACTCATATTAATAAGGTTAATGTTATGAACTATTATCAGAAGATAAGAGAGAGTATTAAGGCTAGTGTTAAGATATATAGGCCACACCATAGTATGTGTAAGAGTGACTGCTGGCTATGGATTAAGAGGAGAAATGCAGGAGGCACTGGTTATGGGATTTATAGAGATGGAGAGGGAGCTCATAGAGCATCTTATAGGGCATTTGTATTGGAGGGAGCTATACCTAATAGAATGTTAGTGCTACATACTTGTGATGTTAAGAGGTGTGTTAATCCTGACCACTTATATCTAGGCACAGCCAAAGATAATATGAGAGACCTAGCATTGCGAGGGTCAAACCTTGAGCCTTGTGAGCATTAGATGAAAGAAATGTGTTGACAACTAATGGAATGTATGTTAAAGTGGTGGGGTTGATGAAAGATGTTATTAAAAACTAACCATGATGGAGGTATCAATGGAAACTAATACTGCTAAAGAACTACCAACCAATGAACCTGCAACCAAAGTACATACAATGGAACTGCAAGATGTGTTCTTCATTCCATTGGAATATGTTCAAGGCATCACTGACCACGGTACAACTGAAACCGTTGAAGTTGACCCAATTACGGACAAAGAAACATACCTTTAATCAGACGACCACCACTTGTGCCTCGAGGCAACACCGGTACA
>SDBT01012616.1_pt1 | contig 13577 bp, 12 predicted proteins | sample 2277101 | NCBI WGS metagenome assembly SDBT01 (sample SAMN10404973, study PRJNA504765) | marine sediment metagenome | isolation source: marine sediment core GS10_PC15, 103 cmbsf | place: Arctic Ocean: Southern Knipovich Ridge | collected 2010
AAGACTTCGAGATCACCTGGCGGGCGGACGTCTTCAGCGGTGCCCCACAGGAATCCAGTGCGGCAGATTTCGGTACTATGGGTATCAACTTCCGCGCCCGTAAGCCAGGCTAGCGTCCGGCGTCGAGGGCACCGAACCGGGGTTAGCCATCTATTCTCTGTAGAATAGAATGAGGCGGAAGTAAAACTGAACGCTGTCTTAACTTGGTCACACTTGGTCGGTATCACCGATGTGGTTCAGCTTTGCGCACCGTTGGCCGCTGATGCGATTCGTTGCGAATCGCACCTATTCTCTGAGGAGGTTGAAAATGAACAACGTGAACGTGCAGGAGATGGAGAGGTTCGTCGCTGCGATCCAGGAGGACCCAGCCCAAGCCAAGAAGGATAAGCGGGTCACAGGCTCCTGGGTGTTCGAGCAGGGAAAGCCGCAGTTCGTTTCCACCATCGAATATGCCGGTGGCAACGTCGTCCTCAATGCCGAACTGCCGCCCTTTGCGGGTGGTTGGGGCACGAGCCCTGATCCGGTACAATACTGCCTCTATGGACTGGTGGCCTGCTTCGCTGCCACGTTCGCCGCAATAGCCGCGGGCGAGGGTATTCAGCTTACTAGGCTCGAAGTGACTGCGGAGAATTGGATGGACCTGAGGAAACAGATGGGACTCGCGAACGGGAATATCATCGACAAAGTCAGGTTCACAGTGCATGCCGAAGGCGCTTCACGCGACGAACTGGACAGGGTGCTAAATCTGGCCAAAGAACGCTGTCCTGGGGCGGAGTGTCTCACACGGTCGATACCGCTAGAAGTTGAACTGAGAACATAAGAGCCTTATTGGGCATCCGGTCAGCACGACGCTGGTTGACAGTGCTGTCTCGTAGTTTCGAGTGACTACCGGAACATCGGTAGGAGCGCCGGACATTGGGACATCGAGACCGGCTGTCGCCAGCAGCCAGGGCCACGGGTATACCGTGGCCCCAGAACGCCGGATCTACGGACTAAAGTGCAGCGGACTTGAAATACCTTGCTATCCTCTAACTAGACCCTGATGTCTCTCGCTCTGCAGTAACTTCGTGCTGAAAGCTCGTTCCATCCATCCCGAACAGCCGTTCGGTGTCATCGGCTAGAATCTCCGTACCAGGGATTCCGCGCTTTCCATAGTAAGGTATCTGCCTGTCCAACTTCCACACCAGCACGTCCTACGAACTCAGAAAAGCCTGACCTCCCACACTGATTCTCAAACCCGCATTACTCTAAACGGCAACACCCGCGCTTGCCAGGCGGTTATCGAGAGCCTCTCCCCTCAAGATGAGCAAATACTGCTCACCTGGCATGGTGTTCCAGCTTCGTGTTAACGGTAGAATCCAGAGTTGACAAAAGCAATATGCATGCTATGCTTAATTAGCATATGCGCTATGACCATGTGTTGGAGTAAGTCCACGTACTATTGACGCCTGACCGATGATAAGACAACGTAGCCTACGCAGGGTGAGGAGAGGTTTAAATGAAGCACAGGGGCGGTGGCGGGCGTATAAGTATACTGCTGATCGAGGACAATCGCTTAGACATCGAACTCATCCGAGAGATGCTGAAGGGGACCCAGGGGGAGGTGATCGTTGAGGTCGCCGAGCGACTCAGCACCGGTCTGGAGCGCCTGGCCGAAGGAGGGATCGACTTGGTCTTGTTGGACCTGGGCCTGCCAGACAGCCAGGGACTTGATACCTTGATGAGCCTGCGCGCCCAGGCATCCGAGATAGCGGTTGTGGTGCTGACGGCCTTGGACGACGAGGCGGCTGGGCTCGAGGCGCTCAAACAGGGGGCGCAGGACTATCTGATCAAGGGGCAGGTGGACGGCAGGCTGCTGGGACGAGCCATACGGCCAGCGCTCGAGCGCAAGCGGGCCGAGAAAGCGTTGCGCCAGAGCGAGGAGAAGTATCGCAGGCTCTTCGAGCAGTCCAGAGAGGCGATCTTTGTTACAAATGAAGCCGGTAATCACATCGACTTCAATCAAGCAGCATTGGAACTCTACGGCTATACCAGAGAAGAGCTGCTCAGAGTAAACGCCAACGAGAGGTATGTCAATCCTGGCGACCGGGAGAGGTTCATCCAGGAGGTGACTGCGAAGGGATTTGTCGAGGAATTTGAGGTCAAGCTACGCAAAAAAGACGGGACGGAGATGCTGTGCCTGATAACTTCAAACTTGTGGCGCGATCCCGGAGAGGGCGTTCAGTACCAGGGTATAGTTCGTGACATAACAGGTCGACAGGAGGCCGAGCGGAAGCTGCAGGATCACTCGGAGCAACTGGAGGAGATGGTAGAGGAGCGCACCCGGGAGCTGCGAGAGGCGCAGGGCAAGTTGGTGCGCAAGGAGAAGCTCGCCGTGCTCGGCCGGTTGGCTGGCGGGGTGGGCCACGATCTGCGAACTCCGTTGAGCGTCATCACCAATGCTATCTATTACTTGAAGATGATCAACCCGGATGCGGACGAGAAGACCAAAGAGTACCTGGAGGTAATAGCTGACGCGGTTCACAGCTCGGACGAGATAATCTCGGAGCTTCTGGAGTTCGCCCGTACGAGCCCCCCCAGAAGAGAGGAGGTGGAGGCCTCCGGACTGGTAACCGATGCGCTGGAGAAACACTCGCCCCTCGAGAATATCCAGGTGACGGTAGACACAGCTCCTGATCTGCCTTCTCTCGTGGTCGATCCCTATCAGATCAAGCGAGTGCTGACCAACCTGGTGAACAATGCCTACCAGGCAATGCCCGAGGGGGGCACTCTCACGATCACCGCCCGGGAAGAAGAGGGCGGAGTCCGCATCTCCGTAGCCGACACTGGCGTGGGCATCTCGGACGAGGGGATGAAGCATATATTTGAGCCCCTTTACACCACCAAGTCGCGAGGCATCGGGTTGGGTCTGGCCACCTCCCAAGGTCTGGTGGAAGCTAACCGGGGAACCATCGAGGTGGAGAGTGAAGCGGGTGAGGGTAGCACCTTCACCGTTATCTTACCTACAGAGTAGGTGCTTTGGACTATCGCTTGAGGTGGTGCGATGAAGGATGAGTGGAAAGGTGGCATGCGACGTGTCGTCTGCGGCAGCCATTGAGTTGGGAAAGTATCGTGAAGCGCTGACCCATCGGAAGTCGGGCGAGCGCAACATCCCTTTGGCCGGTCCTCCTGGCTATCAAAACTTTGCTGGCTGGCCTTCGCCTGATGTTCTTTTCTTCTTGACTTCAGGGCGATGAATGTACGTATCCATCGGAGTCTCCTGACTTGTAGGATATGCGGTCTGCCAGCTGCACGTCATTGGTCCAGTCGCCTCACTGACCAGTTGGTTTGACTGACGCGCCCACTCACGCTAATTTTTAGATTAAGGGACCACTTGCATTGAGGAGTTACAAGCGAACTGGGGATTCGTCTACATAGATCGAAGAGTTTCTTATCTTCTGTGTAGCTGAGGGCATTCAATCCCCCACTATTCGCTGGTACTTCTGAAGGCTGATAATCTTCTTTCGCTATATGCAGACTCTACGGCTCATCCGCTGCCCGGTTACAGATAGGCCATTTTGCCTGTCGTCGTCCGAGCCAAATAGCGCTGGTAGCGGAGGATCGGTCGTGGTAAGCTAAGGTACCCTATTTCCTCCTCGGGAAGCCGGGTGGCGGCGACCGTGTCTCCCCCGGCTTCCCGGGTGTTGGCATGGGCACCACAAGCAGAGAAAGCTGGATAGGCGAGCGATGCAACTGGATGTCCCCTTCACCCTGGCGGTGGCCGCCGGTTTTCTCTCTTTCCTTTCTCCATGCGTCCTTCCCCTGGTGCCGGCTTATATTAGCTACTTGGGAGGGCAGGTGGCGACCTCCGAGGAAACCCCTTCCCGCTGGACGACCTTTGTCCACGGTCTCTTCTTTGTCCTGGGGTTTTCGGCCATCTTCGTGGCCCTCGGTGCAGCCGCCAGTGGGATCGGGCAGTTGATCTTTGACTACCGCACAGCGCTGACGAAGGTGGGCGGAGTGGTCATCATCATCTTTGGCTTGCATACCTTGGGGTTAATCAAGATACCCTTTTTGTCTTATGACACTCGCCGCCACTATCGCCCCAGGCCGGAACTGGGCTATCTATCCTCGGCGCTGATGGGCTTCTTCTTCGGGGCCGGGTGGGCCCCCTGCGTGGGGGCGGTGTTGGGGGCGATCCTGACCATGGCACTAGCCGAAGCTACGGTGGCGCGGGGCGCTTTCCTCCTATTTGGCTATTCGTTGGGCCTGGGAGTCCCCTTCCTACTTATGGCTCTAGGCATCGGCCAGGTGGCCGGTCTTTTGCGGCGAGCGATGCCGGTGGTGACCCTCGTCAGTGGCCTCTTTCTCATCGTCCTAGGGGTGATGGTCCTGACCGGTAGCTTGAGCTGGCTGTCCCAATGGGCACCGCTGATCGACCTGAGCCTTTAGCGGAGCGATGACCGTGTGGCGACGACTGACTTCCAAGCAGCACTCCGGCAGGGACCATTCTCATGGCTGCCGTGCTGATGTGGGTGAAGACCGGACCTGGTTGGTATGGGTGCCTGACCTGCCAGGTGGACATGCCAGTGCTAGAACGGGCGTGGGACAGGTAGTAAGACGAGGTGTTAGTCGTCTTGGTGTCCAACCAACCGGAGGGGGTAGCCCGCGTCGGTATCGTGGAACTGTGACTGCGATACTGGCCGCTGGGGGTTGAGAACGGATTGTGAGGTGAATGGATGGAACGTTCAAGATACCTAGCCATAGGATTGATCCTGCTGGTGCTGACGCTGGTGATGGGGGGTTGCCAGGCCGCGGGGGACGGTTCAATTGATCCATATACGGCAACGCCGGATGGCTCGATCGCGCCTGAAGCGGTCGAGGCTTCGCAGCCCGACGAAGCAGGGGATAAGTCCGAGCTGCAACCGACCGCTGCACGGACCGGCTATCAGGAAGGGTTCACCGAACGGGGAGACCCGTTTAGAGGGGATCCGGCAGCGCCGGTGGTCATCGAGGAGTTCTCCAGCTACCAATGCTACTTCTGCGGCCTGTACTTCCGGGAGACCTACCCGCAGGTTATGGCCGACTACGTCGAGACCGGACAGGTACGCTACATTTTCCGCGACTTTCCTCTGCCATCCCAACCTCAGTCCCCCCTGGCGGCCGAGGCGGCCAACTGTGCCGGGCAGACAAGCGGAGGGAGTGCCTACTGGGCGATGCATGATCGGCTCTTTGAGCGACAGGCCGATTGGTCGGGGAATAGGGATGCAGCTGCCATTTTCAAGGGCTATGCCGCCGACCTGGGGCTGGACGAAGCGGCCCTGGGCGAGTGCCTTGACTCCGGGACAACCCGCGCTCAAGTCGAGGCCGACGCAGTCGAAGGGGGCGAGCGGGGCGTGCGGGGCACTCCCACCTTCTTCATCAACGGCCAAGCGCTGGTGGGGGCGCAGCCCTATGTGGCCTTTGCCCAGGTAATTGACGCAGTGCTGGCGGACGAGACACCGGGGTGATGGCCGCTGGCTGGGGGCGGTGCACACTGACATGCTCGAAGGTGTGCGCCCAGAGATTCGGACCATGCCTGCCGTTTCCATTGACGGCCACGCGAGCACCGGCTGGGAGATCCACACAGACATCGGGCGGGATGCGATGATCAGACTCCGGGTCGGCGAACCTCGGGCAGAGGTCCGGGCATACATCGACCGGACCTACAGCCGGTTTGCACCCTCTGCCAAAACAACGATGCCATGAACCAGAAGAAACTGGTAATCGCGATGGGGCTGATTGGCCTGCTGGTTTTGGCAGTAGCCCTGGGCTACATAGCCATCCCCCAAGGGCCGGGCCAGATCGAGCTGAGCACGGCCAAGTTCGACTTTGGAACCATCCCCAACACCGATCCGGTGAGTCAGGTGTTCCAGATACGCAATGTGGGCCGCGGGCGTCTCGAGATCAATGGCGTGAGCACCTCCTGTGGTTGCACCACGGCTGAGATCAGCAGCCATAGTTTGGCACCAGGCGAGGCAACTGACCTGCGGGTGACCTACGATCCCCTGGCTCACAACGGCGCCACTGGTGACTTCACGCGACTGGTGTACATCCGTTCCAACGATCCTGATACCCCTGAAGCCAGCCTGACGATCCAGGTGACGGTTGTCGAACCCTGATCCGTCTCCAATGCCCTTCACGGAGGGGTGACTGCTCGATGAGGCAAACGGTACGACGAGCTCTGCAGCATATGCTTTTGCTGTCAATGGTTTTGGTCGTGGGCGCTTCCGGTGTGCAGGCATCTGTACCCGATCCAGTCACGGTGTATTACAATCGGGCCTGTGCGGACTGTCTGCACTATGTCGAAGAGACGGTCGTCCCCCTGCTGCGCGACGCCGGCTATGCCGACCCGGTCTATAAGGATTACATCAACGAGCCGGAGAATCGCACCGAACTCCTGGCTCAGAGTGATGCGCTGGGGGTGCCGCCGGAGCTGCAATCCCACCTGACGGTCCTGGCCGGTGACCGGCTCATCCTGCAAGGCCACCTTCCAGAGCACGTCGTGGCCGATCTGCTAGCCGCTCCCCCCGGGGCTTTTGAGCGCATGCTGGTCTACCAGGACAAGATGAGCGGCGCCACCCATTACACGGCCTGGGCCTTCCGTGGCGAACCACAGACCTACCCAATTGACACTTCCATCGATGAGTACCTGGCCTACCTGGAGGAGCACAGTGAGCAGCTGACGCCTCCTGTCTCAGCTGAAGAGAAGCGTGCGTTGCTGCCGCTGGTGCTAGCCACCGGATTCCTCGATGGCCTCAATCCCTGTGCTTTTGCCGTGTTGCTCTTTTTCATCGCCTTCCTGTTCACCATCCGGCGCACCTCCGCTACCATCTGGGCCATGGGGTTGGTCTACGTGGCGGCCATCTATCTGGCCTACTTTCTCATCGGCCTAGGGCTGATGCAGGCGGTGCTCTTCGCCAACGATCATCACCTGATGGCCAAGATCGGCTCCTGGCTGGTCATTGGCCTGGGACTGATCAACCTGAAGGACTATTTCTTCCCCCATCTGCCCATCCATCTACGCATCCCCACCATCGCCCACGGGACGATACAGGATTGGCTGAAGCGCACCACTTTCCCGGCGGCGGCGGTGGGTGGGTTCCTGGTGGGGTTATGTACTTTTCCTTGTTCGGGAGGCATCTACGTGGCCATCGTCGGCCTGCTGGCTTCAAAGGTCACCTACCTGCAGGGCGTGGGTTACCTGGGACTGTACAACCTGGCGTTTGTGCTGCCGCTGCTCCTCATGTTGGCCGGCGTGGGCAACCGGCGCGTCATGCACCGCATGCGGCTGGCGGAGCAGTCGAGCCGGCGCTGGGTACGGCTGGCCACTGGGCTGGGGATGGTGGCGGTGGGCACCATAATCCTACTATGGTTTGTGTAACAAGGAGGTGAGAGGTGGGCAGGAAACGCAAGAAGCAGACCACACGGGCGGCTGATCGGGCCCGTGGTGTTAGCAACTCCAGGCGGCGACGGCGGGCATCACGCGGGGTGAATCCGCTAGTGTGGCTAGGAGGCGTGCTGGGAGTCGTCGCCGTGCTGGGGACACTCATTCTGTGGCAATCAGACCTGTTTGCTCCGTCGCCCGTAGTGTCCCGCGGCGCGGACCCGGCAGATCTTCTGCCTTTGGCCGAGCCTCGGAGCCCGCTGCGAGGGACCCATGACCCGGCGCTCATCCCCGAGCAAACGCCCGCCCCGCAGTCGGCATCCGTGGGCGTGCCACTACCTCAACTCGACCTGCCCAGCACCAGCCACGACTTTGGCCGCATCCCCAAGCGTCCCGACGTAGCGCACGTTTTCGCTGTACAGAACACAGGCACAGATGATTTACTGATCAGCGATCTGGTGACCTCATGCGGCTGCACCACGGCTGAATTATCCAGCAGCCTCATCCCGCCGGGCCAGCGCGCCGACCTGACGGTTACCTTTGACCCCGATTATCACGAAATCGAGGGAGAGGTGAGTCGGCTAGTGTGGTTTGCCACCAACGACCCCACCCAACCATGGGTTGAGGTGCGCATCACGGCCGACGTGGAGCCGTAGACAGGTTCCACGGACGCTCTCGGTGCGAGCTTCGGAATGAGGTCGAGGTCTGCGTCGTGTACGCCGTTCGAGGGCCGCGGCCCGGTGATCCTCACCACGCCAAGTTGAGTCAGGTTTTCCGCCTTACGCTGCCTAGCTCCAGCCCAACGCCAGTCGCTTGCGGCGAAATTCCATGTCGATGGCCCCCGCCGCCAGGTTGGGGCAGGGCTCGTTGTAGATCTTGGCCCCGATCACTTGCCGCGCCTCGTCACCGAAGAAATCGGCGATCTCGTTGCGAGGGCGCACATAGTCGTCAATGTCGCCGCCCTCGATGTGCACCGGCAAGGGCACCGGTACCGGTACCGGGTAGCCAGCCAGCACGCTGATGCCATGGGCGAAAAACGCCATGCCCATGCCCAGGGCTTTCTCGTTGCCCGGCTCGGCGCCAACGTAGAAAAAGGGCATGTCCGGCAGGGGCAGTCCGGCTTCCTCGGCCAGCGCAAAGAAGAGAAACATGGTGCGGGTGTTATCAACGCAGGCTCCCACGGGCAGCACCGGCGGTACCCCGGCCCGCCGGCAGGTCCGAGCCAGCCGCTCCCCAGCCAGGCCGGCTGCGGCCGGATCGGCCAGGCCTGCGTTGAGCAAAGCGTGACTGGCACAGCCGGTGGTAGTGATCAACACATTGCGCCGTAGCAGCTCACGAGCCAGAGTCACATTAGAATGTTCGTAGGGCACCTTGGGCGTGTTGCAACTGACCAGGGTGGCGATGCCTTTGATCTCCCCTTCGCGCATAAGACGCAGCATCTCGGCCGGCCCGCCGAAAGCGTCCAGTATAGAGCGATCGTCCCAGCCTACCCGCGCCGTCTGGTCAGCAGCCGGCACGTGGCGTGGCCTCTCTTGACGGCGACCGTAGCTAGCTATGGCCTCCTGCAGGATAGACTCCGCCACCTCCTCCACTCGCTCCAGGTCGAGAGGGATGTGGATGGCTCCCTCCAGCCGGGCCGCGTCACTGGTGGTGATGAGCGTTGTGCCGAAGCAGGCCGCCAGCTGGCTCACACTGGGGATGACGCACTGTTGGTCAGCCACCAGCGCGTCAAGCGCCCCAGTGCCGATGACCAACTCCTGGCCCAGGATGCCGCTGATAGTTGGGATGCCATGGCGGGCTAGAAGTTCCTGTCCGGTGCAGCATATACCGTACAGGTCAATGTCCTCAGCCCCAGCTGCCTGCACTGCCTCGATGATCTCCGGCCGCTGCGTGGCCGCGACCAATGCCTCGGCCAGCAGCGGGGCGTGGCCATGTACGGCCACCTTCACGGTGTTCCCCTGACCCAACGTGCCGAAGCCGACGCGGGCTGTCTGAGGACAAGACGGGCCATACAGTATCTCCGAGGCCCAGCTGGCAGTCACCACGCAGCCCCAGAAGAAAGCCAGAGACAGTCGCATCTCCTGGCGCAACACGTTGCGCCAGTCCGAGTCGGTGCCCAAGGAGGTGCGCTGCAAGGTCTCGAACACCTCGGAGAAGGCGCTGGTAGGTAACACGTCAAGCTCGCGCCACAGGGCCACCCGTTCCGGTGGAGCCAGGGCCAGCAGGGTTCTCATCGGCTCTCGCTCCACCCGACTCAAGTCGGCCAGTAAGCAGCGGGCCACCTCGGCTGCCATCCGGGTCAAGGAACGCCCTTCAACCGGCAGGCCGAGGCGCTCGGCAAGCCACCATACCCGCTCCGCGCCCCGCAGTTCGCCGGCCATGCGTCCTCCGGCCATGGCCAAGATGGCTTCCAGCCGCAGGCGGGCATGCTGGCCGTGAGCGGCGCAGCCGGCGGCCACCATGCGCACGTGGTTGCTGATAACTACCAGCGACACGTCGGCCCCGCATACCCCTCGTTTCTGGGAGGTAACCCGGCAGGGGCCCCACAGGCAGCGGCGGCAGCAAGTGCCCTCTAGCCCGAAGCGGCACAAGGGTTGTTGGGCGTCGAAGCGATCCAGGTAGATCTCGATGCCCTGCCCGGCCAGGTGTTCCATCATCTCCCGCGCGGCAGGGTTGGGCGTGGCAGCCAACACGTCAGCCGTGTCGGGCATCTCAGCGTTGAGGTAGGGGTATTTGTAACGCATAAGGGTCTCCTGTGAATCCTTCGTTTCGCAGCTGCTATTCCAGCGTCCATGAAAAGCGATGTTGCAAGGCCTTGACTGCCACATCCAGGCCATAGCCCAACAGGCCGATAAGGAGAATGGCGGCCATGAGTTCATCGTAGCGGAAGCGGTCTCGGGTATCCAGGATGAAGTAGCCCAGCCCCGATGACACACCCAGCATCTCGGCTGGCACCAGCACCACCCAGGCCAAGCCGATAGCCATTCGCAAGCCGGTCAGGATGTCAGGCACCACAGCTGGGATAACCACCCTCCGCAAGACTTGCCCCTCATTAGCGCCCAGGTTGCGAGCTACTTTGATCCACAGCGGCTCCACCCGGCTGACCCCGTGAGCGGTGTTGACGACAAAGGGCCACACAGCGGCCACGGCGATGAGGAAGTACACAGGCCGGTCGCCCACGCCGAAGGCGATGATGGCGATAGGCATCCAGGCCAGCGGCGAGATCATACGCAGAAATTGGAAGACCACGCTGCTGGCCGCCTCGGCGGTGCGATAATAGCCGACAATCACCCCTAGGGGGATACCCAGCCCGGCGGCCAACCCCAGGCCAACCAGCACCCGCCGCAGGCTGGCCCCCATATGCGGCCACAGCTCGCCCTCCACTGCCAGCTTCATCAGGGCGCGCCCGGCGTTAGCTGGGGAGAAAGCTGGCCCGAACTGGGGCCCCAGCAATTGCAAACTGGTTGCTGCCTGCCACAGCAAAAGGGCGGCAGCCACCCCCACGCCGGCCCACACCGCTTGCCGGCCTTGGCCGTTGGCGTTCACGGCGCTACCACCTCAACGCGGTGGTAGGGTTGGACCGGGTCTATCCCATCGAAACCCTCGATTCCGCCCGCATCGGCTAGCGCCTTCTTGACCACGCTGTCGTCAGTCAAGTCGGCGGCCGCCTGGACCGGATCCAGATCGTGAAGGAAGGCCGCCTCCTTTTCCAGTTTGGCCTGGCGCAACAGTTCGATGGTCGTCACCAAGGCCGAGGGGAAAGGGTAGGGCTGGAAACCCAGGCGCTTGACGCCCCATTCCGGGTGCTGGATGGCTCCCGTACCCGACGGCCCATAGGTCGCCAGGTCGTACTTGGTGGCCGCCCGCTGCACGATGTCGGCGGAGAAGGGCAGGTAGCCCTCGCCATCCTTGGATAGGATGCGGGCTGCCTCGGCCGTGTTGTCCAGACACCAACGCTCGGCCTTGACGATGGCATTGACTACCCCCTGGGCCCAGTCTGGGTTGTCAGCTAGAAGTTGCTCGTTCATAACGGCTACGCTGCACGGATGGTTCTTCCAGATGTCGCCGGTGAAGCGGATGATGCGCGCCCCGATCTTGACCTCACCCACGGCGTCGAAGGGAGCGGCCACGGTGTAGGCGTCAATGTCGCCGTTGGCCAGGGCGGTGGGCATGTCAGACGGGTTGACCACGAACAGATTGGTCTGGTGGTCATCCAGGGGCGCGCTCCGCTCCTGGATGACCGGTTCCAGCCTATGGTGGCGCAACACGACTTGCAGCAGGATGTTATGGCACGAGTACCAACCGGGCACGGCTACCTGTTTGCCACCCAGGTCGGCCGTGCTCTCGATGCCGCTCTCGCCTCCGACCACGAACGCCGAGTTGTTTAGGTTGGCCCAGGCCACCACTTTGACCGGGAAGCCCAGCCCATAGCGCATGTAGATGGGGATGGGCGGCAGCAGGTGGATCAGGTTGAAGGTGCCGGCCATGAACGCCTCCGATATCTGGGCCCAACTGCGTATCAGGGTTGGTCGCTCGGCCACCAGGCCCTCGGCTTCATAGAAGCCCTTGGAGTGGGCGATGAGCAGCGCCGTCGAGTCCAGGATGGGGATGTAACCAATCTTGACCGGCATGGCAGCGGCGTCTTCCTGCAGGCCGCAGGCAGCCAGCGTCCCGCCCAGCAAACTTGCTCCGGCCAGGGCCACTGCGCTTCGTCCCGCCAAGCTCAGAGCCTGGCGCCGGGACAATCGTCGCTGTAGCAGAGGGTTTTCGCCGGGCCGAGATTGCTCTTCGCTAAGCCAAGCCGTCGAGGGTGCAACCTCTCGCGAACGTCGAGGCAGGCCATTGTTGGACATCACCCCTCCTTTTTAAAGGCCAACTCCAAACGTGTCCGGATATTCCACACGCAGGCCGAATTCCTCGTATACCCGGCGGCGGATGTAGAAAAAGTCGGGGTGGGCCCGGTCGCGAGGACGGGGCAGGGGCACATCCAGCACGCGCTTGACCCGGCCCGGGCGTGGGGTGAGGACGACCACCCGGTCGCCCAAGTAGATGGCTTCGTCAATATCGTGAGTGACGAACAGGATGGTCAGGTGCGACTCCTGCCAGATGCGCACCAGCTCATCCTGCATAGCCATGCGGGTGAAGGCATCCAGGGCCCCGAAGGGCTCGTCCAGCAACAACACCTGCGGCTCGTTGACCAGAGTGCGGGCCAGGGCTGCCCGCTGGGCCATGCCGCCCGACAGGTGCTGAGGTTTGACTCGCTGGAAGCCATCCAGTCCCACGAGCCGCAGGATACGCTCCACTTGCTTCTGCCAGTCTTTCACCCCTTGCACTTTCAGACCGAAGGCCACGTTGCCGGCCACATCCAACCAGGGGAAGAGGGAGAATCCCTGGAAGACCATACCCCGCCGGCAATCAGGGCCGGTCACGAGCCGGCCGCCGGCGTACACGTGGCCGGTGGTGGGCGGCTCCAGCCCGGCCACAATCTGCAACAGGGTGGATTTGCCGCAGCCGCTCTGGCCCACCACGCATACCAGTTCGCCTCTGGCCACCTCCAAGGTGACGTCCTCCAGAGCCCGGATGGTCCCATCCCGAGCCGGGTAGATCTTGGATACTCCCTCCAGTTTGAGTTCCATCCTGCTCATCCGCAGCCTCACTCCTGCTGGAACAGAGTCGTACTCAGATAGCGTTCCCCGGTATCAGGCAAAATAACGATGATGAGCTTGCCCACATTCTCGGGCCGGCGGGCTACTTCTACAGCGGCGTGGGCCGCCGCCCCGGAGCTGATGCCCACCAGTAGGCCCTCCTCTTTGGCCAGGCGGCGGCCCATGTTGAAGGCCTGGTCGTTGCTGACCTGGACGATCTCGTCCACCACATCCACGTTCAACACCTGAGGCACGAAGCCTGCGCCAATGCCCTGTATCTTGTGCGGCCCCGGCTGCCCACCGGATAGCACAGGAGACTCCACTGGTTCCACGGCGATGGCCCGGAACGACGGCTTGCGGGCTTTGATGACCTCGGCTATGCCGGTGATGGTGCCGCCAGTGCCCACTCCGGCCACCAGAATATCCGCTTCCCCGTCGGTATCGTCCCAGATTTCCTCGGCCGTAGTGCGGCGGTGGATTTCGGGGTTAGCCGGGTTAACAAATTGCTGGGGCATGAAGGCATTGGG
>SDBT01012617.1_pt1 | contig 13577 bp, 13 predicted proteins | sample 2277101 | NCBI WGS metagenome assembly SDBT01 (sample SAMN10404973, study PRJNA504765) | marine sediment metagenome | isolation source: marine sediment core GS10_PC15, 103 cmbsf | place: Arctic Ocean: Southern Knipovich Ridge | collected 2010
CATGGTCTGCGTATCCTGCGGTTCCGTTGAAAAGTTCAAGGGCTGCGTGGTTAACGAACTCGAGGAGTCGATACGCGAGGGCTCCGACTTCGTGGTCACCTCGCACTGCCTGAGCTTGTTCGGCTACTGCCCTGCCTGTCTGCCCGCCAGGTAGTTGATTTATGCAAGTAAGGTTCGCCAGGGGTTTCTTGGAGGTCATATTGAGAATAATTATCAGTGATAAGCGGACAAAGGTTATTCCGGCAGCCCTGGTTGTCACGGCACTGGTGATATCAACGCTGCTGGGCGTGGCCGGGTGTGGTCAGGAGGAGGCCGTGGGGCCGATGAAGGTGGCCGCCTCCACCGTGCCGCTGGCCGACTTCTGTGCGGAGGTGGGCGGCGAACTGGTCGAGGTGAAGACGATTGTGCCGCCGGGCTCGAGCCCCCACACATTCGAGCCGACGACGAGCGTGATGAAGTTCATGAGCGACGCGAAGGTGTTCGTCCAGAACGGCCTGAATCTCGAGGCGTGGGCCGCGGAGACCCTGAAGAAGGTGGACAACCTGGAGTTGGTGGATGTGGTGGCGGGCGATAACGTGCCGAAGTCGGACCTGATCGAGGTGGGGGAAGGCGTCTACGACCCCCACGTCTGGCTGGACCCCAACCTCGCCATCTTCGAGGTCGAGGCGATACGGGACGGGTTCATCAAGGCGGACCCGGAGAATGAAGATACGTATAAGAAGAACACCCAGAGGTATATAGAGGAACTGGAGGAACTTGACGAGTATGTCAAGGGCGAGACCTCCACGTTCACCGAGAAGAAGTTCGTATCGTTCCACCCGGCGTTCATGTACTTCGCCCACCGCTACGGCCTGGAGCAGGTCGGCGTGGTGGAGGAACTGCCGGGAAAGGAGCCCAGCGTCGGCGAGATCGCGGAGTTGATAGATGGGATGAAGAGGGAAGGTGTAAAGGTGGTATTCACCGAGCCGCAGTTCAACCCGCAGGCGGCCCAGGCCATTGCCGATGAGGCGGGAGCGAACGTGGTGCTGAAGTCACTTGACCCAATGGGGGACCCGGATGATCCCGAGACGTGCACCTATGTTAAGCTGATCAAGCACGATACGGGAGTTATGGCGGAAGTGATGAAGTGAAACGCAAGTGCCGCGTAAGCGAGTTCTTCAGCGGCCCCGGAGAAGCGCCGCGAACGGTTATGGAACTGGAGGACGTCTGGGCAAGCCTGGCGGGCCACACGGTCCTGGAGGGAATAACTTTCTCCGTTAAGGAGGGGATGTTCCTGGGAGTGATAGGTCCCAACGGGGCGGGGAAGACAACACTCATCAGGGTCATCCTCGGCCTTGTGAAACCAGACCGGGGCAACGTGCTGGTCATGGGCATGAGCCCCAGGGAGCTGCACCATGAGCTACACCACATCGGCTACATGCCACAGACCGTCCTGTTTGACCCCTTGTTCCCGGTGTCGGTGTCGGACGTCGTCATGATGGGGAGGGCCTGCTGCATAGGGCCGCTCCGGTTCGCCTCCCGCTCGGACAGGCGGGCGGTTGCCGAGAGCATCCGTATGGTGGGCCTGGACGGCCTGGAGGAGAGGCCCATCGGGGAGCTTTCCGGGGGGCAGCAGAAGCGGGCGTTCCTGGCCAGGGCCATCTGCCTGGAGACCAGGATACTGCTCCTGGACGAGCCCACCGCCGGGCTGGACAGCGAGTCCCAGGAGCGGTTCATGGGGCTCCTTGCCCGACTCAAGGAGGAGATCGGGCTTTCGGTGCTGTTCGTGTCCCACGACGTGAAGGTCCTGGCCCGCTTCGCCGACGAGTTAATCTGCATCAACCGGACCATGCACATGCACGGTAGCCCGCAGGAGGTGCTGGGAAGCGAGCGTCTCAAGGAGGCATACCGCTGCGAGTTCGACTTCCTGGTGGGCGAGGACAGCGGGATGGCCCGGGAGGACGCCTGATGCTGCTCTCCTACGAGTTCGGGCAACGAGCGCTGGTCGGGGGACTGATAATCGCTACCACCTGTTCGTTTATCTCTTTCTTCGTTATCGTTCGGCGGATGGCGTTCGTGGGGATGGGCATCTCCCACGCGGCGTTCGGCGGCGTCGCCATAGGCATAGTGGCGGGGGTGAACCCCGTGCTGACCGCAGGCGGGTTCTGCGTCCTGGTGGCGGGGGGGATAGGGTGGTTGTCCCGAAAGGGGCGGCTGCACGAGGATACCGTTATCGGGATACTGTTCGCGGCCTCCATGGCGATGGGGGTGGTGCTGGTACGCATGGCCAACGCCTACAACCTCGACCTCATGAGTTACCTTTTCGGGAGCATCCTTGCGCTCAACTGGACCGACGTCATCATCCTGGCGGTCCTATCCGCCCTGGTCATCTCGTTTCTCATCCTGTTCTTCAAGGAACTGTTGTTCTTCGTGTTTGACGAGGAAACCGCCACCGCGAGCGGCGTGCCGGTGCGGCTTGTCTACTACGGGCTGCTGATATCGATGGCCATCACCATCGTGGTCTCGATAAAGCTGGTTGGAATCATCCTGGTGTCCGCCCTGCTGGTCATCCCCGGGGCCATCGGCATGCAGCTTTCCCGCAACTACCGCGGGGTTCTGTTGGTTTCACTTTCCTCGGGGCTCATCGGGGTGGCGGCGGGTCTTTTCATCTCATCCTGGGTCGACGTCGCCTCGGGGGCCACCATTGTCCTGGTGATGTTCTTTATGTTCCTGCTGGCGCTCGCGCTCTCGCCGAAGCGCGGCTACATGCAGAGGTGGAGGGGAAGGTCCGGGTCCGCGGGGGCGGGCTAGCCGTCAAGGAGCATGTCGATCTCCCCGTTGTCCGGCTCGGGATCGGCCACCAGTTCGAACCCGTAGCCGATGAGGGACAGGGGCTCGGTATCCTTGAGCAGTTGCGATGATCTTTCCATCTCCAGCTCGACGGCACCGGTGGATACCAGGCGGCGGACGTGCTTTCTCACCGTCATCTTTTCCCAGATCTTGACCCAGGGGTCGCTTTGCGACTCGGGGGGATAGCAAAGCCCCAGGGAGACCATCTCCTCCACCGAGAGCCCCTTCTCGATGCGATCGGTGATGATCTCGTCCCTCAGATCTATAACCCCCAGGTACTCACCAAGCGAGTCCATGAACTCCTCCAGGGTCAGGACCCCCCGCTCGTGGCCGGTTACGAAGTGGTCCGCCTCCAGGTCGACGAGGCTCACCGCCGAGGTTATGAAGGCATCGATGTCACCGTCGGTGCCCCCGTACCAGGGCCCGAAAGCGGTCATGTCCACGTCACCGGTGTACACCAACCGCTCCTCGGGGAAGAAAAGGAAGCAGTTGCCCAGACTGTGCCCCGGGGCTGACAGGACCTTTGCCTTGGTATGGCCGAACTCTATCTCGTCCCCCCAGCGGTAGGTGTTATCCAGACGTCGGGTGCAGAGATACCACCTCGCGTCCCGGTACGGCGTCGGCTTCGCGGTGGTAACGGAGCCCTCGGTTACCTCCTTGACCCATCGCTCTCCCGCCTCCTTACCGCCAAGCTCCACGACCCCAAGAAGGCGGGCGACGTTGATAAGCTCCTTGAAGCAGGGGGCTTCCCTGTGGTTGAGCCAGACCTCGGCCCCGGGGACGAGGTAGTTGCCACAGATATGGTCGAAGTGGAAGTGGGTGTTGATCACGCGGTCGATCGGGCCTTCCTCGAGCAGGCGTCCAATCGCCGCCTCTCCGCAGCCGGTGTCGATAATGGTGCGAACGTCGTCCTCGACAACCAGCGAGGTGCACGACGGGAACCGCGAGCCGTTCTCCCCCGGTATCACCCTTATTCTCCCCAGCCGTATCTCTTCCATCTAAGGCGCTCCATCCGTATGCCGGCAACTGTCGGAATGCGTGAGTGCCATTTTATTGATTGCGGCTACCGTTGTAAAATCGTTCCAAGCTTTGAGGGCCGGGTACCAACCGTGTGCAAAAGGGGCCAGGCCCCATTTGCGTGCAAACGCAAGTAGTTTAGCGGTAAAATACTTGCGTTTGGGGCATGGCCCCTTTTGCAAGGGTAGCGATACCAGATGGAGTTGCGTGGATGATGATTGAAGAACAGAGGCAGGTCCCCGATTACCTCCGGGGAAAGATAATCGACATGCACTCTCACTTCTTCCCGGCCCCTCTCTTCGACTCGATATGGGAGTATTTCGCCGGGAGGAACTGGCGCATCCGCTACAAGGACTCCCCCGACGCCCTGGCCCGGACGCTTCAGGGTCTCGGGGTCCAGCGCTTCGTGACATACAACTACGCCCACAAGCCGGGGATGGCCGCGGAGCTGAACCGCTGGACTGACAACTTCTGCCGCAGGCATCCCGACGCAATTCCGTTTGCCACCGTATTCCCGGGTGATGAAGGGAACGTGGAGATGCTCCAGGCGCTCTTCGATCGCGACTTTGTCGGCATAAAGCTCCAGCCCCTTGTAAGCGACTTCTACCCCAACGACGAGCGAATGCTCGATGTCTACAGGTGCCTGCTGGAGAACGACAGGATACTGACCATCCACGCCGGCACCGCCCCCATCGCCAACCGCTACGTTGGGGCCGACAACTTCGAGCCGGTAATGCGGGAGTTCCCTGACATGAAGGTGATAGTCGCCCACATGGGGGCGTTCGAGTTCGACCGGTTCTTCGGGATGGTACGCCGCTACCCCAACCTTTACCTGGACACCTCGGTCAACTTCATCGACCCGGCGCTGATGGCCGACCTGGTGAGCAAACGCGAGTTCCCGCCGCTGAAGGTTACGGGCGATTTCGACCCCGCGACGCTCACCGAACTCTCCGACCGAATACTGTTCGGGAGCGACTACCCCAACATCCCCTACACCTACGACGACTGCGTGGCGAGTATCCTCGATGTCGGCCTCGGCGAGGAGTTCAACCGCCGGGTCTTCTTCGAGAACGCGCAACGCCTCCTGGAAATGTCCCCGTAGCGCCGGCAACACCGCCCCACGGGTACGCGGTATAATCTTCGGGGTCATACACTCAGGGAGGGAGGCCCTTGAGGATACTCATCTGCCATGGTTACCTGCTCGGGGGGACCGGGAGCAACCAGTACGTGCAGTCGCTGGCCAGGGCGCTGTGCCGTCAGGGGCACCACCTGGTGATAATGTGCCAGGACGGCGACCCCCGGCTGGACTTCGTAACGACGTTCCTGAGCGAGAGGGCGGACGGGATGAGCCCGCAGCTGGTATGGGAACAGGAGACGGAGTACCCCGGCTCCTGCATGGTCTTCAAGCCGGACATCGGTGACCTGTTGCCGGTCTATGTGCTTGACAGTTACCAGGGCTTCGAGGTCAAGGAGTTCCCCGATCTCGACGATTTGGAACTCGAGCGGTACGTGGAGGCGAACCGGCGCGCCCTGGCCCGGCTGATAGTCCAGTTCGTGCCCGACGCAATACAGGTCAACCACGTAGTGATGCTTCCCTACATAGTCAGGCCGGTCGCACAGAAGGTGGGCACCCCGTACTTTGTGAGTCTGCATGGGTCCGCGATCGAGTTCACGGTGAAGAGGGACAGTCGCTTCCTTGGTTACGGTGCAGAGGGACTCGAGGGGGCAAGCGGGATATTCGCTCCCAGCCGGCACACCGCGGATGTTGCAAGAGAGGTCTTCGGCCAATTAGTGGATGGTCAGGACAGCAGGACCGCCATCGTGCCTCCGGGCGTGGACACAGAGCTGTTCACCCCCACCGACAGAACCGTACGCCAGTCGGTGGGCATGCTGCTCGAGGCGGTAGAGGAAAGGATGTCTGGTGTCACGGTGGGTGACTTCTCGGGTAACGCCAGGGTGGAGGCGGTCCCCGAAGATAAAAACCAGGCGATAGCGCGTGAGGTCATCAGAATAACCGCCCAACACCCCGACTGGCTGCCGGAGCCGGATATCGGTGATCGCCTGGACTCACTGGCTACCGAGGGCCGACCGTTCGTCATGTTCCTGGGCAAACTTCTGGAGACCAAGGGGATACAGTGTGTCCTTCCCGCGTTGCCGCTGGTCATGCGCGAGCATCCGGGGGTGTGCCTGGTGATAGTGGGGTTCGGGGAGCTACGGGGGGTCCTGGAACTGATGCTGGACGCGTTGGACCAGGGCGATGTGAGGAGGCTCAAGGGTCTCTGCGAGTACGGCAACAGGGAGTACACGCGCAGCGGCCCCCTGTTCGAGCCGGTGCTCACGTTTCTCGATGAACTGGCGGGCAGTGGAATGCTCGACGAGTACCTGCGCCTGTGCCGCGACTCTAACATGAGGGAGTCGGTCATCTTCACCGGCTACCTTACACCGCAGGAGCACCATCACCTGCTGCCGCACGCCCGCGCATTGCTGGTGCCCTCGCTGGCCCCCGAGGCGTTCGGGATGGTCGCCACCGAGGCGATGGCGGCCGGCGTGGTGCCGATAGCCACTTACCACTCGGGTCTCGAGGCGGCCCTGGAGCCGGTCCGGAAGGTCTGGGGGGGTGAGGCAGACGCGTTGCTGCTGGGGACACATGAGAAGATCGTAGCACGCATCGCAGCCGCCTGCCGGACGGTACTGGAAATGCCCGATAGCGAGTTGAGGCTCAAGGGCGAGCAGATGAGGGAGAACGTGAAGAAGCACCTAAGCTGGGACGCCGTTTCACTGCGGATGGTGGCGATGTTCGAGGAGGCTTCACGCCCGTAACGCCGCCCGGGGGTCCAGATACCCCGGCCGGCACTCCTCACCACGGTTGAGGGGTGTCCCTCAGTCCGAATATCCCCCAATAGTGTCCGTTCCCGCTCCTCTGTTGTTCCAGTACATGGCCCTCTCCACCATGATCTTCTGACCGGCGGTCTTGGAGGTGACCAGGATCGCGGCCCGACCCGTTATACCCCTGTCCCCCATGGAGAAGGTATCACGGGAGTTGGCGGCAATAGTCGCGGTGAAGGTGTCGTTTCCTTTCCCATCCGGTGTCAGGTAGCTTATCTCCACCGTTACGGCACTGTCGCTGGGGTTGGCCACCAGTGTGTAAGTCTCGTATCCATCGCCCGCCTGCCCGTCGGGGAGGTAGAACGTGGTGTGGGGCTCTCTCATCCCGATGGAGTCGTGGGAAGCCTCACCGAGCGCTGTGTCTGCTCCCCAGTACATGGCCCTCTCGGCGATGATCGGGTTTGCGCCGGTTACCTTGGTGCAGAAGTCACTTCCGGGAAGGAAGTCGTTCACCCTTATGGTGTGGCGGGAGTTGGCGGGCATGGGAATCGGGTTCTTCTGATGCGGCACCTCACCTGAGGTGGTGAGGTAGGTCACGTTCACGTCGGTTGCGGGGTTGTGGGGGTTATGCACCAGCACGTAGGTGGTGAACTCGTAGTTTGTGGTGCCTTCCGCCAGGTAGTAGGTGGTGGCGGGAGCGGTTGTCCCGATCGAGTCGTGGCCTGATCTCTTCTTATTCTTGTACATGGCCCTCTCGGGGATTACCGGGATGTCCGCCTGGACCTTGATGGAGGTGTCCTTCTCACCTATGTCTTCCGCTATGTTGGAGGTATCTCGCTTGTTGGCTCCTATCTTCTTCTCCACGGTCACCGGGGCGGCCCCCTCTATCATGTAGGTGACCTGTACTGTCGCCTCGGTTTCGTTGGGGTTCTGTATGAGGAGGTAGCAGTCGAACCCCCAGGCGCTTGAGCCTTCCGCCAGGTACCAGGTTCTTGCGGGGGACGGGACACCGATAGAGCAGTGCCCGTCCGGTGAGGGGGCACCCTCTCCGGTCCAGGTCATGGTGCGGTCCACCGCTATGGTCTTACCCTCGGCGCACTCCACCTTGGTGGAGAAGTCCGTGTCCCCCAGGGTGTCTCTGGGGTTCACCGTGGTCTGGCTGGATGCCGGGAGGGGTACCGTACCCCCTGATACGGCCCCGGCGCCGGTCATGTAGGTGATATCAGCGTTTATCTGCTCGCTGTTGGGGTTCTCTATGGTTATGTAGCAGTCGTACCCCCAGGCGGTGGTGCCCTCGGCCAGGTACCAGGTCTCCGGATTGGGGTCTTCCATGTAGACAACGGTTTCATTGTCCCCCACTGCAATCACCTCGTTGTCATTCACCGGGGCCACGTCGTAGAGGTTCTCGTCGGTACCGCTGTCTTGGGGGCTCCAGGTTTCACCATCGTAATGCAGAAGTGTCCCGTTGGCGCCCACCGCCCATGCGTCGTTTACACCAACAGCGCATACCGCATAAAGGTCCTCGTTGGTACCGCTGGCCTGGGTGGTCCAGACGGAACCGTCAAAGAAGATGATTATTCCGCCCGCGCCGACGGCCCAGACATGGTTTGCGTCCACTCCGCAAACACCGAAAAGGTCTGTTGTCGTACCGCTCGCCTGCTGGGTCCAGGTTGAGCCATTGAAGAAGAGAATTATCCCGTCGACCCCGACGGCCCAGACGTGGTTCGCGTCCAGGGAATAGACACCGTATAGATCCTTGTTGGTGCCGCTCACCTGCTGGGTCCAGGTTGAGCCGTTGAAGAAGAGAATTGTACCCTGGGTTCCAACCGCCCAGACATGGTCTGTGTCAACAGCCGAGATATTGGTAAGCACGTTGTTCGTGCCGCTGTTCTGAGAAGTCCAGTTAGTTCCATCATAATACAGTATTGTGCCGTCGGTGCCGACGGCCCAGACGTTGTTCTCGTTGACCGCGTCCACCCCGGTGAGGTCCTGGTTGGTGCCGCTCTCCTGGTCCGTCCAGTTCAAGCCGTCATAGTAAACGATTGTGCCGTCGGGGCCGACGGCCCATATGTTGTTTGAATCAACGGCTGTGGTACCGTCATAGCTTTCATCCGTCGCGATCTCTCTGGTGTCCGACCCGCGGGCAGGCAGCGCGAGTGTTGCGGTGGCTACAAGCAGCGAGAGGGTTATCGCGATGACCAGCCCGGACTGTAGGACCTTGCCGATTCGACTACTCTTGTCAAACATCTTTGACCTCCTGTCTAGCTGACTCCCCGAGGATTCCACGCCTAACTCTTGTCGGCAACACGCCGCTTTTGAACTTCACTATAACATCGCCCGGATCGTAAGACATCTTCGAGAGACCTGAGGGATTCGCTTTCATGGCACCGGGAGGTCCGGTTGGCGTAGGAGCAAGCGCTTCACTTCCCAGGAGTACCAGGGCAAGAACACATGAAACGGCAACCAGGGGATTGAAACGATACATCCTCATCCCACCTTTCGCTGAAACGCCTAATTATGATACACCCATTAGAACCGCAACGCACGTTTCTTGTATTGGCACCCCTCAAGTTCGAACCTCATCGAGCTATTGAATTTGAAAAACCCGGGCTAACGGAAGAGGCCGTGGTGGTTTCTTCGTGCGCTGAAGGGAAGAGGGATTTGATAGAATCAAGTGATTCGCACGCAAGCCGTCTCGTGGGGAGGTAACGATGTTCGGAGAGTTCGAGGAAGTCGTCAGGCGAAGCGTGGAGATATCCCACTGGGGCCTCGAGGCCGACAAGGTCATGCCGCTCTCCGATGCGGTGGAGAGGTTCGTCCGCCCGGGCATGCACATCCACATCGCGCACTGCTACGCGCGTTCCTGCGCGGCCGTCAACGAACTGGCCCGCCGGTTCCGGGGAAAGGACCCTGGTTTCACCGTCAGCACCCTCGGTTTCACCGGGACCATGGTATCGCTGTTCTTCGAGGGACTGGTGAAGAAGGCGATAGCCACGTTCTACGGTGACTCCTACCCGATGCCCGGTCCCAACCCGGTTTACCAGAAAGCGTACCGGGAGGGGACGGTGGAGATGGAGAACTGGACCATCCTAACCTTCTCGCTGCGGCTGCTTGCCGGAGCCATGGACATGGAGTTCATCCCGGCGAAGTCCCTGGCCGGGACCACCATGGAGAGGGAGAACAGCGACGACTACTACGTTGCCGATACGCCGGGCGGCGGCGGCATCGGTATGGTGAGGGCGCTGAGACCGGACATAACCATCCTCCACGCCTGGGCGTCAGATCCGGCGGGGAATGTTATATGCTCCCCACCGTACGCTGAGAACGCTACCTCTGCCAGGGCCGCCGGGGAAGGCGCACTGGTGACCGTCGAAAAAATAGTCCCCCCCGAGTTCGTACGCCGCTACAGTCACCTCGTCAAGGTTCCCTCTTACCTGGTGAAGGCGGTGTCGGTCGCGCCCATGGGCACCCATCCCGGTGGTATGTCGAACTTCGGCCTCGAGGGCGAGTTCATGGGGTACGAGGTGGACAGGGAGTTCCTGATAGACGTCCGAGAGAAGTGCAGGGACGAGGAGAAGCTGAAGGCATGGCTCCACCAGTGGGTGTTCGGATGCGCCGACCAGGAGGAGTACCTCGCCCGGCTCGGCCATGAGAGGATCTGGTACCTCAAGGGGAAGTCGGCGCCGGACTCCTGGACCTCGGAACTGGAGGACGCGCTCGAGGACGTAAACCCGGGGCCGGAGTACAACCAGGTGGAGATGATGGTGGCGGTGGGGGCCCGCGTCATCGCGCGCAAGGCGCGGGAGAAAGGCTACCGGACGATCCTGGCCGGGGTGGGGGCCTCCAACCTGGCTGCCTGGCTTGCCTACTACGACCTCATGGAGAAAGGCCACGACGTGGACCTGATGGCGGAGATCGGATTTTACGGCTACAGCCCACAACCCGCCGACCCCTACATATTCAACCTGCGAAACGTGCCCAACTGCAGGATGCTTTCCGACGTGAACGACGTACTCGGTTCCCTGGTGGGAGCCCGGAGCAACCGGTGCGTCGGCGCGCTGGGGGCCGGGCAGGTGGACCGGTGCGGCAACGTGAACTCCACCGCCGTGCCTGAGCACAAGCTCCTCCTGGTCGGCTCGGGCGGGGCGGCGGACGTGGCGGCGGGCGCCAGAGAGGTCGTCATACTGATAGACCACCTGCCGGTCCGGCTGGTTGAGGAGGTCCCTTACGTCACCTGTCCGGGGGAGAAGATATCGGCGGTGATAACCACCAGGGGCCTGATGGAAAAGCGTGATGGAGAACTGGTATTGACCGGTTACTTCCCCGAAGGTGACGGTAACGGCGACGGGGAAGCGGAGGTGGCGGCCATCAGGGAGAACTGCGGATGGGACCTCCAGGTGGCCCCGGACCTCGAGCGCATCGAGCCCCCCACGCTCGACGAGCTAAGGAGTGCCCGGATGTTCGACCCCCACGGTTTCTTTTTAGGGAAAGGGGCTTGACAGGATTTGCCTGGTTTGCTAATATGAGTTTGCTTGCTCCGCTTGGCGGGTAGCCGGGAGGGGCACATAACATAGGGAGAGGGCGTCGCGCCTGGCATGGAGCCAGGCGCGACGTTTTGTCCCCCCCCATGCCCCTTCCCCCCCTCCGGGGGGAAGGACAGGATGGGGGGTCTCCCTACCTATTTTTCTTGACAAATCTCGCTATAGACCGGTCGAACGTCTTCTCGACTTCGTCGGGGAAGGCGCACGCAGGCAGCTCTCCCAGGGAGAGGTGGTACTTGATGCACTCGCAGCACAAGCCTTTCCTGCTACACGGCTTATAGGTGCAGTTGCAGCGGGCCAGGTTCGCTTCAAGGTTCTGGCACTCCATTGGCGGCGCTCCTTTCGCTTAGATGCCTTCGCTGTACATGAGTTCGATATCATCGTCGGTCAGTCTGTACATCTTCACGTCGTGCTCGAGCTCGAGCCAGGTCATGGTGGGGATGCCCTCGTCGTTGCTGACCCAGGAACCCGAGTTCGCCACCGCTATATGGGTGTCCGGCAGTCTCCCCATTCCCGGGCGGTGGGTGTGGCCGAACACGAAGCAACCCGGGTTGGGGTGATCGATGAGCGGCAGAAACCCGGCTATCTCGTCGTAGTTCTCCTTGATGAGTGTGTCCCGGAGTATTGAATGGCGCATCGTATTCGAGCGCAGGATCTTGGCGAAGAAGTTGATTATGCGGTAGTAGCGAATGCCCCCTTCCACCATCTCGGGCACCCAGGGGGCCATCGACATCGCGCCGCAGAACGGCAGGTTGGCCATCTCGATGTCGTGCAGGGTAGCGGTCCCCCTCCTCTTCCTGATAACGCGCTTCGAGAGCCAGAACGTGCGGGCGAAACCGAAGTGGGGGTCGAAGAAGTCGAGGTGGTGGCCGTGGGTGAATATGACGTCTTTCCCGTTGACCTCGCGCACCACGAACGGGTACGCCATCGAGAACTCGGTCTTCGACTCGGGGTCGGCAACCCCGGTGAGCAGTGTCTCGTCGTACTGCCTGGCGGGCATGAACCGGGGGATGCTCAGGTCCCCCTGCATTATGTTGATATCCACTTCCAGCCGGAACGCGTTCATGAACATCTGGTGGTCGTGGTTGCCCGGGAGGTAGAGGACCTTTGAAACGTTCTCCAGGCGGGAGATGCTCTCAATGAAGTAGCGGGCGTCCCGGAACGCCGGCACCCGCGTCTTCACCCAGAGGTCTAAGATGTCGCCCAGCAGTATGAGCTCCGAGATCGGCCCTCGGCTCGACAGGACCTCCATCAGGCGGTCGACGAGAGGGCTCTTGTCCAGAAGTTGCGCACTGTCGCCGAAATGGGTGTCAGAGATGACGACTAACCGGCCGGGCGGCAACTCCTTCTTCTTCGATCTGAACTTAATCATTTTCCCTGTCATTCTATTTGCGGCTCCGTTCCACCGCAACAACTTGTTTTTACCAGCAATTGCCAGAAATCTTACGTTTGGTGCCTGGCCCCAGTATTGCGTTGTCGAGTACGTGTCCGGGCAACACCACGGCATCCGGTTCATCCGCGCCGACTGCGAGGACCTGCCGTTCAAAGACGGAACCTTCGACCTGGTCACCTGCCACTTCCTGCTCATGTGGGTCTCGAAGCCCGCCCTGGCGGTAAAGGAGATGACCCGGGTGCTGGAGCCCGGAGGAATCCTGCTGGCCTGCGCCGAGCCGGATTACGGGGGGAGGGTGGAGTACCCGGAGCACCCGGAGTTCACCAGCGCCCTCGACTCATCACTCACCGGAAAGGGAGCAGACATACGAATAGGCAGGAGATTGGGGGTCCTTTTCCGGGAGGCGGGCCTGGGGGTGGAGGTCGGGGTGTCGGCCACGGTATGGGACGGCGAACTGCTGAAGGGCCGGTTCGAGGGCAAGAGAGGCAGGTTCCGGAAAGACCTGGAGATGGTCCTGGAGAAAGACGAGGCCGAGCGGGTGCTGGGCGAGGAATCCTCCCAGGTCAAGGCGGGAAAGATATTAATGGTGCCCCTGTTCTGGGCGCTCGGCTTCAAGCCAGTGATTGATTGATATCAATGTAATCACCCGCTCCCGGGTATATCATTGACACGGAAAACGAGAGATCATCGTCTAACAGGGGGAAGAGGTGAGGAATATGTCAGAGAGCAAGAGAGAGAAGAGCGGAGCGGGGCAGGCATGTTACTGTCCCCATTGCGCCGATTCCAAATATCCTTGCGTGACCATGGAGAAAGCGCTGAACTCCGACAAGCGCGAGGACAGGATCGACACGAAGAAGGCGGAAGAAGGTTAGTCTGCTTCTCACGACCCCTTCCCTCGAGGGGCGACACTCCTGCCGTCCCTCGCCGCCTGTCGAGGTGGCCCCGAGTAGGTTGAGAACCTCCCCTCAAGA
>SDBT01012618.1_pt1 | contig 13577 bp, 12 predicted proteins | sample 2277101 | NCBI WGS metagenome assembly SDBT01 (sample SAMN10404973, study PRJNA504765) | marine sediment metagenome | isolation source: marine sediment core GS10_PC15, 103 cmbsf | place: Arctic Ocean: Southern Knipovich Ridge | collected 2010
TTCAATCGATCAGATACTCTCTTATGCAGCTCTGCTTATTATAGTAGAGGATTTTTATAAGTTAAGTGAAGATATCGGAAGAGAAAAAATAGAAAATTTATAAAGGAAAAAAAATGGAAAAAAAAGCAACAGGAACAGTTATAAAAGCTTTTGGTAATCTACTTCATGTTCTTTTTGAAGGTGATATAAAACAAGGTGAAGTATCTTATGTAAAACTTGGAAGTAAGTTATTTGCATCAGAAGTTATAGAAATAGCTGGAAATGAAGCTAAAATTCAAGTATTTGAAGATACAAGTGGTATTAAATTAAATAGCAAAGTTGAATTCTCTTCTCATCTTTTAGAAGCAGAGTTAGGTCCTGGGCTTTTAACTTCAATTTATGATGGACTTCAAAATCCTTTAGAGAAAATTGCAGAAGAGGCTGGTTTTTTCTTATCTCGGGGACTTTATTTAAATGCACTAGATAGAGAAAAAAAATGGGACTTTGTATCGAAAATTGAAGTTGGTGCAAAAGTTAAAAGAGGAGATTTTTTAGGAGAAGTAAAAGAGAGTCATTTTAATCATCAAATTATGGTTCCTTTTTCATATAGAAGTGAGCTTGAAATTACCTGGATAGCAAAAAATGGATCTTACACAATTGAAGAGACGATTGCTAAAGCAAAAGATGCAAATGGCAAAGAGCATGATATAAAAATGCTGCAAAAATGGCCCATTAAAATGCCGCTAATTGAGGGAAAAAGACAACGTCCCTCTAAAATGATGACAACTGGAATGAGAATTTTAGATACTCCTTTTCCTGTTTTAAAAGGAGGAACATTTTGTACGCCAGGACCTTTCGGAGCAGGCAAAACAGTGCTTCAACACCATTTAGCAAAACATGCTGATGTAGATATCGTAATAGTAGCTGCATGTGGAGAGAGAGCCGGAGAGGTTGTTGAAGTTTTAAGAGAGTTTCCTAGGCTTATCGATAGTAAAACAAATGAACCTCTCATTAATCGTACTGTTATTATTTGTAATACTTCTTCAATGCCAGTAGCTGCAAGAGAAGCATCCGTTTATATGGCGGTAAGTATAGCTGAGTATTATCGTCAGATGGGCCTCGATATTTTAGTTTTAGCCGACTCGACATCTAGATGGGCTCAAGCTATGAGAGAGATGTCAGGTAGATTAGAAGAGATCCCTGGAGAAGAAGCGTTTCCAGCATATCTCGCATCTAGAATAGCAGCTTTTTATGAAAGGGCCGGCTCTATTGAAATTAAGAATAGAAAGTTAGGATCTTTAACAATTGGAGGCGCTGTGTCTCCAGCTGGAGGAAACTTTGAAGAACCTGTTACTCAATCCACTTTAAGTGTTGTTGGTGCTTTTTGGGGGCTTTCTAGAGAAAGATCTGATGCAAGAAAATATCCTGCTATAGATCCGTTAATTTCTTGGACAAAATATTTAGATAAAGCCTCAAACGAGCTAAAAGATTATTCAGATAATTGGACGGCAAAAGTGAAAAAAGCTCAGAAAATATTTGCTTTAGGAAATGAGATTTTGAAAAGAATGGAAGTTGTAGGCGAAGAGGGGATATCAATTGAAGATATGATTTTATTTTTAAAATCGCAGATATATGATATGTGTTTTTTACAACAAAATTCATTTGATGCAGTAGATGCTTATTGCCCAATAACCAGAACTGCTCATATGTTTGATCTTTTGCAGACAATTTTTGATAAAGAATTTAAGTTTGATTCTTTAGATGACGCTAGGAGCTTTTTTTTAGATATTCAAAATGATTTAAAGAATTTAAATTATCTAACATATGAATCATCTGAATATAAACAGTTACTTATAAGAATAAAAGAAAAATTAAATATATAAGGGAAGTTTTATGCTTAAAGTTTACGATCGTATAATCGATATGAGAGGGAGTTTAATCACTGTTCAAGCGACAAATGTTGCTTTAGGCGAGCTTGCCTTAGTCTATAAATCCGATGGAACTACAACTTATGGATCTGTTTTAAAATTTGATGGTGATTTAGTAACTCTTCAAGTTTTTGAAGATGTTAGAGGCCTATCAACAGGTGATAGAGTAAGTTTTTTAAATAAACAGATGAGCGTGACTTATTCTTCTTCTATGCTTGGTAGATGTTTTTCTGGAGTTGGAGTTCCAATAGATGGAGGGCCTGAAATTATTGGTGAAAAAATAAATATCAATACGCCATCTTTTAACCCTATAAAAAGAATAATCCCAAGAGATATTATTAGAACTAATATACCTATGATCGATGTATTTAATTGCTTAGTTAAATCACAGAAAATTCCGATATTTTCAATCCCAGGCGAGCCCTATAATCAACTGCTTATGAGAATTGCAAATCAAACCGATGCTGATATTGTAATAATAGGAGGTATGGGACTTAGATTTGATGACTATCAAGAATTTATTGATAATGCAGAAAAATCTGCAAGTATTGATAAAACTGTTTTTTTTATTCATCTAGCTACAGATCCGGCAGTAGAATGTATTTTAGTTCCAGATATGGCTCTAGCTTCTGCAGAAAAATTTGCAACAGAGGGCAAAACTGTTTTAGTTCTTTTAACAGATATGACCGCTTTTGCAGATTCTTTAAAAGAGATATCGATTAGTATGGATCAGATCCCTTCAAATAGAGGTTATCCTGGATCTTTGTATTCAGATTTAGCTGCTAGATATGAAAAAGCGGTGGATATTGATCAAAGTGGATCTATTACAATCGTATCTGTTACAACAATGCCCGGCGATGATATAACTCATCCTATTCCTGATAATACAGGATATATAACTGAAGGGCAGTTTTATCTACACAATGCAATGATTGATCCTTTTGGCTCTCTCTCTCGTTTAAAACAAAATGTTATTGGCAAAGTAACTAGAGAAGATCACTCAGAGATAGCAAATACTTTGATAAGGCTGTATGCTGATTCTAAAAAAGCAAAAGAAAGAGAATCTATGGGATTTAAATTATCTCATTTCGATGAAAAACTTTTGAAATTTTCACATTTTTTTGAGGCTAAACTTATGAATTTGGATGTAAACATAACGTTAGAAGAAGCTTTAGATGAAGGCTGGACAATGCTAGCTGAGTGTTTCAATAAAGAAGAAGTTGCTATGAAAAAAAGTTTAGTTGAAAAGTACTGGCCGAGGGAAAAAAGCTATGGCTAGTGTTAAAATGACAAAAAATGCTTTAAGAGATAAGCAGCATTTATTAAAACAACTTCAAACATATCTGCCAACTCTACGACTTAAAAAATCACTTTTTCAAACTCAAGTAATGCTTGTTAAAAATAGAATTAAAAGACTCAAAGAAGATCATAAAAAAAGATTAACGGAAGTTGAAAATTTTTGTTTTTTACTATCTTCGAAATATGAAATAGATCCAACTGAGTATATTGAAATAAAACATATACAAAAAACTTATGAAAATATTGCTGGAGTAGAGCTCCCAAACTTTGAAAAAATTATTTTCAATGATGATGATTATGATCTTTTCGATACACCGATTTGGTTTGATGAGGCGTCATTAAAATTAAAACAAATGATATCAGCAAAAGAAAAAATAAATGTTGAAGAAGAGAAAAAAAGATCTCTTCAAAAAGAGCTAAAAGATGTATCTATTAGGGTAAATCTTTTTGAAAAGATATTAATTCCAAGAACTCTTACCCATATTAAAAAAATAAGAATTTTTTTAGGGGATCAAGAGCTTGCTTTAGTATCTCAAGCTAAAGTTGCAAAACTAAAAAAGGAAAATATATGATTATTAAATTAAAAAAGTTTTTAATTTATGGTCTCAAAGATCAAATAGATATATTTTTCAAAGCCGTTCAAGAAAAAGGGTTTATCGAATTTTTATCCAAAACAAAAAAGATAAAAAAAGTATCTCCTCTTGTAAAAGATTACATCGATGCAATCAAAATCTTAAAAAAAGAACCTAAGCAGATTCAAGTAGATGAGAAAATATTCTCTGATATTTTAGTAAAAAAAATACTTCATTTAAATCAACTTAAAGAAAAGTGTTTTGAACAGCAACGGATTTTAGATTCAGAAATTATGAGAATATCTCCATTTGGAGATTTTCCAAAAGATTTTTTAAATAATTTAGAAGATGAAATCCATAGATATTTTCAGTTTTTTACAATTAAAAAATCTAAAAGAGAAAAAATAAAACTGCCGCAAGAGCTCATCTATATCAATAGCGCTTATGATTTAGATTATTTTATAGCTATTAATAAAGAGAGAAAAACATACTCCAAAATGATAGAGATTTTTATAGACACTCCTCTTTCTATTTTAAAGCAGAAAAAATTAGTTGTACAAAAACAGATTGAAAACACTCAAAAAGAGATAAAACACCTAGCTAAACATTTAAAATATCTAACAAAAGAATTTATAAAAAAATTAAATATCTATCATTTAGAGGAGTCTAAAGAAGACGCATTTTATCCTTTAGAAGAGAGTATTTTTGCTATAGAAGCTTGGGTTCCGATGAATAAAATAGATAAACTAAAAGAGCTTACAAAACCGCTCTCTATTAGCTTTGCTGAAATTGCAATATCAAAAAAAGATCGAGTTCCAACTTATATGGAAAATAAAAAAGATGCAAAAGTTGGTGAAGATTTAGTAAATATTTACGATGTTCCCTCTGCTGAAGATAAAGATCCGTCTCTCTGGGTTTTAATTTTCTTTGTAATATTTTTTGCAATGATCGTATCTGATGCAGGCTATGGTCTTGTATATTTGCTTTTAGGTCTTTTCTTGAAATTCAAAGTTAAAAATCCAAAACCAATAATTAAACGTTTTACAAGACTTATTTTGATTTTATCATCCGCTTGTATAATTTGGGGAGCAATAACTGGTTCGTTTTTTGGAATAGGACCTTCAGTTAAAAGCTCTTTAAATAAAGTTACTTTTATCAATTATCTAGCAACGAAAAAAGCAACATATCATCTACAAAAAAAAGATGATGTCTATGAAGATTGGGTAAAAAAGTATCCAAATGCAGCATCTGCTAAAGATGGAAAAGATTTTTTATTAAAAACTGTAAAAAAAGAAAATTCTTCAGAAAAATTTGAAGCATTCGATGTTTTTAAAGACAATATTTTGATGGAAGCGGCTATTTTAATTGGAATTATTCACATAGCTTTATCTTTTTTGAGATATATATTTAGAAATTATGCAGGTCTTGGTTGGATTCTTTTTATGATAGGAGGATATTTATTTTTTCCATCAACTTTAAATGCGACTTCAATGATCCATTTTTTAAACGTATTAAGTAAACCGATTTGCTTTTTTATTGGAAAAATTTTGATTTTTTCTGGAATTGGTTTAGCTGTAATATTAGCACTTATTCAAAAGAGAATTAAAGGTATTATAGAAATAACTAATTTAGTTGGAGTATTTGGAGATATTTTATCATACCTTCGATTATATGCGCTAGGACTCGCTGGAATGATTATGGCGACAACTTTTAATGATTTGGGTGTTAATATGGGGTTAGCTATTGGTTTTTTAGTAATAATCGCTGGACATGTAGTCAATATAGGCTTAGCTATTATGAGCGGAGTTATACATGGGCTTCGTTTAAATTTTATTGAATGGTATCACTATTCATTTGAAGGAGACGGTAAATTATTCGATCCGTTAAAATTATTAAAATAAAAATAAGAGGTATTTTTTATGGATTTTACAATGTTTGGACCAGGCATAGTATTGGGTCTTGGATGTATAGGCAGTGCAATCGGTTGTGGAATTGCTGGCATGGCATCTCATGGTGTTATGACACATGTAGAAGAAGGTCATGGTAAATTTATTGGACTTAGTGCAATGCCATCTTCTCAATCTATATATGGTTTTGTTTTAATGATTAGAATGAAAGCTGCTATTGTTGGGGGAGGGTTATCTTCTATGTCAGCTGTAGGTATCGCGCTTTTTGCGGGCCTTGCTATTATGGTATCTGCAATATATCAGGGGAAAGCAGTCGCAACAGCGATACAAGCTTCAGCAAAACAACCTGCGATTTTCGGGAAATGCGCAACTGCTGCAGGAATTATTGAATCTTTTGCGATTTTTGCATTTGTTTTTGCTCTTTTACTTTTGTAAAACAGTTATATAAAAAGAGAAAAGAAAATATAAAAAGATGATTAAAAAGAAAAGTAATGCGCTTATAGAAAATATACCGAAACAACTTGAAAAATCGGCTAGTCCCTTAAAAGGTTGTCTATGAATATTAAAAAATTACTTCCAAGTTTTGAAGTTCTTTGGGTATATATATTTTTGTGTTTAAAAGTTAAAATGGGATTTTTATGAGAAAAGAAAACGATAGTTTAGGGGAAGTCGAAGTTGAAAATGATAAACTTTGGGGCGCTAGCACTCAAAGAAATTTAAAGAATTTCACTATTGGAAAAGAGAAAATTCCAATGGATATTATCTATGGCTTTTCTATAGTAAAAAAAGCTGCTGCTATTGCAAATTTTAAATTAAACCTTCTCCCTAAAGAAAAAAAAGATCTTATTATTTCAGCTTGCGATGAAATTTTAGATAAAAAATATGATGAGCATTTTCCTCTTCTTATTTGGCAAACTGGATCTGGCACACCAACTCATATGAATGTAAATGAAGTTATTTCAAATATCGCAGCTTTAAAATCAAATAAACCCTTAGGTTCAAAAAATCCTCTTCATCCAAACGATGATGTAAATATGGCTCAATCAACTAACGATACTTTTCCATCAGCAATTCATATAGCAGCATATAGAAGAGTTAAAAATATACTTCTGCCAGCTCTAGAGGATTTGAAAAAGGGATTTGATGATAAAACTATAGAGTTTAAAGATATTATTAAAGTTGGGAGAACCCATACTATGGACGCTGTTCCAATGACTCTCGGTCAAGAATTCTCAGCATTCTCGGCTTTTATTAAAGAGGCTATTGAAAATATCAAATTTAGTATGCAAAAATTTTTGAAAATTCCACTTGGTGCCACAGCTGTAGGAACGGGACTTAATGCTCACAAAGACTATCAAAAAATTGCAATAGATGAAATTGCTAAAATGACCAATGAAAAGTTCTCGGTATCTGATAATCTTTTTCAGTCACTTTCTTCTTCAGAAGCTGTATGTTTTATGAGCTCAACTTTAAAAAATTTATCGGTATCACTTTTTAAAATAGCAAATGATATCACTCTTTTAGCATCAGGACCAAGATGTGCGATCGGTGAGATAATTTTGCCGCCTAATGAGCCAGGCTCTTCTATCATGCCGGGCAAAATAAATCCCGCGCAATGTGAATCAGTTAAATTAGTAGCTATGCAAGTTATGGCAAATGATAGCATGATAGCAATGGCAAATGCTTCTGGAAATTTTCAATTAAATGTACTTAGAACTGTTAAAATCTACAATCTTCTTCAATCAATTGAGTTAATTACAGATGTTTCTAAAACTTTTTTGGAGCATTGTCTAAAAGGAATAAAACCAAATCTTCAAAAAATTAAACAAAACTTAGATCAAAATTTAATGTTAGCAACACCATTGATGAAATCAATCGGTTATGATAAAGCTTCTAAAATAGTATTTAAAGCACATAGTGAAAATAAATCTTTAAAACAAGCAGCTTTAGAGCTTAATATGATGGATGAGAAAACATTTGATGAAATTGTAGATCCAAAAAAAATGTTAGGGCCTTATGGATGATATATCTAAATATATTGATCATACTCTTTTAAAAAAAGAGGTTACAAAAGAAGATATCGAAAAAATTTCAGATGAAGCAATAAAACATGGTTTTAAAGCTGTATGTGTTTTTACAGAGTTTTTGCCAATCGTTGTAAAAAAATTACAGGGTAAAAAACCTCTTCCGATTACAGTTATAGATTTTCCTTTAGGTGAAAAATCTCCAAAAGAGAAAGCAAAAGAGGCTAAAAAAGCAATAGATCTCGGCGCTAAAGAAATTGATATGGTAATGGATTTTATGGCTCTTAAAAATAGGGACTTTCAAAAAGTTTTCGATGGTATAAAAGCTGTTGTCGAAGTTGCAAAAGATATTCCTGTAAAAGTTATTATAGAGACCTGTTATTTAAATCCTTTGGAGTTAGCATCTGCTTGCACAATAGCAAAATTAGCTAAAGCTAAGTTTGTAAAAACTTCAACTGGTTTTGCAAAAGGTGGAGCTACAGCTCAAGATATTGTTTTAATGAGAAATATAGTTGGTGATGATTTAGGCGTAAAAGCATCAGGTGGCATCAAAACTCTTCAAGAGGCTTTGCTTTTTATAGAAGCTGGAGCTACAAGAATTGGTACTTCTGCATCGATGCAATTAATAAAAGAAAAATAAGATGTTTTTTATCTCAAATCTAAAATATTTATTTTTTTTATAATAATTTTCTTAAATTTTATATTTATACCAATATAAAGCTTTCCTAACTGCTCTATCAAAAACTTTATTAGTTTTTAAAAAACTTTCGATTTCTGCTGCTGTTTTTCCTTGAGATTTAAGATCTTTTATAGCTGTTTTAAAAGCTTTTTTTGCTTCTCTAAATTCTAGATATTTTGCATTTGTTTGAATGCTTTTATATGCCAAATCAAAATTGTATAGCAAAGTATTGTTTAATAATATTATTGCTCCACCAACTGTTATTTTAAATCCAGAGTCTATTGCAAGTTTTTTTATCCATTCTTGAACTTTTTTAGCAACTTTTTGATCGCAAGAAGTAAAACTTGTTAATATTCTATCTAAATCAAGCAGTTTTAAAGGTAAAGATGCAATCTGAGATTTAAAATCACTTTTCAAAGCTTTTCTAGCTTTTTCATAATTTGTAGTTTGCTTATCAGATGTGATTTTTGTTTGAGCAAAATTATTTGCTAAGGGAACTAAAGATTCTAAAGAAACAGACATAAAAATCTCCTATATTAAAATATTTATCAAGGAACGGTTTTACCATTTTATATAATGATTGGTATTTTAAGGTCTTTTTAGTATATAAAACAAGATTAATATGTATTAATATCTAAAAAAATAAAATTATAATAAAATTGCAAACAAAATATTTTAAGTATTTATTGTAAGGCCTATCTTAGCTAATAAAAACCTAATAACTAAAATAGGATGCAAAATTAAATTTTTTATCAAGCTTAAGTAATTTACAGATTTTAGTTTTTTTTTAATTAGAGTTTTTTCATTTTTTAAAGAGTCATGTATCCACTCCTTATAAGGAGGAGGCAGTTTTGGTAAATTATCAACATCAAAAAATTTTATGTCTTTAGTTTCATCTGATAAAGTGGGCTCTCCAGATATAATTTCACTCTCAAATAAATGAGTAAATTTAGCAAGTTTATTTATAGGAGAGTATTCTCCAACTTTTTTTCTTATTTTGCTTTGATAGCCTGTCTCTTCTAAAACTTCTCTGAGAGTAGCCTCTGTTATAGTCTCATTATCTTCTATTCCTCCGCCTGGAAGTGTCCATACGGGAACATCTCTTCTTTTAATTAGAAGCACTGTTTTTCGATCTTTAGAAAAAATACAGCTAATGACTGATTCATCATTTTTTTTCATATAAAAAGGCTAAAAATTGATATCTCATTAAAAAAATGCTAATCTTATTTCATCAAAAATGCAAGAGAGTATTTTTTTTTGAAAATTTTTAAATATTTAGTTTTAACTGCTTTAATTTTTTTTTCATCTTGTTATAAAAATCATTTATATGTGCAACATGAAAAAATGGATAGAACTTATCTTGCATCTTCCCATGTAAACACGCCTGATCCTAGACAAAAACACCCGCCAGATGGTCAAACCCTCTCTATTGCTTGGGATTTTCCTTTATCTATTTTTAGAGAAAATCTAGATATGGTAATAACTGTAAGATTTTGGGATAATAAACAAGACGTTTTTTGTGAGAAAATTGAAAGGAAAAGAGGGCATAAAGTTTTAAAATTTCAAGATGATACAGTAGATAAATCTAAAAAAATATTAACCTATAAAGTAGATGTTTTTAATGAAGATGGGTGTTTAGTAGATCAGTGGAAACATCAGTTTTACAAAGAACTTATTGAAATTAATAAAGATGAAGATATCAAAATTATCGATGATTTTGATGAAGATCAAGTGTACTAAGCTTTTCATCTGCAGTTTTAATTAAATCTTTTGTTTCTTCAAAACTTATACAAGAATCTGTGATAGATTTCCCAAATCTAAGATTTAAAAGATCTAAAGCTTGTTTGCCCGCTTTTAAATTGCTCTCTAGCATAATCCCGATTATTGGATATTTTTTTTCTTTTATCATATCCATAGTATATTCAAAAGCATTGATTTGATTTAGATGGGTATATTGAGAGTTGCCATGAGAGCAGTCAATAATAATTGGAAAATTTTGATTTTTCTCCTTCATTAATTTTAAAGTATTATTTAAAGATTTTTCATCGTAATTAATAGATGTTTTAGAGCCTCTTAGTACTATGTGAGATAATTTGTTGCCATTAGATTTTGTCTGACAAATTTTTCCGTTTTCATCAACAGATATAAAGTTTTGTTTATTTTTAGAGATAAAAGCTCCATTTATTGCAATTTTTATATCTCCGTCTAAAGCATTTTTAAAACCGATAGGAATTTTTAAAGATGATGCAAAATGGCGATGAAGTGAAGAGGCAGATGTTCTAGCTCCTATAAAGCCCCAAGTAATCAAATCATCGAAATAATTAAAAACATTTGGATCTACAATCTCTGTTGCGATAGGAACTCTCATTTTAGTTATATCTATTAAAAGATTTCTTGTTTTTTTAAGACCGGTTTCGATGTCGAAAGAATTATCTAAATTAGGATCGTATAAAAAACCTTTCCAAGAATTTTCAGATCTTGGTTTTTCAAAATAGGCCCTCATTATTAAAAAAATATTTTTTAAATCTTTTTGAAGAATTTTTAATTTTTCAGCATATAAAAGAGCTTCTTTTTCTGAATGAATTGAGCAAGGTCCTGTAAAGATAATTAATTTATTTAATGAGTTTTTATAAAAAATATTTTTACAAATTTTTTTTGAATCCTCTAAAAATTTGAGATTATCACTATTCAAAGTTAGCTTTTGTTTTAAACCTTTATATGTAGGAAAACAGATTTTTTTCATCGAATTGACGGCGTGGAAACCCCTGCTTTTAAGCATGGCAAGGAAACGCCGCTCCTTTTTATAGTTAAAAATGTTTGTGCTTTTTCAAGCAATTTTAATTTTTTATAGCTAATACTATTATGTATAATAGCTCCATCAAGAGTTGCGATTTTAAAATATCCACTTGATCTTCTACCATATATAAAAGCTATATCGTTATTATATAAGACTTTATCAAATAGTTGAAACCCTTTAACTAATCTAGGAGCTGTATTCTTTTTTCTAATTCCACCTTTCAAAATTGTATTTTTATGTAATCTGCGATTATTAGATCTAATTTGTTTGATCTGATAATAATTTAAAGGTTCATCCATCGTTTTTGTGATACATCTTGCATCTACTCTATGAGATTTTTCCAATTTGTTTTTAATTCTAGTGTTTTTCGTTATATATCCATAAGTTAGTTTAACGCTGTATTTTTCTTTTAAAGCATTAAAAACATACCATCGAATAGTAGTCATTTGAGATGCATCTTTGAAACACGATTTTTTTGTAAATATGTGAAGTTTTTCTAAATGGACTTTTTTATGACATTCTACACATAAGGTTATTAAATTATCAGGAGAATTGGAAGAAATCTTTCTAGATTCTATATGATGAACATTTAATATTTTATTCTTTTTTTTACATAATTGACATATATGATTGTCTCTAAAAAGAACATATTCTCTTACATTGAAAAAGTTAAGCTGTCTCCCTTTTTGATATTCTTCTTTTGTAATATTTGGATTTTTAATTTTCTGAATATCAAACTGAGCAACTTCAATAATAATTTTTGTAATGGGTAGAATTTTATAAATAAAATCTACTATTTTAAGATGAGATGAAACTTTGTGATTTATAGAAGGTGCAAGCCACTTATTTTTTCTTTTTCTATTTAAAAACCTTGGCTTTCTATATCTAGTCTTACGATATCTTCTAAACCGTCTGTTTTCTCTTTTAGTCTCTAATAGTTTTTTTATATCTGTTCTTAGTTGAAGCTCTGCTTCAAATAAAATTTTATTTTTTGTAGCAGCTGAAACACCAATATATTTAGTGCCGGCATCAATGCCTAAAGATATCTTTTGTGTATATCTAGATGTTCTATTTGTAAGCTGAATAGTAAAAGGGTCTAATTTAATAACCTTAGCCTCTCCTTTTTTTAAAAGCATTTTTGCTTTTCTAGGCTTGGAAGGCATTAAAGGTTTATTTTTCTTATCAACTACAAATATAAACATTTTTTTTCCTTAAAAAATTTTAGATTTTTCCGATTGCTAATACTTACGAAACAATTCCGGAACCTAAAAAACCGGTAAAATCCTCTTCGCTAATGTTGGATAGACTTTTTTAGCTGACAGCACCGCTTCTTCTCCCAAAAAGCTTTTAACCACCTGCGATAGAGCTTGGAACTAGAGGGGCATTCCAAGGTATCCTGATCAATCCAACGTAGGCCCTTTAAGGGTCTTAAGCTAATCAACGTTGAGCTTAATAATTACAAGCTCCCGCCTTTAGGCGTGGAGACGCTGACGTTCAAAATTTTTGTTTAAAGGATATAAAACCATCCTTGGTTTTATATTCCATGTTTGCTAAGCTTTTACATTTTATCATTAGCTTAGATATTTTTCAAAGCTAAGGAGCATTATTTTTTGATAAAATTTGAAAATGTATCAAAAATTTATTCTAAAGATCAGGTAGCTGTAAACAATATCAGCTTAGAAGTAAAAAAAGGTGAGACTTTAGTTCTATTGGGCACTTCTGGCTCAGGAAAAACAACTACCATGAGAATGATCAATAAATTAGAGACTCCAACCTCTGGAAGTATCTATATCGATGGTGAAAATATTGAAGAGATTGATTCGATAGAACTTAGAAGAAAAATCGGCTATGCTATCCAATATATCGGTCTTTTTAATCATATGAATGTTTTTGAAAATATTTCCATAGTTCCAAAACTACTTAAATGGGACAGGGAAAGAATAAAAAAAAGAGTATTTGAGCTTTTAAAAATTTTTGGGTTTGATCCGGATGAGTATAAAAATAGATTTCCAAAAGAGCTAAGTGGTGGAGAAAAACAAAGAATTGGAGTTTTAAGAGCTATAGCTGCAGGTCCACCAATTATTTTAATGGATGAGCCATTTGGTGCTTTAGATCCGATTACAAGAGAGCAAGTTCAAAATGAATTTTTAGAATTAGAACCAGATATTCAAAAAACAATAGTATTTGTTACTCACGATGTTTTTGAAGCAGTGAAAATGGCAGATAGAATAGCCCTAATGGATAATGGAAAAATTCTTCAAATAGCAACTCCAAAAGAGCTAGTAAATTCTCCTAAAAATGAAATAGTAAAACAATTTTTAGGAAGACATAAATTTCAGCTAAGTTTAATGACAACAACAATTAAAGAACTTTTTGATAAAACAAAAACAGA
>SDBT01012620.1_pt1 | contig 13577 bp, 14 predicted proteins | sample 2277101 | NCBI WGS metagenome assembly SDBT01 (sample SAMN10404973, study PRJNA504765) | marine sediment metagenome | isolation source: marine sediment core GS10_PC15, 103 cmbsf | place: Arctic Ocean: Southern Knipovich Ridge | collected 2010
CTGTTTTAGAACTGCCGCGCGCTGAACTCTAGCCCTGTAAATCAGGTCTGGGCCAGGGGCATAATCAAAAAAAAGAGACACCCATACCCTTAGACTATCGGCTACTATATTAACAAACCGGTAACGCTCTCCTATTACTCTATGTTATGTTTTGTGATGAAGTCGGAAAGAAGGGTGTCTTTTTCATGAAAATGCTCGGTTACATTTGTGCAGGCGTGGGATCCGATAATCTTGAGATCAAAAAGGGCCTGTTTAATTATCCACACAGGATCTCGGCTGTAAATCTGCATAAGATCTCTGAGCAATTTACCTATTCCCCAGATCTGGTTTAAGTGATCAGGCCTCTCCCTATTCTCTTCTCGCATCCCTAGCGAGGCCCTGGTTACCTTGCTCCAGATCCCTGGTACTATATTTGCCCCTATGGAAACTACACCACTCAGACTGGGGTGTTCCAGAAAGCGTGCCTCATCGCCATCATAAACCCTGAAATCAGGCCTAGTGTTTAGGGCCTTTTGATAATTATTCGCCCGGGTGAGGGAGCCCCGAAAGATTAATGCCTTAATTTTGGCTATCTTACTTAAATCCTCGAGGATATTTGTCCTTATGTTAGCCCTCTTTACGGGCCTCTCCAAGAGTTTAATCAGCCCTGGATCATTGTAAAGTACAAAAGGATACCTCGTATTCAATGTAAGATCCTTATAATGGTTATATAGACCCCTGTTACTATGATAATAAAGCGGGAAGTCAAGCCAAGAAACCATCCCTTTATACTTAGATGACTCAAGAAAGGCTTCAAGGTGGGTAATTACATCTTTAGTGCCTCCTAACAAATCCTCACTTATCCAAAAGAAGATCGGGACCTTACCCTGAATGAAGGCAGTTGCCTTTTCAAACAGGTCTATTTTCAACTCCAAGTCAAGACCCCTGCCCTCCCCCATCTGGGGACCTGCCAGCAGTATTGCGTCGGCATAAGGTAGAACCTTCCTTAATAGGACATCCAGACCTTTACTATCAATACCCCCATTATCATTAAGGGGGGTAATTAGATCAACTATCAATCCCTTAGGTAAGTTTTCGGCCGTCATTTAGTCTAAATTCTTTCCCGCCTAAGAGTCCATGCAGATGGACAATGCCTTTCACCCTTCTGGCCCTATCTACAACAGCTAACACAGTAATAGCATTGTGTTCCATTAAGGCCACTGCCTCGGCTACACTTTTCTCCTCGTCTACCATCTTTGGAGATGTTGACATTATCTTCTCCACCTTTAATCCCATAATGTCTCCCAATCTTAGAAGGGAACGTCTAATATCACCATCTGTAACAATGCCCTGTAAAATAAGACCATCATCCACGACCAGGGATGCACCTAATCTTTTACGATCGATTTCAAAGATGGCCTCCTCTGTTGTCTGACCTTTAAGGACTAAAGGTATCTTATCACCTCTTAACATAATCTCCTTGATCCTGATTAAAAGCCTATCCCCCAAGCTACCACCTGGGTGAAACCTCTTAAAGTCCTTCCTGTTGAAATGCCTCCTGTTTATAAGAACAACAGCCAATGCATCACCCATGGCCAGAGCAGCAGTTGTGCTGGTTGTAGGTGCAAGACCCAAGGGACATGCCTCTCTTTCTACTCCTACATTTATAAATAGATGACCTTCTTTGGCCAGTGGCGATTCCGGATCCCCGCAAAAGGCGATAACCTTTGCACCGAGACCTTTCAGGGTAGGTAAAATACTTATTAACTCCTTTGTATAGCCGCTGTTTGAAATAGCTACAACTATATCATCGGCCGTAACCACACCCAGATCACCATGAACTGCCTCCACCGGGTGTAGAAAGAGGGATGGTGTGCCTGTACTATTAAGGGTTGCTGTGATCTTTTTGCCTACTATACCTGATTTACCAATACCTGTCAGAATTACCCTTCCTTTGCTACTAAGAATCATCCCCACAGCCTGCTCAAACTCCGGCCCTATCCTTTCAACTAAATCAAGTATCCCCTGGGCCTCAATCTGTAAGACCTCTTTAGCCTGTTTAATTAACCTCGAGTCCGTTCCCATCTTTCCTCTACCCTGAACATCAACAATTGGGGCCAAGCAAGGATCTAATTTACCCTTGCAATGGGAAATTATCAAATAAAAAACGCTCATAGGAGTCAAGAATTCTGCAAAGATCCAAACTTTGAAGCATATGCCTAAATTGATATGGCAAAAAAAAGATAATTATGTTAAAAACCCAAAAAGGTTTGGATACAGGCGGATGAGATATGTAAGATCATTCAAAAAACAAAAATCTTCGGGGGAGCAATAAATGTCTGGACACTCTAAATGGGCCTCCATAAAACACAAAAAAGGAGTGGTTGATGCCAAGAGGGGAAAGGTCTTTACCAAGCTTATCAAGGAGATTACCGTTGCTACAAGGATGGGCGGGAAAGATCCGGACTCCAACGCAAGGTTGAGGGCGGCTATAGCCGCAGCCAAGGCAGAAAATATGCCCAAAGAGAACATCGAAAGGGGTATAAAGAAAGGAGCCGGTGGCTTAGAGGGCTCTAACTTTGAAGAGGTCATCTATGAAGGGTATGGCCCAGGGGGCATAGCTGTTTTGGTCGAGGTCTTTACTGATAACAAAAATAGGGCTGTAGCGGGTGTGAGGCACCTATTTGAAAGATATGGAGGTAGCTTAGGAGAGGCAGGTTGTGTGTCATGGATGTTTTCTCAGAAGGGTCTTATGGTCTTTCGAAAAGATCAAGCAGATGAGGAAAAGTTGTTTGAATTGGCCCTGGAGGCCGGGGCTGAGGACATTAAGGAAGGCGAAAAAGACTTTGAGGTAATAACTGAACCTTCCTATTTTGAGCCGGTAAAGACTGCCATTGAGAATGCTGGACTAAACTATGTCCTGGCGGAGATAACTATGATCCCCAACACAACCCTTAATCTCGATGGTAAAAATGCTCAACAGATGTTAACCCTAATGGAACTCCTTGAAGATAATGATGATGTTAATCATGTCTATGCCAATTTTGATATCCCTGACGAGGTGATGGAGACTATCAATTGACGCTAGTCCTTGGAGTTGACCCCGGCTCTTTAACTACAGGCTATGGCCTGGTAAAAAAGCAAGACAATAAGTTGATTTATATAGAAGGAGGTAAGATCTCCTTTCCGCATTCCCGGCCATTCAGTGAAAGGATCCATGGGATTTTTTGCTCCCTTATTGAAATCATCAATACCTATCATCCAGAAGAAATGGCTATTGAGGATGTCTTTTTCGGCAAAAATGTCAAAAGCGCCTTAAAGATAGGCCATGCAAGGGGAGCTGCCTTAGTAGCCGCCATTCAGGGTGGTCTAAAGGTCTTTGAGTACAGCCCTTTGCAGGTTAAACAATCAGTGGTCGGCTACGGAAGGGCGTCAAAAGAGCAGGTGAGGGCCATGGTTAAGCTAATCCTTAAACTTGATACCCAATTATCCTTAGATATATCGGACGCATTAGGCATAGCAATATGCCACCATAATTGGGTTAGATTTGATTAGGCGATTTGCGATGCGAGATATGGGATGACAAACGATCGCATATCACATATCGCAAATCCCATAACTTCTTAAGACATGATAGCACATCTAACCGGGATACTATTTAGTAAAAGTCCTCAGTCGGTAATAGTAGATACAGCCGGTGTTGGTTATCAGATTTTTATTCCTCTTTCCACATTCTATCAACTCCCGGATGAGTTGGAGAAGGTAAATCTGCACGTTTACACCCATGTCCGGCAAGATGTGATCCAACTATTTGGTTTTCAAACAGAGAGAGAAAGAGCGGTCTTTTCACTCTTAATCTCTGTATCTGGTATAGGGCCTAAACTGGCCTTAAACATCCTTTCCGGTATTGGACTTGATGATCTCCTCAGTGCCATTGCGAGGGCTGACTCTGAGAGGATCGCTGATGTCCCAGGTGTTGGTAAAAAGACGTCCCAGAGAATAACCCTGGAGCTAAAAGAAAAGGCATCTTATCTGTCAGAAGGGATAGAGGTACCTCCAAGGGATAGGCCACAAATAAAGGATAAGGTGATCTTTGATGATGCACTATCAGCCCTAATTAATCTCGGCTACCAAAGTAGGTTTGCAAAGAGGGCTATAGAGAATATTTTATTTAAAGATAACGAGATAGACCTTGAGACATTACTTAAAGAGGCATTGCGGAGTCTGGCAAGAGGAAATCCCCTGTAAGGCAAGGATGAAAAGAACCGATAATTAAATAAAATGATCACGGGAGAAAAAATCACAGACCCGAAACCCAAGGTAGATGAAGATCCAATCGAGATCAGTCTCAGACCATCAAAATTGGATATGTTTATTGGGCAAGAGGATATTAAGAGAAATCTCAGGATCTTTATAGATGCAACTAAAGAACGTTCTGAGGCCTTAGACCATGTCCTCTTTCATGGTAGTCCTGGTCTTGGAAAGACTACCTTGGGCCATATAATAGCCAATGAACTCGGGGTAAATATAAAAACTACCTCGGGACCGGTGTTAGAAAGGCCAGGTGATCTAGCAGCCATATTAACATCATTGGAGCCAAGGGATGTCCTATTTGTTGATGAAATCCACCGACTGAGCCATGTAGTGGAAGAAATACTTTACCCTGCCCTTGAGGATTTTAACCTGGATATCATTATTGGTCAAGGACCATCAGCCAAGACAGTCAGGCTCAGCATTCCACCTTTTACCTTGATTGGTGCTACCACGAGAACGGGACTGCTCACACCCCCTTTAAGAGACAGGTTTGGTGTTATCTTAAGGCTGGAATTTTATAAGCCTAAGGAATTGCAGCAGATTGTATACCGGTCTGCAGCCCTCCTTGGCATCCAGATTGATGAAGAAGGTGGACTCGAGATCGCAAAAAGGTCAAGAGGAACACCAAGAATAGGAAACAGATTACTAAAAAGGGTTAGGGATTACGCACAGATTAAGGCAGAAGGCGTAATTACACATTCAGTTGCAGCAAAGGCGTTGGATACATTGGAGGTGGATGATAAAGGTCTGGACAAGATGGATCGACAAATCATGCTAACAATAATAGAGAAATTCGACGGTGGCCCAATAGGGGTTGATACCCTGTCGGCTGCCCTATCTGAAGAAAAGGATACTCTGGAAGAGGTCTATGAGCCATTTTTGATACAAAGCGGTTACCTAAATCGGACCCCTAAGGGAAGGGTGGCTACCAAACTCGCTTACAGACACTTTGGGTTTACCCCTAAGGCAAAGGAAAATACCACCCAAAGAAAATTGTTCTGACTATTTCCCCTTTTTCTCTCTGAGTCCCTCCTTTTCCCTCTCAAAGACAAAGAGGTGTATCTTCTCCATATCCTCCTTGCTAAGGTCGATAAATCGGCAGTGGTATGTTTTATCAGCGGTATCAACTATCCTGATAATCCCGGAAACAACCTCATCGGTTAACGGTAGGGTCATCTTAAATGGGTATTTTTCCCCTGGCTCTAATTCCTTATCATCATCCCTGCGGTAAATACCTGCTCCCCCGGCACCTATATCTTTAACCTGATATCTATCACGCCCGATGGATACATAGACAGGCCTTTCAGGTGATGGTTCAACCCTGAAGGAAGACCTTCTGTCCTGATCAATAGACACTGTCAATAGGTCATTGTCTTTCCTTGAGAACAAATTCTACCCTCCTGTTTTTTCTCCTGCCTTCTGGGTTATTATTACTGGCTACAGGCTTTAGATCTGCAAATCCAGTTGCCGTTAATCTGTCTTGAAAAACCCCATTCTTTATCAGAAATCGAAGCACAGTGGTAGCCCTTATAGCTGATAGCTCCCAGTTAGATGCAAACTCCGGCGTATTAATCGGGCGATTGTCTGTGTGGCCCTGGATATCAACATCATATTGGGGGTTATTTTGTATTATCTGGATAATATCCGAAAGGATATAAGCTGCCTCTGGAAGGAGATCAGCAGAGCCACTGTCAAAGAGGACCTTTCCCTCAACCCTGAGCACTATCCTTCCCTCTGTAAATTCAGCCTCTATACTCCCCTCTAGACTTTTTCTGCTTATAAAGGAGTTAATCTCTTTAAGGATATCCACCTCACGCATGCCAGTTAGGTGATCCAGCTTCTTCCCTTTTCCAATTGAACTAGTATTAATTATATCGAAAAGGCTTGTCTTTGGGGTCTCTGTTCCAACAGTAATATCATATGATTTGAGGGCCTCTGTCATGTTCCCTAACTCCATCTTTGATAGGGTAAATAAAAGGACGAAAAATACCAGGAGCAGGGTAACCAAATCCGCATAGGTTATAAGCCAGGCAGCCCTAGTATCGGTCTGTGCTATCTGCTCAAAATCAGAGACCTTGGGTTCATTCATAGCTTATAGACCTCCCTTTCGCTTATTGTCCTGTCCTTGGGGGGGATAAAGGCAGAAAGCCTTTCAAAGACCATTAATGGATTGTTGTTTTTTAGTATTGATATAGCCCCCTCAAAGATGATCTCCAGATTGATAACCTCTGTCATCGTCCTTGCCTTAAGCTTGCCGGCTATAGGGAGAAAGAATAGGGTTGCTAGGATAATGCCATAAAAGGTCGTCAACAGGGCTATTGCCATTGCCGGCCCTATACTCTTGGGGTCATTCAACATATTCAACATCTGGACAAGGCCTATCAGGGTTCCGATCATACCAAAGGCAGGAGAAAAGGTGGCCATCTTGATAAATATGTCCTGGATAATGAAGTGGCGGTGTTTTAAGGATTCAATCTCAATCCTGAGTGCATCTCTGATTAAATCTTCCTCGGCGCCATCGGCAATAAGGGCGCAACCCTTTTTTAGTATGGGGTGATTCGTTTTTACCTTGCCTAAGGTAAATAACCCTTGTTTACGAGAGATATTGCTGAGCCTGATTATGGTCTTAACCATATCATTTGGGTCGACATTTTTTTCATACAAGACGAAAAATGCGGCCTGAAATGCCTGTATAACATCTTTTAAGGGAAAGGTAAGTAAGGTAGATGCGATGGTTCCCCCTAACACTATCATCAGGCCCGGTACATTAAGGAAATTGGTAAGATCCCCTCTTAGAAATATAGCGGCGACAATCAAGCAGATCCCTGATAAAATACCGGCAATTGAGGCAAAATCCATAGTCTTACATTAATGTCAAAAAGGTAACGGAAAGACTTCCGATTAGATATTCCTTAAAAATCGTTAAAGGACTTATGATTATTGAAAAAAATCATGCCTTTATAAGGCCTAGGGCAGTATTTAACCCTTTGGATTGTGGAAAAGACCTGAGATATATTTTATAAATGCAAAATCCCTAAAATTTTAATGCAAAATATGAACCAACTTTTCTAAGAAGAGGACACTCATTATATATTGACTTTTGATCTGGGCTTCTTTAAAACTCAATTTATTGCTTCGATTCATAAGTTCGATTACGAACTTAGACTTCGGCTGAGCTCAGTCTAAGCCCTCAGGGCTTAGTTCTGCCCTCGACCATGAGCCCGGGCCGAAAGGAGTGAGCAATTGCTCCGAGCTAACTCGTTAAAATACATCACTGTATTTGCCAATCGGAACACTTAGTCTTGACATAAAAACAGAAATGTATGGCACAATTTAGCTGTGAAGGAAATATGAGATGAAGGTTATTATCATAGGCGCTGGTGAGGTGGGTTTTAACATTGCCCAGAGACTATCTGAAGAAAATCATGATGTGGTTGTGATCGATACGGATCCAAATAAGATCAGGCAAATCCAAAATGTTATGGATGTCCAGGCCATATTGGGCTCAGGTACCAGTCCCTCAGTACTTCAGGAGGCAGGTATCAAAGAGGGTGATATACTCGTGGCAGCCACTAATAGTGATGAGGCAAATTTGATTGCCTGTTTCTACGCCCAGCATCTGACAGACTACATTACCAAGATAGCCCGGATAAAGAATCCGGACTATATGAAACATAGAGAGATCTTCAATCAGGATTTCCTGAATATTGACCTGATCATTAATCCTAAGTCAGAGATGGTTGCCTCTATGCTCAAGCTCATGGAGGTGCCATGGGCCTCTGAGATCATAGACTTCGTTGATGGGAGAGTCAAGTTAATCGGTATAACCATAAAAGATAACTCCCCAGTAGTCGGACGAAGGCTCTCCTCCTTTAATGATTATGGGCATGCGATCCTCGTTGGTGCTATTGTAAGGGGAGAAAAGCTTATTATACCAAGCGGGCAGGATACAATCCAACCGAATGATCTGATATACTGTGTTGCCCATAGGGAGGAAATCATACATATCTTCCGCCTATTAGGTCTTAAAGAAGAGGGATTGCATCGGGTTATCATCATTGGTGGCGGTGAAACTGGCCTGGCCTTGGCAAAATCACTCGAGACCACCAATATCAATACCAAGATAATCGAAAAAGACGGCCAGAGATGCCTGGAGCTGGCCAAAAGCCTTGAAAAGGTGGTTGTGTTAAATGGTGATGGAACAGACCGGGAGTTCCTCATGGAAGAGAATGTAGCAGATGTTGATATTATGGTTGTAATCACCGGGGATGAGGAAAATAATGTCCTTATCTCTTTACTGGGTAAGGCACTCGGTGCAAAGAAGACAGTAACCAGGATAGCAAAATTAAGCTATATCCCCCTTGTCTCCGCAATAGGAATTGACACAGTTGTAAGCCCAAGACTTTCTGCAATCAGGACAATCCTCCAGTACATCCGAAAGGGAAAGGTGATATGTGAGGCACCCCTCAAAGGAGAAGCTGGAGAGGTCATAGAATTCGAGGCATTAGAGACCTCTGACATCGTAAATATCCCGCTATCCAAGGTAAAATTTCCGAAAGAGGCCATTGTTGGTGCTATTGTCAGGGGAGAGGAGATTATCATCCCAAGGGGCCATAACATGATCAAACCCCATGATCATCTGATAATATTCGCACTCAAAGGGGCTGTACCAAAGCTTGAAAAATTTTTTACTGTTAAACTGGAATACTTTTAATGCGTTTTAGTCAGATATTCCGGCTGATCGGGATCCTCAATTTCTTCCTCGGCCTCTCCATGATTGCACCTCTCATAGTCTCCCTCATGTATTCTGATGGAAGCTCTCTGCCTATACTCTATTCCTTCATTATTACATCGGGCAGTGGCATTGCCCTTTTTCTGCTTATCAAGACAAATGAATACCCATCTCTAAGCCAAAGAGAGGGTATGGCCATTGTTACCCTTGGCTGGTTGAGTGCCGGTTTTTTTGGCTCTCTGCCCTTTTTGTTCGCCGGCTCGATTGGCCATATTACCGATGCATATTTTGAATCTATATCTGGCTTTACCACTACCGGGGCCTCTATTCTTAGTGACATTGAATCGCTCCCTGAGGGGATACTATTTTGGAGGAGCCTAACCCAGTGGATGGGGGGGATGGGGATTATAGTGCTCTCTATTGCTATCCTTCCCTTTTTGGGTGTTGGGGGTATGCAACTTTATAAGGCCGAGATCCCAAGTCCGGTAGTGGACAAATTACAACCTCGCATCTCAGAGACAGCTAAAACCCTATGGAAGGTCTATCTCTTTATCACCTTACTTGAGATAGGCTTTCTGTTTGCAGGTGGAATGCCCTTGTTCGATTCCATCTGCCATGCCTTCTCCACCATGCCTACCGGGGGATTCAGCACCCAGAGTGCGAGCATTGCACAGTATAACAGTGCGTATTTTGAGGGTGTTATTACCTTTTTTATGATCCTGGCCGGGGTAAATTTTTCCCTACATTTCAAGTTTTTAAAGGGAAATTTTAGGGTATTTGGCAGGGATCCGGAGTGCCGCGTCTTTCTCTCTATCCTGGCTATCCTTATCCTTCTAGTTACCCTCAATATCTATGGGCCAGTTTATCATTCCATGGGCAATGCATTAAGGTATGCTACCTTTCAGGTTACATCCATAATTACAACAACCGGTTTCGTAACCAGCAATTATGTAAATTGGCCGGGTCTTTCCCAGATCATTCTTATATTGTGTATGTTTATCGGGGCCATGGCAGGGTCTACCGGTGGGGCAATAAAGGTCATGAGGATCATATTGCTTGTCAAACATGGCTACCAGGAGATCTTCAGACTTATTCATCCCCATGCCGTAAGGTCTATAAAGCTTGGTGGTAAACCGGTTCCGGCAGAGGTATTGAATAGCATAGGGGGATTCTTTATCCTATATCTGGGCCTCTTTATCTTAGCTGTCATAATTATGGCCGCAATTGGCCTTGATATCGTCACATCCTTTGCCTCTGTGGCAGCCACGATAGGAAATGTCGGCCCGGGATTTGGCCTGGTTGGCCCAGTAAAAAACTACCTATCCATTCCTGATCTGGGTAAATGGGTCCTGATCTTCTGTATGCTTCTCGGCCGTCTTGAGATATACACCGTTATCATCTTGCTTGCCCCTGCATACTGGCGTAAATAAGTACTTTAGGCCTGCCCGTCCCGCGCTGCGGGAAGAGGCGGGCGGGCACTTTAGCACTTCTTATGCTCATCTTCCAGGAAAACCCCATCCTTTTTTAAATTTCCTCAACTGACCTGCAAGATACTCCCTATCCTCCTTAGATGCATTCTCCAGCGCCTCTTTTATGGCTTGCAATGCCTGGTCGTACAACCCATTTACGTAGTAGGCCTCGGCAAGGGTGTCGAGAAAGATCGGCGATCTTTTCATCTCAACCGCCCGTTGAGCTAATTTCAGTGCCCTTGGATAATCAAGGAATGTTGTATCCCTGGCTGTGACCAAGATCCATGCAAGGTTATTGAGTGCCAACCCATCATCTGGATTTAGCCTGATGATATTTTCATATGCCCATTGGGCCTTGGCCAGATTCTCCCTCTGGTGATAGATATCTGCGAGAAACCTGTAGATCTCGATATTGTCTGGCGATTTAACGAGCCGCTGATTCAAGATATTCGTTAAAACTCTATGTTCAAATCTGGTCTTTATAGGAGCAAAATTAAGTGTATATCCCAGAGAGGCGATCAGGACAAAAAATATGGTCAAAGAGAGCGCCAAACGCCTTGAATGGCGCTTAATCAATCGCGGGTCCTGCCATGACCTCCACAAAAACTCAACCCTTTCAGCAATGCTAAAATGATGCCAGGATGGATGATGACGGCTTTGACCACTAACGCGGGCAATCTTCTCAAGTGAGGTTATAATGGGTTCAGCTTTACCTATAAGCCTAACCGAATAGAGATCTGCCTGACGCTCAAAGTTCCTCATGAAAAAGCCCATGATATACCGGAAGTAAAGGATGATGCTCAAGATGATAGGCAGTGACAGCAGCCAATAAAAGATCCCTGCCTGGAGCTCCTTTTCACTACCTAACAAGCCCAATAAACCGGGTTGGCTTGCCATTACATAGAAGAAGGCATCAAAAAGACCAAAGGAAATGGCCATATATCCCAGCAGGAAAAAAACGTAAAAAAGGAGATGCCTATACTTAATATGCCCCATTTCATGGGCCATAACCGCCTTGAGCTCTTCTTCTGAAAGGGTGTTTAACAAAGAATCCGTGACCAGGATGTACCTAAACCTTGGCAGCAAACCCATAACACCAGCGGTCATCATCCGCCCCTCTAATATAGGCCAGATTAATATGTCTCTATATTTAAAGCGCGCATCCTTTAAAAAACTTACCATATTTCGTTTCTTCTCCGTCTGGGGAAGAGGAGAACAGCCCCACCAATACTTGATAAAGGGAGGGAGAAATAGGACTAGGACTATCAGAAATAGGGTAAAAAATGCAAATTGTCCGATCTGGCTTTCGAAGATCTTTTTAAGGGGTGGCCAAGTGAGCAAGGATATTACATCATAGCAAACAGTGAGGATTGCCCAGGGAAAGAGGATGGGGAGATTGAGCTTTATCTGTGATTCTAAGTAGGCCCACCTCTTTATAGGACAATCAAAGAATGCACAATAGGCTGGATAGCCATAATACCAGATGGTGGAAAGAAAGACGAAAAAGATAAGGATTGCCACACCGCCAGGCAAGATAGAAAACGTGGTAAACCCAGGGATCTTAAGAAGCCAGTATTTCAGATTAAGGAGATAAGCAGATAAGGCAAATATCAGTATAGATAGAATGGAGAGCTTCGTGACCAGTGATTGATAGGCTGAACTTACCTGGGTTTGACCCAAACCAGTGTAATCCCCTCTATGGATATCCAAAAGCCTGGAAAAGCGATAGTTACAGTAGATTGTAAAATTCAGCCAGAGTAAAAAGAGGATAAGGATGGCCGTTATAGGTGATTTGAATAGGCCCTCTACAGGATAATTGAGCTGAAATATCACCAATACTATGATGATATAGATAATGTTGTTAAACATAGATAAACGCCTTATCCCCTAATAGAATCTACCTTTCCTCTCTCTGGTTTCTTTAGCCTAATAATACTTAATGGTACTATATTCAACAAGGTAAAACATGACCTCAAGCGGATTTATGGGTTTTGCCTCTTTCTTCTCTGCGTAACTATCAAGTGTTGCCTTTTATTGCCTTCTTTCATATATCAAACCGGTTATCAAATATAGAATATTATGTAACTTGGGTGCAATTTTCCGAAAATATAGTAACCATGCCTATGGAATTTGAAGCTATTCCCCCAGGGGGCTACCAACTATGAGCGTTTTAATGATTGTCGTTATCTAAAACTAATATTTCAAGTCCTGACCCTGAGTCTCAATATAGCGGGAGGAGTAAGATTTTTTCCTTTTGATAATTAACAGTTTTGCCCTTACTAGAAAAGGACTAAGGTCTTAAACCTAATGACAATAATCCACTTTATTGTTGCCTCATAGATAAAGAAAGGCTAAAAAAGGATGAACCATGATCCCTTTTTATTAGGCCTGTTTAAAAGAAAAATGTATAATATGACCCTGGGCAGAACTCTTAGAAGAAGCCATTCAAGGCCTTTTAAAAAGGTACGAAAAAGACGCCAAGGGATAACCCTTGAATTTATGACCCTTTTTGAAGTGAGGGGGAGCCTGAAAGATAAAAATATAAACTACTTAACCTTAAAATAGGGGGTTAGTAATATGGCTGAAGGCAGAGATCCCTATAAGAGGGAATATAGGGATGTTACTATTAAGACCAATGATGGATCTACTTTAAAGGGAAAGGTAAATATGGGTATCAAGGATAGGGTATCTGACCTGTTTACTAAAACCGACAACCCATTTATTGTCTTGTTCGATGTAGAACACAAGGGCATTACCGGGAAGGTGCTCTTTGTTAACAAAAGCAATATTGTATGGGTAGAACCAAAAGATTAGTGAATACCAAGGCGCCATTTCCCATAAAAGGGAACTGATCTCATTTCTTATATCTCACCAACACCTGGCTCTTTACCAGTACAACCTTACCGGCTCCACGAGGCCAATAAATCCTGCCATAGGAAAAATGACCCTGAGGGCTAGGCCCTCATGTGATAAGGAGGTACAATAAAGGTGGAGACAGAAGAGAAAAAACTCTCATTATTGGATAAACTCCTGACTCTTTGGATATTCATTGCCATGTTTGCAGGGGTTAGTTGGGCATATCT
>SDBT01012621.1_pt1 | contig 13576 bp, 13 predicted proteins | sample 2277101 | NCBI WGS metagenome assembly SDBT01 (sample SAMN10404973, study PRJNA504765) | marine sediment metagenome | isolation source: marine sediment core GS10_PC15, 103 cmbsf | place: Arctic Ocean: Southern Knipovich Ridge | collected 2010
GTTCAAATGTTACTACATTTTTCTTTAATTTCATCGTGATATTGAAAAAATAAGAAGATAATTTTCAATTTTTTTATTTATTTGTAAGAAATAATGATATTCGTTTGTTTATCCATATGGATAAATCTCCCAGAAATTAAGAAGGACGTTTGCGGTAAGCTTTTCCTTAGTTATTTTTTTAATTAGTTCCAAAAGTTCCTTTTCAGACATCATTGTAAGTAAAAATATATATAATTATAATATATAATAATGGTAGACGCTTTAAATAATCTATCACAGCATACAGGCGTCTGGCTTCTAGTAGGTTTATTAGTTGGTTGGATTTTCCGTGGAGCTATTAAATCTGCATTTGAGAAATTTACTGGACTATTCTGGAATCCCATTTTCCAACCTCCTCCTCTTCATTGGAAGGGAATTGACCAGAATCTTTTCGAGAATCCTAGCTTTAAGATTGTAACAGGCGGTCTTAATCCATCTTCAGATGTTGCGCCAGCTCCCTACATATATTGCAGTAAGTGCGGTAAAGGACGCGTAAGCAAACGTGCCGAGGGCATCAACAACAGTATCTATGGCGCAAAGGGCCAGCTAGATCCCTACAAAACGTCTGACCCTGTAATTGCTCAGGCAATTATTAGCGGCCAAATCGTTCCGGTAGATAGTAAAGAGGACATGTGTGGCTGTGCTGTAAATGGAATGCGCGACTGGAACGATACTCAGAATGTATCAGGTCTTTAAATAAAAAATAAATTTTAGTACTGAGGACGGGACTCGAACCCGCAACCAACAGCGTATAAGACTGCTGCTCTACCAATTGAGCTACCCCAGTAAATTATAATTCTTTTTTTCTTTAAAATTAAAAATTCGAATCAGAATCATATAAATAGAGCATTTCCAAAATAGCAGGATTGCCAAGTTCAATAATTTCCTGTTCATAAATTGGTTCAATTGCATTTAAATTAACATCATTCTCAATTAAAATTCTAACAACATCCACATGATTATTAAGACATGCAAGCGTCAAAGGATTTTTTCCCATAAAATCTTTTCTTTCGATATCTGCACCTTCAGCAAGACATCTTTTAACTTCAATTGTAAATCCAAATATACACCTTAGCATTAGACATGTGCGTCCATCATCATCAATTGTTTCTTTCATTTATATTATTATGTATTTAAGATAAAATCAATTTTTAGCAAAAACTAATTTGCCACAAGCTTGCCCACTGATATTTATCAACTAGTAAACGTCCTGTATAATTTGCTACAACAACATCCTCAGCAATAACTAAATTTTTTGGATCAATGACTTGTGTAACAATATATCCTGTATTACTGAATTGACATTCCATACTTGTTGCCTCTGTTGGATCATCTATAAGATAAATTCTATCACCGACTTCAACTTCTGAATCACATTCAAGAACAATTTGCGTTCCTCCTCCACCATCAGGAAGTAAATCAATTATAGGAATTGCATCAGGACCCGTAATAACGGGGGCTAAATTAAAATCTAAAACTTTAATAGTTAAACTGGTAAGACTAATAGGAGTTGCATAAACTCTTTTACAACTTTCAACATTATAGTAATCATTAATATCACTTAATTTAATAACAACTCCAAATACATTATGACCATTAATTGATGTTGGATAAGTAAATCCTTTAATTTCGCTAACATCAATATAAAAGAATTTATTAAATCTTGCTTTCCAATGAGAATTAAAACTAACATTAGTTATACAAATTTTACTAACACCATCTATTTTACTTTGATCAGCAATTAATCCACGGGCTTTCAACTGATCATCAAGAGCAATAAAATCAAAGCGGAAATGCGTTGATTTCGGGAATTGTTGAAGATTCCTATTACGGGTGTCTAAATGTATGTAAATATCGTCTAAAGGACTACAACGAGGAGTTTCAATAATTGGTTCACTAATAACGAGCCCTCCTAGATATTCTTTAACAATTGTATAATATTGATCTTGAGAAATAAGCCCGCTATCAACTTCTTCAATAAAATTTGTTAATTCATCAACACCAAAATATTCTTTAAGTAATTCGTAGAAATGTTCTTTATTCCGGCATTGTTGATAAATTTCAATAATTCTATCACGAAAAGTAGTACATTTTCCTATTTTTTGTTGTAATTGTTCATATTCTTTTATATATTGAATTCCTCGTGCAATAACTTCTTTATTTAGTTCATCAATTACTTCTTGATCATCAGGATTTCTATTGTAAATAATATTTCCATTATAAAATACATCTTTCATATATTCTTCAACATTTCTTTCAAAATCTGGGGGAATTAATGCGCCAAATTGATTTTGAAATGTTGTAAGTAAACGTGCTTTATTACTTGATTGTAAAAATTTGTAATCATTCATTGTTTTATATAAAAAAATAAATTTCTTTAAAGAATTCTACTTCCTAAAATAAACATCTCTACATTTATTTATTTTTTCTTCTGTAAAATCCATGGAAACGATTTCTTCAAAACTTTTTCCACCTAATCGTTGCATAATATACCAAACAGACCATATACCGCAATCTCCATCAAATTCCTTTTGAAATTCTTTTGTATTAATTTTAATTTGCGTGTCTAAGTCCATATTCATCTTTAACCACGCTTTTAGATTATTCATGTAAGTTTCCATGGTTTTAAACGGCTTCTCACCAAGACTATCAAAGTATTCAATACTTCTATTGTCCAAGTCTAAGAAAAATGCTGTCCAATGACTTCCGCTCTTATGATGAGGATCTAAATTAGTAATCATCCCAACTTTGCGAATTTGTGGAGTTAATTTTAGATTAGTTCCATTTAATTCCGTTATAATCTTATCAAAATCACTTGGAACTGGCCCATAGAATTTAAAATAGGGATTATGCTTTTTTTGTTGTCCAATCATAAGTTTTTCAATATCAACATTACTAAGCCATGTATATTTTCCTTTTGGCTTCTTTGGCTTGAAATTTTCATCAATTAATGTCTTTTCAGCACCTGATTTATTAATCCAACAAACTTCATCACCTTTTTTGCATATATCGTTCATTTCTGATTGAATTAATTTCCATAATTGGGCTTTTGTGATAGAATCTGTCATTTTTATCAATACTTTGCCTTTTTTATAATTATAAGCATCAGCAATGCGACGTAATGATTCTAAAGATAAACATGATTGTAAAGTTGATCCTGAAGCTATAGCTTCAGGGGTAATATGAATCGCGCAAGAATCCATTATCTAATTTAAAACAATAAAAATTGAATTTGTTTTATTTATAACTAAAATGGACAATGAAACGAGAGAATCTCTTGACAGACTTGGTCATGCATTGGGACTTTCTGAAGAACAAATTACTGAAAGTAGATTACAAGCATTAATTTATAAGCAAGAACGTGATCAACGACAATTAATCGAATTAGAAGAGATGCGACAAACAAAAACATATAAATGTTGCCGAATTTTACTTTGTAGATGGGTTTAAAATTGATTTAATTTTTATTTTTATTTAATTAATCAAGAAGTGGATTTCTTTCAGAAATCCACTTGTTATTGCGAAGCTTTTGTCATACTTTTGCAAGGAGCGAAGCGACGCAGTAAAAGTATATGGAACATAATGTATTATATGAATTTGGAAATAGTCTTGGACTTTCTGATGAACAAATAAGACAATCTTTAATTAAAGGACGTGAAGAAAAACGTATATTATTACTGAAAAATCCTCCAAAACCAGATAAATGCTGTACTTGTACTATTGTTTAACTACGTTAAAAAATCTTTATTTTTTTATCTTTATAATAAATAAAGATGTTCAAACTCATTTATCAGGAGAACGCCAACAAAGACCCCATTGTACGTAAGCTACAGGGTCCCGCGGCGAAATATATTGAACTCCTTGAGAAAATCCAGACCAATAATCAAGTGTTATATGGTAGTGGTGTTGCTGTCGCTCAGCTTATTGGCACACTAAGCGATCGTGATTATGAGATTTCAAAAATTAAAAAGCTATATAATTCTAACTGGGAGCTTGCCGATGGTCTCTTTAAAGAATACTGGATGATGGCTATTGATCTTGTTAATATTGTAAGTCAGGAAGTCGATAATCTTACTGCTCTCGGAAGAGTTCGTAATGCTCTTGAGGCGGAATACAGCATGGGCTCAACTGATCCTATGCTTGTCAAGAAAAACATTTTCAGCGACGAGCGTTATCGCACAATTGCCCGCAATGTAATGGACGCCCAGCATCGGTTTAAAAAGACAAATCACCAGCGCGTGAAATGTGTTAACGAGCTTCTAACTGAGCTTAACAGTCTTCTTGCTCTTGAGAAGGCTCTTATTAGTGCTTCTGAGCGCGATAATTCTCTCGACGCTTATGACATGACTGTTAATCAGCAACATCTAAAGCGTGTTGTGCAGAATCTTAAAGGCCATGCCGAGCTCACTGATGATCTTATTGACAAGCTAGATGAGTACCACGGTCGTCTTGACAAGCTTGAGGATACTATTCACGAAATTGAATCTGAATTCCGCCGTGCAAACGGCTCTGACCCTAACTTTTACAACGCCGTAGCTCCCGCTACAACATATGAAGAGCTCTTCTACATCGGCAGAAATGCCCAGAAGAGTCTGGATATTGAAATTCAGAATCTTAAGCAAGAAGTTAAGGAGATGGAAGGAAAAGATATTCGTCTTAAGCAGAAAGATCATCTTATTATTCTTAATCACCCTAAGACTCTTGGTCTTTCGGCGGCGAAGAAGACAGCAGAAGACCTTATGAAGCGCGATATCAAGGACACGACACTTCTTGTAACTGAAATTGCGGATTGCATGAAGCGCGAGGGCGACGAAGTTGACTTCTGTGTAGGTCATCTTAGAGCCGTTAAAGACATTGACGTCAAGAAGCTCCAGAGCCATATTGATTACATCCGTCATCAACAGCTTGCCACAGGCAATCTTGCAAAGTACGCCAAACTTATGTTTGCTCTTCACTCACAGCGCCGTAAGCTTATTGAGAAGGAGGATCTTATGCTCATGGATAAGCACAAGCTTGAGCAGAACAAGAAACTTGCTGACCTTATCGCCACACGCGCAACAATGGACGCTAAAATTAAGGAGAATATCTCAAAACGTAATATTATTGAGAACTTATATGCTAAATCGCTCAGCAAGGAGACAAATACTCAAGATAAGCAGATGAACAAGGTCATGGAGCGTATTATTGACAATAATAATCAGGTTTCACGTGTTCTATATGAGCTTAATCAGCAACAGAATGAGCTTAATAATGCCAGTATCGGTCCTTCACAACTATATGGCGTGTCTTCAAGCGATACTGAGAATATTCGTACAAGTCTTGAGAAAGATCTTGACAGTGATGTTAAGATAGGCAAGGACGCAGGTGATGTCAGTCTTCCTCTCGGCGTTTACAAGGATGCTTACCTTGACATTTCACGCAATGGAACAGAAAATTGGAATGAAGTATTTGCAGATCAAACTTCAGTGGATCCTGAAGTACGTGGTGATGTTCATGAATTTTCACCTGTTGCACAGGCAGGAGGTGCAAGAAAAGTACTTAAGAAATATCTTAGATCACAGCTTGATGAAGCTGGCCATGGAGGGTTTAAAGAAGCACAAGAGTACTTTGTTAGCGGAGGCAAGAGCAAGAAGCGCCGCGGGAAACAAAGTAAAACTGGTTCAAAGAGTAAAGCTAAAGCTTTAGCTAAAGATCATTTTGGCTTTGCAGATTATCCATCTGCAACTTCTCAATCAAGTGGAAATTATCTTTCCCAGTCAGGTGGAGTCAAAAAACAAGAAGCAACATTAGAAGAACTAATTGGAGAATTTAAAGAAGAACCATTAACTAATGGAGTAACTAATGGTATAATTGAACAAACTGGAGGTGCCGGTCTTGCTCTTGTTGTGGCCAAGCATCACAGTCTCGAAGAATACACACGAGTTCTTGATGAGCTTATCGCTGAGAAACGCGCCAAATTACTTTCAAAGGTAACTATTGGCCCATCACAAAGCGTCAAGGTTGAGCGTTTTAAGGTTGATCTTGTGCTTCATAAGCGTCGTGAGGAGATTCTTAAGGGATATCTTAACAGCAAGGGCGTATCATTCGTGAACAGTCTCGAGAAAATTAACAAGAGAATCGAGACAGAATACATTATGAATGCTCTATTTGCCGACATTGGTGCCTACCAAAGACAGCATAGGCTAATTAAGAAGATTTCTGATGAATTTGATCATCAGAATAGCGTTGTAATGAAAGTTTTTGCAGTAGTTATTCGTCTTGTTAATGAAAATTCACAAGAGTACAGAGATCTTCATACAGCAGAAGCCGAATTTCAAGCTAAGGTTCGAACTATGACTATGCACTCCGAGAAGATTAACGTTCTATGCCATCCTAGCAAGATTAATCTTGTAGAAGTTATTAAGAACGTTGATAATGCTGAAGAAGGCAAACCTGTATCAAATGTTAATGCTGACGGTAAAATGTCTGCAGTTGGTGCAAGTAGAACATGCGCGGTTGCTATTGGTCATTTTGACAAACTTGTTCGCACTCTCGTTGGAGCAACGTCTGATTTCCTTAACGAAATGAACAATATCTCTAACCGTGCTATTGGCATCGAGCGTGGTCAAATGTATGCTTCAATGAATATTACACGGCCTCAGGACATGAACTGGGCATTTAATCAAGTTACTCAGGGCAAAGCTGATGTTCTCGCTGAGATTCGTAGCTACATTTCTCAATATGCCAAGGCTTCTTACTCCACTCACGAATATGTACGTAATAATCTAATGACTTCAAGTGATTACTACTTTGATACCCAACTTGAGGCAGAATCTCTTGTGATTAAGACTCAAATTGATAACAACAGTCCACTTAGAACTGATCTTACAAATGAATACAACAAATTAGATACTATTAATGATGGAATTAAAGAGATTATTGAAGCAAGTGGTGATTTTACAAAGGTTGATAAAACTGTTGGAGAGCGTGTCCTTCTTCTTGATATGAAGCTCAAGCAACGCGCTCATCAGCTTAATGTCATTAACAATATTCTACTTAACGTTGACAACCTTCTTAACCGTCATAGAATGCTTAGTGAGCAAAGTGCCGAGCATAAGCTTAAGAAACTATATGCCCAGCAGATGCTTGATGGTGTCTGGAAGAGTCTAGCTGTTCTTCAATATGATATTGACGAGAAACTAACGAGAATGAATGCTATTAGCATCGCCTACAACACTGAGGCCTCAAAGAATGATATTAATCAGAAATTCAGAGACTTCACAGGTCATCTTAATGAGAACGTTAACTCTCTTCTAAATCTATGGCAGACTGTTAAGCAAGGTCTAAAAGAGACCTTTGGTGTTGATGGAGATGTTCCCAGAGTAGCTCAGCTTGGAGGAAGACAATATGGCGGAAGTCGTATTTCTGAGGCTCATGCACTTCAAGTTGCTGGCTACCCAAACAAAGCTGGTATTAAGAGTGTATTAGATGACCAGCGTAGTACTCTCCAAAATGTTCTTCAAGTGTCATTATCAGCACATACACAGGCTGAGAGACTACAGAGTCATGATGGTGCAACAGATAATGAAAAATTAGAACTTGCCAAATATATTGCAAATATTGTTGCTCCTCTTGATAAATATGGCGATCATAAGGATTCTCTTCATCTATTAGCTGAGGTTGACAATGATAATGATAATGCTAAATTCTCTGATATTGATCCTGTGTTATTTGAAAAGAAAACTAATGCATTATTTAAACGTCAATATCCTCTTGATAAACTTACATTATATCTCTTCGAAGTTATTGTTAAGGTTCAGGAAGTTTGTGCTAAGAATGCAGAAACAATAGCTGATAGATCAATTGTAAAAGCGACAAGTCCAATTGGACCATATTATACAGAAGTTAAAAGATCATATCCTCTTGCATCGGGCAATCTCCGTCGTGTAGAAGCCCCAGTTCAAAATCTTGTTAATGCTATTAGAAATTACAGAGCTTCTGAATTAAATCCCGAATATGGACCGCTTCACAAAACGAGAATTGAAACTCTTACCAAAACGGCAACAGAAGTTGCAGAGAGATTATTTAAGGATACAGGTGTTCAAGCTCCAGATTTCCCAATTTTAATTATTACTGACGATGCAGTTCCGACAACAGCTGAAATTAAAGCTCTTGAAGGAGAAATTGCATCTCTTGTTAGTGGTTCAGAGTCTAATCTTGCAACTCTTAATACTGCAATTAAGACCTTATCAAACGAGAAATACTGTAAATATGAAGATTCTGAAGAATCATATGAAAATCCTGTTGTCAATAGTGTTGATACTCAAGTCGGTGAGCTTGGAAGACGTTTCAATGATGCAAAGAGTAAAGTTACAGATGCCAAGTATCTCGCCGGTAAGCTTCAAGTTGTTGAGCGTCTTATTTCAATTATTGATGCTGTATGTAGCCTTGCAAGTCAGCTCCAGCGTCATTGTGAGCCCAGAATCATTTCTGGATACAAGAAAAAATTAGTAATTGCCGAGAATAAAGCTAGACTAGAGGCACAAAAAGCTAAACAAGCGAGTAAAGTTGTTTCTACTAAATCATCAGCCGGAAAAACACCAAAAGAAATATTAGAGGAGCAAGTTAAGGACACTAGAAAATCAATTACTGAGACTAAAAAAGCTTTAGCTGATGCAGAAGAACAATTAAAGGAAATTAAAGCTGGTAGAGGTGGGTTGTTAAAGAGAATGGCTTCAGGTAAACCAGAAACTCAAGCAGTAACAGAAGCTGAAATTGTAGGATTTAAAGCAGAATTAAAGGATGATACTGAGGAACTTGCAAGATTAGAGACTGAGCTTACAGTACTATAAAGCTTTTAAGATTAAAAAATAAAATAATATATATTTTTTAATTTTCTACTTCTTCAGTCTCGAGATCATCTTCGCTTGCATCACATTGTAGAAGAATACTATAGGCAATCATTGCTGGTATAAATTTATCAACAATTTTTCCTTGAATAAGCTGTTCCTGCATTAATTTTTCTAATTTTTTTGAATTCTTACTCATCTTAAAATTAGTAACAAAATGTTCAATACTTCCTGTTAAATTTACAATATCAGTCATAATATCTTTTAACAAAACAGCATTATCATTATCTAACAATACTTCTTTTCTCAAAGTCTTATTAAGCTTTTTTAAATTGTCTGATAATTCATCAATAAATCCTTTATTCATTAATTTAATTTATACTTGTATTTTTATTACTAACGATCTGTCTCATGAACAGTTGAATTTTTCCTAAATTCCCAACAGAATATTGAATCATTAGAGGTAGATCATTGCTCATGTAAATAATAGCCCGATCTGAGATACTTGTACATTTTGAAAATGTAATTAAGTCTTTAAGAGAATATTTTCCTTGAATAATTTCATCAGCCTGATCATTTTTAAGAAATGTTAGATTATCTTTACTAGTTCCAACTGTTGTTTCTTGTTGCATATTATCAGAATTGAAAATTAAAATTAACTGTTTATTTGATCCTCTGCTAATTTCAAAATTTGTTGTATGTCTTCCAGCATCTCTACAAATTTTCTGGAAATAATTACTTGATATACTTATCGCAACAGGATAATCATTAATGTCAATAATTTCAATCTCATCAGGCTTAGTATCAAGTAAATTCATTCTCCAATTGTGAATTGTATCTTTTTCATCAACAGCAACACGGATACCAAGTCTATTAGGATCATTTTTATCAACAATAAGACTTAGAACATTATTAGAACCAATAGAATTGATAATCTTATGAAAATTGGCTAGTTTTATTCCAATACAATGTCTATCAACCTGACAATCATATTCTTCAAAATTCTCGGCATCAAGTTCCATATTTACAACTAATGAACTATTGACATTTATGGCTTTTAAAGTAATTTGTTTTTTGGTAAAACAAAAATTTGCACTAGGTAAAAGTCCATTTAGAGTTTCTATGACAGTTTTAATAGGAGAACATTGACTTGTAATGACTTTAATAAAATTCTGCTCATCTTTATCAGATTTATTATTATCACGTTCATACAGTTCAATTACAGTTGAGTTATCATCAATAACTTGCACATCAAGAAGGGGTTTTAAATCCTTTCCTTCGATAACAACATTCTTGCGTTTTCCCATTGTGGTTATTAATTATTGTTGTTTTCTCTTTAAAATACTTGTGATGTTTTCTCTTCTTTTTGTAATTTCATTTAGAAATTTGGAATTATTCGCAGGAAATGGATTACTATTTAGAACTGGTGTGTCCCATATAAAACTGAATTTTCCTTTATTATAGAAAATTACTGAATATTTTGTTGCATTAGGACGTTCAACAAAATCATTAGGAACTCCGGTACCGGGAAGTTCTTCGATGTTAACTACTTCTGGAATATTCTTATTTCCAACATTTTTAAGTAAATCTCCTTTAGTTGTATTAATATTCATTGAACGTTGTTTATAAAGAGCATCTATTTCATTCTGTAATCTTTCAATTTTTGCATTAATAAGTATTAATTTATCCTTTAAAAATTGAGGTATCATTTTACGCTGATACATTAATATTCTTTTTTCTTTATTTTTTGCTATAAGATCGTTGGAAATATCTCTATTTATTCCTGTTGAATAAATTTTATTATATTCAACAAATTTATTGCCATTATATTTCTCTTTAATTATTACAAAACTTATATCATCAATAGAAGTTCCAGTTTCTGCAATTTTTGCTCTAATTTCATCTGCGGAAATATATAAACCTCTTTTATAATAAAAAATAAGATCTTTATTCATTTATTTTATACTAATATTTTTGGCTATGCTAAAAATCCTAAACTAACTCGTTTTCGATTAGTTTAATCGGCATACTTCGTTGCCGATTAAACTAACTCGCAAAGTCCATTCTCAAGACAAAGGAATTGAAGCATCTCTTTAAGACTACGACCACCGGTGTAATCCGTAAATTTGCCATCATTCCATATCTTTACTGCAGGGTAACCGCTTACTTTAAGATAGTCATTAACAAGATTATTGCCACTTGCATGATCATCAGAATTAATAGCACCAATAGGATATAAACCTTTTGTTACACGAGCTAGCTCCATGATCTCAGGTGCCATATTAGTACAATGAGGGCACCATGGTGCGTAACTTACAACCATACCGCTCTTGCCGGCAAATCGGGGATTGATGAATTTAAGATCAACTTTACCTCCTGGACTTGGGAGAGTTTTAAAGTCCTTTAATGTAATTTCTTCAACGTCTGAACCAAAAAAGTTTGACATCTGTTACTTATACTAATTAATAACAAAAAAATATAGATTTATATTAATATGAATACTAAAGAATGGGGACCGCCAATGTGGATAGCTTTACATTCTATAACGTTCGGCTATCCAGATAGACCAACAGAACAGGAGAAGAAGAACTATAAAGCATTTTTCACGGGATTAAAAGACATATTACCGTGTTCATACTGTCGTGAAAGTTATGCAAAATTTATTAAATGCATTCCTCTCGATGATTATCTATGTTCAAAAACTTGTTTAACTTATTGGTTATATCTTATTCATAATGAAGTTAATAGAAAATTAAATATTACAAGTCCTTCATTTGAACAGGTGCAAGATCAATATGAAAAAATGAGAGTAAGAAATAAACAATGTCGCGATTAAATTGATAATAATTATTTTTTAAATTAAATAAATGAGTACAGAATCAGTTCAACCGAGAATGTCAAATGGATTACCGGTACCACAATCTTTAACTATAAGTAAAAAAACATTTTTAGATGATATTACTTCTTTTGTATCAAAAAATAAATATTCTATTGCAGTTATTTCTTTATTAGCAGGTATTTGTGTATATTATTACATTAAATCTAAGGAGAAAAAGAGTTCTCCAGAAGTCCAGCAACCTCAAGTGTTAAATGAAGATTTTGGATTCCCAGACGATCCCGCAGTTAATCAAGAATTACCAGCACCGGATTATTATCATGAGCCATCATTATCAGTATCTTCTATGGATACAGTTGAAATTGGGGAAAATGAATCGAAAATTCTAGCTATGGACGACGCGAACGAAGACGATAATAATGATATTAGAGAAGAAGGAGTTGTAGAAACAATTGATTTGGATCAAGAAGAAGTAGAAGAAAAATCTGAAGTCTACAGAAGTGGTCCTAGGAAGGGACAGAAAAAAGAAAAGGGCTCAAGAGCACCAAGAAGAAGACGGAAAGCCTCAACAAAGTCGTTAACTTCTTAATTTAATAAACCTCAAAACTACCTGTTACATATGCATTCTCTCCGTCATAACTTTGCAAATCGTCAAGATTTTGTTCTTCAAGACGTACAAAATCAGGATCATCAACAACAGCGTCCTCTTCCATTTTAAGTTGAAGCTCTTCCTCTTCTTGTTGTTTTCTTGTTAAAATAGCTACAGCTTCTTCAACACCTTTACCTCCAAATTCTGCCTGTAATTTTTCTTCAGGAGTCATTTTACCAGATTTATCCCAATTTTTTCTACGTTGAACTTCAATATCTTCATCAATTATATTAACTTCATTAATAGTTGTTTGACTTAAAGATAATGAATATTGAATATTTCTAATTAGTTCAACAATATAATCAGCTACTTCTTTATTTTTTACAATCATTAATAAAATATCTACAAAAGTATCTTTATCAGTTATTTTTAATTTAACAGTAAAATTTTTTGAATTAAATTGTTCAAGATATTGCGTACTTGGCGAATTAGGAAAATCCCCATTATGAATTCTACGATACTCTCTGACAAGTCTGGCAATAATATTTTTAACTTCAATATCTTGTAATTTTTTCATTCTTTCAACAAAATCTCTTACAATACCAATATTTGTTCCAAAATAAGGTAATAATTTATCTACTCTGTTTGTATCTCCTGTTTCATTAATACTTTCTTTAGAAGGTTTAATTGTTAATATAAATTTATCATCATTTATTTTATATACTTTGATTTTTTTTGATTGTTCAATTAAATTTGAAGCAATTTGAGAAGAACTTGTATCAATTTTTCTACAATTAATATCAATACCTTTCCATTTTATTTTATCTTTACGGTCATCACCTGCACAAGCGCTCTCTAAAAATATTCTAACTTCATCTTCTAAATGTTCTTGATCTTTCTTTGTTATCTTTGATGATATTTCATATGTTAAAACATCTGGATAATGTTCTTTAAAATATCTTCTATTTTGTAATGGAGTAATTCCTCTAAAAACTTGAATAAGATAATCTCTATTTGATTTTATCATTTCTATTTCTGTTGGCATCGGTTCAAATTTATCAACATATTCAGCCATTTTATAACCAAATAATCTTTTTGCAACAAGAATTGATTTGTAGTTCTTAAAATCATTCTTTAGAAGAATTTGTTGAGCTCTTGAAATAGCATTAACAAAATTTGTTCTTAAATCCAAATTTTCAAGATCTATTATAAATTTGGAATCACGTTCATTCATTTTCTTATAAATTGCTTTTCTTATATCTTTTCCTTCAGTCAATCCTTTGA
>SDBT01012623.1_pt1 | contig 13574 bp, 8 predicted proteins | sample 2277101 | NCBI WGS metagenome assembly SDBT01 (sample SAMN10404973, study PRJNA504765) | marine sediment metagenome | isolation source: marine sediment core GS10_PC15, 103 cmbsf | place: Arctic Ocean: Southern Knipovich Ridge | collected 2010
GGACTGGATCGAGAAATTCGCACTGGTTCAGTCTTCTCCCGACGCCTTCGGAATCGATGCGACGGTGTAGCCAGCCGCTTGCACGATCTGCGGATGCCGGTAGAATAAAGGGTGAGTAGTGGGGTGATCTCCGCTTCTGGAAATACCCCGATTCGTCTCCCTACCCCCCCGGGCGGGTCGGAGACAAAACCCGGGATGGTCGAAGACAAGACCCATCATGGAATTCTCCATCCGATGCCGATGCGACCGAGAGATCGAGGTAGCCGCCTCTGAGGCGGGCACCGACGTAACGTGTACGTGCGGGCTGGTTGTCGAGGTGCCCTCGCTGGCAGAACTTCACCAGGCGGCAGAACCCGTTGCGGCCGAACCGCCGGACGATGAACCCGCGCCGGACGACGTGGCCGACCGGCCGCCGCGGGAGTTCATGATGCCGCTTCACGCCGAGCCCCAGTTGAGACAGCGGATCCATCCGGAGGCCTTCTTCCATTTCGCCATGGCCGCCGCCAGGGCTACGAAGGAGCACTTCGACGCGTCGCCGCCGGATCGGGGAATGGACTTGCAGGTGGCCTGTGCTCTGCTGCCCGACGGCAATCGAATCCTCAGCATCCAATCGTGTCCCGACGACGTCTCGGCGGAATTGCTTCGGAAGCTGGCCGAGCGGCTGGAAGAATTGCCGGCCCCGCCGGTTCGCCAGCGGCCGGTCGCTTTCGTCAGCCGATCGATGGTCGCCGGCGGCTGCGAGCGGATGCCGGTAACCTTCGACTTCCCGTTCGCCGAAAGCGGTGCGGTGCCCGAATCGTTGGACGACGTGCTGATGCAAATCGGCGGACTGGTGCCCGACGTGCCTAACAGCCAGTTGGAAAAGGCCGGCTCTTCGTGGCGTAGGCGTCTCGCCTGCTCGCTACCACAGGCGAGCCGCCTGTGGCTACGACTTTTGCGCTGGATATCCGGCCCGTGTACCGCTTTGAGGACGCGCAGCTCGAGCCGCCGGCAGATCCCCTCTTTGTTGGCCGGTCTGTCAGTTGAGGCTACGGCGGCTCGAACGGACGTGGCCGACACATCGACCGACGACGACCGCCAGCGCGACTGGGACCATGCTCGCCGGGCCGACCGCCACAAGCAGCGCGGTGAATTCAAGCAGGCAATCGCCGAATACGACAAACAGATCGAACTGAAACCGGGCGACGTCGAGGTCTTGGTCGCCCGGGCCGAGGCCTGCTATCTCGACGATCAGCAGGACCGGGCGTTGGCCGGTTACGACGAGGCGCTCCGACTCGACCCGGATCACGCAGCCGCGCTGAACAACCGCGGAATGATCCAGATGGAACGCGAGAATTGGGATCGGGCGTTGGCCGATCTGGACGGGGCGTTGCGGCTCGACCCGCTCAGTCCGTCGCTGCACGTCAATCGGGCGAGAATCCATCTGGCTCGGGAAAAACCCCGGCGGGCTCTCGACGATCTCAACGAAGCGGTGCGGCTCGACCCGCACTACGACGACGCCTACGCACTGCGCGGGCTGGTCCATCGGCAACTGGCGCCGCGGGAAGAATCGCTGCGGAAGAAGCCGGAGGCGGAAGACCCGGCCGTCGCCGATTTTGCCGCCGCAATTCGCATCAACCCCGAGTCGGCCTGGCTCTACGCACGCCGCGCCGAGGCCCGCATGGCGCGCGGCGAAACCGAACATGTGATGGCCGACTGCAACCGCGCCATCGAACTCGACAAAGAGTGCTCGCTGGCATACGGACTGCGCGGCGTCGTTCATCAGCAAGCGGACGAACCGGATCAGGCCGTCGAAGATTGCTCCGAAGCGATCCGGCTGGGGCTGGAGGTGGCCGACGTCTACTTCAGCCGGTCGGTCGTCTACTTCGACCGCGACGAACTCAGCCGGGCACTGTCAGATTGCACCCGGGCGCTGGAGTTGGACCCCGATCACATCAGCGGACACAACGGCCGCGGGCTGATTCGCGCCCAGATGGGGCTCGCCCTGGAGGCTATCGAAGACTACGCCGCCGCCATCCGGCTGGCTCCCAAGTGGCCCATTCCGTATCTCAACCGCGGCAATCTCTACGGCATGCAGGGCGATCACGATCGGGCCCTGGAAGACTTCAACGAGGCGATCCGGCTGGACCCCGAGTTTGCTCCGTCGTACTATTCGCGCGCCAACGCCTGGGGCGGCAAGGGCGAATTTGCCCGGGCTATCGAGGATTGCGACGAGGCGATCCGGCTCGATCCGGAATTCGCCCCCGCCTTCTATTGCCGCGGCATGGCCTGGGACCAACTCGGCGTCCACGGCGAAGCGATCTTCAACTTCAACGACGCGATTCGCCTCTATCCCACCTTCGGGCCCGCCTTTGCCGGACGTGGAAACGTGCGGGTCAAACAGGGCGACTACGACAAGGCCATCGACGACTATCGCGAGGCGATCAACCGTCACCCGGGCGCCGCCGGGCAGTTGGAAGAGATCGACGAAGACTACGCCGCCAAGGCCATCGCCGCCGGATTGGCCGAATCGGAACCGGGCATCGGCAACCTGACCCTGGCCGTCTATCTGGCCCAACACGAATCGCTAGACGCGGCCATGGAGCACTGCGAAGCGGCGCTGCGAGAATTGCCCGTCGACGCCATCCTCTCCACCGCGGTGGCCGTCTTGCGGCACTGCCAGGATGAGATTACCGACGAACATCTCGTGCAAGTTTCCTCCTGGTTCGATCGTGCAATCAACGTCGATCCGGACAGCAAGACCGTCCAACTTCAGCTTGCCCTGTTTCGCGATCTAGAAGAGCGCTACGACGAGCTGGACAAGATCTATCGCCGATTGCTCAAGCGCGACGACCTGAGCGAACAGGAACGCGCCCTGACGCGCAACAATCTGGCCTATTTTCTCGCCGTCCAGCACCGCGACGGCAAAGAAGCCCTCGAGATGGTCGAGCAAGCGATCGAAGTAATCGGCCCGGTCCCCGAGTTGCTAGACACCCGCGCCATGGCCCAACTAACCTGCGGCAACGCCGACGTAGCGGTTAGTGATTTACAGCGCGTCGTCGCCAACGGCCCGTCGGGCATCCGCTACTACCATCTGGCCGCAGCCCAGCTAGCCGCCGGCAACCGCCAAGCCGCCGAGGCCGCATTAGGCACGGCCCGCGAAGAGCACCAACTAGCCGCCGAGCAGATTCCCGGTTACGAGCAGAAAGCGTACCAGGAACTCGTAGACGCTCTGGGTGCGTTCTGAGAATAGTCGCCGGAACCCGGTTTGCCGAAGGGCTTGCGCGGCGCTGATCAGTGATGGTTCGGTATTTCCGCGATCACGTCATCTGTAACTCGCTGAATCCTGTGCTCACCGATACCTCCCTTAGGCCTTCTACTGAAAAGCAGGATTTCATGGAATGCCAGCCGCCTGTCTGGGTCTCGTGCCACCAATGACCGGCGTTCCAAGCTTACAAACCACCAGTGCTTATAGAGGCTAAGAATATCTCGATGCAGCACTCCACTAACCACAACGAACACACCGCGCCGTCGTGCTGACTTAGACTCCTTGGCAAGTCGGATTTGATCTGCCCATGAAAACAGTCGTTCGTTATAGCGAACGAAACCGTTGTATTGCCCTCTGCTTGTGTACGGAGGGTCAGAATAAATCACGTCACCGGATGCTCCGGCCTTGTAGCTCACCTCAAAGTCCTGTGCACGCAACTTCGCGGTCCTAAAACGGCCGGCGGCTTTCACGACATGGTTCTTTGAGCAGATCGTTCGTCCTGAATTGCCGAAAGGAACATTGAACTCGCCCTTTTGATTCAGGCGATGAATACCTCCCCAGCATGTTCTATTCAAGAACAGGAACCGAGCAGCCCACCCAATGTCTGTGCGCGGTCTGCTGTTCCTGGTGCGATAATAGCACTCCCTAGTGTTCGACAATCGCCACGTCGCTTCCACCACACCTTCGGGATCCCGTCGGACGATCTTCAGGAAGGCTACCAAATCTGCATTGGCATCCGACAGCAATGAGCGCCGCGGATGGAGTTGCAGAAAGACGGATCCGCCTCCCAAGAACGGTTCAATGTACTGCCCCGACAACTCTGGCTTGATGACCTCCGACACCAAGCTAGACATCCACCGCTTCCCCCCAGGCCACTTAAGAAACGGTTTGTGGTTAGTCCCACGAACAACGCTCATGGTTTCACCGCCCGGACGCGCGTAATCGCCGAAGAATCGACAACGTCAAATCGCCAGTAAACTCCGTTTGGCTTGACGTCGACTACCTTATGTTTGTCCGGAACGATGTAGAGTACCGCGATCCGTGGCATAGTCAAAGCATGAAGGGCCAAGCCCAGTGAATGCGGCTTTGAACCACAACATAATGACATGCAGTTCTTGCTCAGCAAGGTTTCAGGAACCTTCTCCCTCAACGCTTGCCATGCAGCAACCGCATCGGCCGCATGGGCTTTGATAAGGTCGTCATCCTTAATGCCTTGCAGGCGAAAAAGGGCTTTGTTGTTGTCGTAGGTCCGCTGCTCATAACCTTCGCGAACAGGCGGTTCCGGAAACAAAACCGCCATGTGATCTGGTTCCTCGCGGGACACAAGGCGCAGAGTCTTGGAGCCTTCAAACCCCACAGACACTAGATAGACAAGCTCTTCGGCTGGATCCCATTCTCCGTCAAGTGACGGGATTGGCTCGGCTCTCCATCCTCCTCGCGTGAACATCTCATGACGGTGATCTTCACTAAGCTCGTCCGGATACACTCCCTCCGCGTAACCAAACGAGACTTCGTGAACAATCCCACTCGTTATTCCCGCTGCAAGGATTCCCAAGGAGTAGAATCGGGGACAGGCAGAAAGATCGATGAAGACACGAAGTGAGTGTCCTACCTCACGATAGACACTCACGAGCAGTTCAAACGTGTTTGACCACAGTTGTTCAACATCCCCAGACTCCCCCTTGATTTCCTTAGTCGTTCGGCAGGTCTTCGCCAAGAAGGCGCGCAGGCACCTGTCGTGCTCGTCTCGCAATCCCCGATCGTCGCGCTCAGCAAAGTCATAGAACACTCCGCAGTAGCCTTTCAGATGCGTCGAGTCCACAATAGCGACACTCCGCCGGTCCCAACTTGATGACACCACGACGAGATCGTACTCGCCGTGGTACAGGTCGTCGACCGACTCACCACAACAAGATCGTGCCCGTAGGTATGACGCGTTGAATTCAGTCATCTTCTTCGTCCAATTGCTTCCACAGATCCCGTACGTCCTCCGGGAAAAGCATAAGTTGATTCTCGCTGGGCTCGCTTCCTGTCACTCGCTTCGCGATAGCCGTTGATGCCTCGTCAAGTTCCGCACTATCAGCGCAATCAAGAAATGACAGCAGATCGACTCTCTTTATCCTGACTGGGTAGTAGGCACCTCGGTAGGAGAATCCATACTTTGGCGCCAGCGACGAATGAACGCGAAATGCCGGAATTACATCTCCTTGCTTGAACACTCTAAGAAACCCCGCATCGGCAGCCTCTTGAACCAAATCGAAAAGGAGAAGGTCGTCGCCACCATTCTGAAGTTGTGGATCTAACACAAATACACCGCGCTCGCTTGAACGGAGATGCTGGTCGGACTTCTTGTTTCCTTGTTGAAGTGTGGCGGTTAGACACGCCAGACCCTTCACAAGACGTCCCACTCGCATTGGTTCCAAGACACCTGACGCAGGAATTGAGGTGTCCTTTTCCTCACTGGCGTTTCGCAAAGCGACTTGTTGGGTGGCGATGCGCACGTTAGACGCGAGGAACTGCTCTAGCGGGATATTGGCCTCAATGAAGATGTGGTGCATTTGCGACAGATAGTCGCGGACACAGTTGTCGCTTATTCCAAAAACCATTCTATCGAAGGCGTAAGGAACTCGTTTTACATTCAGGTCGTTGCAGATCGACAGATAGGCAGCAACGATTTTCTTCCGAAACTCGGCACTCTCTTGTTTTCGGCGATCATCGTTTTCCGCCGCTTCCGGTGGCGACAACGCCAGCCGTGAGGCTATGTACCCTTCTATATACGGTGCGCTCGCTCTACCCGAGCGAGCGGCAGCCCACGACGACGCCTTGAAGTCGTCAGCCATCCGTTTTATCTTTTTCGCGTTGTCGCTTTCCGAGCGTTGGACAAGTTCTTCAACTAAGACGTTGAGGTCGAGTTTCCCGAGGACTGACGTGGTCGAAAACGTCACGTCATCTTTATCGAGGTGAGCGCGCACACGGACCGTGCCAACTCCGTCGCACAGGTTTTCAAACTCAGGTCGCTTTAGGTCGTCCAACGGGACGATGTTCCTATCTGCACGTTGGTGGGAAAGTGCTGGATGTAACGTCGTCGAGATGTCTTGTGGGATACGCACATACGAGATCACGTAGGATATTGGCCATTCGGATACTCGGATCAATGTATTGACAACTTTCTGCTGTCGCTCCGACAAACACTCGGCCTCGTCCATGCATATCTTGAAGTGCCAGCTGTCGTCTTTGTCGGAAGGCGCAGAATCACAAAGGCAAGCCGCTCGCTTTGCGAAGAAGCGGGATAGTTCTCCGATCTCTGGAATCAAAATCTCATCGATAGTAGCTTGATATGGCACTCTTCGTCTCGCGCGATGTTCAAGCTTGTTTCGAAGTTGTTTGATTAGTCGGTTGCATGCCCACACCGTTGTTGGGGCTTTGGCTTCTACCCAGTCAACCAAGTGGCTGTATTCAGCACAGAACCGTCCGACTTCCCTTTCTTCACATTCAGGAGACGGCTTAAAGTACAACTCGGAAATCAGCGACGCAAGTGCTCCCGATAGCAACTCGATGGAGATCAGGTCTAGATAGAGGCCGAACATCATTCCGTGATCATCATCGTCGGCATCGTCGAGCCATCGCATTAACGATCGGACCTTGAAGTGAGGCAGCTTCACGTACTCCGCGATGAACTGTCCACGAAACGAATCGCCGTTTAGAGCTTCTCTAAGCCATCGATTGCTTCGTCGTTCTTTCCAGTTTAAGGACTGCAGTAGTGTTGTCTTTCCGCTCCCACGTGATCCTATGACGTAGCTTGGCTTTGATTCTTCTAGCAAAGAAATAATGGTCTGTGGCAGGTAGTATATATGGTGTGGAATGTGTTCAAATCGGTCTTTCGAAAAAGGCGATTTCATAAATGTGTCCTCCGAACAATCCAGTGCTCAGGACTACCGTCGCGATTGTCAATACCAACCAAGCATCTCCACTCGGCTTCTACTAACAACTCAGTGAGAGTGTGTCTGTTGGCACTCGTGGCCCGCTTTGCGTTTACGGCGTTCCGAAGTTCCTCAAACCTGATTGAACGGTCGGAAAGGCAGCCTTCTAGTAGGCTTAGATCTTCATCCATCGTCACGCAGGAGGCGAACGGAAGTAGTGAAATGCGGTGCGTGTCGCTCAGTGTGACGTGGGAGTTTGGCTGAGTGCGATAGAACTCGACCACCAACCCAATTGGGCACTTGTCTCGCGAATGATGGACCGTGAGTACATTAAAGCCCTTCGTAATCAAAGGCGCGGAGACTACTACAAGGCGACTGGTCGGATGCGTGCCGTCGCTGACTATCTCAATGGGGTCCGTGTGAATGTGGCCGTGGCAATAGACAATTGGTCGGGCGTGTTGCGTTAGCATCGTACGTATTGCACCGCTGTTTATCATCTCGGTGTAGACGTCAACGCGAGGTTCAGCCTGGGGCAGTATGTTGTGATGACTCAAGATAATCGGCAAGTGTTGCGCGCTCAGCTTCTCTATTCTGACGGAGAGTTCTTCAACGTCTTTCGCCAAGAACATGGGCGTATCGAGTTGCTCTCCCACCAGACTGAAGCTGTCTTCATCGGCTTCAGACGAGACCGTCTCGATCAGAGCGCCAAGCTCGTGTCGAATTCTAGCTGGTAGGACTCTCCATTCTCCGCAGCCAATACACGAATTAACGGAAAACACAGCTGTCTTGCCTGCCGAGTAATTGAATTCCGTGGCGCGAACGCCCGCAACAGCCAGGGCGTCAACGCCAGCGGACATCCATGCGTTGCTCAACGGGGCAAACTTGGCTTCTAGATTCAACTCGTCCTTGTCGACGCAAAGACGGCGATCCACATCGTGATTACCCGGCACAACGTGGATGCTGCCTGAATCTCGATCCGCGAGATCCAGTGCGGCAACCAATTCGGTTACGCACTCCGCGTAGTCGTCTGTCGAGCCTTTGGCCGACAAGTCACCACAGATCAGGGTGCATGCCGGTTGGATAGCGTCGTAAACGCGAACGAGTTTGCGTATCACCGCTTGCAGTGTTGGAAGTGCCAGTCCAAGTACAAGTCCGGGTGTGACTCGTTCGTCCTTATGATCAATCGCACGCTCATTCTTGGACCACGGCAGATGCACATCGCCGATTTGTATGATTGAAGTGGTGGCCAATCGGTTTTACCCCCTCTATGCCACAACTGCACGCACAACCCGACATTTCCCATTTGGGTTGGCCTGAAACCGATCCAGGCTCGCGGTGCCGCGATTATAACACTCTGTATCCCACCCCGCCTACCCCCCTCTGCCGAGTGAGCGGCGGTTCTGCCAACATTCTCTCCCGCAACCACGAATTCTGAGCCCAGACCGCCCAAAGTACCGGCCGGCGAGGCCCTTGGTCGAGCTTTGGCGCTCGCGGGTGCGCGTACTTTTCCCCAGACATCCAACGTTCTGGCCGGCTGATGCGGTACTAGAAGAACCGTGCCTTAGCCCGGGTAGACGAGCCCCCGAAACATCGGCCACCTGGGGGCTCGCTGCTCGTTCCTCGCTGCTCGACCCCAGCCACCCGTCTGCTGAGAGGCCTTGTTCAAGGGGGCCGTTCGTTTCGCAAGTGGCCCAAGAACTCGGCTGGAATTGGCCCTGCCGAGAGGATACGCTTGTATATGCCGGCATTGTGGAAAGTGTTGCTGCGATGGCGCATGGATAATCCGACACGAAAGAGACGGCCTCGGAGGGCCATCTTACTGATCTGGAAAATGGCCAACCGAATTGTCGATTTCTGGACCCCCCAAATTCAAGAAAAGTGTTCGACATTGCCGCAAACCCTGAAGCAACAACGACTTACCGCCGCCCATCATCCGCCATTGCAGCCGAAAACTATACGCCCGTCAACAACTATATTATTGCCCGAAATGCCGCCACACCAACAGCTTACGACGCAGCCGGCCGGGTGCATCGCGACGCTCGGTAGGCATGGGGCGGCCGATAATTAGTTTGCCGGGCGATCCGCAAAACGTCCCACACGATGCAACTGCCTGTCGCACAACACGTTCCGTCAAAACGCGACCACCGGCCGATCGCCAATCATCGATCCTGGAGCAAGAAACTGACCGACAATTGCCTCCAACCCGCGTTTCCACAAACCGACCTTCAGGTCGAGCCGACGGGGTGCCTGCGATCAACCCTACTCCAACGTCGGCTGCACAATCTCCCCTTGGGCCTGTGCTTTGCAGTTCTCATACGAGCCGAAGAAATCCGAGTTGCTGTCTAGCCATAACGTGATGCGGCGCATGTCCTCTTTCGATAGCTTTACTTTGTAGTGATCCTCTTGGAGAATCTTGTAGAGCTTTGATGCGATGGCGCCGTACTTGCCGGGGACGGTCACCGGCGTGGTGAAGGCGTTGTTGTTGTAGAAAAACGCGAACGGCCGCAGGTTGTTGTACGACGGATAGAACTTGCCGTTGTTCTTCGCTACGTCGCCGGCGCTGAGGTCGAAGGCCTTCGGCTCCTTGGCGTGGCACTCGACGCAATGACGATTCAACACGGGCTGCACCAGCAGCGGGTAGCTGAACGGCTTCGAGCCCTCGGGCTCCGGCTGGATGCGAGAGGGGGCCCGTCGCATCGCGATCGGCGTCTGTGGCGGCGACGTGGGGGCAAGGTGACGCGGCTCGTGGCAACCCTGGCAGGTGAGCGTCTCGCCCGGGTGGATGTACGTGGCGCTACGCATCGCTTGCACCGCCAGACCGTCGCCGTCGAGTGCCTGGAAACAGACCGGTACGTTGACCGGCAGCATGAACGACGCACTGCCGTCCGATTCCACCGGCACCGTGCCGAGGATCGCCCGGGCGCCCTTCTGATGGCCGTAGCCGATGGCCGGGCGATGGGCATAAGGGGTCGTCTTGGGCAGAAGCTGAACGATCCTGACCGCTTTGATCTGCGTGTTTTCCGGCCAATCGAGCACGCTGTCGTAGACGTTCACCAGGTTCACCAGCCCGGTCTTGGGCAGCTTGGCGGGATCGGTGGGTACGAACTTCTCGCCCGCCACAAGCGGCTTGGCGATGACCGTCTTGTTCGGCACCACCGGCGGGCTCTTACGCGGCCGTAGCGGAATCGGGCTCAGGCAGGAGATCTTCGGGTCGCGGTAGATCAAGTCGCGATTGCCGAACGAGTCGATCAGGTAGACGCCGTAGCTGTTTGCCTCGCCGGCGTTCGAGCGGCTAAAGGCGTCGTAAACGCACAGATAGAAATCTTCGCTCAGCGCCCAGGCCGTAGCGTAGTTGGCCGGGCCGCGGTGCGTTGCACATTCCGATTCGGGGAAGAGCTGATCGGGCGTCAAACGCCGGACCGGTGCCATGGCGTCGTCGTCCGGAACCTTGGGATCGACGATTACCAGCGAACCGTAGGCCTGACCGTGGTGACACGCGGCCGTGGCTACCAGCTTGGGCGAACCGGGGATCGCGCGGATGTCGGCCTCGAAGTGCGGACGGTGGCCGGCGCTGCGGGCAAAATTGCCGTGAATCACTCGCGCATCGCGGCCGTCGGGCGTGGTGACCCACGGGTGATGGGCCTGATTGAAACCGCGGTCGACGTAGTCCCAACGCGTGTAGACGATCATCCCGTTGCGGTCGACGCTCGGCTGCCATTCGTTGGTTTCGTGCGGACTGAGCATGGTGATGTCGCTGCCGTCGTAGTTCATCGAGTGCAGCGTGAAGCTGGGCACCGGCCGCCCATGGCAACGCCCGTACCCGCCGCGCCGCTCCGAGATGAACGCGATCCGCCCGTTGGGCAGGTAGCAGGGATCGAAATCGTTCCACGCGCCGTCGGTCAGTTGCTCCAGGCCCGACCCGTCGACGTTGACCCGGAAGACGTGCCACGTGTTGTTCTCGTTCCATTGATAGCTGTGCCGCTTCTCCTTCGTCGTGTCGGTATAGGCGAAGAGGATGTGCTTGGCGTCGAAGGACAGCTCGGGCGAAAGGTAGGCACCGCCGGCGGTCATCTTATGCCCCTTGAGGCGGCCATTGCCGACGGCCGAATTCTCCAGGACGTCTTTCAACGTCGGCTTGTCGGAGAAGGGGTTTTCCAGGATGAACAACCCGCCGCCGGGCCGCGCATGGAACCCGAAAAACTGGTCGCACATGTGGTTGCCGGTCGTCTCGGCGTTCGGGTTGAAGTGACGCTTGATCATCAGCAGGCCGTCGAAGTTCAACAGCGGGTTGGAAAACGCGATCCGGCGGCGCAAATGCCAGGCTTCGCGGAATAGCTCGACCCGGGCGTCGATGTCCTCCACGGCGACTTCCTCGGCACGCTTGATCAGCGTGTCCAACTCTGCTTGCTCGCCGGCGAGATCGGGCGCATTGGGTGTGGCCTTCAGGTGGGTCAACAACGCCCGGGCGCGACGTAGCACCACGTCGACCGGATCGCGATCGGTTTCCAGAATCGTCGATTCCGGGCGATAAGCCTGCTCGATGACGTTGGCCCGCCACGGCTTAGCCATCTGTTCGTGCAGGGAGATGAAGCGGGCCAGCGGCTCGTCGGTCACGTCTTTCAACTCCGGGCCACCGACGATCGATCGGACGGGCAGGGCGATTGTTTTCGGACGGTTTCCGGTTACCACGAATTTGGCCTCGGCCCAATCGGCATGGTCGTAGCTGTGGCCGTCGCCGGTGGGTGCAGCGGACAGATCGAGCTTTTTGACGCCGCTGACGTCGATGTCGACCTTGTGAGGCGGTTGACCGCCACGCATCACGGGGCTCTTGAACAGTAGCTTGCCGTCGCCATGGATCACAAACTCGACGGATCCCCGCTTGCCGGCGCTATCGTCGATACCCACCATGGCCGTAAACCGCGTCGATCCGCCGTCGAGCAAAACGCGAATGGCTCCCTGCGCGTGCGTGCCGACACCCCGCTGATACGGCTTGCCGGCAATCTTCATCGCAGGGCCGGCGACCGATCTGTTCGCTTGCGTCCTGTTCCAGCCGGAGGTTGCACGGCTCATGTCCAACTCGTCCAGCCACACGTCGGCGGCCGAGGCTACATCCGAAAGAATTACAGCCGAGAGAGTTCCAGTCAGGAGAAACATCATCGCCGTGATACGCAGTATTGCGATGCTCATTCGTGATACCTTTTTTGAGGCGTGTAGCCGTTCGAGCCCCGGTCCATGCCAGGGGAAGCAACTAAAACGGCATACATTTCAGTTTATCAGGGACCTCGACGATTGCAAGCAACCCCACCGCGGACAACCCGTACTTCTTGGGGGTTACTCAGAATCGACGGACTGTCAGTCGGCTCCACGATTGGAGAACCCAAAGAAGATTCGCAAGAGGTTATCCATTGAACGAGATTGGATTTGCACTTCACCGAGCCAGCGAGAAAGCGTTGCTTCGGCGATGCCCAATCGCTTTGCGATATCCCTTTGCGACATCCCGACTCGTTTGATCGCATCGCGAATCTGAGCCGGTGTCAGCAGGTTCAAGTGAGTGCGGAGAGCGTCGTTGACCCGGGCGTCCACCTTCTCGGTGAAGACTCTCTCGCCGCATGCTTGGCATACCGGAAGTTGAAGATCGGCAATCGTGAACTTGTACAAACGTCCGTCGTGGCGAACTTCGGCAGCGTAGTTCATCTTTGCCAAGGTGACTTCCTGTTTGCCGCAGTGACGGCATCGCCACGGAAATGGCCGCTCGGCGCCTCGTGGGTGTTTCGCCGTTTTTGTTTGCTTAGGGGGCATGTACGTCTACCACTAGGATTGATGAATCGTCTGGAACCGGGAAGTTGTTCATCGTTCGTCCCCGAAGCCGGGATCAGCGCTCGCGGAAGTCCAGCATCCCCAGTATATCCACCAGAACGATGGACGGCTATGACTTACGAAGGGGGCAGTCCCAGGTCTGACGATGTGAAAGGCTCGCCCTGGGAACAAGGCGGTGCCACCTGCTAGTGACTGAGTGCGCTCTGGCCCCCAATCCTTCCCAATCCTTGACGGTCCACGCGTGGGTCTCGTGCCTCGACCCACCCTACCACGTCTTATCGGGAATCCGTGGGCGTTGAGTCGGCGTGTGAGGGGCGGGGCTGGGGGTATGCGTCGGGTCGCGGCGATGGGGACGTTGGGCGATGGGCGCTTCGTCTGACGCCTGCGGCTGCGAGCGGTCGTGCGTGTCGACGTGCTCGGTGGTTGGTGATTCCGGGCGATGCCGCGTCCATAACGCCAACAACGCCGGCAACATCACCAGCGAGGTGAACAGGCAGCAACTCACGCCGATCGTCAGCACGCGGCCTAGGCTCTGCAAGCCCCGATGGCTGGCGATCATCAGGCTGCCGAAGCCGACCATTGTGGTGAGC
>SDBT01012624.1_pt1 | contig 13574 bp, 14 predicted proteins | sample 2277101 | NCBI WGS metagenome assembly SDBT01 (sample SAMN10404973, study PRJNA504765) | marine sediment metagenome | isolation source: marine sediment core GS10_PC15, 103 cmbsf | place: Arctic Ocean: Southern Knipovich Ridge | collected 2010
TTCAAATCTCCAACCAGCCACTATACTAGTCTCGCCAGAACCTCTATTTGTTCCATTGCCTGAATTATAATCTGCTAATATTGTGGCATCTGCTAATACTGCATTATAAATTCCTAACTCATCTATTCTACCATCCCAACCAGCACCACCACCGTCATTATTGCCAACTTGTACTGGCGATGTACCACTATGAATAGAATTAGCCAAGGTAGTGCCTGATGTTGCTATTGAAGTACCGTCAATAAATAGTTCATACGAACCAGCACTAGCATCATAAACCATAGCAATATGATACCAAGTATCTATTGATGCAGTGAAATCTACGGATTCAGAAGTATTAGTAGTACCATCAGACCAAACATCAAGGTAAAATCTATTCTGTGCTCCAAACCAATAAAACTGATATGAGTTCTGATTAGCATTTCCTCTTTTTCTAAATAAATCCTGTTCGTTGGCTGTAGAATCAAATTCTATCCAACCCATAACTGTCATATCTCCAGTAATATCTAGTCCTGTTTGGGCTGCATCAGTGATAGATAAGGATTGACTAGAAGCAGCTACTAAATTTATTGATTTAGTATTTAAAGCGGCTGATGTATTTAACGGAATTATTAATAATGCCAGTATTGTTAGTAGTATTAGTTTTTTCATTTAGGTGTACTTGATGATGTATTATCTTTTATCAATCTCCAATCGTATGTCCTGTCTTCTAAAAGGTCGCCCCGACTTTCTATTTTCTTATATAATTTACTGTCTTCTATTTTTGTCATTGTGACATGATACCCAACCCCATTAGGAGATACAAATTCATCTACCTTATAAGTAATTCCATCTACCAATACTTCCTCAACTCTTTTATATTTATCATCTTTAGTTCTTTCAATTTCTTGTAATTCGGCTATTTTAGTTAGTTCAGTATCTATTTTTTCTGATTCAGTTAAACTAGCTCCAAATTCAATATTCTGATTAGCACAACCAGTTAAAAAAACTAAACAAATTAGAATTATTTTAATCCGCATCTATTGTATAAGTTATATTTAAGTTTAGAAAGTCAGGTGCTCCAGTAATTGTACTAATTTCTAAATGCTGTAATTCTCTAGCAGTAAATGTGCCATTTTGGATTGATCCATCATCTTCGGTGCTAGTAGTCGCACAAGTTATAGTTTCAGTATCATTAGTGCCATCTGAAAGGAATATTACTACTGAAGTACCATTAATAACCCGACACTCAATATCAGTAATAGTAATTGCTTTTTTATGAGCCTTTAATGGAATATCCTTAAATATATCAAAGGTAGTAGAGGCAATAGTCGCACTATAATTTTGTTGGAAATCTAATACTCTCTTAGCTCCATCAAAATAAACTAAAGTGCCAGTAGTAGAATCAATCGCTATCTCTCCATTATCATCAACTGTAGGAGCTGTACCGAAAGGAATTTTAATTGAATCAACAAAATTATATTGAGCAGTGGTAGTAGCAACCCCTAAAAGAGTGAATGTTCCATCAAAAGTAGTATTACCACCAACATGTAAAGCCCCTTGAGTGAATAACCCGCCTGTAGAAGAAGCATAACCAGTAGTATCTAAATTACCAGATGAATCTACTTGAAATAAATCACCATCACCAACAGTTAAAAGTGATGCTGGGCTCTCATCCCCAATACCGACATTTCCACTTGTATCAATAGTAAGTCTATTTGCGGTATTATTACCATCTCTAATATAAAACTGATCATCACTTCTTAATTGTACAACCCATTCTTGTGCATCGTTAATTAAACTAAATGAAGAAAAACCATCTACTTTACTTGTTTCTAATTTCTGCTGAATATTATCTGTGCTAAATACATGTAAATTTACATCCGCCGCTTGAGTTCCAATACCAACCTTACCACCCACAAACAAACTATCAGTGGTTGAAACATTATTAAATTGACCAAAACCAAGTGAAGTTAAATTACCATCAAAGGTTGAGACACCCCCAACATGCAAACTACCCTGAGTATTTAAAGCGGTTGTTGATGAGGCAAAACCTCCGATAGTTAAATTAGTGTCAAATGTATAACTTCCTGTACCGAAAGTCCCTGCCAATATATTGGCGGCTGGTATAACTGTTATATTTGTACCCACCGCTGTAAGTGAGCCATCAAAAGTTGAATTACCCCCGACATGTAAGTCACCTTGAGTGAACAGTCCACCAGTAGTACTAGCGTAGCCACCAACTCCTATATTACGAGTGGTAGTGGCATTACCTGCGTTATCAAGAGTAAATAAATCATTTGTTCCAAAAGTATCTTGGGCTATTTTAAATAAATTAACATCATCATCATTTCCTAGGGTAAAGGCTACTACACCATTATCTATAAAGTCTATTTGGCTATCTCCCGCACCACCTGCACCAAAGACATGAATACCAGTTGTGGTAGCAGTACCCTCTACTATTGAATTTCCTCCAACATGCAAGTCACCTTGAGTATTTAAAGCAGTAGTGGAAGATGCGTAACCCCCTATATCTAAATTAGTATCAAAAGTATATGAGCCCGTGCCAAAAGTACCAGCTAGAATATTAGCTGCTGGTATTCCTGTTATATTAGTTCCTATAGCCGTTAATGAGCCATCAAAAGTAGCGTTGCCACCTATGTGTAGGTCGCCTTGAGTAAATAGTCCACCTGTTGAGGAAGCGTAGCCACCTACAAACAAGCTATCAGTAGTAGTGACATTATCAGCAGTGATAGATGCGAATGATTGGGTGGCAGACCATGTTTGAGCAAAATCTATTAAACACATTGTACCATCTGAATTAGGCCATGTAATTGTTCTAGTGTTGGCGGTGTCCACTACACTTAAATCAAATGCTCCCATTTTAGTAGTATCAGTTACATTTTCAATAGTCCAAGTATTGTCTATAAAATTAGTAGCAACTCCTGAAGCACCTCCAGAGGCAGATTGAGGGCTTGAACCCCTTAAATCTACTGTTGAACCCAAAGTCCAAGTTGCTTGGTCTCGAATAGTTAAACGAGCTATTAAAAATCCTGTGCCACTATCAAGATCAAATTCTCTTGGTATTGTAAAATCATCACAGCCACTAATATCTTGTTCAGCACTTGCCTGATTAGTATAACTACAAGCTGGTAAGTTAATCATTATTGGTTCAAAACCATCTTCAGATTTATTGGCAACTCCCCATATAATAAGATTAAACCATTTATTATCAGTAGAAACTCCTGCTGAATCAGCTATTATATCATTCAGATTAGAGGTATTATGAAAAGCATCTCCATTCCAATTCTTTACTAAAACTTCATCACCCGAAGATGTGTCAAAAGCGGGAAAGGTGTGCATATGCATTTGAGAAATTTCTCCTGAAGAAGATTTGTATTCTACATTACCCGCAGTAATTACTAAATAAGTAGAAGCATCTCCAACTCCATCTATTCCACTAAAATAATTAGCTCCATCAGTTCTAATTCTTACTCCCACATCTGCAAAATGTCCTTGACCATCTATTTCAGACGCACCATCATTCCAATTCTGATTTATATAACAACCATCTTCAGATTGAATTGTGGCAACACTTGGACAATGAAAAAATCCTACTTTAATATGTTCTCCACTGGGCCAAGCAGTTGTACTCTTAGTTAATACTTTACTGCTTTGTGGTATATAAATCCAATTACCTTGAGGTGAAGTATCTGAACCCGCAGTTAATTCAATTACACATTTAGTTGGTGCACAGTCTAGTGGAAAAACTCCATCAGAGAAACGCATTTTTAAATCTCCACCACCACTAAATTCTAAGGTAGTCGAAGCAGTAGTACCATCAGATTTAACTATGGCATCAAAATGTTCTAAAAATGTTCCATTGTAAAAATCAAAGAAATCACCAACATTTTGTCCACCATCAACTACCATTTCTCCAGTAGTAGTTGAATTTCCATTTACTCTAAAGTCAGCATCAATAGTAGATGAGGCTTTTACAAAAATACCATTAGTAGTAGATGTTGGGGTTATCGCATTGGTAAATAATTCTTCCCAAGCAGCACTACCTCCACCACCAGCCGCAGCACAATCCCAGTTATTAGCCCCAGTCTTTTTTAGTATTTCTCCATCTGCACAAGTATCTCCGTCTGGTTTTATTTCATTGTAAAAAATAATATCACCAAACTGTGAAGTACCTGAAGCATGAACACCCAAATTAACATTAAGACTAGGCGATGAACTAGAAACTATTTCCACGAAAGCATCAGTGCTTGTTGCAGTATCATCGTCAGCCCTTATAAGTATTTGAAGTGGTTGAGTAAAATCTTTAACTAAACGAAGTAGATTTTTAGATGAATCCCAAAACCAATTATCAATATCACCAACAACAGCCTTTACTGGCATTGCTATAATAAGGGCGAATAATATTAAAATTAATATTTTTTTATATAATTTCATCTATTTTATCTTTTATATTTGAAAATTTATCAGCTATTCTATTTAGATTTTTTAAGCTATTATTAGTAGCTATCTGTCTTGATAATACTCTAAACATTTTATCAATTTCCTTGACCACTTTTTGTAGTCTATCTAAATTTAATTTATCAGATTTTCTTATCAATTTTTCATTATTATCTAAAGTAAGTGATAGTTCTTTAAGTTCATTGCTTATTTTTCCTAAGTCTCCGTCTGACTTAATGTTTTCAGAACTACTAATTTCATTTCTCAAATCCTCTACGGCATCAAATACCCTATTAATGTCTTGTGGCTCAATATTGTTTAATAAGTTTGTAATATTGGATAATTCATGACTATGATTAGGTATATTAATCTTTAATATGTCTATTTGTGATTTTATAAAATCTTTAACTTCTGAGAAATCAAATGATATATCAGTTTTAACATCATCTTCTTTATGGTTAAATTCACTTTTAGCCATTAATTCATCACCTGCTAGTTTTCCATTAGAAAGTTCTTCATCCCAAACACTTTTTAATTCAGGAGTTTTACCACCCAATACTTCTTTCATTACCTTAGCTATTGCCTTTAGGTCATCATCAAATAATCCACCAGAACTATTACCACGAGGAGCAGACCCAAATGTGTCATCAGTTGACCGAACATTCCATATCTCCGATGCTCGTCCTGCTCTTTCACTTTCTACTGTGTGTCCTGCATCAGTATAAGCAATATAAACCGCTGTATATGAGCCAACATCAATACTGGTATTTCCAATATAGACGCCAGTTAAAGTAGCACTTTCAGTTAAATTAACAGTATCAATAACAACATCATTAATATCACGAATAACTACTTGCGGAAAAAGACCCGACAAACTCCTTGCAGGTTCGTAAGTTAATAATTCACTTTTATTTGCTGTAAGTATTCGTAATTGACTTGCCATACTATTTTTTATTTCTATGGATAGTGTGTAGTTTAATCTTCACTATCCCCCTTTATTATTTTTTTTCTATAGCTACCCAATCAAATGAAATATCTTCATTTAATGTTGAACTAATATTTAATTTAAATCCTACTCTAGTCCTATTTGATATCCAATAATTATTTCCATATAAATTAGAGTTAGCCACAGATACTACAAGTGGCTTTAATGTATATTGCTGATCAAATACTACATCGGTACTATCAGTATTAGACAAGACAATTAATCGTCCTGATTGATTGGCAATAATAGGGTTTCCCTCTAATAAAGTTACTCTGTCATCAATATCATAAACCATACTTGCTAATTCTTGAATACCTTTAATAATAACTGGTATAAGTTTAGTGTATTGCATATTCCATAGACTCTCATCTTCATTATTCGGTTTACCAACTGCTTCAGGTATTACACCGAAGACCTCTTGGGCTATGAGTCCGATTGTTTCATTACCCTTATCTAAAACCAATTCTCCATCTATAAATTCACTATCATGCTGGACATATCTCTTAGGACTTAATTGCATTACTTCAATAAGTCCATAATTAAGATCTACTTCATTTGATTTAATTCTATCATCAGAATAAACAGTCCAACCCTTAGCTATACCGTAACCAGTTTGATTACCACCAGTATCAGAGCCAGTATTTGGGACAGTAATAGCATGAGCATCATCAGGTGCTATGTTAATACTTAACTGACCATCAATAGTTAAATTACCTTCCCATGTACTAGTTGCAATCAATTTTTCATCAAATTTAGAACTCAATGTTTGACTACTTATAGGATTATTTAGTTTAGCTTCAACAAAATAGCTAACTCCAAATATAGAGGCGATTATAAATGAAAATATTAATAATTTTTTCATATTTCTTTATTATCTATGTGTTATATTTATTTGTTTTGACGCCCCTGTTGATGAAGCCCAAATTTGATCTGTTATTATATTATCTTTTGATATTTCATAACTCCCACCACTAGCATTTAATCTAATACCATCAAGAGTTACTATTGTTGGTCCAGTAGTAGTAGTAAATAAATATATAACAGTATCACTATCATTAACTATAAGAGCATACTGTCTGTTTGGGTTAATATCTAATAACTTAACTGGGTCAACTCCACTGGGATCTGTGCTGGTTGAAAATTGGATTACTTGGTCAAGTGCAAGTCTATCACTAAAACCACCACCAATATCTATTACATCTGTGGCTATTCCACCACCTAGCAACCCTATAATAGCTAGTAGTATTGCTATAAATTTTTTATTCATACTTTTATTTTATTATTAAAATTTTCCTAATAAGAAATGACTGGCTCTTATATTAAAGTCTTGCATTACTTTAAACCCTGCTTTTTTAACTGCTTTACAGAATAGAACATCGCTATCTATTGTATCTTTGGCTTTGGGGTATTTTACTTTCTCTAATACCTCTCGGCTTATAAGTGAAGCACCCATTCCAAATACATCTACTTCTTCTAGTCCTTTACCTTGATAGTATTTTCCGCCCTTAATACTATTTGGTCTGCCGATAGTGTCATAGTATATGGCTGATACCATATCGCATTTATGACTAGCTAACTTCTTAATCGCCCCTTGAGGTAAAACAGTATCAGTGTCTACAAATAGAGCGTGTGTCGCTTCTGATTGTAGGAACTGCTCTATCATTTTCTGTCGCATATACCAAATTGGTTTTCGTTTACTATTCCAATAAAGTATCCCCTCAACCTCCTTATCCCAAGCTATACCTGTAATCCACTTAGTATATTCGGTGAGTATGTAATCTCTATTTTCTATTACGAGAAGTAATATTTTCATAATTATAAGTTATTTATCTATCCCAGCCCCCGTAAAGGGACTAAGGAGAAAAACAACTTAGTCAGCTGCAATGTATTCAGTAACTGAAACAGTAACATCTGTGTCAGCTTCACGAGTAAATCGCAATAAAGCTTCATTACCAGCTTCGATTTCAACATCACCAGCTTCGTTCTCAACTAAATCAATTCCAACACCTAGAGTAACAGTGGTACTAGCACTAGCGGTTGTACCGATTGCTCTAAGTCTCATAATCATACTATCTCCCTCATTAGGGATAGCAGTTGTAAGAGTAGAAGTAGCAGGTAGTGTAAATACATGTTCTGTATTATCACCAAGTGTTAAATCTATTGTCATATTGGCCAATAATTGAGCCTCTGTTAGCGTTAAGCCTTGGTTAGATGTAGTCGCAAATACTGCACCACCTTGGGTAAGTCTACCTACATCAAGAGCTCCTGACATAGAAACTGCACCAGTTAAGGTTGATAACCCATCGACTGTTAAATCATTACTAATAGCCACATCAGTAAAATTAGTACCAGATGTAATAAAAGCACCAATCATATTACCGTTATTAAGGTAATTCATTATTGCTAACATTACTTCTGGATTACCGCCAACTTTCTCAGCCAAATTAGCTAATCTGTCAACAGTATTGTCGCTTTGAGCCACCGCAAAAGTTCCAAATCCAATAATAAATACAAATCCTAAAGTAATACTTAGAAATATATTCATTAGTTTTAAATTTTTCTTATTCATATTTATTTCTTTTTAGTTTTAGTTTCTTTGGGTTTTTCTACGACTTTTTCAGTTTTAATAATTTCATCTATACGAGCAATATTAGCTTTCTTAGCCTTTTCTCGTTTATTCTTATTACGTTTTTCACGCTTTTCAATTTTAGCTTCGCTTAACTCAGCTTCTTCTTCTATCTTTTTCTTTTCAGCCTTTAGAATAGCTTGTTCAGCTTTCTCTTGCTCAACTTTGAGCTTTTCAGACTCTTTTCGGTATTCCTTGTACTCTTCTTCGGTCGCATCAGTTACCTCTAGGGCATGATACTGTTGCTGTATAAGGTCAGCAATATTTTTGTTGACAATACAATAACCGTGAGAAGGAATAGCCATTTTAGTATCCAAAACCTTGAATTTATATACAACTGGTTCTGGATTATATACTTTTCTTTTCATAACGCTTTCTTTATGGGAGGGAGAGGGCTTTTACACCCTCACGCACCCTAATTAGTTAGATTAAGAACTAGATTACACACCTGGTGAAGCCCAAGTTCCCTTAAACTCAGAGTTTCCAATAGCAAGTCTATGCTTTAATTCGAAACTTCTGTTCCAAGTACCTTGAATCTTTCCTGAGTCATTCATTCTTGGTCCACCTTTACGGTAAACTTTCAAGATTGATTCCATTCCTGGAAGACTAGCGATTAAGAACCAAGCAGTAGAAGAACCACCAACATTGGAGTTCAACCATCTTGAAGTAACAACGTCAAATGTACCTCCATTATAGAAGTTCAAATCATTGTTAGCAGTAGATGGTCGCAAGTTTGACTGAGTGAAGATAACAGCATCTTTCTGCAAATCATCAGGGACAGTCAAAGTAATCCTTCCCATATTTAGAATAGGAAGACCATTATCAGTCAACTGCTTTACTAGAGCCAAACGACCTGTTTCCAAGTTTAATTCAGTTAAAGTAATACCAGTTGCTGAAACGTTACTTTGAGCAGTTCCGCCATCAGCCCTAGCGTGGGTAGCAAGAAATAGTCTTTCATCATTGTATCTATCTATTGAGAACCCATTTACAACAGCTGCAGTGCCAAAACCACCATTAAGAATTTGAAAAGCACCCTTTGCTTCAGTAATATCAACTTCCTTGGCTAGGTTAGCCATCTCATCTAATTTAGCACCTAATTTCTGTCTATCCTCTAATAGGTTATCAGTTACTAGAACTGAGTCACCATAATCTTGAACATCCCAATTAGTTTCAAATGTCTTTATATTGACACTCTGAGGAATTGGGTCACCCTCACCAAATCTTGTTAAGGTCTTCAATCCTGTAAGACCAGTTGTCCTAAAGGTAGAAAACTTAGCGTTAGGAAAATCAAAAATCTTTTTTGCGATATCCTTACCCTCAAACTTAATCAAGTTTTGGTCGAACACTTTTTCAAACTTCGGTCCTAAATTATCCTGACCTATGTCTCCTAAAGTTGCTCTTGTTTGTACATTACTCATAAATTTTTGATTAAGCTGTTATTAGTTTTCCAAGACCATAATATTCTGACTCGTGAATAGATACTAGCAATCTAGTTGAGTCATCTGGGTCTTTTGAAGTCCCGTCTGGTGCGACTTGAGTGATGAATTGACCACCTGTACCAATAGTTCTGGTAGCAGTAGTTTCATCAATAGATTTTTCATCAACTGTATCAACCCACGCACCCCATTTATCAGAACTAACAGTAGTACCGATTGTACCAGTGACAGATACTGAATAAACAGTTTCCATTGAAATGTCGATAAGAGCAGCGATTTTATCCACTGTCTCGTTATCTGAGGCAACAGTAACTGTACCTGTGGTAGGAATACCAGTTACGGTAGCACTACCTACAAGAGCAGTTGTTCCCCAAATACTCTTACCTTTACGGTCAACGATATCAATAATAACTCCAAGTAAAGCATCTGCTGCTGTTACTACTTCTAAGTTACCACTAATGCCTTTGACTGCGTCACCTACTTGAACATCATCAGAATTATCGATGATTATTCGCCTAGTGACTGGAGCTCCGCTAAGAGACTCGTGTCGTTTGAAGGACATAAACAATTTTTTTATTAGTTAAATTGTAGCCCTTTCTAATTTAGTACTCAGCTGCGTATTCTTTATCTCGTTCCTTCTTGGCATCTATTGCCTTTTGGGCTTCTTCTTCAGTATACTCGCCTCCACTTGCCTCGGCTTTCGCTCTAGCTTCATCAGAAATGGCTACCGATGTGCCTTTCTTAACTGCTGAAGTACTTTTACTTGCAACAATCTCGGCACTGTCAGCTTTCTGAGCTTCCACTTGACCATCTAATTTGGCTTTCTTTAATTCTTTCTTATTGTTCTCATCGCCCTTAGCATAGCCAATTAAGTCTTTCATTTCTCGTTCAAGGTCAGGTTCAGCTACCATTGACTGGCTTCCCGATGCCTGTAAATAGACACCATCTAGCGTACCTTGTACCTTAAATTTAATTTTAGACCATTGTTCTTCAGTCAGACCCTCTATGTCTTCACGATACTTAGCCATAACATTTGCATGCTTAGACTTGTAGTCGGTTAGAATAGTGTCGTTTTGTTGAATTGGTTGCTCGGTTTTAATCCTATCTTTCTTATTTTTATCCCGATAACCTTGTGCTTCTTTCTTATAATTGTCGCCATCTTCGGCTTTCTTTACAAGGTCAGCGTGTTCTTCGGGTGTAAGATTGACAGTCTCAGGTGTCTCCACTACTGGTGTTTTAAGGGCTTCACTGCCCGCTTCAGGTGTTGGAGTTTCAACTGGGGTTGTTTCTACTTCCTCTTCAGGAGTTTCAGTGGGTGTCTCCACTGGTTTCACTTCTTCAGTCATATCTTTTTAATTATGTATTTAGGACAATTTTTTAAACAGTGTTGTCTAAACCTGCGTCATAAATCAAAAAGACACTCGTTCAGAGTGCCTTTAGAAGATGGTTCAATGACAAACCATCCTCAAAGGGCATTCCGAAGTTGTGTCATTGATTATAAATTGTAATGTTCTTTAGTTATCTGTCTTCTTCTCTTCTTTCGCTACTTCAGTATGAACTACACCCTCTTCAGGGTTTCGTTGTTCACTCATAGGTAATTCAGCTTTATTACGATTTGCCTTTAAGTAAAGGTTATCTCTAATTTCCTTACCATCATCATCAACCTCTATAACAATGTTATTATTCCTTACAATAACTCCGTTTAAGTCTTTACCGCCATGTTCGGCGTTTCCTAGTGTTAAGTAAAGATAAAGTGCATGTTCCTCATTCTCAAACTCATTTATTCCTGGCTTTAATACTACTGTATTACTTGGTGAATAAAGGTGATGTTTTAAAACTAGGTCTCGTTCTGAATCATTTTGACAATCCTCTAGTTTCCTTGACTTTAATGTTCCAGATGTCTGATCCATAACTCTTACGGTCGGAGACTGTTCAGGTCTTGAAAATGGCTTGTTTGTCATCTTTAAGACAAACTCTTGTTCACTTGTGTTTAATAGTTTAATCATATATGTTTTTTATTTATTTATTTCTTGCGTCTAGCTCGCAGTTTCTTTAAATCTTTTATACCAGCACGAACAATCTTGTTAATCTTCTTAACTCTGGCCTTGTGTCTCTTCTTAATTGCTCCTTTTAGTCTAGCCATATTATCGTTTTCTTTTCTTAACTATCCTACCTTTAGCTCCTCGCTTGATACCTTTCTTTTTACGCTCTTTCTTTGTATGTACTGGCATCTTATTTTCGTTTAACCCTTTTAAGTGTTTTGGGATTAATTAATGATCTTCTTTTAGAACTACCTATGCTCTTTTGTCTAGCATTAAACTTTCTATTTCTTAGGTTAAGAGCTGATATAGAAGCAGCCCTCTTGGCTTTTCTCACCCCTCTAACAGCTTTAACTACATTAACTCGCCTAACAGTCTTACTTACAGCCCTTTTAGCTCTCCTAACAGCTTTTCTTATTGCCATATTATTTACTTTTTATTATTCTTGTGTTGATTTATATCCGCCACCACTATCAGTTCTCTCCTCCTCTTGTGGTTTAAGAGCCTCTAAAGTATTAATCATTTCAGTTGAGAACTGCGATACACCTTTCCAGTCTCTATTCTCGGTTTTAACAAACATCGCATTAGCTAGTTGTTTTTGGTTCTCCCAGAAGTCAAACACTCCTTCTATTTTAAACATTTCCTTTAAAAAAGCGTGTTCTTTCTGGTCAGACCATCTAAGGACTTTAGCTTTAGGTATTAAGTTAAGTAGTTTCATATGTCATTGTTATTTATAAATTACCTAAGCCCTCTAATTGAGGTATGTTAGGTTGATTATCTCCTCCAATCCCACCACCTGTCTGCTCTCCTAAACTCTGTCCTAAGTCTACTCCTTGCTCTTGTTGACCCTCCTCAGCCTTTAACTTATCAGCGTCTTTGTTAAATACTCTTACTAGCTCGTTAAAGCTCTCATCTCTATTAACCTTATCAGGATATAACTCAGCCATTATTCTCTGGAAGTTAAGCTCTAGTATTTGTTTCTGGCTCTCGGTCATCTTAATTGAAGACTGTGGTACTATCTCTATCTCTGCTTTCATGTTTCGTATAAAGTCTGGGCTCACTTGTAAGAACTCTGTCTCACCTACTGTCTGTCTATCTAGTTCCTCTACCTCGTCTTGGTTAATATCATCCTTGATGTCTATTTGCATTGTACCCCGCTGTCCGTTGCCTAGCTCTTGGTCTCTTAGAATAAAGGTTCTAAATCTTGTTTCTTTATCGCCTTCCTCTGTATGCACAGGCATAGAGTAGAACTGAATCATATTAGCTAGTCTAAGCTCGTTCTTCTGCTTAACACCCTCTTCCATGAATTTAAGAAATAGTGAGACTAACTCTAATGCTGCTTCTCGTTGAGTAGCTACCTCTTCAGCAGTCTTAGACCTTGGAGATGAACCTCCTAAAGTATCTGAGCTAATAGAGTCCTCATTCTGGACTTGTCTTATCTGTTGCCAAAGAGACACTGACACTGAGCTAGGTTGGTCAATAGGCACTCTCATTATATTAGGCTGACCATTAGTGAAATCAGTCGGTATAAGCGTCTGAGGCTGCAGGTAGCCCTTTACAGAGGCTTGAGCAGCCTTATCTATTAAGTAAGGAGCAGACACCGCTAAGGTCATTTGATCTAGGATACGGTCTAAAGTAGCGTCTCCGTAGTCACTGTAAGATATTAGCTTGTCAATAAATGAACGCCCATAGAAGAAAGCCTTATCAAGTGGCTCAAATACCGCCGCCCAGAAAGGTAATTGCTTGTGATTCCAAGGCATTGGTTGAACAGTGTCTTTTCCTTGAAAGTTAATCCATATCTCGTTAGCTAAAATTACATACTCATCTGTGTGCTTATTAAAGTAATAAAGTACTTCTACCTGTTCATTACCAACATCATCAGACTGTTTCCAGAACGGAGTACTCTCATTAACAGTAGCTTCTGATACAGTCATTACCTTGTCAGCATCAGGGAACTTACCAAACTCCTTATCAAACCCGTCTTTAGTTAGTATTCGTCTATAAAAGCAATCATCCATGTCCTGAATTTGTCCAGGTCTAACATTAAG
>SDBT01012625.1_pt1 | contig 13572 bp, 26 predicted proteins | sample 2277101 | NCBI WGS metagenome assembly SDBT01 (sample SAMN10404973, study PRJNA504765) | marine sediment metagenome | isolation source: marine sediment core GS10_PC15, 103 cmbsf | place: Arctic Ocean: Southern Knipovich Ridge | collected 2010
CCGACCGCATCGGTCGCGCCATCAAGCAAAAAGGCAGCGGCCTGCTGCGTGTCTTCGGCAATCCGGTGCCGTTTTCCCATTGGGTCTACGAAGAATATCGCCTCAAGGAACTCCCCGGCCACGAACTGTGGGAGATCTCGACCTACCAAAACCGCCGCTACCTGGCTCGCGGCTACATCGAGAAACTGGAAGCTCGCTACCCCGAAGGCTCGTCTGGCCGCGAACGCTGGCTCGGCGGCAAGTGTGGTGTGCCAAGCGAGAACGCAGTTTATGGCGACTTCAATCTGCGCACCGACACCGTCACCGATAAGCAGATCGCCGACGAAGGCGGCTTCGTTCGCCACATGTCCGGCGCATACTTTGGCCGCGACGGTCTGCCCGCCGGCTACATCCTGGCTGGCATGACACGCAAAGGTACGATGGTCGCGATCAAGGAAGTCTACACGCGCCAGCAGCCGGTGCGCAAAACGGTGCAACGCATCAGCGACATCCATACCGGCGGTCGCACTTTTGCTGACCGCAGCCACGCCCTCTACTCTGACTTCCGCAAGGCCGGCCTCAAGATGCGCGGCGCACGAATCGACCGCGCCATAGGCACCGCCCGCCTCCGCGAGATCATCGCCGAGGGTCGCTTCAAGGTCCGCATCGACGACAACAAAAACATCGCCTGCCCCATGCTCCGCGCCGAACTTGAGTCGCACGAAATGGGCGACTCCCATCAGCCGCAGGTCGAAAACTGCAGCCTGATAATCCCGCTTGAGTATATCGCCTGCGGCCAGAAAGACGGCATCGACGCTGCGCACTTCAAGCGCCTCGGCCTCGGCGACGTCTTTGACAACGAGCCGCGCGACGACATGGATCATCGCGGCGGAAAACTTTTGAGTTTGGTTTGACTTCGCCGACTCACCGGGTATGTTCCTAGCACTGGTGAGTCGCTTTCCGAACAACATCCAATTTTTACTTCGGGGCGGTCTGTGCTGCGACTCACCAGTCAACGTATAGGCCGTCCTGGAGTTCCATTTGCTAAAGGTGCGGCGTGGCGGAAACAAGACCAGGCCCGAACGAGCAGCCATGGAGCGACCGACCGGCTAGGGCCGTCCGCCGCACTGTAGGGATCAGACAAGGATATGAAAATGGAAAAGCTTGCAAAGATGCAAACCGCGCTGGTTGACAACAGGTCGCGTGCGACTGACGACGCGATCAGGGACGCAGACGTTGACGACGAAGCGCTGACGACCGAGCAACACGAGGATCTGGCTCAGGCCAAGGAAGACCTGAAAGCCCGCGAACGTCAGTTGAGACGGTGCTGCAGTTTCCGAAACTACCAGCAGCTTGCGGAGGCAGTCAAAGCGTTACACGACGCGACCAAGCTTGCCGTGACCAAACTTTCGCTAACGTCGGCGACTGACCCTGCCGCATTGGAATGCCTCGTCAAGATGGAAGAGTTGACCGACGCCGCCGAGAGCGCGGTTGACCGGCTGGACGTTTAGAAAACTTTGTGCGGCGGCGGGGTGAGCGCACTTGCCTGCTGGCCTGCCCGCGTGGGAACACGGTTCAACACAACAGGCCGGACAACCCGGCCCGCCGTACAGAGAACGAAAGACGAAGATGCCAGGATTTTACGATCATGTCGGCAAGGAAGTCGGTGAGAAATATCTGCAGGCGGTCGACCTCGGCATGCCGAAGTTGCCAGACGGCATCAAATATGATCGCGGTCGTGGCTGGACGGCATGGGATGTAACGCCCGAACCGGAACACGGCGGCATCGGCATCACCGAAGAACTGGCCGACGACATCGTGGTCATGCACGCGATCAGAGTCATCGGAAAGACGAACCGCAAATGGGTGCGCGGGCTGGCCGAATACCCGCGCGAGAAATGGATCAGTTACGTCGTGGCATACTACGCGATGGAGGCGTCGACAGAATGACCGAAGACAAACGAAGCAAAATCTTGTTCAACACAGTGCGCATCGCTTTGTATGACCAGGCGCGCATTCTGACGAACGAGTATTTTCGGACAGCCCACCTCACTGTCGACCTGCACGATCTGGACACCGACGGTCAGTCGCCCGAACTTTATGTCAGCGTAATTGAAGGCGTGGTGGAAGTTCTTTGCCGCGTTACGTTCACCAAAGACCTGCAGAAGATTTCCAAAGTCGCGTCGCATCTGCATGTGTGCGGTGAGAAGACGCTAGGGCAACGAGAAGTAGGGTTGGTGCATAATGCGATGACGGCGTTCGGCAAAGCCGTAGGCTCGATAACGGAGAGATAGATGCAGTGGCAAGACGTCGTGCTAACCGTAGGGGCAGTGCTGTTCGGCGTCCTGCTGCTGCCGGCCATCCGCTCGAAAGACAAGCCGCCGGTGCTTACCTCGGCAGGCACGTCGCTGGTGTTGTTTACGTGGGTCGTGGTGTTCGCAAGTCTGGAATTGTGGTTCAGCGCGACAGTGCAGGCGGTCGTCGCAATCGAGTGGGGCGTGATCGCAGTACAGAAGATAAGGAAACGCAAATGAGTTACCAAGGCAAGAAACCGCGCCGGGGCATCGTCCTGATGATGCCGCCCGCCGTCTACTTTCATACCGCACTTGCAACGATGCTTTTGTTCGGCGCGTGGTGTGTCACCTGGTTTTTCTATCCGCGAACGTCCGGCTGGTTCCGAGGATGGTACGAACCTATGTCGGGTTGGGGCGATACCAGTACAGCATTAGCCATGGCGGCATTTATGGCGACCTTTGCCGCCGCATTCGGCGCGTTCGCGTGGATCTATACCGCGTGGGAAAAGCACTCGAAAGACAAGTAATGGCAGATAACGGCAAAACGGGCGAAGACGAATTCGCTGACGTGATGAAGGCGCTGACGCCGCGCGCGCTTCGTGCGATGCAGTCGCCGCTCGGCCACATGGGGCGACCGCCGAAAGACGTGTTCATCGACAGCCCGGTCAAGAAAAGCAAGATCGTAGTCGGACTGATCCGAACCAGCCTGCTTATCACGCTGAACCTTGCGACCGAGAAGCCGATATGGGTCGCCAGCGGCACCTTCCACGAGCCGCGAGGCAAAAGGCGACCGATGAAACCGAAGGGCAAGGCGCACGGTGCCATGATCCTGCAGACGGGCAGCCTGCTTGACGAGATCGGCAAACTCAATGTCGTGCAGCACGATCAGCACGGCGGCATGTCCGTCCAGTGCTTCAAGAATCTCGGCGACCGCGAGCGTGAACTGTTCGACACACTGCACCCCGACTGGATCGAGGACGAACTAGGGAAGCGCGCAGACGCCTGCCGATACTGCGGCTGCAGCCTGGTCGATAAAGAGTCGCCCATCCTGCACCCCGACATCTGCATGGACTGCGCAGAACGCGAGGGCGTGAAGTGAAGCGAACAGCCGTCATCAGCGAGTGTGGGAAATACCGGTATAGGCTCGGGCGCGAGTGGGCCGAAGGCCCGACGTGTGTTTTCATCATGCTCAATCCGTCGACCGCAGACGCACTGAAAGATGACCACACGATTCGGCGCTGCATGTACTACGCCAAACGCGAAGGCTGCGGCACGTTGACAGTCGTGAACCTGTTTGCGTATCGCACGAAAGACCCGAAGGTAATGAAGGCGCAGGAAGATCCCATCGGCCCCGAGAATGACGCCCACATAGAAGCCTGTGTCGGAGGCGCGAAAATCGTGATTGCGGCGTGGGGGGCTAACGGTGGTCATAACGGTCGCTGCAGTAGAGTGAGACACATAGTTCTTATGGAGGGCATCCCGCTATACGCCCTGAATTTCACGAAGGCCGACATGCCGGGCCATCCTGCGCGCCTGCGCAATGACGCTCCGCTTCTACCTTACAACCACGCCGCAAGAAAGTCGGAAGCATGAGCTACAAGTTCGGTCTCAACGATATGGTGAAAATAGCCAGCGATCCCGCCAGAGACGGCTGGAGCGGGCATAAGGGGCGCGTCTGCGGTTTGCATGGCAGTGAGAACCATCCGCAGTATCTTGTCGAAGTCGACGGGCCGGGCAGCGAGTCTTATGTCTATCTTCAGGAAGAACTCCAGCCAGCGCCGAGGCAAGCATGAAAGCCTACCACTACAAAAAGCTGATCTGCGGCAACGCCACGCGCGACGTGTTGCTCGACAGCCTGCATGCCGGCACCTGGTACAAGGGTGCTGACGAAGGTTTCAGCATCGGCCAGTTTGACAAAAAGATTCTCGGCGGCTGCTACATCTGGCGCGAGACAATCGAGATCGACACGGTCGACGAAGACTCGCTGGAAGACATCAAGCGCGAGATCCGCCGACTGCAGAAGGCGCATTTCATTCTTTCGTTCGGCGAAGCCTACGTCCGCGTCCAGAAGAAAGCTCACTTCGGGATTCTCTACGACGCCTTTGACCGGATGAAGGACGTCCACCTGGAATTCGAGGCGTTCCAGATCGACCTGGAAGGCATGGTCTTCGAGATCCAGAGCGCCTACAAAAAGAACCAGATCGCCGGCATCGGCATCAAGGATTATCTCGCACGCGAACAGATGATTACTGACGCGACCTTCAAGCCGCTGGAGGCGATGGTCGGCGAGAACGTGATCGAAAAGTTCAGCGATCAGATCAAAAGCGTCAAGCTGCAGATGGCTTTGCCCGACGGCCCCTGCCCGCTCACAATAACCCGCGACGGCAGCGTAAGCCTCGGCGACGACGCGCCCGACGAACTGCTTATGTTCGTGCGGCAGATGATGCCGCGCTTTGACGTGCCTGACGTCGAGACGGCGGAAGTCGTCGAGAACCGGAGGAAGCGATGAGCGACAAAACGATGGTGCGGCTGCTGGCAGAAACACTGTCGGGGATTCAGGTTCCGATGTCGATGGGAGTCATCGGCGCGGCAGCGCAACCTTACGCAGAACTGCGCGACCGGCTTGGGCTGTTTGGCTACCCTAACGCCGACGAGATCGAGAAGTCATTGAAGCGCGTGGGCGTGGAAGCGCCTGAATAACTATGGCATAACTAAGCCATAACTATGCCACAACTATAACGGGGGCAGTGATGGTAATGATGACGCAGGAACAGGCGCAAGAGGCGCTGACCGGCACGTTGCTTGAATTCATGCAGGCAGAGACAAAGGAAGAACGCACCGGGGCCGCGATGAAGATAATCCGCGCGGCGACCCACGCGCTTGATCCCGAGAGCCTGGAAAAGACAATCCGCCAAGGGGAGCAGCGCGACGCCTTCGGCTGCTTTACCGAGCGCCCGCACGACTGGATAAAATGGAGCGGCACATGGCAGCAGCAGCGCGCCATGCTCCAGGCGATGCTGGACCTGCACCAAACAGAAACCGAACTCCGCGAAAAGCTGAAGCCGCAAGATACCTAAAGGTAGGACATGTTTCACATAGCGCGCGGCCTGAAGTTGCCGCTTGAATTCGTAACCAGCACGCAGGCGATCCTTGCCATCAAGGGCGCTGGCAAAAGCTATTGCGCGTCTGTCCAGGCCGAGCAACTTCTGAAACACAATCAGCAGGTCGTGGTCATTGATCCGACAGGCGCGTGGTGGGGCCTGCGTAGCTCTGCGTCTGGCAAAGGCAACGGCTTTCCTATCGCGGTCTTCGGTGGCGATCATGGTGATGTGCCGCTTGGGCGTGACTCCGGCGAAGTAATCGCCGCCGCCATCGTGGCCGAGGGCTTCAGTGCGGTGCTGGATCTCAGCCATTTCCGCAAGGGCGAACTGCGCCGCTTCATGGCGGACTTCCTCGAAACCCTGTTCCGCAAAAACCGCGAGGCAATGCACCTGTTCATCGACGAAGCCGACCTGTTCGCGCCGCAGCAGGCTAACGGCGAAGTCGCCCGCGTCCTCGGGGCAATGGAAGACATTGTCCGCCGGGGCAGAATCCGCGGTGTCGGCTGCACCATGATTACGCAGCGCCCGGCGGTGCTGAACAAAAACGTAATGACGCAGGCGGACATGCTGACCTGCCTGCGTATGAGTCACCAACTCGACCTGAAGGCCATCGGCGATTGGGTCGCGGTCCACGCAGACGTGTCGCAATGGAAGACGATGCAGGCCGCGCTGCCGAACCTGCCGACAGGCACGGGCTGGTTCTGGAATCCAAGCGCAGAGTTATTCGTCCAGGCGAAGATCAACACGCGCACGACGTTCGACAGCGGCGCGACGCCGAAAGCAGGCCAACGCAAGATCGAGCCGCGTAAGCTCGCCACGGTCGACGTCAAGAAACTTGGCGAAGCCATCGCTGCCACAATCGAGCGTGCGAAAGAAAACGCGCCCGAGACAATGCGCGCCCGCATCCACGAGCTTGAAGCCGAGGTCGAACAGCTTCAGGCTGACAGCGAAGCCGAGCCTGAACGTGTTGAAGTGCCAGTTGGAATCCCGCTGATGACCGAGAAGCATCTTGAAGAACTGCGCTACCTGCAGGGCGCGTTTGAGGATCTACGCGACGACGCTACCGAAAAGTGCGGGCGTCTGGAAAAGTTCATGTTATCAGTCGAGGAAAATATGGCTGTCGCGACAGCCGAAAGCAATCGCCTCGCGCTGGCGGCTCACGCTCTGCCGAAGCACACAGTCAAACCTGCGCCGCAGCCGCGCAGCACGAAGCGAATGGCAGGCAAGGCTCGGATGCTGAACGCATTGTCAGCCGGCGGCGGTGACCTGCCCCGAGACGTCTTGGCGATCTGGTCGATGATGTCGCCGTCGTCGGGTACGTTCACGAAGTACCTGAGCGAACTGAAAAAGGCAGACAAGATTCGCGTCAACGGTGCTGGTCTGTTTGTGTTGACTACCATAGGTCGCGCGGATTCCCCTGAAGTGGGCGTCATGCGCGAACACCTGCAAGCGGAGTGGGCGGCACGATTCGGCAGCGGCGGCAAGCGCAGGATCTTCGACGTGCTGCTGAAGATGCCGTCGGGCCTTAGCCGCGACGTTCTCGCGCACTGCGCCGAGCTTCAGTCAAGCAGCGGCACCTACACGAAATATCTCAGCGAAGTACGACGTACAGGCATCCTGATCGGAACTTCCGACAACCTGCGCCTGCACCCGGCGCTCTGGCTGGATCAAGAATGATTGACTGGACATATGTCTACCTGACTATCGCGGGCACCTTGGCCGTCGCGCTTGCGTTGATCTGCCTCGTCGCCGGTTGGAATGACCGACAAATGAAATCAGTGCCAGTCTATATGATCGCCGCTACAGTTTTGGTCATGGGGCTGGTCTGGCCTCTGACAGTTATCTGGATGGCACACGGCTTCGTCGTCGAAGCCTGGCGAAAGAAAGGGAAACAATGAAGGCGAAAGAATACCTGGCAAAAAAAGCAGAGGCAGAAAAGGCTGCGGCAGAAGCGCAGCCGCCGGCATTCATACTGACCGATGTCCCGAGCTTTGTCTGCCAGGTCGGAGCGACCGGCGACCTGGTTCTGCATGGGAGTTGTCCGGCAAAAGCTGCTCTCGATCTCGCCGCCTGGATCACCGAAACCTATTCCGAGTAAACATGCCAAGCGACTGGAAAAAAGAGGCACGGCTTTACCGCGTCTACCGCAGAGGGGCGGTGGCCGGCGAAGACTATCTCGGCCAGGTGGTCGCGGACAGCCTCGACGCGGCAGAATTGGTGGCGTGGAAGATGTTCAAGGGCGGGATGGAAACGATTCGAGTCACGTTCGACCGCAAGCTTTATAACGAGGACGGCGATGTCTGGCAGCAACCTGTTTGAACACAACATCACTGCGGCGAAAAAGAAAGTCCGCGACGAAGCCGGGGCGGGCTGCACTTGCCCTGTCTGCGGCCAGTACGTCAAGCTCTACAAGCGCAAGATGAATTCGCAGATGGCGCACTTCCTCTGCCGGCTTTACACCGTTACGCGGCAGACTGACGGCGAGTGGTTCCACGTCCGCGACTTCCTTGACGCCGGGCACAAGGCCAGCAGCGACGGGACGTATCTGCGCTACTGGCATTTCATCGAGCCGCGCGACAAAGCAGACGCGCCGGAGTCTGACGACGAAAAGAAAAAGCAACGTTCGATGGGTTACTGGAAGATCACAGACCTCGGCAAGACATTCGCCGAGGGTCGGTCACGCGCCAAGGCACACGTCATCATCCTGGCTGGAAAGTGCGAAGGCTTCAGCGAAGAGATGATCGACATCCGCGAAGCGTTGGGCGCGAAGTTTGACTATGCAGAACTGATGGGGCGCGACAATGAACCTGTCGTTGCGCTGCAAGGTGACGAACGATGAAACCGAAAACGATAGGCGAGGAAGACTTCGTGCCGGAAGGCTGGACCGGAAACGAAAAGTCAATGACGGTGGCTGAATGGGGCCAGCGGGAATATGGCATGGGCAGAACCACCGGTGAGGCGGACGGCGTGAGAAAGGCGATGTTGTTCGTGATGGCAAAAGCGACGAAGCTGTTTGAGAACGGCAAAACAAACGCAGCGATTGCAATGCGTGACTTAGCGAACGCAATCAAAGAAGAGGTCAAGTGATGTACGACTACCTGATGCTTTCCAGAAACCTGTTGCCAGCCAGGCCGGGCTGCATTCTCGGCATCAATGCTGGCATTGGATACGAGATTCGTGTCTCGGCAATGACGGAGGAAGCAGATCGCACGACGGGAGAAATACGACCGATCTTTCTACGCAGCCGCATGGACACAAACAGCGGCGCGTTTCGCCATTACGGATTCATCAGCATGGATGAACGCGAAGTATTCGACGCGCTGGTCACGGTCAAGTCGGTCGGTTGGGATACGGCGCTGAAGATCCTCGGCATCGGTTGGGATGTCGTCTTGCAGTTCGCTGCGAAGGGCGACGTAGACGAATTCAAAAAGATCAAAGGGATCGGGCCGAAAGCGGCAGTACGCCTGATCGAAAGCACGGCATTGCTCGCATTGCTGGAAAAGAAACTGTTGCCGAAGTCGGCGACGGATTGAAAATTTACGGCGTTACGCAGAGTCGCGACGCACGGCAGGGTGTGAATCCGTGAGTCCAGTAATCGCGATGACAGAGGGCTTGAACAACCCTCTGCGCCTTCGCCCGCGAGGGGGTTGGTTCTGTACCACTGAGGTTACCCCGATTATCTCAGTGAACGCCGAGGGGCGGCGACCTGCTCGTCGCCGCCCCGACCGAATTGAAAGGGACAGAAGAAATGAACAACAACGAAATGGTCGACGAGTTTCACAAAGCGTTCCTGCTGCCAAGGCCGGTAAGCCCAAGGATACCGGACAGGAAACGCCGTGATCCTCGCATCGAACTGATCCGAGAAGAGTTTGAAGAACTGCAGCAGGCAATCGCGGAAGGCAATCTTGTGCTTATCGCCGACGGCTGCGCTGATTTGCTCTACGTCATTTACGGTACAGCGTTGGAATTCGGGATCAACATCGACGAAGTCGTCAAGGAAGTACACCGCAGTAACATGACCAAGCTGCGCGAAGACGGCACGCCGATCATCCGCAGCGACGGCAAGGTGCTGAAAAGCGACCGCTTTGAGTTGCCGGACATCCAGGCGATTCTGCTGGAGCAAGGGATGCAGAGATGAAGCCGACGCGAATGGTCCTGAACGCCGGACAACTTGCTGCGATAAAGTATGCGCCGGACGGGAAAGGTCGCTATCACCTAGATTCCGGCTATGCGTGCAAACATGGGGTCGTCGTGACCGACGGCAGAATCCTTGCGGTGCTTCCATACACAGAGCCGGGCGACGCGCCGACAGAGTCGGTCAGGATTAGCAAGCCTTTCGCGAGTCGCGTGCTGAGTTGGCTAAAGAAAAAGCTGATACGGCGTTCGGTCCCATTCGGCCAGCATTGGCTGGCTGGCAACATAACTTACCGTATGATAGAGAAAGACCCGGCAGAACATGCGACTATCAGGGTGTGGAAAAATCGCGCGGACGCTGACATACGAAGGCACGACCGCGAAAGCGGATGGAACGACCAACGGTTTACGTTGCGAGACAACAACAACGCTGAAGCTGACGGCGATCCCGTTTATCCCGACTGGCAGGCCGTGATGCCGAAAGGCGAAGTCGCGGTCGCTTATTCGTTCGACCTGAACTATATGATCGACGTGCTTACAATGCTGCGCCCCTTTGTCGCTACCCACGAAGGGGTCACACTTCGCATTCGCGGCAACGATTCAGGCGCGACGATAGTGACGCGGTCGGGGGCTTACGGAATAGTCATGCCCATTGACGAGGCGGGCGGAATACCGGAGCCGACTTTCGATGGCAAGTAAAACAACATTGGTCGACGTGACTGAAAGCGGCAAGTGGGATGTCTACATCGGACGCGCCCGTATCAAGTCGGGCAACCTGAAGTTCCGCAGGGGCCATGTGCTGACTGCGCCTTACTTCAAACATGACGGCGATCCCGACTGGCGCGAGACGGCGAAAGAGGATTATCGCGAACACCTGTTGAAGTTGCTCGACGGCGACAAGCTGCGCGAGGTCGCACTGTCTCTGCGGGGGAAGCGTCTTGGCGTGTGGGGCGAGTTCGGCATGGAAATGGGCGCTGTCCTGGTCAAGATAGTGGAGGCATTGGAATGAGAGAAACAAGTGCGTACGACGGTCTGCTAGGCAGGAAAGATAGCTACAGGGTCATCGAAGACCGCGAAGGTTTCGGCGTTCGCAACGTAACGCAGGGCACGACGCTCGGCGCGCGTTGGACACAATATAGATACGCGCTGAACTGGAAGTTCTGTCTGATAAGATTTCGTTGGCGACCGCTGCAGCGCAAAAAATACGCAGCGCTGAAGATGGCGTCGACGCGGCTGAAGGTGGGGATAAGCGCCGCCGACTTCGCGCGCGAGTGGTTTATCCCCTACCTGAAAGAAAAACACAATCCAGATATGACCGACGCCGACTTTCACGAAGACTGCGTGAAACGCGCCCGCACTCAGTTGCGGAAATATGCCAAGCAAGGTGTGATGCGTTGCGAACCAAGAGGCCCGAGCGACAAATGGTTTATCGAGGCATCAGGCGTTGACTGGCTAAAGGAAGTGGACGTCTGGCTTGAGACCAGAAAACGACATGAACTGAAGGAACGATAATGCCAGCATTCACCGTAGAGCATCCGCGCAACAGGCAGGCGGTAGTCGTGATCGAGAAGACGGCGGGCAAGGCGCGCGCTGCCGCTATCGGCGATGATCTGTTTTGCGATTGTGAGTTCCTTGATCCAATCGTGAAGCGAGCGAAGGAATTCGATAAATATAAAAAAGCGCCGACGGTGAAACAGCTTGTCGACCGTCATGGATGGTGGTTTGAATGCAACCATTGCGGTGATTCGGTCGCGGATCATACCGAAGACCGCAAGTGGATTGGCAACTACCAGGTGTTCTGCAATTATTGGTGCCGCGCGGCGTATAGAAAGAAATCGGCAAAACCAAAATGGCGAGAGTAACGCTGACAATTCAAGACGGTAAGTGGGGCGAGCTTAGCGTCGAGGCGGTCTACGATCCACCGGTAAAAGACGGCGATGAAATGACGACTGCACAGTTGCTCGGGGCTACGCTACACACGCAGGTAATTCCCGATCTGATCGGTGACGAAGGCGATTTGAAAAATAGCGAGAGAGCAGAGTCGTGAACTGGCGGATCGCTCATCGCGCGGCTAAGGGATTGCGACCAATCGCTGATCGTCACTATAACCGACAGAACATCGGAGCGCCTCACTTCGTACCGCCAGGGCGGTGTTTGGTGTTAGGGGCCATAGAAGGTTCCGCGTTGTGGGTGACGTCGTGGCCGTTCGCTGAATATGTAAAACATCGTTGGGGAGGCGCGTGGGTTTGCAGTTGTTTCAGGCGAGAAAGCGGCCCGAAAGCGAGCGAAATGATTCGCGAAGCGATTGCCTGTACGCGGTGGAAGTGGCCGGAAATACCCGAACTCGGTATGGTGACATTCCTGGATCAGCGATACGTCAAGCCAATCAAGCGGAGGGGCAAAGAGGTATGGGGATATACTTGGTTACTCGCAGGGTTTGAGTTCGACGGCGAGACTAAAGGTGGTTTGTTGGCGATGAGGCTCAAGCCAGAAAATATGCCCGAACCAGAGAAGCCGCGAGGACTAAACACAGAGCTATGGTAACGATAAAAATGGCGACTGAAAACAGACTGAAGATCTACCGCACAAGCGACCTGGTCCCTGACATCGTGCCAGCTTCGATGTCGCGCAAGTGGATGCGCGAGACCACGCTCGGGTTTGCGCATCGGTGCCTGCCGTTGAAGATTGCCTGCGGTCAGGGCTGGCAGGTCAACAGTTTCCTCGACTTCGCCGCAGTCTGGAATGGTGGCGACGCGCCCGAAGACGTCGAGATCATCAGCAACCATCCCCACGCCAGCCATTATGTCAACGCGCACTTCGGCTATGGCACCTTCACCTTCATCAACCATTTTCTCGTCAGCACGCCTGCAGATGTCGATCTGGCTGTAACAGGTCCAGTCAACGAACCGCGTGACGCGGTGCAGGCGTTGGCCGGCGTGATGGAATGCGACTGGATGCCGATGTCCTTCACGATGAACTGGAAATGCACGCGGCCCTATGAGGCGATCTATTTCATGCGCGGCGAGCCGTACATGCAGATGTACCTGTTGCCGCGCGGATATGGCGAAGACTTTGAGGTCAGCGTGCATGACCTCGACGAACACCCGGACAAGGAAGGCTATCTCGCCTGGTCAAAGTCGCGCGACCGGTTTCACGAACAGATCCGAACAGGCGAAATCGACGCCATGAAAAAAGGCTGGCAAGGCGACTACACACGCGGCGCGAGACGCAAAGTAACCCGCTACCAAAAGGTGAAGCACGATGAGCTATGAAGAAAAACGGAAACGTCTGGCTGACATAATTAGCCGCAGCCGAAGGCACTCGCATGGATCTAGCTTCATCGCTAAGGGCTATCTTTCTGACGCGAAACTGTTGACCGGCCTCGATGCGCTCTGGACTGCCTGTCGACGCACTGCAACTGGCGGCGGCGCGGAAGTTGTCGAGGCATTGGCCGAGGCGTTGAAAGAACTGGACGAATGAATCACATACCCGGCGACCCGAAAGGGATCGAGATTGTCCCTGACAGTCTGTTCAGGAAATGTCGGTGTTCTTCGATCATGGGATCGCTGAAGATCAAGATGCCCGACAAAACAGAGAAGGCAGGCTCTCTCGAAGGTGTTCACGCAGCATTCTGGATCTGTGGCGAATGCAAGGTTGAAAGCCCATGCATGGTGAAGATCGATCTGCGCCGAGAGCAGAACAACTGAGAAAACGTTCAACGAAGTCAAGCCCAAACTTGACATTCCACATGTTGTGTGCCGTAGTGGCGGGATGAGTGTTGCCACCAAGATAAGGGGCGCATCCCGTTTCGTCGCTGGCAAGGTATCGGCGGCGACTTCAGGCATTAGCGGAACGCCGCTGGTACGAAACCCATTTGGATTCCCGACCGGGCCGAAACGCCGTCTTGGTACTAACCAGGTGCGCGGCGTTCAGGCACCCGGGTTTACCGGAATTGACAGCCGCTTCCCGTGGGATTGGGCGAATGTCGCAAGTCGCATCGGCGTCAACGGCTATTTGCGCATGCGCGCCAGCGATGCTGTTGCTGAAGCGCTGAGGGTGGTGGC
>SDBT01012626.1_pt1 | contig 13572 bp, 12 predicted proteins | sample 2277101 | NCBI WGS metagenome assembly SDBT01 (sample SAMN10404973, study PRJNA504765) | marine sediment metagenome | isolation source: marine sediment core GS10_PC15, 103 cmbsf | place: Arctic Ocean: Southern Knipovich Ridge | collected 2010
TGCCCGTGGCCTGCCATAAACGAATGGCTTCCAGTTTGAATTCACGATTGTACTTTCTGCGGTTCTTTTTCATAGTTCCTCCGATAGAAGTATACACGATTATACCTTATCTTCATGTCCACTGTTTCGGGGGAAACCCTCAGGCCTGGGTTGGGAAGAAGTTCGAGTCCTTTCTTTGGAAGCAGTTCGATCTCTGGTCGCTCTAGCTGCTGTGGCCGCTGGCTTCCTATTCGAGTGGGGGGTTACGATTGAATGGGATGCCATCCAACTGCTGGCTCGCGTGGGCGGTTGGGTGTCCCGCAAGAACGCAAGACCGGGCAAGATCATCCTTACCCGTGGTCTTCGGCGCCTGCTAGATTTGGTGGCCGCCCGCATTCTCAAGGGCTACCTCGACCAGCATAGCAGCCTGCCACGTCAAGTCGCGGCCCTTCTCCCAAACGACTTTTTCTAGCCGCAGCTATGTACAACTCTCAGACGGAAACGCTTGACAGGGCACATGAATTTGGTACCATCCCGCAATAATATCATAGAACGGCACAATGCTCATCCAGAGGGGTGGAGGGACCGGCCCTGCGAAGCCCCGGCAACCAGAGTTGCCCAACGATTCACCGTTTGCAGCGATCAGATAGCAACGAGCGGTGATCGGGTAATGGGACAACGACTCTCGGTGCCAATTCCGGCAGAAGGTAGTCTCTGGAAGATGAGAGGTCGCAGTTGATGAAACGGCAAGCCTCTTCTTTTAGAAGGGGCTTTTTCCTAGGCCTCCTTCAGTAAAAGGCCTCTCATGAATAGGCGGAGAGGCGTTCTGCCAGTCGCTTTTGGAGGTGAAACATGTCGCTGGACAACAGGCTTTCAACCCGATCTGTACATAGTGGCGAACTGCGAGTCAAGCCGCACCATTCCCTGACTACCCCCATTGTCCAGACCAGCACTTTCACCTTTGCCGACACGGCCGACCTGGTGGCGTACAAGGAGAACGAGCACCAGGACGACCGGGTAGACTATGGTCGGTACGGCAATCCCACGGTGGCGGCCGTCGAGCGCAAGCTGGCTGATCTGGACAGTGGCGAGACGGCACTGCTCTTCTCCAGTGGGATGGCGGCCATCACCGTCACCCTGCTCAGCGTGTTATCGGCCGGTGATCATCTGGTGATGACCGATGATTGCTACCGACACACCAGGCAGTTTACTACCCAGTTTCTCCCCCGCTATGGCATCCTATCTACCCTGGTACCAGTAGGCGATTACACTGCGTTGGAGGCCGCCATCCAACCGAACACCCGCCTCATCCTCTCCGAATCGCCCACCAACCCCTATCTGCGCGTAATAGATGTGCCACGGCTGGTCGACATCGCTGACCGGCATGATCTCAGTACCATCATAGACAGCACCTTTGCCACCCCGGTCAATCAACGACCATTGGAGTTCGGCGTAGACCTGGTGATCCACAGCGCCACCAAATACCTGGCCGGACACAATGACCTACTGGCTGGCGCCGCCATCGGTTCCAGAGAAATCATTGCCGACCTGCGCGAGACCCAGGGCATGGTAGGCGCTATCTGCGATCCCCACAACGCCTACCTGCTGCTGCGCGGCCTCAAGACCCTGGCACTACGCATGGCCCGACACAACGAAACCGGCCTTCAGGTAGCTATTTCCCTTGAAGGGCACCCCAAGGTGCGCCGAGTCTACTACCCTGGCCTGCCCAGTCACCCCGATCATGCTACCGCCCGTCAGCAGATGAGCGGATTCGGTGGTGTGGTCAGCTTTGAACTTGACGCGGACCTGGAATCGACCGGCCGTTTTGTTGACGCGCTCCAGATCCCCATTATCGGTTCGAGTCTTGGCGGAGTAGAGAGCCTGGTGATCCAGGTTGCAGTGGCTACTTATTATGAACTCTCGAGTCAGGAGCGGGCCGAACTCGGCATCGCTGACGCGCTGGTACGGCTGGCGGTTGGCATTGAAGATGCCGACGACCTGATCGCCGACCTGCACCAGGCGCTGGGGCGAATGTAGCCAGGACAGCATGACATGCTAATCGTCCACAAGTTTGGCGGCACCTCGGTAGGAGATGCCGAATGCTTTGCCAACGTCGCAGAGATTATTGCTGAACATTCTCATCAGACAGGTGAAACTCCGTCGGGGACGAACGTGGTCGTCGTCTCGGCAATGAGCGGTGTGACCAGCCAGCTGATCGCAGGAGCGCGAGCGGCGACGGATTGCAGACACACCCTGTATCGCAAGATCAAGGACGACTTGTCAAGCCGGCACCTTGATGTTGTCAAAGCCTTGCTGAATCACAGCCCAGAGCAGTTCGATATCCGCAGCCTGGTCGAGAATCGGCTGCATGAGCTGGAACGACTCTACCGGAGCATTGCCGTACTGGGTGAGTTGACAGTTCGTGGCTGCGACGCAGTGGCGTCCTTTGGCGAACAGCTCTCAGCTAGCATCTTGGCGGCCGTGTTGCGCGAGCGAGCAGTACGCGCCCAGACCATCAGCGCAGCTGAGTTGATTGTCACCGACGACAACTTTGGCGCCGCAACTCCACTGATGGACCAGACACGCCAGCGTCTGCAAGAACGAATCATGCCGCTGGTCGAGGGCGGGGTGCTCCCGGTGATCACCGGCTACATTGCCGCCACCGAACGGGGTGTGCCCACCACCCTGGGGCGTGGTGGCAGCGATTACACGGCTGCCATCCTGAGCGCGGGACTGGACGCCGATGAGGTCTGGATCTGGAGCGATGTAGATGGCATCCTCACGGCCGATCCCAACATCGTTCCCCACGCACGCACGCTGGCAGGGCTTTCTTACGCCGAGGCGGCCAACCTGGCCTGTTTTGGTGCGGACGTGCTTCACCCCAAGGCAATCCGGCCGGTCATCAAGAACGGCATTCCTTTGCGCATCCTCAACTCCTTTAACCCCACCCACCCCGGCACTCTGATCGTTGAGACACCTGGCCCCGGCCGCCAGTTGTTGCCGGCCATCATCTCCACCACCGGTCTGGCCATGATTGCCATCGGCAGCCGGGACGACACATGGACTCTCCAGATGGCTGCTCGCGCGCTGCGGCAGCTCAGTGCAGCAAGCGTCGATGTATTGATGTTCTCTCAGTCCTTTTCTGAACATGGCCTGAACCTGGTGGTACGCGAACGGGATCAGGCCCATTGCCTGAACGCTCTCGGCCGCGAATTCAGCGACGGTTGTAGCCTGGGGACCACAGATAAGGTCGCCACCGTTTCTGTTGTCGGCGTGGCTGGCTGGAACAAAACGGGCATTGTCTCGCACGCCTTTGCCGCGCTGGGCAAGCATGGCACGCGGGTCATCGCTGTGGCCCAGGCTGCGACTGAACACAGCGTCTCCTTTTGCATCCCTCAGTATCAGGTGGCAGACACAGTGCGCTTTCTGCACCACGAATTAGGGCTGGAGGGTTGACAAACCAGACGAGAAGCGGTACCATTGGTTCGATGCAAAAGCATGGCTGACAAGACTATGAACCCGCAGCATACAAGCAACCCGGTCTATTTTTACTTTTATTTTGCTCCGTCCGGGAGACGGTTGCTTCGCGATATGCCAGGGGTGAACGTGGTGTAGGACAGACAAGACCCGAGAGTGCGGCAAAGACGTGGAGCAATCAACTCCACGTCTTTTTTGTTGGATAGGAGGAGCAACCAAATGAACTGTCGCGGCATTCGTGGCGCTACCGGTGTAAGAGCCAATGACGCCAGTTCTATCCTGGCAGCAACCCGGGAACTGCTGGAGCGAATCGTTGCTGCCAACCATCTACTGGTCAAGGATGTATCCAGCGTGATCTTTACCACCACCCCAGACCTGGATGCGGCCTACCCGGCTCGCGCTGTCCGCGAGATGGGCTGGGTGAACACCCCTCTACTCTGCATGCAAGAGATGGCTGTCGCTGGCATGCTCAACCGCTGTATCCGGGTACTGGTACATTGGAATACCAACTTGGAACCCGATCAGATCCAGCATTTATACCTGGGTGAAGCTCGTGTGTTGCGGCCGGACCTGGCCAAGGAGAGAAACTCATGACCAGAGTGGCATTTCAAGGCGTCGCTGGGGCCTATTCGGAACAGGCTACCCGCCAGTTTTTTGGTCCTGAGGTAGAGAGCGTACCCTGTCGAACTCTCGCCGACGTGTTCTCTGCCACGGAGAACAACCAAGCCGACTATGGCATGTTGCCGGTAGAGAACGCCATCGCCGGTTCTGTGACCCAATCCTATGAATTGCTGATGGAACACGACCTTCGTATCCACGCCGAAGTGATTCTGCGCGTGCGGCATTTGCTGTTGGCCCTTCCCGGTACCCAGCTCGCCGACCTAAAGCGGGTGAGGTCGCACCCGCAGGCACTCGCTCAGTGCCGGCGCTACCTGGCACGCCATGATCTGGAATCGGAGCCAGCCTTTGACACGGCCGGTAGCGCCCGCGACCTGGTAGAGAGCGAACAGACCGACACCGCTGTCATCGCCAGCGAATTGGCCGCCGAGCTATGCAATCTGGACGTCCTCGATCGCGCCATTGAAGACTACCCTTTCAACTACACACGCTTTTTCATTCTATCCTTGTCAAGTCCGCCCCGTGCCCAGCGCAGCAAGACCTCTCTCCTGTTTACCACCCCCCACCAGTCGGGAGTATTGTACGAGTGCCTGGGGGAGTTTGCCCGGCGGCACGTCAACCTCACCAAGATTGAATCGCGCCCGCGTCTCAACCAACCATGGCAATACTTCTTTTATCTGGATTTTGAGGGACACTGCCAAGATCCCGAATGTGAGGCGGCTATCATGGGGCTGCTGCGCCGCTCCTCGTATGTCAAACTGTTGGGTTCCTATCCAGCTGCTACTACACCAGAATTGAATGAAAGATGAGCAGCACCTCAGGAGGAAATTGTATGATCGTCATCATGAAAGCAGATGCAACCAACGCCCAAATCAGTAGCGTCACTGCCCGAATTGAGCAGATAGGGTGTCAGCCACACATATCGCGAGGCCAGGAACGCACCATCATCGGCATCATCGGCAACGGCCGCCCAATGGACCATCATACGATCGAACGGATGGCCGGTGTGGAGCGGACTGTGCCCATCATGCGTCCCTTTAAGCTCGCCAGTCGCGATTTTCACCCGCAGGACACCGTGGTCAAGGTGAATGACATCCTTGTTGGCGGCCCGCAGTTCATTGTAATGGCCGGCCCGTGCGCCGTCGAGAACGATGGCCAGTTGCTGGAAATTGCCATAGCAGTCAAGAAAGCTGGCGCCTGCATCTTGCGCGGTGGAGCTTTCAAACCGCGCACTTCTCCCTACAGCTTTCAAGGCCTGGGTGAAGCAGGCCTTAGGCTGCTGGCCGCCGCGCGTGAGGAGACAGGCCTCTCCATCGTCTCCGAGGTGATGGAGCCCCAGATGGTCCCGCTGGTCGCCGCCCATGTCGATATTCTCCAGATAGGCGCGCGAAATATGCAAAACTATGCCCTGCTGCACGCCGTTGGCGAGGCGCAACGGCCGGTGCTGCTCAAGCGGGGCATGATGTCCACCATCGAAGAGCTACTGATGGCAGCCGAGTATATCCTCTCCCACGGCAATGATCGCATCATCCTGTGCGAGCGCGGCATCCGCACCTTTGAACCCTACACTCGCAACACGCTCGACATCAGCGCCGTGCCCTTGCTCAAACAGCTTACCCACCTGCCGGTCGTAGTGGATCCCAGCCACGGAACCGGCAAATGGGAGTTAGTGGCGCCAGTCTCGCGGGCGGCGGTGGCCGCCGGAGCTGACGGGCTGCTCATTGAGGTCCACCCGCACCCTGAGCAAGCTGTATCGGATGGCGCACAATCTCTGAAGCTAGCTCGTTTTGCCTCTTTGATGCAGAGCCTGAGACCGGTGGCAGAGGCGGTCGGACGGACACTATGAACGAATTGGAGAACCTGCAGATCACCATCGTCGGGCTGGGGCTGATGGGCGGGTCCCTCGCCGGCGCGCTGCGCGGACAATGCAAGAACGTCATCGGAGTAGCGCGGCGGTCGGAGACGATTGAAACTGCTCTGGAGCAGAAACTGATCCACGCAGGCACAACTGACCTGGCGGCCGGCGTACGCCAGGCCAGTATAGTCATCCTGGCAACGCCGGTGCGCGCCATCCTGAGTCTGCTGCCGGAGATCGGCGCTCTGTCGCCTGAGGGGTGTCTGCTGATGGACCTGGGCAGCAGCAAGGCGCAAATCGTCGCGGAGATGGCACGCCTCCCCGACCATATCCAACCTCTGGGCGGCCACCCGATGTGCGGCAAGGAAGTGTCGGGGATCGCAGCGGCCGACACGGCACTATACCAGGGCTGCACGTTTATCCTCACCCCACTGCCGCGCACCTCTGAGGCCGCGCTCGCTCTGGGCCAGGCCTTGGCCAAAGCCATTGGCGCACACCCACTGGTGCTGGAGCCGAACCGACACGACTATCTAGTAGGCACGATCAGTCACTTGCCCTATTTGCTGGCCTGTGCGCTTGTCAGCACGGCCGATGCGACAACCTCGGCCGACCCGGCCGTGTGGAAGATCGTGGCCGGTGGCTTTCGCGACACATCACGCCTTGCCGGCGGGGATGTGACCATGATGATGGATATCCTGCTAAGCAATCGGGAAGAGGTGCTCAAGGCACTGAAGGCTTACCAGGCACAACTGCTCACCCTGTCCCGCCTGGTGGAGGATGGTGACGAAAAGGAGATGGGGGAAAGACTGAGCACCATCCGTGCAAAGCGGCTAGAGATGTTCCCCTGAGCCAAATGATCGTCCAACCCGCTGCCCGGTTGTGCGGCCGCACCCACGTCCCGGGCGACAAGTCCATTTCCCACCGGGCGCTGCTGCTCGGCGCCCTGGCCGATGGCGCCGGCCAAATCAACAACTTTCTCCCTTCCGGCGATTGCATGGCGACTCTGGCGTGCATCCGCACCCTGGGCGTCAAGGTTGAAATCCATAACGCCTCCACCCTAACCATCCACGGCCGCGGGCCATATGGCCTGGTATCCTCCGACGGACCGCTTGACTGCGGGCGATCCGGCACCAGCATGCGCCTTTTGGCGGGCATCCTGGCGGGCCAGCCGTTCAAGAGCACCCTCACTGGGGATCCGCAGCTACTCCGCCGGCCGATGCGTCGTATCGTTGAACCTCTGCGCCGAATTGGCGCGGAGATTGAGGACCGCAGTGGGTGTGCCCCTCTCATCATTCGGGGGCGGCCGCTGCACGGCCATGACCACACCCTGACGATCGCCAGCGCCCAGGTCAAGAGCGCACTGCTGCTGGCCGGGCTCTACGCCGATGGTTCGACCACTATTCGCCAGCCAGGGCCAGCCCGTGACCATACTGAGCGGATGCTTGCTGCGATGGGGGCGGTCATCGAAACAGCCGGTCTAACCGTCACCTTGCACCCATCTCCTCCCCTCTCCCCTCTCTCCCTCACCGTACCGGGAGATCTCTCGTCGGCCGCCTTTCTCCTGGTTGCGGCCACCTTGGTGCCCGGCTCGAGGATCACGGTGATCGGCGTGGGAATCAACCCCACCCGCACGGGCCTGCTGGATGCATTACAGGCGATGGGGGCCATAATCACACTGGATATCGAGCGCGAACTGGACAACGAACCCATAGCTGACGTAACCGTGAATGCCTCGGACCTGCACGGTGTGGAGATCGGCGGCGAGGTGCCAGTGCGGATGATGGACGAGTTCCCCATACTGGCCGTCGCCGCTACCCAGGCACGTGGAATCACCATCGTGCGCGACGCGGCCGAACTGCGCGTCAAAGAGACCGACCGCATCGCGACTACCGTCGCCGAACTGCGGAGAATGGGCGCACAGATTGAGCCACAACCGGACGGATTTGTCGTCAAAGGGCCAACTCCCTTACATGGTGCGGCCGTCCGCAGCTACGGTGACCACCGGCTGGCCATGGCGCTTGCCGTGGCCGGACTGATCGCAGATGGTGAAACTGTTGTCCAGGAGGTAGAGTGCATTGCGGACTCATTTCCGGGATTCGAGCCGCTGTTGGCAAGCTTGAGAGAGAGGTAATACGCACTGCACGTTGCGCGACAGGAGGCACAGTGCCCACCAGGCAACCAAAGGCAACCATGATTGATGGCAAAACCCAACTCGTCGGCCTCATCGGCTGGCCTGTCGAGCACAGCCTGTCGCCGGTGATGCATAACGCCGCCCTTTGTGCCCTGGGACTGAACTGGCGCTATATTCCACTGCCGGTGCGGCCGGGGCATGTAAAAGCGGCCGTGCGCGGGCTGGCCGCGTTGGGTTTCCGAGGCGCCAATGTGACCGTACCCCACAAACGGGCCGTCATGCCACTGCTTGACAGTGCTGGCTTGAACGCGCAAGAACTCGGTGCCGCGAATACTCTTCTCTTTGGGCAGAACAAGAATCGAACCCCCATCATTAGCGGCTTTAGCACCGACGACAAGGGTTTCGTCGGCGCGCTGCGGCAAGCTGGGTTTGAACCAAAAGATGGCGGCCGAGTTGTTGTGGTGGGAGCAGGTGGTGCAGCCAGGGCAGTTGTCTTTGGGCTGCTCAGGTCAGGCCCGGAGGAGATCGTGGTGCTCAACCGCAGCCTGGTCCGCGCCGAAACACTCGTTTCAGACCTGGGCCGTCGGCCCAAGGATTCATCCCGGCTGAGCGCTCTTTCCCTTACTGTGGAGACATTGGTAGAGTCGGCCCGCACCGCCGCCCTTCTGGTCAATGCGACGACAGTGGGTATGTGGCCGCACGTAGATAATTCCATCTGGCCGGAGACGGTACCCGTCCCCACCCATCTGACCGTGTTTGACCTGGTCTACAATCCACTGGAGACGCGTCTCTTGCAGCAAGCCAGACGATCAAGGGCACACGATGTGGACGGGCGGGGGATGCTCGTGCGGCAGGGTGCGCTGGCGCTCGATATATGGACCAGCATGGGCCTGCCAGTAGATGAGATCGCTGCGCTGATGCGCACCGCCTGTGAGCGAGTGCTGGGGAGGTGACGATGTTACGTTTCTTGACGGCTGGCGAATCCCACGGACCCGGTCTTACTGCTATCATTGAGGGACTCCCGGCCGGCCTGTCGCTGACCGAGGAAGAGATCAATATCCAACTGCGCCGCCGCCAAAGGGGTTACGGCAGCGGAGAGCGGATGCGGATCGAGCGCGATAGGGCCAGCCTGACGGGCGGGATGCTGAACGGCCGGACAACCGGCGCGCCCGTTGCCCTGCAAATCGAGAACCGGGACTGGGCCAATTGGCGCGGGCGGAATATCCCGCCCATGACCATCCCCCGCCCCGGCCATGCCGACCTGACAGGAGCCATCAAGTACGGCTACCGCGACCTGAGACTGGCACTGGAGCGGGCCAGTGCCCGCGAGACGGCCGCCCGCGTGGCGGCCGGCGCGCTCTGCCAGCGCCTGCTGGCTGAATTCGGCATCACTGCTGCCGGTTACGTGGTGCAAATCGGCGCGGTGCAGGCTGAGCTCGACGGCGACCCGGACTATGTCGACCGATTCACTCGGGCTGAAAGCAACAACGTACACTGCCCGGATCCGGTCGCGGCCGAGGCGATGTATGCCTGCATCCGAGAGGCAGTGGCGGATAAGGAGACTCTGGGGGGCATCTTTGAAGTTGTCGCGCTGGGGGTCCCGCCGGGGCTGGGCAGTCACGTCCACTGGGATCGGCGGCTCGATGCCCGCCTGATGGCGGCCGTCGGCTCCATCCCGGCCATCAAAGGGGTAGAAATCGGGCCCGCCTTTGAGAACGCAACCCGGCCCGGCACCAAAGTCCACGACGAGATCTTTCTGCAAGACGGCCAACTCACCCGTCACACCAACCGCGCCGGCGGTCTGGAGGGCGGCATTACCAACGGACAACCCATAGTGGTGCGGGCGGCGATGAAGCCAATTCCGACGACGCTGACACCTTTGCGCACAGTGGACCTGGCTACCGGGGAAGCGAGCACCACCTGCTACGAGCGGTCGGACACGTGCGCTGTGCCTCGCGCGGCCGTTGTGGGTGAGGCGATGGTCGCCTTTGTCCTGGCCGACGCTCTACTGGAAAAGCTGGGGGGAGACAGTCTGGCCGAGATGCGTCCCCGGTTTGCCGCCTTACGGCGCGGCGCACTGCGAGAATTGGAGATGGATAATGCAGAGTGGCGATTCTGACAACCTGATCCTCACCGGCTTTATGGCGACAGGGAAAACCAGCGCCGGGAGGAAAGTGGCGCAAAGGCTGGGACGGCGCTTTGTGGACATGGATACAGAAATCAAAGCGCGGGCAGACAAGCCCATCCCACGTGTCTTTGCCGAGGATGGAGAGGCCGTGTTCCGGCGGATGGAAGCTGCACTCTGCGCGGAATTGAGCGCACAGCAGGGATTGGTAATCGCCACCGGCGGTGGAGCGCTGGTTGATCCAACCAGCCGGGCACGGATGATGGAGAGCGGCACGGTAATCTGCCTGACCTGTGAGGTGGACGAGATCCTTCGCCGGCTGAACATGGGCGATGACCCCCCGGAGCGGCCGCTGCTGGACACAGCCAGCCCGCGGGCCGATATCGAGCGGCTGCTGGCGGTACGCCGCGAGGCCTACATGGCCATCCCCTGGCAGATTGATACCACCAACCTGCTGGTTTCAGAGGTTGCTCGCCGAGTGATACAGATGGCGAACACCATTACGCTCCCGGTCTGCTCACCGGGGATCAAGTACGATATCCACATCGGCAACGGACTATTAGCACACATCGGTGGGGTGTTGCGGGCGGCCGGCGTCCCGGAGGGAAGCCGCGTCGCCGTCGTCTCGAATCCGGTTGTGATGCCGCTCTATGGAGCCCGGGTTGAGGAATCCCTGCACTCGGCCGGGCTGCAGCCCTTTTCATGTTCCATTCCCGATGGGGAGCAATACAAGACGCTGACCACTGTTGCCACGCTCTACGACCAGTTTCTCGCCGGCCGGTTGGACCGGGGCAGCACCGTCTTGGCGTTGGGCGGAGGCGTGACCGGTGATGTAGCGGGCTTTGCGGCCGCCACCTTTATGCGGGGGATTCGCCTGGCCCACCTCCCTACCACATTGCTCGCAATGGTCGACGCCAGCGTAGGCGGCAAGACAGGAGTCGATCTCCCTCAAGGCAAGAATCTGGTCGGTGCGTTCAAACAGCCGGCCGTGGTGGTGATTGACCCGACCACTCTGGCGACATTGCCGGCCGAGGAGACCCGCTCGGGCCTCGTTGAAGCGCTCAAACATGGCATCATCGGCGACCCTGACCTTCTTGCCGAGCTGGCGCAAATCACAGACCGGCAAATCGCAACCCGGCAAATCGCCCGCTCAGTAGGCGTCAAGATCAATGTCGTCGAACAAGATCCTCTGGAAAGCGGTCGCCGTGCCGTACTGAACCTGGGCCACACTGTGGGCCACGCCCTGGAAAAGTTGAGCAACTTTACCATGCGGCACGGGGAAGCGGTGGGAATTGGAATGGTGGCTGCGGCGCAGATCGCGGCCGAACTACATCGGGCTGCTCCGTCACTGGCTGATCACATTGGGGCTCTCCTGGTCGCCTGGGAACTACCGGCGCACTGCCCGCCCCATGATGTTGACACTATCTGGGAAGCGATGACCCACGACAAGAAACGGCGCGGGCGCAAGCTGTGCTGGGTGCTGCCCCATGCCATCGGCAAAGTAGAAATCACAGAGAACGTCCCATCACAGGTCGTGAAATCGGTCCTGTGCAACATGGGCGCAAGGGACAAATGAACCATCACTCATCACCAACCACAGGTCGCAGTTACAAGATCCTCGTCCTTCACGGCCCCAATCTCAACCTGCTGGGGCGGCGGGAACCAGAGGTTTACGGTCGAGTGACGCTGGATGAGATCAACGCCGAGTTGAGCAAGGCCGCGAGCAGTCGCGGTGCAGAATTGCACATCGTCCAGTCCAACCACGAGGGCGCGCTTATTGACGCGCTGCACGAGGCCATGGACTGGGCCGACACTCACACCGTGAGGCAAGTACAGCGCGGTGTGCTCATCAATCCTGGCGGTTATACCCACACCAGCGTCGCGCTGCGAGACGCGATTGCGGCCGTCGGGATTCCTGCGGTAGAAGTACATCTCTCAAACATCCACGCCCGCGAGCCATTCCGCCACAAGTCACTCATCGCACCGGTCTGCGTCGGCCAGATCAGTGGCTTTGGCTGGCGCACCTACGTCTTGGGGTTGACGGCGCTGCTGGACTACTTGGCAGATCTTGGGGATTCTCCTCCTGGTAGGGCCTAGCCCGGCCCATCGTGCCCCACCGCGAACCCACGGCAAACGAGCTGGGCCGCAGATGGCCGACGCACCCGCGTTCGACGGTGGATCGGAAGAGACCCCTTTACGAGAAAGCAGAGACGTGATGAAACGTGCCAATCGCCTATCAAACATGCCCTCCTATCCCTTTGCCCGTTGGGCGAGACACGTGGAGGTCGCCCGACAGAATGGCATGGATGTGATCCGGCTGGACATTGGCAACCCTGACCTGCCGCCGCCGGACGAGGTCATCCAGGCACTCGGCCGGTCTGCGCACCGAGCCGACCACCACGGCTATCCCGGCTACCTGGGCGTGCCAGCCCTGCGCAACGCGATTGCCGGATACTACCAACAGCGGTTCGGCGTGGCGCTCAACCCGGACACTGAGGTCGTACCGCTCCTCGGCTCCAAGGAAGGCATTGTCAATTTGGCGCTTGCCTGCCTCGACCCCGGCGACCTGGTGTTGGTGCCTGACCCTGGTTACGCACCCTATTCCATGGGAGCGACTTTGGCCGGCGCAGAGGTCTATGAGTTCGCGCTGCAGCCAGAGCACGGCTTTCTGCCGGACCTTGACGCTATTCCCCCACGAGTTGCCGATCGCGCTATCCTGATGTGGCTAAACTACCCCAACAACCCCACTGCGGCCACAGGCGACCTGGCGTTCTTTGAGCGTGCGGTGGAATTTGCGCGACGCCATGATCTGATACTGTGCCACGACGCGCCCTACTGTGACGTCACCTACGATGGATATGTGGCCCCCAGCCTGCTGCAGGTTCCCGGTGCGGCCGAGGTTGCTGTGGAATTCAACTCCCTGTCCAAAACCTGGAACATGGCCGGTTGGCGGATTGGGATGGCGGTGGGCAATGCCGGCGTGTTGGCAGCGCTGGCCCAGGTCAAATCCAACATGGATTCCGGCATCTTCCGGCCGGTGCAAGAGGCGGCCGTTCAAGCGCTCTCGGCCGGTTCCGAGTGGACGGCGAAGCGAAATCGCATCTACCAGGAACGGCTGGAAATCCTGTTGGGCGGATTGTCGGCCGCCGGGCTGGCGCCCCCTCGCCCGCGCGCTACCCTATACGTGTGGGTCAGGGTGCCACCACCATCGGAACAGTATGCGCGTGCCCTGCTGAGGAACACCGGGGTTGCGGTAGCACCGGGGTCGTTCTTTGGCCCGGCCGGAGAGGGATACGTGCGCCTCTCCATCACCGCGCCGGCGGCTCGAATCCAGGAGGCGATGGAGCGGGCGCGCCAGGTCGCAGGACAAAGGACAGAGCCACCAGG
>SDBT01012628.1_pt1 | contig 13570 bp, 12 predicted proteins | sample 2277101 | NCBI WGS metagenome assembly SDBT01 (sample SAMN10404973, study PRJNA504765) | marine sediment metagenome | isolation source: marine sediment core GS10_PC15, 103 cmbsf | place: Arctic Ocean: Southern Knipovich Ridge | collected 2010
CTATTCTGCCTTGTGTCGAATAATGGCCCCTTTGTCTGCAGACTCGGCCAGCCTCGCATAGAGGGCCAGATACCCTTTTCTGAATTTCGGCTCTGGCCGCTTCCACCTGGAAAGGCGGTCTTTGATCTCGGTTTCTGAAACATGCAGTGTAAGGTTCCGGTTGGGAATATCGATGGTGATCCGGTCTCCATTCTCAACAGCCGCGATAGGGCCCCCTTCCGCTGCTTCGGGGGATATATGGCCCACAAAACAACCGTTGTTGGTGCCGGAAAACCGGCCATCCGTAATCACTGCGGTTTTCAACGCCAACCCCCTTCCGTACAGCAACTTCATGGCATTATACATCTCCCGCATTCCGGGGCCTCCTTTGGGGCCCTCATAGCGAATTACCACGACTTCGCCTTCCTGTACCCTTCCTTCCAGAATAGCATGATTGGCCGATTCTTCCGAATCAAAGCAGCGGGCCGTTCCCTCGAAAATATGCATTTCCGGTACAATGGCCGACGGTTTGGTAACGGCCGTGTTGGGAGCCAGGTTCCCCTGTAAAATCGCGAGTCCCCCACCGGTTTCCCACGGGTCATTCATGGTCCTGATGATATTCCGGTTGGTCGATTCCGCCTCTTTCACATTTTCAGCAACCGTTTTTCCGGTAACGGTGAGGGCGTCGCCGTGAAGCAGAGGCAGGATCTCCTTCATTACGGCGGGAACCCCTCCGGCCCTGTGAAAGTCGGGCACATTGGGTGCTGCGGCCGGATTCATTTTGGCAATGTAGGGGGTTTCCCGACACAACGCTTCAAAGAGGTCCATGGGGACCTGGCAATCGGCCTCGTATCCAATGGCCGGCATATGCAGGGCCACGTTGGTTGACCCTCCGATGGCCGTACTGAGGCGGATGGCGTTCTCAATCCCCTTCTGGTTGATGATCTGCCGAGCCGTGATGCCCTTTTGCAGTAACTCCAAAATCTGGCGGCCGGACGCCTGGGCCGAACGCATTCGGTCCGCATGGGTCGCCGGAATGGTTGCACTACCCGGGAGACAGAGCCCCATGGCCTCTGCCACGCAGCACATGGTGTTTGCCGTCCCCAGAAAAGAACAGGAACCGCAGGAAGGGGTGGCACAATCCTCCAACTTTCTATACGTGGCCTCATCGATTTTTCCGGCCTTCAGCATACCGAGACCCTCGGTGACAGAGGTGGTATCCGAAGGCCTGCCGTCGAATTCACACCCTCCCTCCATGGGACCGCCCACCACCATGATGCTCGGGAGGTCCAGACGGGCTGCAGCCATCAGCATCCCCGGAACGATCTTGTCACAGGAACCGAGAAGGACCAGGGCGTCCAACCGGTGGGCCTGAATCATGATTTCGATATCGTTGGCGATCAGGTCCCGGGAAGGGAGGATGAAGTGCATGCCGTCGTGGGCCTGGGCGATACCGTCACAAGGGGCAATGACCCCGAACTCCACCGGTGTGCCTCCGGCTTGATAGATTCCCTGTTTCACATAATCGGAGACCAGGTCCAGGTTGTAATGACCGGGAACGACACGGTTCCACGAGTTGGCTATGCCGATCAGGGGACGGTCCAGGTCATAATCACTATACCCCATTGATTTGTACAGGGACCGGTTCATGGACCAGTTGGGTCTCGCCAATATCTCTTTGCTGCGCCATTCCATTTTCAAGACTCCTTTCGTTGGGAGATTGTTGGAGCATTTCGAGTTTTCCAAATGCCGATGTATTTTTCGTGTTCCGGGCTGTTATGAGATTCCCTTCAACTTGCACGGAAGTTGGGTCGAAGAAGCTAATCCATCAGCAATCCGCCATTTACATCAAGGGTGGCCCCTGTGATATGTCTGGCAGAATCAGACAGCAAAAAGAGGGCCGCTCCCGCAATATCGGTTGTATCCGCAAACCTTCCCAATGGACATTGATTCATCATGATTTCTTTTTGCTCCGGCGGCAGAGTCTGTAGCATGTCGGTATCAACGGGCCCGGGCGCCAGGGCATTAACGGTTACGCCGTAAGGCGCCAGCTCCCTGGCGAAGGATTTGGTGAGGCAGATAACACCGGCCTTTGAAGCGGAATAATGGGCACCGGCAGCAAGCCCTCCAACCTTACCAGCCAGAGAAGCCATGTTCAGAATCCGCCCCTGACGCTGCTTTTTCATGACCGGCATAATGGCCTGGGAGCAGAAAAAAACCCCCCGCAGATTGACATTCATCATTTCATCCCAGTCTTCCTCAGAAATGTCTTCTATGGGGGGTGACGTGCAGATCCCGGCATTGTTAAAAAGGATGTCCACCCTTCCAAATTCCTTCATCGCCGATTCCACAAGAGACAAAATGTCCCCTTTTTTTCTTACATCTGCCTTGAAGGGAACTACTTGACCGCCAATAGATTCCTTAATTTCATTTGCAGCCACAGAAGTGCTTTCCATATCCATATCACTGATAATTACTGATGCGCCTTCGGAGACCAGGCCTTCAGCAACAGCCCTGCCGATTCCTTTTGCTCCACCTGTAATGATAGCGGTTTTCTCTTGAAATCTCATTTATCCATTTCCTCTGAACCTTAAAAAAAATCGTCATGAAAACTTGCGTTTTTTCTCTCCACACCATCTCATTTGAGTGTAACCTTTTCTTGGTGGTTCCGCGTAAGCCATCACACAGCCTCTCCCATAGCAGCTGCGCCTTGTTTTAAACGATCGATAATGGGCTGCAGGACCTTTTGAATGCGTACCTTCATCGTCTTGCACTGGAATTGATCCACATCGGAAAGGGGCTGTTTTGGAGGCCCCATGTCAAAGCCCCTCATCTCCATGGCAATTTTGAATCCCAGGGGGAACGGTAATGCGAACATACTTCGAATGGCCGGAAGTATGGAAAATTGGTATTTTTTCGCCGTTTCATAGTCTCCCGATAAAAAGCATTTATAGATTTCAACCATCACCTCCGGCAGAATCCCTGAGGTTGCGGTCATACACCCCTTTCCACCCATCATCAGGCATGGCAGAAGCATCTCTTCTCTACCGGTCAAAAAATTCACTTCCTCTTCCTCAAGCCCAACATTGTCCATGAAATGGAGGAAGTCCACCATACTTCCACTGCTGTCTTTCATGCCCACCACGTTTGGCTTTCGGGCCAATCGTTTAACAAGGTCGTAGCTTAAGGGCTGTGTGAAGAGTGGGATGTTGTAGAGAATGACGGGAATGTCCACGGCATCGATGATTGTTTCAAAATATTTCTCGATCATATTTTGTGAAAGGGGGAAGAAATGTGGCGGCGCAACCACCACAGCATCACACCCGATCTCCCTGGCTTTCTCTGCCAGAAAAATAGACTCTGCCGGCTGGCTGCTTCCCACACCAGGTGTGATGGCCACCCGGCCCTTTGCCTGGTCATGTACCATCTCCACAAGGGCCACCTTCTCCTCACGGCTCATGTGGATAGACTCCCCTACGGAGCTGACCGGGAATAGCCCGTCGACACCATTTTCAATTTGAAAATCCACCATTCGTCGCATTTCATTTTCATGAATACGACCGTCCTGTTTAAAGGGAGTCAACATGGCCACATAAATACCTTCTGGCTTAAACATGGTTTCCTCCATCCCCATTGATTTCCATAAATTGAACTCCCAATCCCAACCCATTTCATTGTGTCATACCAGGTATCCCTCTGGTTGACAAAAATACCAGGCTGATCGAGTTTGAACTGTAAACAGCCAAACATGGATTCGTGAAAAGCCGCGGAAGGCATTTACAGGAATACGGAAAACCCCCCGTCAACGGGAATTGCCGTTCCCGTGACAAAGTCCGACGCAACACTTGAGAGGAAAACCGCCGTACCGGCCAAATCAGCCGGGATCCCCCAACGCCCGGCAGGGGTTCGTGCCTCAACCCGTTCATGCAGTCCAGGAATGTCCTTTCGCGCCTGTATAGTCAAATCTGTATCAATGAATCCGGGAAGAATGGCGTTCACCTGAATATTGTCTGGTCCCCAGGCCGTTGCAAGGCTTTTGGTAAGCTGAACAATTCCCCCTTTGCTGGCCCCATAGGGCGCAAGTTTGGCACCTCCGAAAATGGAGGTCATGGAGCCAATATTGATGATTTTCCCGACCCCGATCTCTTTCATAAACGGATAGGCCGCATGACAGCATAAAAAAGGACCTCGCAGGTTTGTATCAAGAACCCGGTCCCAATCTGCGGCTTCGTAATCCTGTGGCATTTTTCGAATATTAACACCGGCATTGTTCACAAGAATATTGATTTTTCCCAGATTCTCCCGGACATTCTCCATCATGCGTTGAATCTCTTCCTGCTTGGAGACATCACAACTGAGTCCCAAGACACGCCTCTTGAACTGCCTTTGAATTCCCTGAACCGTCTCTTGAATCTTTTCTTGATTCCTTGCGACCACCACCACATCCGAACCCGCTGCAGCAAGCCCCTCCGCAATCCGTCTTCCGATTCCACCATTACCGCCGGTTATAATGGCAACTTTTTCTTTGAGCGAAAAAAGGTCTTTCTCCATCTTTCACCTCCCGTGGATTCATTCACTCTATTAGCCTAAACAGACCGCCTTTGATCAAGGGAGACCCGGGGGACACTATTCTTCGCTAATGCCGGCCAGTCTCTTTGCACGCCGCTTTTTCTCTTCCAGATTACTCTCTCTGAAAATCGTGATGCGATGGGCCTCGGGTGAACCGCCCCCATGAATATCAGAGATGACATCCGCGCTCTCCATGGTCAGCTTCTCGACAAGCCGAAACATCTTTATTCTGTTCTCCACCGGAACATTCTCCGCTCCCTGCATATATCTCTTTAAGAGAGGACCAATCTCGGGATTTTCCATATCCCTGTCCGAGGGTAAATCAGAGACAAATCCACCGGAAACATCCATAAGAAGACGCCCCGCTTCACTCATCTCCTTTCCCTCGTGGATCTTTGAGGCATTGGCAAGAACCGGGTCAATAAAAAACGTCCCTGATGGCTCCCGGGCTCCTTCGTAGGAGGCGGCCAAGCTGCAACCGTACAGGGTCTCTGCCCGGTGAATAATATCAATGACCTTTTGTTTCAAATGTCCCGCCTTGGCCGTGCCATTATAGTCCATCATGGTCAATGCGGCCCCGATCATGCAGTCAATTTTTCCTGCTTTGCAGCCACCGTGGCTCTGTCTGTGAAAAGAGGAAAACCTCATGACCAGTTCTGCCGCAAATTCCACCTCACCGCACATGAACACCCGTTCCCAGGGAACAAAGAGATCGTCGAAGATAACGGTAGGACAGTATTTGGAGTAGGAGATATTTCCGCAATCTACCCCGTCCAACTCTCGCGTATCCAGCGTGGAGCGACCCACCACATGGATGAGGCCCTTGGTGTCCGTAGGAACGGCAAAGGCTAACGCAAATTCCTCATCCCCTTTTCCTAATGCCCGGGTCGGCAATACAATGATTTCGTGAGAGGACAGGGACCCTGTCTGGTGGGCCTTGGCGCCCCGTACCACAATCCCCTGATCATTCTTCTCTACGAGGTGAAGGTAAGCGCCCTTTTCCGTTTGCTCATGAGGGGACTTGGAACGATCCCCTTTTACATCCGTGACACCTGCATTGGCCGTGTAATCGTTTTGCTGCATGTATTTCATGAATTCAAGAAAGCGCTCATGATAATTCGTGCCACATTTCTGGTCGATGTCGTACGTTACAATGGAAAGGGCACACATGCAGTCCATGCCTGTACATCGTTGGTGGCAAGTTCCTACGCGACCACCGAGCAACCGGTTGATCTTTACGCGAGCGACCAGATCCTCTATGCTGGCAGGGAAAAGATTGAATCGGTTTACGGGTTCCTGGATGAGAGGGCTTTTGGTGATAAACAGATCCCGATATTCCGGACTCTCAGCCAGCTTGTATGTGGCTCCCGTGGCCTCAATGCCTGCGCGAAGCCTCGGGTTTTCGACAACCCGTTCGATTTTTTCACCAAACATGTATGCGGTCGGGTTCATTCTCCGCAATGATTCAATGTAATCGTTCTTTGTCATTACTCCCATGTCTTCATCCTCCTCGAGCTTATTCCACTTCTCCTATTCCCATTCCCATATCAAATTGCAACTTACCTTTGCGATTCAGGCCTCCGCTTGTCTCATACAAGGGAAGCTACCTCAAGAAGTCTTCTTAGGAGTCTTTCCAGTCGGAGCCAAATTTCTTCTCATGGAATGATCCAAAACACTGAAGCCATCGCCACCGTGAGCTGTGCCCCTTTCCTGTGCTTCCAGGACATTATTCAAATAGGTCGTGATATCTTCTATTTTTTCCTTGGGAACATAAAAGGCTGCTCCGGGATATCTATCTTCTTGACCACGTGGAGAAGATGGATGATGACATCGTCGATTTTTGCCACATCGGCTGCGAAATCGATGGTCTTTGATGGATAACCGGATCAGTCCACCGGGACCAAAACTCTCTTTGTCACTTTTCACTCCTTCCGTTCAAAAACCGAAACAACCCTCCAAAAGTAGGGACAGGGAACCCGAGGGCCCGTGGACCGGCCGTCGACGGACAACCGGCACCCGGTTTTAGCGCCAACCGATACGGGCCTTCTTTCGGACAGGGGTTCTACGACAGGCATAAACCGGATAGCCTAACATCATGACCCCATGGCAATCGTGATTACTGGGAATTTCAAGGGCCTCCAGCATAGGCGGGTAGTTGTTGATGCCCGCATTGAAATAGCCGGCCCAGCAGGCGCCCAAGCCAAAAACCGGGGCCGCCAGTTCCAGCGTGGTGAGCGCAATGGTGCACCCTGTTGGAGAGGCCGGGATCGAAAGATCGTTGGGCCCGTGGGCCACCACGATGTGAGGGGCCCCCCGGCATATCCAATCGCCCCCCTCTTCGGAATCTTTGATGATCAAATCCAGAAGATCCTGGGAGAATATGGCTGGACTTTCCCCAGATCCCATGGCCCGCATCCATTGGATCACCATGGCCCCAAAACGCTGGACCTCATCGGGATCATGGATCACAAGCCAGTGGACCGGCTCCAGATTCTTGGCCGTCGGGGCGTAGACCGCCAGCCCAAGAATCCGCTCGATGACATTTCTCGGGACCGGTTTTTTCTTGTAGGTGCGAATGGAGCGACGGGTCCGGATCAGGGCATCCACCTGCTCCACGGATAGGGAGACCCCTTCGGGCAAAGGATCACATTGCTCCGGTTTCATGGTCTCGAGGCTGAAGGCCCCCTCGGGGCAGAAGGCAACGCAGTGCCCGCAGTTGATGCACTGTTGCTCTCCGACCGCCGTTGCCCTGGGATAGCCGTCTTCCCCCACTTCGATGGCCCTTTCAGGGCACTCCGAAACACAGATGCCATCCCGCTTACATTTTTCTCGATCTATCAAAACACGAAATCCCATTCTTCTGCTCCTTTCCATTTCAAAATCTCACCGTTGTCATGATCCTCTGAACATCTCAATGTTCAGCGACCCATCTCTGACCCCCTAAAAATAACTTCAATTTCTTCCTTTTGCAAGACTTCCCTTGGTCTTAATCGGCCCCAGGCCACAAAAGACCGGGCCAGCAGATCGGGATTAGGTCTCCACCTCTTGGGCCCCTGCGTCAGTGGTTCCAGGTATCAGGTGCCGCGATTCAGTAGCCAATATGACAAAAATGGACCCTTAGGCATTTGAGCCGTTTAAAATGGCCATGCCGTTTTCCTTGTCGAACACATGAACATTTTCGGGTTCGCAGTAGATCCACACCGGGTCGTCAGAATGAAAATCCCGGTCAGCGGAACAAATGGCCTTGATCATTCTGTCCCCCATGGTAATGGTCAGTATCTGGTCTTCCCCCAGGAATTCCACCACGTCCACCCTGGCACGGATCCCTCTGGAATCGGCCTCGTCAAATACCTTGACCTTTTCGGGCCGGAATCCTACCAAAACACCTTTGTTGACATATTGTACCAAGGCCTTTTTTCCCGTTTGCCAGTAGACCGGGCTTTCCCCGTAGGAAAAGAGCACCCGATCATCGCTTTCTCCGAGGCCTTCTATGAAATTCATGGCAGGTTCGCCAATAAATCCGGCAACAAATTCATTCACGGGGGTGTTCGTCAATTCCTCAGCGGTTCCTATCTGCAGGATCTCTCCCTGGTCCATGAGGATAATTCGATCTGCCAGGGTCACCGCCTCTTCCTGGTCGTGGGTCACATAGATAGTTGTGGCCTCCATCTCATCGTGGATGCGTCGAATCCTGGCTCGAATGGATACCCGAACCGATTGATCCATATGGGACAAGGGCTCATCCAAGAGCAGGACGGAAGGCTGCCGAATCAGGGCCCGGGCCAGGGATACCCTCTGCTGCTGTCCCCCGCTCAGCCTTCCGGGTTTCCTCTTCATGATATCTTTCAATTCAAGCCACTCGGCCATTTGCTCCACCCGCTTCCGGATTTCCGCCTTTTCAGCCCCAGCCGACCGCAGGGGAAAGGCGATATTTTCAAAGACCGTCAGGGGAGGATAAAGGGCATAGGACTCGAAGGCCAGAGCCACATTCCTCTCCCTTGGGCTCAAGTTGTTCACCACCTTCCCGTCAAAAAGCAGCTCTCCCTTTGTGATTTGCTCCAACCCTGCGATCATCCTCAAGGTGGTACTTTTTCCGCACCCGGAAGGCCCGAGCAGCGCCAAGAATTCACTCTTTTCACATCGGAAATTGATGCCTTTTACCTCGTACGTCTCTCCCTGTGAATAGCTTTTCCACAGATCACGAGCTTCCACTTCGCCCATGTGACCCTCCTATTTCGAAAGTTTCATTGTCTTTTTAAAGAAATGGAGATGACTCTGATCAACCTCCACGTGGACTTGTTCACCGACCTTGCACCGCAGGACCCTGTCCAACTTTGCCTGAAAAAAGGCGTTGTCCAGCTCAAAAATCGTGGTGGTTCGCCCGGCTTCGGTCAAGGCCGTGTAGACGGGCATCCTGAAGGCGGCATCAGATCTGTCTGTTTTAGACACCAGCACATATGGCGGCCGGACCCCTATTCTGACCCACGTCCCCCCATCTTCCTTCCAGGAGAGCGCTTTTGCCTTTTCCACAAGATCGTCACGCAGGGGGAATTCAAATCCCCTTTCCGCCTTGAACCACGTTTTCCCATTCGCCTTGACAATCTGGCCGTCCACCAGGTTTATTGGGGGATAGCCGACGATCCTCGCGACGAAATCATTTGCCGGGGAACGGTAGATTTTCTTTGGGGCACCGATCTGTTGGACGTTCCCGCTCCGCAAGACCAGCATCCGGTCGGAGAGGCCCAGCGCCTCACGGTAGTCATGGGTCACATAGATGATGGTAATTCCCAATTCCGTGGCCAATCGTTTCAGGGTACTCCTGGCCGCGACCTTCAATTTGGCATCCAGGTGGGCAATGGGCTCATCCAGAAGGAATACCCGCGGTCTCCTCACCATGGCACGGGCAAGGGACACCCGCTGTTTTTGGCCACCACTGAGTTCCTGAGGTTTTCGGTCAAGAAGCTTCTCAATCCCCAGGAGTTCGGCGATCTCGTGGATTCGATCTCTTTGCTGCCTCTCCGACAGGGCCTCTTTCCTCTTGGAAGATTTCAATGGAAATGCGATATTCTCATACACCGAGATGTGGGGGTACAGGGCATAATTCTCAAACGCCATGGCCACATCCCGATGGTAGAGGGGCACATCGTTAATCTTCTGCCCACCGATGAATATCTCCCCCTCATTGGGGCGTTTTATCCCTGCGATGAGTTCGAGTATCGTCGTTTTGCCGGCGCCCGAAGGGCCAAAAAGGGTGAAGAATTCCCCATTATCGCATTCAAAGCTCACCCGGTTCAGGGCAACATGGTTTCCATATTTCATTACCACATTTTTCAGTCTTACATCTGCCATGGCATTTACGACTCCTGTTTTTCAAATTCCTCAGTTCTCGGCCTGGGGCCGAATAAAACCAGGGCAAGGCCACCCAAGGCGCCCAAAGCAATCCCTATCCACGCGGGCGCCTCGGGGGGTAGGACTCCTAGCCACAACAAAAGGACTCCAATAAGGGTCATGATGCCCCAAAATAATCTATCCCCGAATGTCATCTTCTATCTCCTGGTGTAAGAATGTTTTTTTGAAGGCGCAGTATCCGATGATCATCCCTTCACCGCACCGAAAGTAAGCCCGCGGACAATGTACCGCTGCATAAACCAAGCGGCCAGCAACGTAGGCAGGATGGCCAGACCCGCACCGGCCGCCATGGGCCCCCACTGAATCTCAATGGAACCCCAGAAAGCGGATATGCCCACCGAAACGGTCCGGGCCTGGATCCTCGTGAAAAGGAACGCGAAAAGAAATTCGTTCCATGCAAAAACAAGGCAGAAGACCGTTGTGATGGCTACGCCCGGCTTGATCAAGGGGAACACGATCTTTCGAATCACTTCAAGACGATTGTACCCATCCAGCATGGCGGCATTCTCCAGTTCGGCCGGGATTTCCTTGAAAAACCCGTAAAGCAGAAATACGGCGAAAGACATGTTGAAATAGACATAGAGGAGAATGAGTCCCACATGGGTATCGAGCCAGCCGGCAACCTTATATCCCACAAAAAACGGGATGGCGGCCACCACGGCCGGGAACATCCTGGTGGAGATGGTGACAAAAAGCAGGTGCCCGTATCCGGTGTTGAACCGGCCAAAACTGTAGGCAGCCGGAAGCGCCACTACCATGGCCAGAATCGTGCTGATGACGCAGATGATGGCCGTGTTGGCAATTTCCTTAAAAAAAGGCGTATTGGAGAACAGGCGGCTGAAATTCTCCAGCGTCGGTTGAAAAATGAAAAGCTTTGAGAACTCCAGGTTAAAGATGTCCTGCGCGCCCTTGAAAGAAGTGATGTATACCCATAGAATCGGAAACACAAAGACAAAAAGAACGATGAATACAGATAATGTAAAGAGGATACGTTTCATATTTCTTCACCCCAAAACCGAAAAACTGATTTACAGATTCCCATACCTCGGCAAAAGGCCTGGGTTTTCCTATCCACCGTTGCTGCTTGTGCTTTCAATACTGCGCATGAGGACTTTGAACATGATGGCACAGATGGCGATGGTCATATAAAGGGATATGATCGCCAGCGTGGAACCCCTTCCTATATTGAAGTAAACGAAGGAAACACGGTAGAGCATCCAATCCAACGTCTCGGTGTTGACGCCTCCTCGAGTGGTGCCGTATAGGGGGTCAAAGACACGAATGAGCCACATAGTCCTTAGAAGAACAATGATCACAATCAGAGGCGACAGCATGCGAAGGGTCAAGCGCCAGAAAACGTAGAAAGGCTTTGCCCCATCCACCGCAGCCGCCTCAAATATGTCCTTTGGCAGGCCTCTCAATCCTGAAAGCAGCACAAAGATGGAAAACGGCGTCCACTGCCATATGGAGATAAAGACAATGGTGTTTATGGCCAGGCCGGGGGACCACCACATGACCTTGTTCAACCCCAGTTTCACCAGGAATTGATTGACCACGCCGAAATCAAAATTCAGCATGAAATTCCATATCATGGACATGGCCAAAGGACTGATGAGCAGGGGAAGCAAACAGAGCCCCCGGACGATATCCTGTCCCTTGAATTTTCTGTTAAAAAGTATCGCTATCCCCATGGCGAGAACAAGTTCAACGGCGATACTGATCACAAGGATATAGGTTGTGTTCCCCAATGCCCGCCAGAACGTATCGTTTTCAAGAACGAAACGGTAGTTCTTGAATCCCACGAATACCGCATCTCGAACCATATTATATTTGAAGACCGAGTAATACATACAATATAACAGGGGATAGATCATAAAGATGAGTAGCACCAGGACGAGCGGGATAATCAGGACCCACTTGAAGTACTTCTCATCAATGAGAAGATCCATAAACGACCTTTTTCCCATATCAAAGGTATAGGTTTCCGCTCCCCCCAGCGCCATTGTTTCTGTCTTGCCTTCCATACCGTGTGCCCTCTTGTCATTCGTTTTGCAATGGGTACATCTTATGTGACCTACCGACGTTATTACCTGAATGGGATGCACCCCCCTCCGGGGGGAGTGCATCCTCGCTTCTATTTTTCTTCTTTCATTTCCATCAGGCCCGAATTATTCTGCAGATCGATGCTCTGCTTGGTAATTTCCTCGACGGTCTTGTCAATGGACCGACTGCCGGTCATGGCCTCATGACACAGGATAATCTGCATTTCATAGATCTTCCCGGCTGCGTCCGCGTTGAAATAGTAAAGATCGTTCACCCATTTGTAGAATTCCGGGGTCCAGACCTTTTTCAGCACATTCGCCCTGTTTCCCACCAAGATACGCCATTCCGGGGCCTGGTATTTCTCATCGAACAGGACATCCGGCCTCACACCGGACCATCCTCCCTCGATCATTTCCTTCTGGCATTCATAGGACCCGATATATCTGGCCAGCCAGTAGGCCGCCTCCGGGTTTTTGCTTGCCCTTGAAACGGCCTGGTGAAAATTGCCGATATAACCCCTTTTTCCTATAACGGGGTAAAGGGCGATCTTTGCACCCGGCACCTTCTGTTCCACCTTGCTGCCCCACTGATCCAGCGATACATAGAGATGGGGGGCCATGATGGTCTTGCCCGCCTCAAACTGCGCCGTCACATAATCCCAAAACCCGGTCAGGCAACCCGGGGAGACATAGGGGATCATCTTTTTATAATCGGTGAGGGCCTGTTTGAGGGCCTTTTTGTCTCCCTTGGTGATGACAAAATCCTTAGCCTTTCCGTCTGCGTCCCTCTGCAGGGTGGCCCAATCGTGATCCATGGACCAGATCCGGGTACTGATCTCGTCATTGATCTCGTAGCGGCCGGCCATGATGGCAGAGCCGTAGAGATCTTCTGCAAGCGGTTGACCTTTTAGAAGGTCTCCCTTCTTTCGGGTGAAGAATTCGGTCATATCCTGAAGTTGTTTCCAATCCTTCGGCACCGCCAGGTCATATCCGTATTTTTTCTTGAAGTTGGCCTTTTCCGTGGGGTCTTCAAAGACATCCTGGCGGATGAACATCACCTGTTGGTAGGTATAGTACGGCATCCCCATCAACCGGCCGTTGGCGTCGCTTGCACAACGAAGCATAATGGGCGAGTGTCCCTTCAGGTCTTCCCTCAATCCTTCCACACCCTTTGGGTCATACTTTTTGGCAAGATCCTCCATAGGATAAAGGAAGGGGGCCCATTCATTGGTAGTGGAGGCCTCCACTACCGTGATATCATAGTTTCCCGTTCCCGAGATCAGCTCCACATTGAGTTTGGGGTAGATGACCGTCATGATCATAGGCTCGGTGGTCACCGGAACTCCTGTCTTTTCGGAGAATTTCTTGATATAGGGGATAATCAGGTCGGCGCTTCCCCCTGCCTCGAGAGCGACATGAATCTTAGTCTTGTTCTTGATTTCAGGGATATCAGCCAGGCCAAATTGTTTTGCAGCCGCTGATGAACACACGCACAGCACAAAAGAGATTGCCAGAGCGATGACCAGCTTTCTTTCAAATCCATTGAGTTTCATTTTTCCTTATCCTCCCTT